>Ga0180223_1000034_pt1 | contig 347928 bp, 319 predicted proteins | sample eDN5th30CKraftOP_FD_151337 | JGI IMG/M metagenome (GOLD analysis project Ga0180223, IMG submission 151337) | Enriched Organic Plus compost microbial communities from Emeryville, California, USA - eDNA 5th pass 30_C Kraft OP (version 2) (version 2) ...
ACCTGGAAGGCAAGGGCGAAAGCGAGTGGCCGGACGTTAGCGATGCGGCCCTGCTGGCCTCCCTGGAGGACTGGCTGCTGCCGTACCTGGGCAAGGTCTCGCGCCTGGCCCACTTCGCCAACCTGGAGCTGCCCGGCATCCTCCACGGCCTGCAGCCCTGGCCACTGCCGCAGCGCCTGGACGAGCTGGCGCCGCGCACCCTGCAGGTGCCGTCCGGCTCGAACATCCGCCTGGACTACAGCGAATTCCCGCCTGTCCTGGCGGTGCGCCTGCAGGAACTGTTCGGCCTGGCCGATACCCCGCGCATCGCCGGCGGCCGCCTGGCGGTGAAACTGCACCTGCTGTCGCCGGCGCAGCGCCCGGTGCAGGTCACCCAGGACCTGGCCAACTTCTGGCGCAGCACCTACGCCGAGGTGAAGAAGGACCTCAAGGGCCGCTACCCCAAGCACTACTGGCCGGATGACCCGCTGATCGCCGAACCCACCGCCCGGGCCAAGCCGCGCAAATGAATGTGAGTCGGAATTAAAATACCGATTTATAGGGGCTGGAAGGGCCGAGTCGGAATTTTATTGCCGGAAAAGGCTGGGATAGCTAAATTGATCGGTATTAAAGTTCCGGTTAAGGTGCCCGCATGTCCGAGCAACTTACTCTCCAGACCTACGTAGACGGCCAGTGGCACGATGCCCTGGTGCTGACGGTCGAAAACCCCGAGAAGGTCTTGCTTGGCGCGACTTCGGCCGGCTATGACACGAACTATCTCGTGACGTTCATCGAGCGAATGGACTCGGTGATGGAGCCGGCGGTGAGCGTGAACTTCCCGTTGGGCTGGAACTCGGTGCGAGGCACCGGGTACCCGGCCTTCGTCTACGACATCATTCCCGCGGGCGCCGCATACCGTTCCCTGCTCAAGCGGTTCGGGGGCGACAAGCCCGAGGGGATGGACATGGGCTTCTTTCTCTTCAGGCGTTGCACGCCATCGCCCATCGGGCATCTGCGGGTGAAGGAATCGTTCGACTACCTCGACACGACGCGCAGCGAGGCCTTCGCGCGCCAGGAGGTGGTGGACAGGACCAATGAGTTCCTTGAATACGCCTACGAAACGGGGGCCGCGCTGGGAGGCGCCACCGGAGCGCAAGGCGAGGCGCCGAAGCTGCTCATGGCCGAGGACGCGCAGGGACAGCTTCACGCCGACGCCATGCTGGCGGACGAGCAGGTGCGCCGCCACTGGCTGATCAAGTTCGCCCGCAACCGGGTGACCGAGACCGACAAGGCCATTCTGCGGGCCGAATTCCACTACTACCGGGCCATTGCCGAGTTGGGGCTCGACACCGTTCCCATCGATGGGTTGGCGCTTTGCGAGGGACATAGGCCGAGCCTGTGGATGCCCCGTTTCGACCGCCGGATATCCGCTGGAAGGGTCGAGCGCATTCCCATGGAGTCGGTCTACTCGGTGTGCGGGGTGACGGAGCAGGGGCAGAGGATGGCCCACGAGGACGTTCTCCGGCGCCTGGCGGCGCTCTGGACTTCCAATGGCCAGGGAGTGGAGGTGGAGGACCTGGTATTCGAGTATGTCCGGCGCGACCTGCTGAACAAGATCCTCGGCAATTCGGACAACCATGGCCGGAACACCGCGATCTTCCGTGGCGCAGGGCGGTTCCAACTGGCCCCCATCTACGATCTGGCGCCGATGGTGCTCGATGAGGAGGGGGTAACCCGCGCGACTAAGTGGGAGAGCGAGCGCAGGGGGAATCCGGATTGGGCCGAGGTCTGCGCCGCCCTGAAGGATATTGCGGAGCCGCGCGCCCTGATGGCTCGCTTGAAGCAGGCCGCGCAGACGTTCAGGGCTCTCCCCGAATTGCTCGCGGACCTGCCCGACGAGGTGAAGAGGTCGGCGAACATTCCGCTCAACGACCTGGACAGACGCCTGGGCGAATGGGGCCTGCTATGAGGAACATCACCACCGAGGAGCGCCAGCGGCTGATCGACGACATTCTGCGGGCGAATGTGCAGGGGCGGGAGTCGCTCGGTGTTTCCATTCGCCGGTTGCGCGTCGAGGTCACCGGGCTCGACCAGGACACCTTCGCCGCCATGTGCAGGATATCGACGAAGGCGCTCTACCAGCTCGAGAGCGACAAGGGAAACCCCACCATCGGGACGCTCAATGGCATCCTCAACAAATTCGGCATGCGGATGACGCTGGGTGCGATCGTGGCTGATGCGCTGCTTCCGGCGCGGCCCGCCAAGGCCGAGGGCCGGTTCCTTCCACGCGGCACCAGCCCCGCCATGGCAAAGCGCCGGGCGGCGGCAGGAGCCACTGGGAAACCCAGTGTCTGAAACACCGCCGATGGCAAGCCCCGCGAGCGGCTTTTCGGCCGATTTCGAGGCGCTGCGGGCGCAGCGCCGCGGGGGCCGCCTCGTCTACAATAGGCACAAACCATCCAGAGTTCCCCCATGTCCGAAACCGACAGCCGTGCGCTGCAAGACCTGCCGCTGGAGCAGCTGATCGCCTGCCATGAATGCGACCTGCTGATGCGCCGCGAGCCGGTCCCCACGGGCAACCGCTCGGTCTGCCCGCGCTGCGGCTACGAGCTGGAAATCCACCGGCCGCACATGGTGCGCCGCGCCATGGCGCTGGTGCTCACCGCGCTTTTCCTCTACATCCCGGCCAACTTCCTGCCAATCATGAAGATCGACATCCTCGGCCAGGTCGGTATCGACACCGTCTGGGGCGGGGTGCTTGGCCTGTACGCTTCGGGCATGCACGGAGTGGCCGTGCTGGTGTTCCTGTGCAGCATGGTGATTCCCCTGGCCAAGCTGCTGTGCCAGCTGTTCGTCCTCTGCAGCCTGCGCTTCGACGTGGCGCGCGCGCAGGCCATGCAACTGCTGCGCTGGTACCAGCATCTGCGCGAGTGGGGCATGCTGGAGGTCTACCTGATGGGCATCCTGGTGGCCATCGTCAAACTGATCGACATGGCCGAGCTGCACATCGGCGTGGGCCTGGCCTGCTTCATCGGCCTGCTGCTCAGCCAGATATGGCTGGAGGTGACCATGTCGCGCCACCAGGTGTGGGAATCGCTGGCCGGGGAGTTCGACGATGAGGGCCATTGACGCCGGCATCCTGACCTGCGGCGAATGCCACCAGCTCAACCGCGCCACCGACGAGGAGCCGCAGCACTGTTCGCGCTGCGGCTCGGTGCTGCACGCGCGGCGGCCGAACAGCCTCACCCGCACCTGGGCGCTGCTGATCACCGCGGCCATCCTCTACATCCCGGCGAACCTGCTGCCGATCATGACCGTCAACTTCCTCGGCAGCGGCACCCCGGCGACCATCATGGAAGGGGTGGTGGAGCTGATCCACGCGGACATGATCCCGGTGGCCGCGGTGGTGTTCGTCGCCAGCATCCTGGTGCCGACCTTCAAGCTGGTCGGCATCGCCCTGCTGCTTTACTCGGTGCAGCGCCACCAGCCGATGTCGGCGCGGCAACGCATCCTGATGTACCGCTTCATCGAGTGGATAGGTCGCTGGTCGATGCTCGATATCTTCGTCATCGCCATCCTCGTGACCCTGGTGAACTTCGGCAACCTGGCCAGCATCGAGGCGAACCTCGGTGCAGCCGCCTTCGCCACTGTGGTGGTGCTGACCATGCTGGCGGCAGTGACTTTCGATCCCAGGCTGATCTGGGATAACACGGACGCGGAAAACGACGATGAGTGAACTCCCCACCCCGAAACTGCGCAAGACCACCAACTGGTCGGCGATCTGGATCCTGCCGCTGATCGCCCTGGCCATCGGCGCCTGGCTGGCCTGGCGCGCCTACGACCAGGCCGGGGTGACCATCAACATCCAGTTCGAGAGCGGCGACGGCATCCAGCCGAACAAGACCGAGGTGATCTTCAAGGGCATCGCCGTGGGCAAGGTCGTCGACCTGCACGTGAACAAGCCTACCCTGGGCGTCACCGCGGTGGTCGAGATGCGCAAGGAAAGCATCGAGTACCTGAGCAAGCGCACGCGCTTCTGGCTGGTCAAGCCGCGCGTGTCCCTGGCCGGGGTGACCGGGCTGGAGACCCTGGTGTCGGGCAACTACATCGCCGTCGACCCGGTGAAGGGCGAGCTCAACCACGACTTCGTCGCGCTCAAGGAGCCGCCGCCGCTGTCCGACAGCCTGCCCGGCCTGCACCTGATGCTCAAGGCCGAGCGCCTGGGTTCGCTGGAGCAGGGCAGCCCCATCTACTACCGGCAGATCCAGGTCGGCCAGGTGAAGAGCTACCAGTTGGCCGACGACCAGAAGACCATCGAGGTGAAGATCCACATCGAGCCGGCCTACGCCAACCTGGTGCGCAAGCACACGCGCTTCTGGAACGCCAGCGGCATCACCCTGTCCGGCAGCCTCAGCGGCCTGAAGCTGCGCACCGAGTCGCTGGCCAGCATCGCCGCCGGCGGTATCGCCTTTGCCACCCCGGACAGCTACCCGGACAGCCCGCCCACCGACCCGACCAAGCCCTTCCGCCTCTACGAGGACTACGACGCCGCCCAGGCGGGCCTGGCGGTGCGCCTGAAGGTGGACGACGTCAGCGGCCTTTCCGCCGGCAGCACCCCGGTGATGTACAACGGTGTGCAGGTGGGCACGGTGAAGGCCATCGACATGAACAAGGACTTCAACGGCGCCACCGCCACCCTGTCCATGGACCCGCGCACCGAGGAGTTCCTCAACGCCAAGAGCGAGTTCTGGCTGGTCAAGCCGAGCATCTCGCTGGCCGGCATCACCGGGCTGGAGGCGCTGGTGAAGGGCAACTACATCGCCGTGCGCTTCTCCAAGGAGGGCGAGCCGACCCGCGAGTTCACCGTGCGCCCGAAGGCGCCGCCGCTGAACCTGGACGCGCCCGGCCTGCACCTGGTGCTGACCAGCGACCGCCTGGGCTCGCTGGAGGTGGGCACGCCCATCCTCTACCGGCAGATGAAGGTCGGCACCGTGCAGAGCTACCAGCTGTCCCGCGATCGCCAACGGGTGGTGGTGGGCGTGCACATCGAGCCCGAATACGCGGCCCTGGTGAACACCTCGACGCGCTTCTGGAACGTCAGCGGCGTGACCCTGAGCGGCGACCTCAACGGCATCAAGTTCAAGAGCGAATCGCTGCAGACGCTGATCAGCGGCGGCATCGCCTTCGACACCCCCGATCCCAAGGCCGCGCCCGTCACCAAGGTGCGCCGCTTCGCCCTCTACGACAGCGAGGAGAGCGCCCACGCCAAGGGCCAACTGATCGAGCTGCGCGCCGACTCGGCCGACGGCCTGCGCGAGGGCACGGTGATCCGCTACCGCGGCCTGGACGTGGGCCGCGTGGAACAGGTGGACCTCAGCCGCGACCTCGGCGGCGTGGTGCTCAAGGCGCGCCTGATCAAGGCCCAGGACAGCATCGCCCGCCAGGGCAGCCGCTTCTGGGTGGTCTCGGCGCAGTTGGGCCTGGGCGGCGCGGAGAACCTCGGCACCCTGGTCAGCGGCCCGTACATCGAAGTGCTGCCGGCGGCCAAGCCGGGCCCGGCGCAGAACAGTTTCAACCTGCTGGCGCAGCAGCCCAACCGCCTGCTCGACGCCGACGGCCTGCGCCTGACCTTGAGCGCCGCCCGCCGCGGCTCGCTGAAGCCCGGCGTGCCGGTGACCTACCGCGAGGTGCAGGTGGGCAAGGTGACCTCCTTCGAACTGGGCGAGCAGGGCGACCGGGTGCTGATCCACATCCTCATCGAGCCGCGCTACGCGCCCCTGGTGCGCACCGGCAGCCGCTTCTGGAACACCAGCGGGGTGGGCGTGGATGCCGGGCTGTTCAAGGGGGTGAAGGTGCGTACCGAGTCCTTCGAGACCATCCTTGCCGGGGGCGTGGCCTTCGCTACGCCGGACAATGCGCAGATGGGTGCTGCGGCAAGGCCGGGGCAGACGTTTGCGCTGTTCGACGAGTACCAGGATGAGTGGCTGCAGTGGGCGCCGAAGATTCCGCTGGGGAAGGCGGTGGGCGAGTAGGGCGTATAACCGTTCGCGGTTATACGCCGCTTATCCGAGACCAAGCGCCCCGCCGGGAGACCGGCGGGGCGTTTTTGCTTGGGATGTGCGGGGCTTTTGATTTTCGTAGGAGCGAGCTTGCTCGCGAACCAAGCTCCTTGTGACATAGACGCGGTGGGACACTCCGCCCCCTCTCCCTAACCCTCGGCTGCGCGCCCCGCCCTGAAGGGAGAGGGGACCATTGGGCAGACGCTGGTGCTCCTGAGTCAGCCGGCAACACCGAAAGCTACCGGCTGAAACCATCACTTCTCTCGGCACGGACAAGCCCCCTCTCCCTTCAGGGAGAGGGCTGGGGAGAGGGTGCTCTTTGAGCCAAACACCAAGCCGCCTGTTGTTCGCGAGCAAGCTCACTCCTACGAAAGCGCTCCCGCTTCAGCGCCCAGTCCGCGCTGCCCGCGTCGTCAGCAGGTACACCGGCACCCCGGAAATCAGAATCAGCAATGCCGCATACGGCGCCGCCGCCGCGTACTCCAGCGTCGACGTATGCACCCACACCGCCGTGGCCAAGGTGGTCAGCCCCGTAGGCCCAAGCACCAGGGTGGCGGTCAGTTCCTTCATGCTGTCGAGGAACACCAGCACGAACCCCGCGCCCATGGCCGGCGAGATGATCGGCAGGGTGATGCGCAGGAAGGCGCGCAGCGGTGTCTGGCCCAGCGTGCGGGCGGCTTCTTCCAGTTGCGGCGAGGCCTTTTCCAGGGCCACGCGGATCGGCGCCTGGGCCAGGGGCAGGAACAGCAGGGCGTAGGCGATCAGCAGCAGCGCGCTGGTCTGGTACAGGTCCGGCACGTAGTGCAGGGCGAAGTACACCAGCGACAGGGCGATCACCAGCCCCGGCAGGGCCTGCAGCAGGTAGGGCAGGCGTTGCGCCCAGCGCGCCAGCGGGCCGGGGTAGCGCACCACCAGGATGCTCACCGGCAGCGCCAGCAGGCAGCCGAGCAGGGCGCCGCCGAAGGACAGCGACAGCGACGACAGCAGCGCCTGGCCGATCTCCAGCAGCGGGAAGGCCGCCGAGGCGCCGGTGAGCAGCCAGTAGCCGAGCATGGCCATGGGGATGCCGGTGCCGATCACCACCAGCGCCACCAGCAGCAGTTGCAGCGGCCATTTCCAGGCGTGCAGGCGCACCCGCTCGGCCTGCCGCGCGCTGCCCTGGCCGGTGCGCACCAGGCGGCCGCGGCCGCGCATGCGCAGTTCCAGCCACAGCAGCAGGAAGCACAGCGCCAGCAGCACCGAGGAGAGCATGGCCGCGGTGGCGTTGCTGAACTCCAGTTCGAACTCCTGGTAGATCGCCGTGGTGAAGGTCTGGAAACGCAGGATCGACAGCGCGCCGAACTCCACCAGCATGTGCAGCGCCACCAGCAGGCTGGTGGCGGCCAGGGTCGGGCGCAGCAGCGGCAGGGTCACCCGCCAGAACACCTGGCGGCGCGACACGCCGAGCATGCGCGCGCTTTCCTCCAGCGACGGGTCGAGGTTGCGCAGGGTGGCGGCCAGCGGCAGGTACACCAGCGGGTACTTGGACATCGCCATGACCAGCACCGCGCCGCCCAGGCCCTCGTAGGCCGGGCTCAGCGACACCCAGGTGAAGCTGCTGACGAAGGAAGGAATGGCGAACGGTAGGCACAGCAGCACGTTCCAGTAGCGCCGCCCGGGCAGGTCGCTGCGCTCCACCAGCCAGGCGCAGGCCAGGCCGAGCAGGGCGCTGAGCACGGTGACCAGCACCAGCAGCTTGAGGGTGTTGCCGAACAGGCGGAACACGTAGGGCCGCCAGAGCAGTTCCCAGGCCAGGTGCCAACCCGAGTCCCAGGCCTTGGCCGCGACGTAGAACAGCGGCAGTGCCGCCAGCAGGGCGAGCAGGAGCACCGGCGGCAGCAGCCACAGCGGCGCCTTGCGCCCGTGGCCGCCGCGGGCCTGGACCACGGGCGCGGCGATGGACATCAGTTCAGGCCGACGTCGCGTTCGAGGTCCAGCGCATCCTTGGCCTCACCCATGTCGGCGGGGCTGAGTTGCGGCGGGTTCAGCTCGGCGAACGGCTTGAGCTGCGGGTCGGCCTGCATGCCCTTGCGCAGCGGGTATTCGGCGGACTGGCTGAGGATGGCCTTCTGGCCCTCTTCGCTGAGCATGAAGGCGACGAACTGCTGGGCCTCCTTCGGATGCTGGCTGGACTTGAGCACGGCGGCACCGGAGACGGTGACCAGCGCGCCCGGGTCCTGGTTGCCGAAGAAGTGCAGGCGCGAGTTCAGCTCGCCCTTCTCCTTCTTCAGGGTGTACCAGTAGTAGTTGTTGATCAGCGCCATGTCGACCTCGCCGTTCTCCACGGCTTTCATGGCGGTGACGTTGTTGGTGTAGATGGAGCCGAAGGCCTTCAGCCCGGTGAGCCAGTCCTCGGCGGCGTCGCGGCCCTTGAGCTTGATCACCGCGGAAACCTGTTCGAGGAAGGCACCGCTGGTGGGGACGAAGCCGAAGCGCCCGGACCACTGCGGGTCGGACAGGTCCATCAGGCTCTTGGGCAGGTCCTTCTCGTCGATCTTCTTCGGGTTGTAGGCCAGCACCCGGGCGCGGGCGGTGATGCCCACCCAGTCGCCCTTGCCGCCGGCGTTCTGCGCCTCGACCAGGGCCAGGGTACCGGCGTCCAGCGGGGCCAGCAGGCCGGCGCCGGACAGGCGCATCAGCGGCGGCGATTCCTCGGTGTAGATGACGTCGGCCGGCGAGCGCGCGCCTTCCTCGGTGATCTGGCTGGCCAACTGGCCGTCGCCGCCCTTGCGGATCTTGACCTGGATGCCGGTCTTGTCGGTGAAGGCCTTGGCGATGGCGATGCCGGTGGCGGCGTGCTGGCCGTTGTACAGGGTGAGGGTGACCGGATCGGCAGCGGCGTGCAGAGACAGGCCGCCGAGCAGGCAGGCCAGGACAGCGCCCTTGACGCCGGCGAGCAGACGAACAGACATGGAAACTCCCGTGGTGTCGCCAATGAGAATGCAAGCCATTATATGTAACCTGGCCTTTCCGGCCAAACTCCATAGCCTGCTCATGAATGCCGCCGCCGGCTGCGCGCCGGCGGCGGGGGCGCTCAGGCCGGCTCCGCGGCCTCCTCGGCCGTGGCGGCGGGGTGGTCGACGGCCAGTTCGCGGCGGCGGATGAACTTCCAGTCGGCCTCGTCGATGTAGATGCCGTTGGGACCGCTGCCGCCTTCCAGGTCGATGGCCACCTGCGCCGAAACCTGCGGCTTCACGCTCGCCAGGATCGGCACGAAGCCCAGCTGCAGGCTGGTTTCCAGCAGCGCGGCCTGGTTGCGTTCGTCGATGTCGGCGGCCTCGTCGAGGTAGTAGGGCAGGCGGATGCGCCCGGCCTGCTCGCGGTCCATCAGGTGCAGCAACAGGTACATGTTGGTCAGCGCCTTGATGGTCATGGTGGTGCCGTTGGAGGCGGCGCCGTCGATGTCGGTGTGGACGATCGGCTGGCCGCCGACCTTGGTGATCTCGAACGCCAGCTCGAACAGGTCCTTCAGGCCCAGCTGGTTGTTGTTCGCCGCCACCAGGCGCGACAGGTAGTCCTTGGCTTCCTCGTTCTTCGCATCCTGCTCGGCGCTCTGCGTCAGGTCGAACACCGAGAGGTTCTCGCCTTCCTCGTACTGGCCGGCGCTGTGGATGATCTGGTCGATGTGCTTGAGCGCTTCCTTGTTCGGCGCCAGCACGATGCGGAAGCTCTGCAGGTTCGACACCTGGCGCTTGTTGATCTCGCGGTTGAACAGCGCCAGCTGGTGCTCTAGGTTGTCGTAGTCGCTGCGGATGTTGCGCAGCGTCCGGGCGATGTCGGTCACCGCCGCGCGGCGCGCCTTGGCCAGGGTCAGTGCCTCGTCGGTGCGGTGTGCATAGGCGTTGATCAGCAACTGCAGGCGGCGCTCGGGGTCGTCCTCGCTGTCGAACTTGGCCACGCCCTTCAGGCGCACCTGGGCGTACAGCGCCTCGATCTGGCCGTCGATGCGCTGCAGTTGCTGCCAGGTGTCCTGGTAGTCGTTGAGCAGCGGCAGCAGGTTGTCCAGGGAGTCGTCCACCGGTTCCATGAACGGCGTGCCGAACGGCAGGTCGGCGGGCAGCAGCTGGCGGCGGCGCAGGGCGTCGTCGAGGGTGCGCTGCTTGGCTTCCAGGTCGGCCAGTTGGCGGCCCACCAGCTGCAGCTTGGCGGAGAGCTGCTGGACGCGCTCGGTGAAGGCGTCGGCCGAGCGCTTGAGCTCGTCCTGGGTGGCTTCCAGTTGCGCCAGCTTCTCCAGCTTGGCCGGTTCCTCGGCGCTCAGGGTTTCGCTGCGGCGGAAGTCTTCCAGGGCCTTCTGCGCGTCGAGCACGTCCTGGTACAGCTTCTCGGCCTGGGCCTTGCTGGCGTTGCGGTCGGCGGCCACGGCCTGCTGCGTCCTGAGCTGCTTGAGCTCCTTCTCCAGGCGCTCCTTCTGGTCGCGCAGGGCGGCGCGGTCGGCCAGGGCCTGCAGCGCCGGCGGCTCGATGTGCGAGAGGTCGATGGACAGGCCGGGCACTTCGAAGCGCTCGCCCTTGAAGGCGTCGAGGATCTTCTCGACGCTGCCGACCCACTGGCCTTCCTCGTCCAGGCTCACGCCCTTGTCGCCCAGCGGCAGGCTGAACAGCGCGCCGTTGAACAGGCGCATCAGGCGCTCCACGTCCTGCTGCGAGAACTCCTCGCGCAGGCGCGCATAGCTGTTGTTGTCGGCGTGTTCGAGCTGCTGGCGCACGCTCTTCACGCGCTTCTCCAGGTCGCGCACGCGCTCGTCGAGGTCCTCGCTGGAGAACTGCCGCGAGTGGGCCAGGGCGCCGGCCAGCTCGTCGTGGGCGTCCTTGGCGGCGAGCAGCTGCTGCTCCAGGACCTTGGCGTCGTTGACCAGGGCGAAGCGGTTCTTCAGCACCGCCAACTCACCCATCCAGCGCTGGATCTCGCTGATCTCGCGCTCCAGGCGCATCAGCTCGGCGGTGCCGCCGCGCTGTTCGTTCTGCAGGCCGTCCTGCTCGCTGCGGTAGTGCTCGGCCTGGATCACCAGCTCTTCCTTGCGCGCCCCGGCGTAGTCTTCCCAGGTGCCCAGCAGGTTGTCGAGCAGCGGCGAGAGGCGGTGCATCTTGCCGCGCAGGAATTCGCGCTGCTGCACGCCGTTGGCCAGGGCCTCGACCAGCGGGCCGGCGGCGACCAGGGCCTGGTAGTCGCCCTCCATGCGGCGCACGTCGCGGAAGGCTTCCTCGCAGGCGGCGATGTAGTCGACGCTGCCCGAGCGCAGGCTGTGCTCGAAGGCGTCGAGGAACAGCTGCTTGAGCTTGGCCGCGGTGATCTCGCGCATGTGCAGCAGGTTGATGAACAGCGAGCGGAAGGTCTTCAGGCTCTGCTCGCTGGTGGAGCGCAGCGGGATCAGCGTCAGGTCCAGCGGCACCGAGGTGTGGCCGCCGACCAGCAGCCGGCGCAGCTCGTCGGGCTTGAGCTCGTAGGCCTTCAGGCCGGCGCGCTCCAGGCTGGCGTACAGCTCGCGCAGGCGCAGGCAGGTGCCGTTCTTCTGGTAGTGCTCAAGGTCCAGCTCGCCCTGGTAGGCGAAGAACTGGTGGCCGAAGCCGCCGCCCGGGCCGCGCCCGCCGCAGCCGATGACGTGGCGGCCGTGGGGCAGTTCCAGCTCGATGAGGATGTAGCTGGTGTCGGTGGCGAAGTAGAACTTGCGCGAGGCTTCCAGGCTGTACTTGCCGAAGCTCATGTCCGACATGCGCGCCAGGATCGGGAACTGCAGCGCGTTGATCGAGGCGGACTTGCCGAGGTTGTTGGCGCCGTAGACCGACAACGGCTGCTCCAGGGGGAACACGCCGAGGCTGTAGCCGGCGGTGTTGAGCAGGGCGAAGCGGCGAATGCCGTAGCGTTCCTGGGTCATGCCTGGGCCTCCATGTCGGCTTGTTCTTCGGCGATGGCGCGGGCGAGGGCGTCTTCCTCGCTTTCCGCGGCCTCGGTGGTTTCAGCGGCCGCCAGCGGCGCGGCCGGCTCGGCGGGCTCTTCCAGGCTGACGATGGGCTCTTCGTCCTCCTCGGCCAGGGCCGGGGCGACGTAGGCCAGGTCCTTGGCGTGCAGGCTGGCGGCCAGGTCGCGGTCCTGCTGCACCGACAGGCAGACGTCGAGGAAGCGGTGCACAGGCGGCAGGAAGCGGTACACGCCGTTGTCCTCGGCGGCGAAGCCGAGCTGGGTCATCCGGCGCATGACCTTCTCTTCCAGTTCTTCCTGGGTGGTCACCTCGGCCTGCAGGAACAGGTCGCGGTACTTCTCCAGCAGCGGCGGCAGCTCGTCGCGGCCGATGCTGCCGCCGTCGAGCACGGCCAGCGGGTCGCGGCCCTGGTCGGCCAGGTGTTCCACCAGGATGAAGGTGAACAGCGCCAGGCGCTGGGCGGTCTTGTTGACCTGGGCGCCGATCTGCTCGGGGACGAAGTAGTAGAAGCCGCGGGTGTCGCAGACCAGCTCGAAGCCCAGCGAGCGGAACAGTGCGCGGTACTGGTCCTGCTGGTTGGACAGCTGGCTGTACAGCTCGGGGTCGCGGCGGCTGATGTGGAAGCCCTTGAACAGCTCGCGGAAGATGGGCCCGAGCTGGGTCAGTTCGGAAAGATCAATTTGCATGGGGTTCGCTCGCTTTGTCGGCCTTGCCGCTCGGGGCGGCGAGCAGGGCGAAGGAGCACAGGCTGACGCTGTGCTGGGCGGTATCGTAGTCGCGGCGCTCCAGGCGCTCGCGCTGGAAGCGGCCGTCGCGCGACAGGCGCGAGAACCAGTAGAGCAGCTCGTCGGTGGCGCCCTCGGGCTCCTGCTCCAGCAACCAGACCATCAGGTCCGGCAGCGGCAGGGCGGCCTGGCAGCGCTCGAGCATCTCCCGCGCGGTGCGTGGCGCGTTGCGCGGGCCGTCGCCGCCGCGCTTGCCGGTCGCCTTGGGGAAGTGCGCAGGCTTGGGCTCGAAGCGGGCCAGGGCGAAGACGTAGCTTTCCACCTGCGAGGCGCTGCCGAGGAAGGTGCTCTGCGGCCGGGTGAACAGCGGCATGGAGGCCTGGGGCACGGCGTCGATGCCCTTGCGGCGGATCACCGACAGGGCCAGCGCGGCGCCGCGGGTGATCGCGTTGTGCCGGCGGGCCTCCTCGCGCAGCGGCAGCAGCAGCTCGCGGGCGCGGCGCAGGGTGAGCTGGGCGGTGGTCTGCATCTCCAGGATGCGCGCGTGGGTGCGCAGCAGCTGGTCGTCGTCCACCAGCTGGCCGAGGCGCTGCTGTTCGCCCAGCAGGCGCAGCAGCACCTGCTCGACGCGGCGCACGCCCTGTTCGAAGGCGCCGTCGGCGGAAACCAGCTGGATCATCGGCTCGACGTACTCGTCCCAGGTCGCCAGGACCTCGGCGTAGCGCTGGCGCAGGGGAATCTGCCGGTCGCTGGTCTTGGCCCGCTCGGCCACGGCGATCAGCGCCTGTTCGTCGTTGGCCAGCTTCTTCAGCACGTCGCGCACGCGCATGTCGAGCAGGCGCAGCTGGCGCGCCAGGTCGTTGCCGTCGCGCACCTCGAAGGCGTCGCGGATGTAGCCGGCCAGGCGCTCCAGGTGGCGCAGGTAGGCCTCGATCTCCAGGCACAGGCCCAGGCGGTGCTCGTGGCGCAGGTAGGCGAGGAAGTCGTGGATCTGGGCGTTGAGCTCGAAGCGGTTGGGGCTCTTGGCCACCGGCACCAGGATGTCCAGGCGGATCCACTGGTCGAGCAGGGCGGTGACGTCCGCCGGGCTGCCTTCGGGCAGCTGCGCCGTGAGTTGCAGGCGCAGCTCCGCCAGGGCCAGGGTGCCGCTGTCGAAGCGCTCGCAGAGCGGTTCGAGCAGGGCCCAGTGTTCGGCGAGGGCGCGCAGTACGCGTCGGGGGTCGATCATCGGGTAGCCGCTGTTGACGGGTAAAGGGGGCGATTGTACTGCAAAGGTCCGCTCGCGGCGGAAGGGGTGACGAAACGCGGCAGTTTACGCCGTGAGGGATGTCGCCACGGCCCTGAAAAACGGCGTTAACCCCCTGAAATTCCTGGCATGTTTTCTGCCAGTTGGCTAGGGCCTGTTCTCGTTTCGTTCGCTCGTGAACGAAACGGGAACAGGCCCTGACAGTCAGTAGCCAATTGCCGCCATGACATACGACGCCGCACTCGCCAAGGCTCGCTGGGCCGAACTGGAGCGCCAGGACGACCTGGACTGGGACCTGGACGCCATCACCGACCGCAGCGAGGCCATCGACTTCCTCAGGCGCTTCGAGAACCGCCTGTGCATCTATTCCTCCTACGTGGAGAAGCTCTACAGCAACTACAGCTTCGTGATCCCGGAGAGCCAGGAGGGCGGCATCACCATCCTGCCCAACGAGCAGGCCTGGTTCGACACCTTCCACGACATCCCCGCCGATGCCGTGGAGCCCACCGGCATCCACATCCTGCCCGGCGAGACCATGGGCCACAGCGGCCTGTACCTGAAAATTCCCGGCGAGCACCGCCTGGTGGGCTCCGCCGAGCTGCCGTTCCAGGACGGCCTGAAGCTGCTGATCCGTCGCTACCGCATGCGCGACGAGCCCTTCCTGCCGGTGCTGGTCAAGGGCGACCTGCGCGAGTACGAGGCGCGCATGCCCTCGCTGCACCTGCACCGGCTGAACAGCGCGAAGCTGCAGGCGCAGTCGCGGCTGAACCTGGAGGCCATAAAAGGCGCCATCGCCGAGCACCTGATCGGGCTGTTCCGCCACGGCTGACGCGGCTGTTACGCCGGTGTGACCTTGGGTAACACGGCGGCCACCTGCCAGCAGGCGATTCTCGACTATGGGTCGGGCCACGATGGCCGGCGACTCCCTATAGTGGCAGACAGGGCTTTTGCCCCTTGGTCGGCGAACGAGAAAAGAACAAGAGGTGGCCATGGCCAGCAGCCGTATCAGCCTTCCGCGCCCCGCCCGCATTGCGCTGGCGGCCGGCGCCTGCCTTGCCTGGATGGCCCTGGCGGCGCGCGCCGACATGGTCGCCCTGGACGACGAGCAGCTGTCCGACGTGCAGGGCGCCGGCATCGGTTTCGTGGTGGACAACGCCATGATCGACGGCAGCAAGGCCACCACCAACATCACCGGGCTGAAGGACCCCAACGGCAAGGATGTCTCCATCGCGGTGCGCAACCTCTACCTGGGCGCCACCGGCAGCAACCACGGCAGCAACCTGCAGCCGGTGACCATCGGCCGCCTGACCTATCCCTTCAAGCTCAACCTGGCCAAGGGCTCGGTGCTCACCACCCAGCTCGCCGACGGCCGCGTGGTCAACACCCTGCCCAGCGACGCCGACGTGCTGGAGCTGGCCTTCCCGCCGCTGATCGCCAACAACGCCGGGCAGCCCTGCATCAGCGGCTACGCCGGCGCCGGCAGCGGCTGTTCGAGCCGCGCCAGCGAGAAGGTCGACCTGGGCGCGCGCTTCGACTTCACCGTGCCGGTCAGCGGCGGCACCCGCACCGACGTGCTGGCCCTGGACTTCCAGGACCTGGTGATGGACGGCAGCTACCTGCGCCTGTGGGGCTCCAGCGCGCGCAGCCAACTGGTCGGCGAACTGCGCCTGAACCTCTACGCCAAGACCCTCGACATCCTCTCCTGCGCCGCGGGCAACGCCAACTGCGCCAGCGCGGCGGAGAAGGCCGCGCGCAGCGTCTATCTGACCAACGCCTACGCCAGCGTCGCCCTGGGCTACGGCAAGTCCCAGCCGCTGCTGCTGTCGGTGACCGCCGACGGCAACTTCACCTTCGAGCTGCCCATGCTGACCGCGGCCAACGCCGCGGACTTCTACGCCAACGCGCCGCGCACCAGCCTGGTGATCGACAACCTGAACATCGGCGGCACCCGGGCCTCCTACGGCGCGGTGCCGACCGGCGGGGTCAACCTGGGGCGCAGCGAGCTGTCCGGGTTGAGCTTCAACTACCTGAAAGTCACTTCCCACAACCTCTGACGGAGCACGGCACGATGAGCTTTCCACCGCTGCTTCCGCCCCGCCGCCGGCTCCGGGCCGCCGCCGTCGCCCTGCTGGCGATGCTGGCCGGCCCGCTCGCCCAGGCGGAACTGCGCACCCTGCCGGACGACGATCTCGGCCAGGTGGTCGGCCAGGACGGCCTGAGCCTGGGCGTCACGGTCAACATCCAGAAGACCCCCGGCATCACCCGCTGCCCGGGTGGCTGCGGCGCACGGGTGGCGATCCAGCCGGCAGGCAGCGGCAACAACTTCCTGGTGCTGGACAACATCAGCGGGACCTTCAGCTTCGACGAGGTCACCGTGGACATCCTCTCCATCAACAGCGGCTTCGGCGGCGACGGCGCCGCCTTCAACCGCCAGGTCCTGCGGGTCGGCCTGAAGGACGTCAACTTCGACAACATCAGCCTGACCCTGGCCGGCGCCAACAAGGCCCGCAGCACCGATGCCGGCCTGGTGCAGACCGACCTGCTCAGCGCCCGCGTCGACGGCGTGCTGCACGTGCAGGGCAACCTCAACCTGTTCCAGGTCCCGGCCCGATGAGGGGAGCGCCCATGGCCGGGACCAAGCTCCAGGGGGAAAACCCATGACGTTCATTTCCATACGGCGCCTGCTGCTGGCCGGCGTGCTGCTGTGCCTGGCCGGCGGCGCGAACGCCGAGCTGCGGGCGCTGAGCGACAGCCAGCTGTCCGACGTCACCGGCCAGGCCTTCATCAACCTGGCCACCGACGCCGCCGCGGGCATCAACTATACCCGGCTGAACATCGGCGCCACGGTGGAAACGCAGCTGAACATGAACAAGCTGCAGCTCGGCCTCTACGACCGCGCCGGCGAAGCCGCCAACAGCGCGGACATCTCCATCAACAACTTCGCCCTGGGCACGGTCAACAACCAGACCGGGCAGATCAACCCCTTCACCATCGTCGATCCCTACGTCGAGTTCGCCTACGACGGCAACAAGATGGTCGGCGTGCGCATCGGCTTCAACCAGGCCAAGGGCGTGCTATCCGGCGACATCCAGTCGCTGACCGGGAACATTCCGGTGCACATCAAGGGCACTGCCGACGCCATCTACAACAAGGCCACGGTAGGGCAGCAACTGCTGCTCGGCCTGGCGGGCATCTACCGCAGCAGCACGGTGGAGGCGGATGCCGGCCTGGTCACCTCCGGCGGCGCCAGCGACCCGGTGCGCGGCACCTACGCCGGCATGACCAACGGCTCGCAGCTGGACTGCACCAATGGCTGCGTACCGCTGTGGACGGACATCGTCACCGGGCTGTTCACCTCCAACAACTGCGCCATCCTCGGCATCACCACCTGCTTCAAGCTCAGCCAGTTCCAGTCCCTGCCGGTGGGCGACCTGAGCCAGGCTGGCCTGGCCGGCGCCGCCAAGGGCTTCTTCATCTCCCTGCAGAGCCAGGACGTGCAGTGGCGCGACATGGACACCGGGCAGATGATCACCGCGCTCAAGGGCGCCTTCATGAACATGCCCAAGTACCGCGACGCCAACGGCAACCTGGTTTCGCCGATCAACATCGACTTCAACCAGGCCTTCAACGGCATCCCTCGCCAGGACACCTGCGTCGGCATGAACAAGGGCTGCTGAGCGGCCCATCCGCCGGCCGGCCTTTCCGTCGGGCGCGTTTCACGCGACAATTCCGCTCCGTTGCGTTTAGCCCTGCGCCCGCAGGATGCCCACAGGTACAGGACTCTTGATCGAAGAAGCCCGCCGTCGCGCCTATCTCGGCGCCATGCAGGTCGCCTCCTGGCTGCCCCGCGTGGTGCTGCCCTTCGCCGCGCCTTCGCGCCCGCAGCTGCTGGAAGTACCGGAGCCCGTCCAGGCCCCGGCGCCCAGCGCCGCGCCCGAAACCGCCGGCACGCCGGCCGCCGCGCCGGAGAAACCGACGCCGACGCCCGAGGCCCGGCCCTCGATCCCGGTGGTGGTGCCGCGCCCCGCCGCCCAGGCCCGCCCGCCGGTGGCCGCCGAGGCGCCTGCCGAAGCCGAGGCGCCTGCGCCGCGCGCGCCGGTCGAGCCGCCGCCGCGTTTCAGCCTGCAATTGCTGCGCGCCGGCGCCTGTGCGCTGCTGGTCGAACTGCCCACCGGCGAGCCCCTGGCCAGCCGCGACCCGGCCTACCTGTTGCTCAAGGACCTGCTGCGCGCCGCCGGCCTGCCGGACAGCCCGCAACTGCTCGGCGAACCGGTGCGCTGGCCGCTGCTTTCCGGCGGCAACATGGACCAGGGCCCGCAGGCGGCCCGCGAGTTCGTTCAGGGCTTCGTCGCCGCGCGCCTGGAAGACAGCGGCCCGTGCCGCTGCCTGTGGCTGGTCGGCCGGCCCGCCGTGCGCTTCGCCGGCGAGGCGGACGACGAGGCGATGCTGCGCGAGCTGCAGATCGAGGAACTGGGCGTGGCCTGGGCCATCCCCGGCCTGGAGCGGCTGAGCGACGAACCCGCCCTCAAGGGCGAGCTGTGGCGCGCCATGCGCCGGGTGCGCCAGCGCTGGCTGGACCAGGACGCAGAATGACCGACGCCATTTCCTTCCGCCCGATGACCGAGGCGGATCTCGACGCCGTGCTCAAGATCGAATACGCCGCCTTCAGCCACCCCTGGACCCGCGGCATTTTCACCGACGGCCTGAAGAGCTACGACTGCTGGCTGATGTTCGAAGGCACCCAGCAGGTCGGCCATGGCGTCATCCAGATCATCCTCGACGAGGCGCACCTGCTGAACATCACGGTGAAGCCGGAAAGCCAGGGCCGCGGCCTCGGCCTGCGCCTGCTCGAACACCTGATGGCGCGGGCCGGCGAGCTGGGCGCGCGGGAATGCTTCCTGGAAGTGCGCGAGACCAACCAGAGCGCCTACCGCCTGTACGAGCGCTTCGGCTTCAACGAAATCGGCCGCCGGCGCGGCTATTACCCGGCGGTGGGCGGGCGCGAGGACGCCCTGGTGATGGCCTGCACCCTGCTCGACTGACCGTCATCCAGGCCATATCCGGCCGCCGCGCACAGGCGTAGGCTGGGCGATCGATAACAAGAACAAGGTCGCGACATGAAGCCAACCGCTGCAGCGGCGGCGCCTGCCCGTCGTCATCCGCTTCCCGCCTCACATGCCGCCGGCGCGCGGCAGGAGGGCGCCCATGTGTGACACCCTCGTCCTGCGCGCCGACGGCTGCACCTGGTTCGCCAAGAACAGCGACCGCGAACCCTCCGAACCCCAGCGCCTGCTGCGCCTGCCCGCGGTGCGTGGCGATACGGCCAGGCAGGTGCGCGCCACCTACCTGGAGATTCCCCAGGTCGCCGACCGCCATGCCGTCATCCTCAGCCAGCCCGCTTGGCTGTGGGGCGCGGAAATGGGCGTGAACGAGCACGGCGTAGCCATCGGCAACGAAGCGGTCTTCACCCGCCTGGTGGACCAGACCGGCGAGGCGCTGCTGGGCATGGACCTGGTGCGCCTGGGCCTGGAGCGCGGCGCCAGCGCGCGCGAAGCCCTGGAAGTGATCACCGGCCTGCTGGAACGCCACGGCCAGGGCGGGCCGGCGGGCTTTCGCAACAAGCGCCTGCGCTACGACAACAGCTTCGTCATCGCCGATGCCGGCGAGGCCTGGGTGCTGGAGACCGCCGGCCGCCTGTGGGCGGCGCGGCGGGTGGAGCGCTGCGCCATCTCCAACGCCCTGAGCATCGGCCACGAATACGACCTGTGCAGCCACGACCTGCCGGCCCACGCCCGGCGCCTGGGCTGCTGGAACGGCCGCGGCGACTTCCACTTCGCCCGCGCCTTCGACGGCCGCCTGCTGCCCTGGGTGGCCGGGGCGCACCAGCGCCGGCGGATGAACCAGGAGTTCCTCGCCAGTTGCCCGCGCCAGCCCGGCTGGGAGGCCCTGGTGGTCGCCCTGCGCAACCACGGCCGGCGCGACCACAACTTCACCCGCCACGACAACCGCCAGGTGTGCATGCACGCCGGCAGCTTCTGGCGTCCCTCGCAGACCACCGCCAGCCTCATCGCCCGCCTGGGCCCGGACGGCCCGCGCCTGGCCGCCACCGGCACCTCGGCGCCTTGCCTGTCGCTGTTCCAGCCGCTGGGCTTCGAGGCGGCCGCCGGCGCCAGCCTGCTCAGCAAGGCCGACGAGCCGCTGGAGCAGTCCCTTTGGTGCCGTTTCGAAGCGGTGCATCGCCGCGCCCTGGTGGATGCCGAATTCGCCGCCGCCCTGCGCGCCGGGCACGCTTGGCTTGAGGCCGAGCAACTCGCCGCGCTGGACCGCCGCAACCCCGACTGGGCGCACCTGGCCGCCGAAGCCGAGGCCTGGCATGCGGCCTGGCAGCAACTCGCCGGGCAACTGGAGCCGCGCCTGCCGCGCTGGTGGCGGCAGCACGCCACGCCTTGAGCCATAGTGCTTGTCAAAGGCCGTCGGCGTTACGTAAGGTGCGCCAGCCGCAGAGGAGGAGCCACCATGAGCGACCTGGAACAACTGTTCGAGAACAACGCCCGCTGGGCCGAAGCAATCAATCGCGAGGACCCTGACTTCTTCGCCAAGCTGGCCCGCCAGCAGGCACCGGAATACCTGTGGATCGGCTGCTCCGATGCGCGGGTGCCGGCCAACGAGATCGTCGGCATGCTGCCCGGCGACCTGTTCGTCCACCGCAACGTCGCCAACGTCGTGCTGCACACCGACCTCAACTGCCTGTCGGTGATCCAGTACGCGGTGGACGTGCTCAAGGTGAAACACATCCTGGTCACCGGCCACTACGGCTGCGGTGGCGTGCGCGCCTCGCTGCAGGACCAGCAGTTCGGCCTGATCGACGGCTGGCTGCGGACCATCCGCGACCTCGCCTACGAGTACCGCGACCACCTGTCCCAGTTCGCCAGCGAAGAAGAGCGCGTCGACCGCCTGTGCGAGCTGAACGTCATCCAGCAGGTGGCCAACGTCAGCCACACCACCATCGTGCAGAACGCCTGGCATCGCGGCCAGTCGCTGTCGGTGCACGGCTGCATCTACGGCATCAAGGACGGCCGCTGGAAGAACCTCAACGTCACCGTCAGCGGCCTCGACCAGCTGCCGCCGCAGTACCGTCTGCGCCCCATGGGCGAGGCCTGAGCCGCCCCGTGCCGGTCGTCCGGCCCGCCTCGCCGGGCGCGCCGGGCAGACCGAAGATAGGGGAAGGTCACTGACGAAGAGGCGAGCATGCGCGAACTCTGCGTGATCCCCGGCGACGGCATCGGCCGCGAAGTCGTGCCGCCGGCCGTGGCCGTACTGCAGAAACTGCTGCCCGACCTGCGCCTGCGCGAAGCGGAGGCGGGTTGGGACTGCTTCCAGCGCCACGGCACCTCGGTGCCCGAAGCCACCCTGGAAGCGCTGCGGGCATGCGGGGCCGGGCTGTTCGGCGCGGTGTCCTCGCCCAGCCACAAGGTGGAAGGCTACCGCAGCGCCATCCTGCGCCTGCGCCAGGAACTGGGCCTGTACCTCAACCTGCGCCCGGTGCGCACTTGGCCGGTGGTGTCGCCCCACGCCGGCATCGACCTGCTGATCCTGCGCGAGAACAGCGAAGGCCTGTACAGCGGCCGCGAGCACTGGGAGGCCGACGGCGTGGCCATCGCCGAGCGGGTGATCAGCCGCGCCGCCTGCACGCGTCTGGCCCAGGCCGCATCGCGCATCGCCCGGCAACGCCAGGCGCGGCGCATCACTCTGGTGCACAAGGCCAACGTCCTGCCGCTGACCTGCGGCCTGTTCCGCGACACCTGCCGCGACCTGCTGGCCACCGAAGGCTGGGGCGACGTGCTCGACGAGCGCCTGGTGGACGTGGCGGCCCTGCAACTGGTGGAGCGCCCGGAGGCCTTCGACCTGATCGTCACCAGCAACCTGTTCGGCGACATCCTCTCCGACCTCGCCAGCCACTGGGGCGGCGGCCTGGCCCTGGCGCCCTCGCTCAACCTGGGCGAGCAACTGGCCCTGGCCGAACCGGTCCACGGCAGCGCCCCCGATATCGCCGGCAGTGGTCGCGCCAACCCCCTGGCTGCCATCCTCAGCGCCGCCATGCTGCTGCGCTTCCACTGGCACGACGAAACCGGCGCCACGCGCATCGAGCGCGCGGTGGAAAGCTTCCTGCGCGAAGAAGGCCACCTCGACCACGGCCTCGAAACCACCCGCGTAGTGGGTGAGGGCGTCCTGCAGCGGCTCTAGGGCTAGCCCAGCTCGGGATGGTCGGCCAGCCAGGCCGCGCAGCCGCTGCCCACGGCCAACAAGGGCAGCACCGTCAGCATCGCGCGCAATCCTCCGCCCATGGGCAACCCCTGGACGAACAGCGTCCATTCCTGGGCCGCCAGCCCGAGCAGCAGGGAAAGACAGACCACGATCAGCGTGCGGACGAGATAACGCATACAAACGCCCTGAAAAGCGGGAAAAAAGAAGCCATCGCCCGCTCGGAGCGGGGGCGGGCAATGGCTATGGGAGAGCAGGGAAATGGAAGAACCTGCGAAGGCAAAGGTAGCGTCCGGGGATAACATTAGCTAGCTAACGAATGCGCGAAGGAGTTTTTCCCGGGGTGAAACAATTCGGGTATCTGGAGTGGGAGCCGATGGACGGGGCTGCGTCCTACGGCATGCCTTCGCCTGTCATTACAGGAGTGGGGGAGGGGGCATACCGCCGTTGCGGCGAATTCCGGGGCACTCTTCGATCATCATGGGATGCGCTTTGAATGATCGCACTGGAGGCAGCTATGACCAGCATTACCATCAGAAACCTGGATGACGACCTGGAGACCCGGCTCCGTGCGCGCGCCGACAGTCATGGCCGCTCTATGGAAGAGGAGGCCAGGGAGATCCTGGTTCGTGCACTCTCCAAGGATGAAAAGCGGGGAGACCTGGGGGGCCGGATTCATGCCCGCTTCGCATCTGTAGGTGGAGCTGACATCGAGCTTCCAGTTCGCAGGCGCAAGGCTCGAGCGGTGGTCTTCGGAGAATGATCCTGTTCGATACCGGCCCGCTTTCGGAGCTGAACTTCGAGGTTTTCAGCGCTCGGCCTGTACGAGAAATACCCAAGGAGGTGCCGTTATGCGTGTAGTCAACTTCTCCTATGCCCGCAACAACCTGAAGAAGCTCATCGAAGATGTTGTCGATGGCGAGGATTTCATCGTGATTTCTCGTCGAGACGCGCCGAATGCCGTGCTGCTTTCGCTCGATAGCTTCAACAGCCTAATGGAAACTGTTCATCTGCTTAAGTCGCCGGCCAACGTGGCTCACTTAGCGCGGTCCTTGGCTCAAATGGAGCAGGGACAGTGGATTGCCACTGAGGGAGTTGGACCATGACAACCAACGGAATGCGCCCCATTCATCCTGGGGAAATCCTGCGTGAAGAGTTCCAGCAGGCGCTGGGGATAACTCCGGCCGCGCTGGCTCGCGCCTTGAACGTGTCGGTCCCGGCTGTCAAAGACATTGTCCGCGAGCGCCGTGGCGTCACTGCGGATATGGCTATTCGGCTGGGCCGCTACTTCGACACCTCAGCCGGGTTCTGGATGAACCTGCAGAGCCAGTACGAGCTAGCGACTCACGGTTAGAACTGCTGGCTCGGTGAAAGTATCAGGATGACTCCGAACTCTCAGCACCTAAAGCACTCGGGAAATCCGTAGGGCGCATAACGCCTATGGCGTTATCCGCCGAATCGCGGACAGAGTCCGCTCCTACGGTTCAGGGAAGCATGGACGTAAGCGGACTTTGTCCGCGATTGGACTTGCCGGCCACGCCAGCCGTCCAGATGGCACTACGTGTTCAGGATGACTCTGGAGTTTCCGGCAGCTCCGAACTGCCCCCTCTCCCTCCGGGAGAGGGCTGGGGTGAGGGGAGCGGAGCCAGGATTAGGCACCTTCGCTGAGCCAACGCATCGCTTACTTAAATGAATAGCGGGATGCGGTGGGACTTGAGGGGCGCGAGAGGGAGGGCCAGGTTGCTGACGCTTTGTAATCGCCGCCCAAAAGAAAAGGGGCTAGCTTGCGCTAACCCCTTGAAAATAATGGTGGCTACACCGGGACTTGAACCTGGGACATCAGCATTATGAATGCTGCGCTCTAACCGACTGAGCTATGTAGCCGAGTGGCGCGCATTTTCCGGATCTTTCGGGGGGCTGTCAACCCCCTTTGGTTAGATATTTTTCTGTTCTTTCAAGCGTTTAGCGGGACGAGCGGTAGGGCGGGAACGAAAAAGGCCCCGCGGGGTGCGCGGGGCCTTTTCGGCTTGCTGGCGGGCGCCCTGGGGCGCTGCCGGGGGCTTAGACGTTGAAGCGGAAGTGCATCACGTCGCCGTCCTTGACGATGTAGTCCTTGCCTTCCAGGCGCCATTTGCCGGCTTCCTTGGCGCCGGCTTCGCCCTTGTACTGGATGAAGTCGTCGTAGGCCACGACTTCGGCGCGGATGAAGCCTTTTTCGAAATCGGTGTGGATCACCGCGGCGGCCTGCGGGGCGGTGGCGCCGATGCGCACGGTCCAGGCGCGGACTTCCTTCACCCCGGCGGTGAAGTAGGTCTGCAGGTTGAGCAGTTCGTAGCCGGCGCGGATCACGCGGTTCAGGCCCGGCTCTTCCATGCCCATGGACTCGAGGAACATCTGCTTCTCCTCGTCGTCGTCCAGTTCTGCGATTTCCGCTTCGATCTTGTTGCACACCGGCACCACGACCGCGCCTTCTTCTTCGGCGATGGCGCGCACGGCGTCCAGGTGCGGGTTGTTCTCGAAGCCTTCCTCGGCGACGTTGGCGATGTACATCACCGGCTTGCTGGTCAGCAGGTGGAAGCCGCGCACCAGGCGCTTCTCTTCGTCAGCCATGTCCTTGACCAGGCTGCGCGCGGGCTTGCCGGCGGTGAAGTGGGCGATGAGCTTTTCCAGCAGGGCTTTCTGCGCCACCGCTTCCTTGTCACCGCCCTTGGCGTTGCGGGCGACCTTCTGCAGTTGCTTTTCGCAGCTGTCGAGGTCGGCGAAGATCAGTTCGAGGTCGATGATCTCGATGTCGCGCTTGGGGTCGACGCTGTTGCTGACGTGGATGACGTTGTCGTCCTCGAAGCAGCGCACCACGTGGGCGATGGCGTCGGTCTCGCGGATGTTGGCGAGGAACTTGTTGCCCAGGCCCTCGCCCTTGGAGGCGCCCGCCACCAGGCCGGCGATGTCGACGAATTCCATGGTGGTGGGGATCACCCGCTCGGGCTTGACGATCGCCGCCAGGGCGTCGAGGCGCGCGTCGGGCATGGGCACGATGCCGCTGTTCGGCTCGATGGTGCAGAAGGGGAAGTTCTCTGCCGCGATACCCGATTTGGTCAGGGCGTTGAACAGGGTGGATTTGCCGACGTTGGGCAAGCCGACGATGCCGCAGTTGAAGCCCATGCTGTGTACCTCTGGCGAGACGGGTCAGGCCTTCGAGCTGTGCAGCTTGTGCATCGCGCGGGTCCAGTCGCCTGCGAGCATTTCCGGCAGCACGCCGAGGGCGGAATCGATGCTGGCGTCCAGCAGCTCCTGCTCGCTGCGTGGGGCGCGGCCGAGGACGAAGCCGGAGACCAGGCTGCTGTGCCCCGGATGGCCGATGCCAAGCCGCAGGCGATGGAAGCCGTTCTGGTTGCCGAGCTGGGCGATGATGTCGCGCAGCCCGTTGTGCCCGCCATGGCCGCCGCCCTTCTTGAGCTTGGCGGTGCCGGGGGGCATGTCGAGTTCGTCGTGGGCCACCAGGATGGCTTCGACCGGGATGCGGAAGAACCCGGCGAGCGCCGCCACGGCCTGGCCGCTGCGGTTCATGTAGGTGGTGGGGATGAGCAGACGAACGTCGCGGCCCTGGTGGCTGAACTTGCCGACCAGGCCGAAATACTTCTTGTCGGGGCTCAGGCTGACGCGTTCGCGGTCGGCCAGGCGCTCGACGAAAAGGGCCCCCGCGTTATGCCGGGTCTGTTCGTATTCCGGGCCTGGGTTGCCCAGGCCAACGATCAGTTGCACGGCGGTCACGACGGGGGCCCTTTCCTTGAGGCGGGAGGCTAGCGAGCGATTACTCGGCCGCGCCTTCCTCGCCTTCTTCCTTGACTACGCGGGAAGCGTGGATGTTGGCCACGGCCAGGTCGTTGCCATGGGCCAGTTGAACCAGTTCCACGCCTTTCGGCAGCTTGAGGTCGGACAGGTGAACGATCTGACCGACTTCGACTTTCGCCAGGTCGACTTCGATGAATTCCGGCAGGTCTTTCGGCAGGCAGGAAACTTCGACTTCGGAAATGACGTGGGAAACTTCACCGCCGCCTTGCTTGACGCCAACTGCGGTTTCCTCGTTGAGGAAGTGCAGCGGAACGTGAGCGGTCAGCTTGTGGTCGGCGACGACGCGCAGGAAGTCGGCGTGCATGACGAAGCCTTTGGCCGGATGGCGCTGCAGGGCCTTGATCAGCACGGTTTCCTTGGCGCCATCGACGTTCAGGGCGATGACGTGGCTGAAGGCAGCCTCGTTTTCCAGCAGTTTGGCGATTTCACGCAGTTCCAGGGTCACGGAAACCGGGGCTTTCTCGCCACCGTAGATGACCGCGGGAACCAGGCCGGCGTTACGACGCAGGCGGCGGCTCGCACCTTTCCCCAGGTCGGAACGCGCTTGGGCATTCAGAACAAAGTCAACCATTACTCTATCTCCACAATGAAAAGATCGCCCGAGCGCTTGCGACCAGCGTTCGGGCGAATCTTCAATTGCCCCGCCGTGGCGGGGCGCTTTCGTCAGGCCCTGTTCCTCAGCGGAACATGGCGCTGATCGATTCTTCGTTGCTGATCCGGCGCATGGCTTCGGCCACGACCGGAGCGATGTCCAGCTGGCGGATGCGGCCACAGGCCTGGGCAGCGGCGGACAGCGGGATGGTGTTGGTCACCACTAGCTCGTCCAGTACGGAACCCTCGATGTTCTCGATGGCACGGCCCGACAGCACCGGGTGGGTGCAGTAGGCGATGACCTTGGCGGCGCCGTGCTCTTTCAGAGCCTTGGCGGCGTGGCCGAGGGTGCCGGCGGTATCGACCATGTCGTCGACCAGTACGCAGGTACGGCCTTCGACATCACCGATGATGTGCATGACTTCGGACTGGTTGGCCTTCGGACGACGCTTGTCGATGATGGCAAGGTCCACGCCCAGGGACTTGGCGACGGCGCGAGCGCGCACCACGCCACCGATGTCCGGGGAGACGATCATCAGGTTCTCGAAGCGCTGGTCCTCGATGTCGTCGACCAGTACGGGCGAGCCGTAGATGTTGTCGACGGGGATATCGAAGAAGCCCTGGATCTGGTCGGCGTGCAGGTCGACGGTGAGGACGCGGTTGACGCCCACCACGGTCAGCATGTCGGCGACGACCTTCGCGCTGATGGCCACGCGGGCGGAACGCGGGCGGCGATCCTGGCGGGCATAGCCGAAGTAGGGGATGACCGCGGTGATACGAGTCGCCGAGGAGCGGCGGAAGGCATCGGCCATCACCACCAGTTCCATCAGGTTGTCGTTGGTCGGAGCGCAGGTCGGCTGGATCAGGAAGACGTCCTTGCCGCGGACGTTCTCGTTGATTTCGACACTGATTTCGCCATCGGAGAACTTGCCGACGGAAACATCACCGAGGGGAATGTGCAGTTGACGCACGACTCGGCGTGCCAGGTCGGGGTTGGCGTTCCCCGTGAAGACCATCATCTTGGACACGCGCAGTACCTGCCGGCTGAGGGTGGGCCTGATGAACCAAAAAGCTGTTCAAAGGCCGTGGCTTTTGAACAGCTTTTTTGTATATGGCAGGGGCGGCTGGATTCGAACCAACGCATGGCAGGATCAAAACCTGCTGCCTTACCGCTTGGCGACGCCCCTATGAATTTTGCTGTGCAGCGCTTCGGTTACCGTCGTACGCAAACCCCCGTGGGGTTAATGGCAGGGGCGGCTGGATTCGAACCAACGCATGGCAGGATCAAAACCTGCTGCCTTACCGCTTGGCGACGCCCCTGTATCGTACAACCGAATGCTCTGCATCCCTTCTCAGGTCAGCTCTTGAAGCTTGCGATGCAACAGGGAGATGTTGCGACCCCGTGCGACGAAGCTTGGCAGAGTGGCCGGAAGTTGGCGGCGAACTTTATCAGCATCGCCCTGGTTTGGGAAGCTCCCAAACACACAAGCTCCGGTTCCGGTCAGTCTGGCCGATGTGAATTTGTTCAACGACATCAGCGCGTTACGTACAGCTGGGTAACGTTTCTCGACGACCGTCTGACAGTCGTTTCGACCGTCCACCCCGAGAAGGCTGCGAACTTTAATGGGCGCGGTATCCCGTGTCAACTCGGGATCGGAGAAAACTTCTGCTGTGCTGACAAAGACTTGCGGCACGGCGACGAGGAACCAGGGCTCCTCCAGTTCGACCGGCGTGAGCTTCTCTCCCACCCCTTCGGCGAAGGCCGCGCGGCCGCGCACGAACACCGGCACGTCGGCGCCCAGGCCCAGGCCCAGGGCCGCCAGGCGGTCTTCGTCCCAGCCCAGTTGCCAGAGGTGGTTGAGGCCGACCAGGGTGGTGGCCGCGTCCGAGCTGCCGCCGCCGATGCCGCCGCCCATGGGCAGGTGCTTGTCCAGCCAGATGTCGGCGCCTAATCGGCAGCCGGACTGCTCCTGCAGCTGGCGCGCGGCGCGGACGATCAGGTTGCTGTCGTGGGGCACGCCGGGGACGTCGGTGTGCAGGCGGATCTGCCCGTCCTCGCGGGGGGCGAAGTGCAGTTCGTCGGCGTGGTCGAGGAACTGGAACAGCGTCTGCAGCTCGTGGTAGCCGTCGGCGCGGCGCCCGAGGATGTGCAGGAACAGGTTGAGCTTGGCCGGGGCCGGCAGCGTCAGGCGTTCGCGCATGTCAGCGGGCCTGGCCGAGCAGGCGCGGCTGCCAGCTCTTGATCACCAGGGTGACGTCGAGGTTCTCGCCGTGCAGCTTCAGGCGCTCGGGCAGCCAGTAGCCGTCCTGCTGGGCGTAGCTGCTGTATTCCACGTCCCAGCCGTCCTGCTCCAGGCGCGACAGGCGGCTGTCGCTGTCGAGGGTCAGGCGGCTCTTGCTGTCCGGGGCCGGTAGGCCGCGAATCCACCAGAGCAGGTGGGACACCGGCAGGCGCCAGCCCATCTGCTGTTCCAGCAGGGCCTCGGGGGACTCGGCCTGGTAGCGGCCCTGACCGGCGACTTCCAGCGTCACCGCGCCTTCGCGCCCGGTCAGGCGCGCCGCGCCGCGGCCCAGCGGGCCGGACAGGCGGATGTCGTAGTAGCCCTGGCGTTGCAGCCAGAACAGGGTGCCGCTGCCGGAGTCCCGGGGCGCGCGGATGCCGACCTTGCCGTCGATCTGCCAGCCGTCGAGGGCGGCGACGCGTTCCTTGTGGGTCTTCCAGCTGTTGGCGTTGCCCTGGCCTTGCAGGGCTTCCTGGGTGGTGAAGCCGGCGCAGCCGCTGAGCAGGAGCAGGGCGGCGGCGCCAAGGACGTGAATCAGACGCATGGGAAATCTCAGGGGGTCTTGGACCCGGTCAGGCGCAGCAGGGTGTCGCGCAGCACCGGGCTGTCGGGCTGGTTCTGCAGGGCGGTGCTCCAGACTTCGCGGGCCTCGCGCTGCTTGCCGCGGGCCCAGAGCACTTCGCCCAGGTGGGCGGCCACTTCGTGGTCGGGGAGCTTCTCCAGGGCCTGGCGCAGGTAGGTTTCGGCCTGGTCGAGGTTGCCCAGGCGGTAGTTGACCCAGCCCAGGCTGTCGAGGATGGCCGGGTCGTCCGGGTTCAGTTGGTGGGCCTTCTGGATCAGCTCGCGGGCCTCGTCGTAGCGCGTGGTGCGGTCGGCCAGGGTGTAGCCCAGGGCGTTGAGCGCCATGGCGTTGTCCGGCTCGCGCTGGATGATCAGGCGCAGGTCCTTCTCCATCTGCACCAGGTCGTCGCGCTTCTCCGCCAGCATGGAGCGGGTGTAGAGCAGGTTGAGGTCGTCGGGGAACTGCTTGGTGCCCTGTTCGATGACCTGCCAGGCGCGGTCGGTCTGGTTGCGGTTGGACAGGCCCTCGGCCTCGATCAGGTACAGCTGGATGGCGTAGTCGGGCTGGCGCTCGCGGGCCTCGGCGAGGCGCCGCGAGGCTTCGGCGCTGCGCCCGGAGTCCATGAGGATTTCGCTCTGGCGCAGCTGCGCCGGGAGGAAGTCGTTGCCCGGGCCGACCTGGGCGTATTCCTTGAGCGCGGTTTCCGGGTCCTTCTGTTCCTCGGCGAGGCGGCCGAGGTTGAAGTGCGCGGCGTCGGTGTGGCTGTCGCGCTCGACCAGTTCCTGCAGGTAGACCTTGGCCTCGTTCCAGGCCTGGGCCTCCAAGCACACCAGGGCCAGGGAGAAGCGCAGGTCGTCGTCGTCGGGGAACTGCTGCACCAGGGCGGAGAACTCGGCCTTGGCGTCGTCCAGGCGGTTCTGCTCCACCAGCAGGCGGGCGTAGGCCAGGCGTACGCGCTTGTCGTCCGGGTGTTCCTTGATGCCGGCCTTGAGCAGCGGCAGGGCCTCGTCGCTGCGCTTCATGCTCTGCAGCAGGCGCGCGCGCAGCAGCATCGGCGCCACTTCGTGGCGGCTGGCCGGCTTGCTCTCCAGCAGGCTCAGGGCCTCCTGCGGGCGGCCGTCCTGCTGCAGCAGCAGGGCCTTGCCGAACAGCAACTGGCCGTTGTCGGGGTACTTCTTCAGCAGGCGGTCGAAGCTCTGCAGCAGGCCGGCGCGGGTGTCCGCGTCGGTTTCCGCGGCGGACAGGGCGAGGAAGTCGAAATGGGTGTCGCCCTGGCCGTTGAGGACCTTCTCCATGTACACCATGGATTCGTCGTACTGGCCGGTGCGCGCCAGCTGCAGGGCGGCGGCGCGCTGTGCGTCGAGGTCGCCGGGGGCGGCCTTGGCCCAGATCAGCGAGGTGTCCAGGGCTTCCTGGTCGGCGCCCAGGTACTCGGCGATGCGGAAGGCGCGCTCGGCCACGCCCGGGTCCTGGGTCTGCTTGGCCTGGTCGACGTAGTTGGCCAGGGCGATGTCGAAGCGGTTGCGCTGGCCGGCGATCTCCGCCACCAGCAGGGAGTACAGGGTGTCCTCGCTGAAGGAGCCGTACTTGCGGCCCTTCTCCGCGCTGGCCGCACTGTCCTTGGCCGGTTTCGGCGCCGGTTCCTTGTGCAGCATGGATTGGCAGCCACCGAGCAGCAGCAGGGCGGTCAGCAGCGCTAGGGATTTGTTCATAGACGAAAGAGAGGGACCTGAACGGCGGGTTGTGCCCCATCATGACATAAGCCATTCGGCAAGCCCATGGGGTGGGGGCCGCCAAACCCAGCATAGACGCACAGATCGGCTGCTTGTATTGCGGTGGTTGTCCTCCACCGGTCGACGTAGGACAATTGCGGGCTTCCCGAATTACCTCAGCGATCCCGCATGGCCTTCATTGCCCTTGGCATCAACCACAAGACAGCTTCCGTGGCCGTCCGCGAGCGCGTGGCGTTCACCCCCGGGCAGATGGTCGAGGCCCTGCAGCTGCTCTGCCGGCTGACCGCCAGCCGCGAGGCGGCGATCCTCTCCACCTGCAACCGCAGCGAGCTGTACCTGGAGATCGAGCATCCGGAAGCCGAGGACGTGCTGGCCTGGCTCGCCGACTACCATCGCCTGAGCCTGGACGAGCTGCGCAACTGCGCCTACGTGCACCAGGACGAGGACGCGGTGCGCCACATGATGCGCGTGGCCGCCGGCCTGGACTCCATGGTGCTCGGCGAGCCGCAGATCCTCGGCCAGATGAAGTCCGCCTACGCCGTGGCCCGCGAGGCCGGCACCATAGGCCCGATGCTCGGCCGCCTGTTCCAGGCCACCTTCAGCACCGCCAAGACCGTGCGCACCGACACCGCCATCGGCGAGAACCCGGTGTCGGTGGCCTTCGCCGCGGTCAGCCTGGCGCGGCAGATCTTCAGCGACCTGCACCGCAGCCAGGCGCTGCTGATCGGCGCCGGCGAGACCATCACCCTGGTCGCCCGCCACCTGCACGAGCAGGGCGTGAAGCGCATCGTGGTGGCCAACCGCACCCTCGAACGCGCCAGCCTGCTGGCCCAGGAGCTGGGCGCCGAGGCGATCCTGCTGGCGGACATGCCCGAGCACCTGGCGCACAGCGACATCGTCATCAGCTCCACCGCCAGCCAGTTGCCGATCCTCGGCAAGGGCGCGGTGGAGCGGGCGCTCAAGCAGCGCCGGCACAAGCCGATGTTCATGGTCGACATCGCCGTGCCGCGCGACATCGAGCCGGAAGTCGGCGAGCTGGACGACGTCTACCTCTATAGCGTCGACGACCTCCACGAAGTGGTCGCGGAGAACCTCAAGAGCCGCCAGGGCGCCGCCCAGGCCGCCGAGGAGCTGGTCGGCGACGGCGTCCACGAATTCATGCAGCGCCTGCGCGAGCTGGCCGCGGTGGACGTGCTGCGCGCCTACCGCCAGCAGGCCGAACGCCTGCGCGACGAGGAACTGCAGAAGGCCCAGCGCCTGCTGGCCAACGGTGGCGACCCGGCGGACATCCTCGCCCAGCTGGCCCGCGGCCTGACCAACAAACTGCTGCACGCGCCCAGCGTACAGATGAAGAAACTCTCCGCCGAGGGCCGCATCGATGCGCTGGCCCTGGCCCAGGAACTGTTCGCCCTCGACGAGGGCCCTGAGAAGCGATGAAAGCCTCCCTGTTGACCAAGCTGGACACCCTCAGCGACCGCTACGAGGAGCTCACCGCTCTGCTCGGCGACGCCGAGGTGATCAGCGACCAGACCAAGTTCCGCGCCTATTCCCGCGAGTTCGCCGAAGTCGAGCCGGTGATCCTGGCGTTCCGCGACTTCCGCAAGACCCAGGCCGACCTGGAGGGCGCCCAGGCACTGCTCAAGGACAGCGACCCGGACCTGCGCGAAATGGCCGAGGAAGAAGTCGCCAGCGCCAAGGCGCGCCTGGCCGAGCTGGAAGATGCCCTGCAGCGCATGCTGCTGCCCAAGGACCCGAACGACGGGCGCAACGTGTTCCTGGAAATCCGCGCCGGCACCGGCGGCGACGAGGCGGCGATCTTCTCCGGCGACCTGTTCCGCATGTATTCGCGCTATGCCGAGCGCCAGGGCTGGCGCGTCGAGGTCCTCTCGGAGAACGAGGGCGAACACGGCGGCTATAAAGAGGTGATCGCCCGCGTCGAGGGCGACAACGTCTACGCCAAGCTCAAGTTCGAATCCGGCGCGCACCGCGTGCAGCGCGTGCCGGCCACCGAATCCCAGGGCCGCATCCACACCTCCGCCTGCACTGTGGCGGTGCTGCCGGAGCCCGACGAGCAGGCGGCCATCGAGATCAACCCGGCCGACCTGCGGGTGGACACCTACCGCTCATCCGGCGCCGGCGGCCAGCACGTGAACAAGACCGACTCGGCCGTGCGCATCACCCACATCCCCTCGGGCATCGTGGTCGAGTGCCAGGAGGAGCGTTCGCAGCACAAGAACCGCGCCAAGGCCATGGCCTGGCTCGCGGCCAAGCTCAACGACCAGCAGCAGGCCGCGGCGCAGCAGGCCATCGCCAGCACCCGCAAGCTGCTGGTGGGTTCGGGCGACCGCTCCGAGCGCATCCGCACCTACAATTTCCCCCAGGGGCGGGTCACCGACCACCGCATCAACCTTACCCTGTACTCCCTGGGCGAGGTGATGGAGGGCGAAGTGGAGCAGGTGATCGAACCGCTGCTGCAGGAATACCAGGCCGACCAGTTGGCCGCCCTGGGGGATTGAGGCGCCATGGCCACCATCATGACTCTGCTCGCCGAAGCGCAACTGCCGGATTCGCCCAGCGCGCGCCTGGACGCCGAGCTGCTGCTGGCCGCCGCCCTGGGCAAGCCGCGCAGCTTCCTGCGCACCTGGCCGGAGCGGGTGGTCGACCGCGAGGTGCGTGAACGCTTCGAAGGCTGGCTGGCGCGCCGCCGCGCCGGCGAGCCGGTGGCCTACATCCTCGGCCGCCAGGGCTTTTGGAGCCTGGACCTGGAAGTGGCGCCGCACACCCTGATCCCGCGGCCGGACACCGAGCTGCTGGTGGAAACCGCCCTGCAGCTGCTGCCGGCCAGCCCGGCGCGGGTGCTCGACCTGGGCACCGGCACCGGCGCCATCGCCCTGGCCCTGGCCTGCGAGCGCCTGAGCTGGCAGGTCAGCGGCGTCGACCGTATTCCCGAGGCCGTGGCCTTGGCCGAACGCAACCGCGAGCGCCTGCGCCTGGCCAACGTCGGTTTCCGCCAGAGCCACTGGTTCTCCGCCCTGGAAGGCGAGCGCTTCGCCCTGATCGTCGGCAACCCGCCGTACATCCCCGGCAGCGACCCGCACCTGCAGCAGGGCGATGTGCGCTTCGAGCCGAAGAGCGCGCTGGTGGCCGGCCACGACGGCCTCGACGACATCCGCCTGATCGTCGCCCAGGCCCCGCGCTTCCTCGAACCGGGCGGCTGGCTGTTGCTGGAGCACGGCTACGACCAGGCCGCGGCGGTGCGCGACCTGCTGCTGGGCAACGGTTTCAGCGAAGTGGAGAGCCGCCGCGACCTGGGCGGCCACGAACGCATCAGCCTGGGGCGCCTGCCATGTTGAACGACCAAGAGTTGAACGACGAACAGTTGAACGACGAAGAACTGCTGCGTTACAGCCGGCAGATCCTCCTGCCGCAGATCGACATCGACGGCCAGCTGCGCCTGAAACAGGCCCGCGTGCTGATCGTCGGCCTCGGTGGGCTGGGCTCGCCGGTGGCGCTGTACCTGGCCGCGGCCGGCGTCGGCGAGCTGCACCTGGCCGACTTCGACAGCGTCGACGTAACCAACCTGCAGCGCCAGGTGCTGCACGACAGCACCCAGGTCGGGCGCAGCAAGGTGGACTCGGCCATGGCCCGCCTGGCCGCCATCAACCCGCAGGTGAAGCTGGTGCCGCACCGCCAGGCGCTGGACGAGGATTCCCTGGCCGCGGTGCTGGCCCAGGTCGACCTGGTGCTGGACTGCTGCGACAACTTCTCCACCCGCGAGGCGGTCAATGCCGCCTGCGTCGCCGCCGGCAAGCCGCTGGTCAGCGGCGCGGCCATCCGCCTGGAAGGCCAGCTCTCGGTGTTCGACCCGCGCCGCGACGACAGCCCCTGCTACCACTGCCTCTACGGCCACGGCAGCGAAGCCGAGCTGACCTGCAGCGAAGCCGGCGTGGCCGGGCCGCTGGTGGGCCTGGTCGGCAGCCTGCAGGCGCTGGAGGCGCTGAAGCTGCTGGCCGGCTTCGGCGAGCCGCTGGTGGGCCGCCTGCTGCTGGTGGACGCCCTGGGCACGCGCTTCCGCGAACTGCGCGTCAAGCGCGACCCGCAGTGCGCGGTCTGCGGTTCACGGCATGGCTGACGAGCGGCCGATAGGGGTCTTCGACTCCGGCGTCGGCGGCCTTTCGGTGCTGCGCGAGATCCGCGCACGGCTGCCGGACGAATCGCTGGTGTACCTGGCCGACTGCGGCCACGTGCCCTACGGCGAGAAAACCCCGGAATACATCCGCGAGCGCTGCCGGCGCATCGCCGAGTTCCTCATCGCCCGCGACTGCAAGGCCCTGGTGCTGGCCTGCAACACCGCCACCGCGGCGGCGGCCTCCGACCTGCGCGAGCATTATCCACAGCTGCCGATCCTGGCCATGGAGCCGGCGGTGAAACCGGCCGCGGCGGCAACCCGCAGCGGCGTGGTCGGCGTGCTCGCTACCACCGGTACGTTGAAGAGCGCGCGCTTCGCCGCGCTGCTCGACCGCTTCGCCAGCGACGTGCGGGTGATCACCCAGCCCTGCCCGGGGCTGGTCGAGCGCATCGAGGCCGGCGACCTGGACGGGCCGCAGACCCGCGAGCTGCTCCAGGGCTTCGTCGAGCCGCTGCTGGCCGAAGGCTGCGACACCCTGATCCTCGGTTGCACCCATTACCCCTTCCTGCGCCCGCTGCTGGGCCGGATGCTGCCGCCCGGCGTATCGCTGATCGACACCGGCGCCGCAGTGGCCCGCCACCTGCAGGCGTCGCTGGCCAGCCGCGGCCTGGAGGCGCGGGGGCCGGCAAAAAAAACGCACTTCTTCACCAGCGGGGCGGTCGAGATGTTCGAGAGGGTGTTGCCGGTGCTGTGGGGCCTTGATGAATCGGTCAGTTTTTTTGCCGATTGAGCAAGGAAGTTTCCGCGCATACGTAACAATGCGCTGAGATTTCGCAGGCCATATCTGGCAAATCGCCTTATAATCATTAGCTATTCGCGGGGATTTTTCATTCAGCTTATCCATAAGGATCTTTCGATGAAGAAGCTACTCTCGCAGGCCGCCTTGGCCGCAATCATGATGGTGGGTGCCGCCGGCGCAGCGCAGGCCGCGAATCTGACCGCCGCGGCAGGCGCCACCGGCCAGGGGGACATGACCCTGCGCCTGGGCGCGAGTTTCGACTGGGACAAGACCTGGTGGGAAAGCAGTACCGGCCACCTGACCGGCTACTGGGACACCGGCGTCACCTACTGGGGGGCCGGCGACCGCGCGGGCGCCCGTTATTCGCTGTCCGTCGCGCCGGTGTTCGTCTACCAGTTCAACGGCGACAGCGTGAAGCCCTTCATCGAGGCCGGCATCGGCATCGCCGGCTTCACCGGCTCCGAGGTCGGCGACCATGACCTGGGCAGCGCCTTCGCCTTCGAAGACCGCCTGGGCTTCGGCCTGAAGTTCGCCGGCGGCCAGTCGGTGGGCATCCGCGCCATCCACTACTCGAATGCCGGGCTCGCGATGCCCAACGACGGCATCGAGTCCTACAGCCTGTTCTACAGCCATCCGCTGTAAGTTCTAGCTGTGCGAAAAAACCGGCCCTGGTGGTCGGTTTTTTCATGCCCGCTTGCCGACTACGCCAAAGGGTTTTTCGTAGGATGGGTTGAGCTTGCGAAACCCATGCGGTCATGGCGATGGGTATCGCTTCGCTCAACCCATCCTACGGGGTGTTTCTTCCGGACCATGTCACTCCCCGGCGCGATTCGCGGATGAGATCCGCTCCTACGCCGCCCCACCCGCGCCATTCCCATGTAGGAGCGCGCCCTGCGCGCGAAATCGCGGGCAGGGCCCGCCTACAGGTCCCGAGAAGCCATGTTCACCTGCAATGTAGGCGGACTAGGCAGCTCCCGGCAGATTGCGGAAGGCCTCCAGCACCCGCTCGCGGCTCGCCGCCAGGTCGAGCATCGGCGCCGGGTAGCCGGGCGCGCCGAACAGCCCCAGGCGCGATGGCTCGTGCAGGCTTTCGTTGTCCAGGCCGGCCAGCTCCGGCAGCCACTGGCGCAGGAAACGCCCGTGGGGATCGAAGCGGCGCGATTGCGCCAGCGGGTTGAACAGGCGGAAGTAGGGCGCGGCGTCGGTGCCGGTGGAGGCGCTCCATTGCCAGCCGCCGTTGTTCGCCGCCAGGTCGCCGTCCACCAGGTGGCGCATGAACCAGCGTTCGCCTTCGCGCCAGTCGATCAGCAGGTTCTTGCTGAGGAACATGGCCGTGAGCATGCGCAGACGGTTGTGCATCCAGCCGGTGGCCAGCAGCTGGCGCATCGCCGCGTCGATGATCGGGAAGCCGGTGCGGCCCTGCTGCCAGGCTTCCAGCTCCGCCGGCGCGCGGCGCCAGGGCAGCGCCTCGGTTGGCGCGCGGAAGGCGCGGCCGCGGCTGACCTGCGGGAAGCCGACCAGGATGTGCTTGTAGAACTCGCGCCAGAGCAGCTCGTTGATCCAGGCCACGGGGCCCGGCCCGCCGCTCTCGAATTCGCCCCGGTTGTTCGCCAGTGCCGCGTGCAGGCACTGGCGCGGCGAGAGCACGCCGGCGGCGAGGTAGGCGGAGAGTTGGCTGGTGCCGTCGAGGTCCGGGCGGTCGCGTCTTTCGTGGTAGTGCGCCAGGCCATCCTCGGCGAAGCCGGCCAGGCGTTCGCCGGCGGCCTTTTCCCCGGCGGGCCAGAACTCCCGCGCCAGTGCTGCGCTGGGCGTGAAGCCGGGCAGTTCCCCCGGCACGGGGTCGCTGCTCACCCCCAGCGGCGCCTGCGCTGGCGGTACCGGCAGGCAACTGGGCAGGGCAGTGGCCAGGCGCTGGTAGCAGAGCTTGCGGAACTGGCTGAAGACCTGGAAGTAGCCGCCGCCGCGGGTAAGCAGGCTGCCGGGGGCGAACAGCAACTGGTCCAGGTGGCTGTGGAAGACGACGCCGGCTTCGGCCAGGCGCCGTTTCACCGCCTCGTCGCGGCGGCTTTCGTGGATGCCGTACTCCTCGTTCACCCGTACCGCGGCGATGCCCAGGCTGCGGCACAGCTGCAGCAGCACTTCCGGCGCCTGGCTCCAGGTGTCCGCCTCGCGCAGCAGCAGCGGGATGTTCAGCAGCTCCAGGTCGCGCTGCAGCGTGTGTAGGTTGCGCAGCCAGAAGTCGACCTTGTTCGGCGAGTCGTCATGGGCGCGCCACTGGCCGGGGCTGAGCAGGTAGCAGGCGACGACCGGGCCGGCCTGCGCGGCGGCGGCCAGGGCGCTGTTGTCGCGCACGCGCAGGTCGCTGCGTAGCCAGAGCAGTTGGCGCCTCATTCGCCACCCCCGCTGTTGAGCAGGCCCAGAGCGTGCAGGGTGGCGCGCGCTTGCAGCGGGTCCTGCGCCAGGTGCAGGACCGGATGGCTTTCACGTTGCAGCTCGGCCAGCTCCTGGGCATGGATGTCCACGCTGGCGCCCACCAGCAGGGTGGGGCAGATGCAGCCGGCGAGCAGGCGCGACAGCTGCGCCGGGCTCAGGCTCTGGTCGGAATAGAGGAGCAGGGCGCGCGGGTTCAGGCGCTGTTCGACCAGGGCGATCTCGGCGCAGGACAGCGGGCCGTCGAACACCTGCACCGGGCAGCCGGCGGAGCTGGCCAGCCAGGCGCACAGCCAGTGGCCGGTTTCCCGCGGGTGTTCCGACTGGTTCACCAGCAGCAGCGGCCGCCCCTGGTGCTGGCGGTTGTAGTGATACAGGCGGCCGCCCAGCTTGCTGCGCAGCCAGGAGTGGTAGAGCAGGCGCTCCAGGCCGCTGCCGAACTGGCCCTGCCAGCGTAGCTGGAGGTCGCGCTGCAATGGCAGCATCAGGTGCTCGCACAGCGTCTGCGCCGGGTAGATCGACAGCGCGCCGTTGAACAGCTCGTCCAGGCGCTGTTCGTCGAGCCGGGCGATGGCGCTCAGCGCCTGCTGACGCAGGTCGTCCCAGGGCGAGTGGGTATCGGCTGCCGTCCGTGGCGGTTCGTCGAGCAGGTCGCGCACCTTGCCGACCGCCACGCCGCGCTCCAGCCAGGTGAGCACGCGGCGGATCCGCTCCAGCTGCTCGGCGGAGTACAGACGGTGGCCCTTGGCGGTGCGCTGGGGGACGACCAGCCCGTAGCGGCGTTCCCAGGCGCGCAGCGTCACCGGGTTCACCCCGGTGCGCCGGGCCACTTCGCTGATCGGCAGCCAGCCGGCGGCCAGCGCCTGGCGATAATCGTCGGGAAGGGTGTTGCTCGGTTCAGATGGCATTGCGTAGACCCAGGGCCTCGGGGTGGGGTTGCAGGTACGCCTGGCGGGCGATGTACGGGTGCGGGTGGCGGCGGAAGTGGTGCTTGAGCAGCGCCAGGGGCACCACCAGCGGTACCTCGCCGTGGCGGTACTGTTCGATCAGCCGCTGCAGCTCGGCGCGGTCGTCCGCCCCCAGCGCGCGCTTGAGGTAGCCGGCCAGGTGCTGCAGCACGTTGCTGTGGCTGCCGCGGCTGGCGCAGTGGCCCAGCGCCTGGCTGAAGGCCCGGTAGTAAAGCGGGCCGAACTGCTCCGCCGGATAGCGGCCGATGTCCGCCAGCAGGCGGCCCAGTTCGGCGTACTGGCGCGGGTCGTGGGCGAGCAGCAGGTACTTGTGGCGCGAGTGGAAGTCGAGGATCGCCTTGTGTGTCAGCCCCGCGCGGCACAGGGCGAGCCAATCGAGATGGGCGTAGACGCGGGTGACGAAGTTCTCGCGCAGGCGGGGATCGTGCAGGCGGCCTTCCTCTTCCGCCGGCAGCTCGGGGCGGGCGGCGCAGAAGGCTTCGGCGAACAGGCCGCGGGCGCCGGCCATGGGTGGCTGGCCATCTTCCGCGTAGAGCTTGACGCGGTGCAGGCCGCAGGAAGGGGACTTCTGCATGAAGATGAAGCCACCCAGCTCACTCAACTGGCCGGCTTGCTCCGCGCCATAGCGACGCAATGCCGCACTGTGGTCCAGGGTCGCATCGCGGCTATCTACCGCATTGGCCACCGCGCGTGGCTGCGTGGCCTCGCCGACCAGGCGCAGGGTAGGGCGCGGCACGCCCAGGCCGATGGCGACTTCCGGGCACAGCGGGACGAAGTCGAAATGCCGGGCGAAGTCCTCCAGGCACAGGCGCGAAGCCTTGTGCCCACCGTTGTAGCGGACGTTCGCGCCGAGCAGGCAGGCGCTGATGCCGAGCTTGGGCCGGGAAGGGGAGGTGGGCATGGTCTGACCCTGTACAAGTAGGCTTTGCGTGTACAACTGCTTTTCAGCATAGGCCGAACGTTGTACAGCTGCAAATCATTTGTACAGGGTGCGGCGCCCAGGCGGGCGCCGTCGGGCTCAGAGGTGTTGCAGCAGGCGGCGGGCGGCTTCCAGGCCGCTCAGCCAGGCGCCTTCGACGCGGCCGGAGAGGCACCAGTCGCCGCAGGCGTAGATGCCCAGGTCGGCATCGGCCAGCGCGCCCAGCTGGTGCGCTTCCAGCGGCCGGGCATAGAGCCAGCGGTGGGCCAGGGCGAACACCGGTTCGGGCACCGCGCAGCCGATCATCTCGGCGAAGGTGCCCAGCAGGTGCTCGATGACGGTTTCCTTGGGCTTGTCGATGTTCTGCCGGCTCCAACTGCTGCTGGCGTGCAGCACCCAGGTGTCCATGTGTTCGTCGCGGCCGGGCTTGCAGCGGTTGCTGGCCATCCAGGTCAGCGGGCCTTCCTGGACGAAGCAGCCTTGCACCGGCGTCTGCAGGGGCTCGGCGAAGCCCAGGGCCACGGCCCAGGTCGGCTCCATGGCGATGCTCGCCGCCGCCGCCGCCAGCTTGGGCGCGCCGGCCAGCAGCGCCGCGGCCTGCGGCGCCGGGGTGGCGACCAGGACGTGGCTGAACGGGCCGTGGTTGCAGCCTTCGGAGTCCTGCAGGTGCCAGTGCTGTTGGCCGCGGAAGACTTCGGTGATGCGGCAGGAGAAGGTGACCTGCAGCCCCTGCAGCAGCGCGCGGGTGATGGCGCTCATGCGCGGGGTGCCGACCCAGCGCGGCTGCTCGTCCGGCGACGGGCTGAGCATGCCGTCGCGGTACTGGTACAGGGCCGGGTCCCACTCGGCGACCCAGCCGGCGTCGCGCCAGTGCTGGATGGCGTCGAGGAAGCGGCGGTCGCGGGCGGTGAAGTACTGGGCGCCGAGGTCGAGCGCGCCAGCATCGCTGCGCTTGCTCGCCATGCGGCCGCCGCTGCCGTGGCCCTTGTCGAAGAGCTGGACTTCCTGTCCCGCGTCGAGCAGGGCGTGGGCGGCTGAGAGTCCGGCGATTCCGGTGCCAATGATGGCAATGGGGGCGCTCATGACATGCCTCGTAGGTTGTTGTGTTCAGGTTAACGAGTCGAACAGCCTTGTACAATCTGTTTTATTTGTATAGTTGTTCGGTCGCCGTTCGAACGGTCGAGCGGAATTTCGTCCACGCTTCGCGGCCATTCCTTCGGGGCGTCGCGTATCGGTTCCGGCATTTACAGCGTAGACGTTCGCCACACTCGGACGGGTGCAGTAATGCAAGCGTCGTTCCCTCGTCCAGACTGATGGTAGGTGTGGGAGTTCAGCGCAAGGAGGTTCAGATGCACATCTTCATTACCGGCGGTACCGGCCTGATCGGCCGCCGCCTGTGCCGCCACTGGAGCGCCGCCGGCCATCGGCTGACGGTGCTCAGCCGCCGTCCGGAGCGCGTCGCCGAGCTTTGCGGGCGCGAGGTGCGGGGCGTTTCCAGCTTCGAGGCGGTGGGCGACGAACAGGTCGACGCGGTGGTCAACCTGGCTGGCGAGCCCATCGCCGAGCGGCCCTGGACGGCGCGGCGCAAGGCGCTGCTGTGGGACAGCCGGGTACGCCTCACCGAGCGCCTGGTGGAGTGGCTGGAAGGCCGCAGCCAGCGGCCCTCGGTGCTGATCAGCGGCTCGGCGGTCGGCTGGTACGGCGACGCCGGCGAGCGTCCGCTGGACGAAGGCAGCGCGGCGGCCGGCGAGGATTTCGCCAGCGAGCTGTGCCTGGCCTGGGAACAGATCGCCATGCAGGCAGAGGGTTTGGGCATCCGCGTGGTGCGCCTGCGCACCGGGCTGGTGCTGGCGCCGGAGGGCGGCTTCCTCGCGCGTCTGCTGCCGGCCTTCCGCTTCGGCCTGGGCGGCCAGCTGGGCAACGGCCGGCAATGGATGTCCTGGGTGCACGTCGAGGACATGATCGGCCTGATCGATTTTCTCTTGCAGCTAAGCGACGCCAGCGGTCCGTATAATGCGTGCGCGCCGCAGCCGGTGCGCAACCGCGACTTCACCCGGGCCCTGGGCCAGGCGCTGCACCGCCCGACCCTGCTGGGCGTGCCGGCCTTCGCCCTGCGCACCCTGCTCGGCGAGCTGTCGCTGCTGTTGCTCGGCGGCCAGCGCGTGGAGCCCCGGCGCCTGCTGGAAGCCGGCTTCGTGTTCCGCTACAACGATCTGCCGGCCGCCCTCGCCGATGTCCTCGCGCATCGCCCGGCGGCCGCCGCCCACCGTCACTAAGGATGCTGCATGACCCTCAACGCCCTGCTGCTGGTCAACCTGGGCTCGCCGGCCTCGACGGAGGTGGCCGATGTGCGCCGTTACCTGGACCAGTTCCTCATGGACCCGTACGTCGTCGACCTGCCCTGGCCGGCGCGGCGCCTGCTGGTGTCGCTGATCCTGCGCAAGCGCCCGGAGGAGTCGGCGCACGCCTATGCCTCCATCTGGTGGGACCAGGGCTCGCCGCTGGTGGTGATCAGCCGCCGCCTGCAGCAGGTCATGCGCAAGTACTGGCCGCACGGCCCGGTGGCGCTGGCCATGCGCTACGGTCAGCCATCCATCGAGAACGCCCTGCTGGACCTCTACGAGCAGGGCGTGCGCCAGGTGACCCTGGCGCCGCTGTACCCGCAGTTCGCCGACAGCACCACCACCACCGTCATCGAGGAGGCCCGCCGGCTGATCCGCCAGCTCGGCCTGCACGGCATGCACCTGCTGGTGCTGCCGCCGTTCTACGCCGAGCCGGAATACCAGCAGGCCCTGCTGACCAGCGTGCAGCCCTACCTGGAGCAGCCCTACGACCACCTGCTGCTGAGCTTCCACGGCCTGCCCGAGCGGCACATCCGCAAGCTGGTGGGCGACCGCAAGCATGACCTCGACGCCGCCGACAGCCGCCACGTGCGCCCGGAGGTCCTGGCGCTGTGCTACCGCAGCCAGTGCCTGCGCACCGCGGAGCTGTTCGCCGAGAACGCCGCCCTGGAGAAGGGCCGCTGGTCGGTGTCGTTCCAGTCGCGCCTGGGCCGTGCCAAGTGGATCGGCCCCTACACCGACGCGCAACTGGAAGTCCTGGCGAAGCAGGGCGTGAAGCGCCTGCTGGTGATGTGCCCGGCCTTCGTCGCCGACTGCATCGAGACCCTGGAGGAAATCGGCCAGCGCGGCCGCGAGCAGTTCATCGCCGCCGGCGGCGAGGAGCTGGTGCTGATTCCCTGCCTGAACGACCAGCAGGCCTGGGCGCTGGCGCTGGCGCGGCTGTGCGAGCGCTTGCCGGAACCGCTCTGACGGCCGTTTTCGTGCCACCGGGCAAGCCGGCGTAGCCTGCGGGTCCAATCGCGGACGGAGTCCGCTCCTACCATACGGGCGGGCAAGGCTTCTCGTAGGAGCGAGCATCCGGCGCAGCCGGCAAGGCTCCTACGACGTAGCCTCTTCAAGACACCGGTGCCGAGAAAAGACGGCGGATAACGCCGTAGGCGTTATGCGCCCTACGTCGAGGAACCGGCGAAGGTGTGAGGATGACGCCTGACTTCCCTCCCGCTCAGAACAGCCCCCTCTCCCTTCAGGGAGAGGGTTGGGGAGAGGGTGTTCTTTAGCCAGGCACCTACGCTGCCGGCAAACCCCATTCGCGAGCAAGCTCGCTCCTACAGGGGAATACGGAGCCTCCAGGCTGACTGTAGGAGCAGGCCCTGCCTGCGATTCGCGCGCAGGGCGCGCTCCTACATGGGAATGGCGTGGTGGGGCAACCGTAGGAGCGGGCTCAGGGCGGCAGCCAGGCCCTACACCTTGAACTGATTCACCAGCCGCCGCTGCTGCTCCGCCAGCCGCGTCAGCTCGGCGCTGGCCTGGGAGGCCTCGTCGGCGCCGCCGGCCACCTGGTTGGCGACCAGGCCGATGTTGGCGACGTTGCGGTTGATGTCCTCGGCTACCGCGCTCTGTTCCTCGGCGGCGCTGGCGATCTGGGTGTTCATGTCGTTGATCACCGACACCGCCTGGGTGATCGACTCCAGCGCCTGGGCCGCCTCGTGGGCGTGGCGCACGCTGTCGTCGGTCTTCTCCTGGCTCTGCTGCATCACCTGCACCACTTCGCGGGTGCCGTTCTGCAGCTGCTGGATCATGCTCTGGATTTCCTCGGTGGCCTGCTGCGTCTTCTGCGCCAGGTTGCGCACTTCGTCGGCCACCACGGCGAAGCCGCGGCCCTGCTCGCCGGCCCGCGCCGCCTCGATGGCGGCGTTGAGCGCCAGCAGGTTGGTCTGCTCGGCGATGCCGCGGATGGCCACCAGGATGGCGTTGATGTTCTCGCTGTCGCGGGCCAGCGACTGCACCACGCCGACCGCGCGGCCGATCTCGGTGGCCAGGGCCTGGATCGCCGCCGAGCTGCTTTCGACTATCTGCTTGCCCTGGTGCGCGGCCTGGTCGGCGTGGCTGGCCGCTTCCGCCGCGTGGGTGGCGTTGCGCGCCACGTCCTGGGCGGTGGCGGTCATCTCGTGGACGGCGGTGGCCACCAGTTCGATCTCCGCCAACTGCTTCTGCACGCCCTGGTTGGTGCGGATGGCGATGTCCGCGGTGTGCTCGGAGGAGTCGCTGACGTGCTGCACCGAGGTCACCACCTGGCCGATCATGCCCTGCAGCTTGCCGAGGAAGGTGTTGAAGCCGCGGGCGATGGAGCCCAGCTCGTCGGCGCGCTCGCTGGACAGGCGGCGGGTCAGGTCGCCTTCGCCCTGGGCGATGTCGTCGAGCATGCCGACCAGCTGGCGCAGCGGCCGGGCGATGCCGTGGCCCACCAGCCAGATCACCAGCAGGCCGCCGGCGGCGATGAGCAGGCCGACCAGGGTCATGCCCAGGGTGTCGGAATCGCTCTGCGCCTTGAGCGCGCCCTGCAGTTGCTTGAGTTCGCCGAACACGGCCTGCCGCGGGATCTCCAGCATCAGCGTCCAGCGCGTGCCGGTGTCGCCGATGGCGAAGGGCAGGAACACGGCGATGGTGTCGCGGGCCTCGTCCTGCTGGTACAGCGGCTGCTCGCCCTGCAGCTTGCCGAGGCTGGCGGCCTGGCTCGCGTCCAGCACCTTGTCGGCCGGTTCGCCGAGCTTGCCGGCGTCCTTGGTGTAGGCCACCAGGCGGCCGTTGGCGGAGATCAGCGCCAGCTCGCCGGCGCCGTCGTAGAGGGTGGCGTCGGCGGCCTTGAGCAGCTCCTGGATGAAGTCCAGGGACAGGTCGGCGCCCACCGCGCCGCGGAACTGGCCGTCGACCATGATGGGCGCGTTGAAGGACGACATCATTACCATTCTGCCGCCCATTTCATAGGGCGCGGGGTCGATCACGCAGGGCTTGTGGCGTTCCTTCGGGCACAGGTAGTACTCGCCCTCGCGCACGCCGGTGGGCAGCACCTTCTGGCTTTCCAGGGTGTCGCCCATGGCTTCCACGGTGAGGCTGCCGTCGGCCTTGCGGTACCACCAGGGCATGAAGCGCCCGCTGGCGTCGTAGCCGGCGCCGGTCTGCCCGGCGTAGAGGCTGTCGGGGCCGGCGAAGGCGCCGGGTTCCCAGCCGGCGAAGGCGTCCAGCAGCTTGGGGTTCTGCTGCACGGTCTGGCGCAGCAGGTTGGACATCTCGCCGCGGCTGATGCCCAGCAGCGGCTTGCCTTCGGCGTCCTTGCCATCCATCAGCATATTGGCCTGGGCCAGGCCCTTGACCACCGTCAGCGGGTATTCCAGCTCGCGCTGGATCTGGCTGGCCTGGGCGCGCGCCAGGGCCACCAGGCGTTCGTTGATGACCTTCTCCAGCAGCGCCTGGGTGCGCTCCTGCACCAGCGTCTGGGTGCGCCCGCCGGCGAACAGGGCATAGAGTACCAACGCCGCCACCACAGCCAGGACACTGGCCCCGGCCAACGCCACCACGGAAAACTGGATCGACTTGAACTTCATGGCGAAATACTCGCGTACCAGGGACAGCCTGTTCCGCTGTATCGGCAGGACTTCAGAGTTTCCTTAGGAAATGCCTGTAATGGGTTGTAACGCCCTTGTGTCGTCTCCTTTGCGGAGCGGTTGCCGGCCATCGGGGGGCGGCCTACCATTGCGCGCTGTCCAAGGGAGATTGCATTGCTTCAGGAGAGCATCATGCCCAGCCTATTCCGCTTCACCGGCCTGGCCGCCGCCCTGCTCCTGGCCGGGTGCCAGCAGGTCAACACCACCAGCGGCGGCGCCGTCGGCGTCGAGCGCAAGCAGTACATGTTCAGCATGCTGTCGAGCCAGCAGGTCGACCAGATGTACTCGCAGTCGTACCAGAAGACCCTCACTGACGCGACTTCGGCGGGCAAGCTGGACAACGACAGCAGCGACGCCAAGCACGTCAAGGCCGTGGCCGCGCGGCTGATTCCGCAGACCGGCGCGTTCCGCCAGGACGCCCCGGGCTGGGACTGGCAGGTCAACGTGATCAAGAGCGACGAGCTCAACGCCAACTGCGGCCCCGGCGGCAAGATCATCTTCTACAGCGGCCTGATCGATCAGCTGAAGCTGACCGACGACGAGATCGCCGCGGTGATGGGCCACGAGATCGCCCACGCCCTGCGCGAGCACGGCCGCGAGCAGATGTCCCGCGCCTACGCCGTGCAGATGGGCGAGAACCTCGGCGGCGCGCTGCTGGGCCTGGGCGAGACCAGCAAGCAGTTGGCCGACCAGGTGGTGCAGTACAGCCTGACCCTGCCCAACAGCCGGCAGAACGAGACCGAGGCCGACCTCATCGGCCTGGAGCTGGCCGCCCGCGCCGGCTACAACCCCCAGGCCGCGCTGACGCTGTGGCAGAAGATGGGCCAGGCCGGTGGCGATGCGCCGCCGGAAATCCTCAGCACCCACCCGGCGGACAGCACGCGCATGGCCAACCTGCAGGCCGCCATTCCCAAGGTGATGCCGCTGTACGAGCAGGCCAAGGGCCGCAATTGACGAGCGGGGGGATCGACGCCGTCGATCCGTTGCAGCCGGCCGCCGACGCGGCCGGTTCGACCACCACCAGGGAGCGCCAGTGAAAATCGCAGTACTCGGAGCCACCGGGCTCCTCGGCCACCACGCCGCGCGCGCCATCAAGGCCGCCGGCCACCAACTGGTGCTGATCCATCGCCCGTCCTCGCAGATCCAGCGCCTGGCCTACCTGGAGCCGGAGTGCCGGGTCGCCGAACTGTTCGACTACAAGGGGCTGGAGCGCGCCCTGAGCGGGCTCGACGCGGTGATCTTCAGCGCCGGCTATTACCCGCAGCGGCCGCGCCGCTGGCAGGAGGAGGTGGCCAGCGCCCTGGACCAGACCAATCATTTCTACGCGGCCTGCCTGCACAACAAGGTGCCGCGCATCCTCTACGTCGGTTCGGCCTTCGCCATGCCTCCGCACCCCCAGGGCCTGCCCGGCCACGAGGGGCTGTTCTACGAGAGCCTGCCCACCGGCAAGAGCGCCTACGTGATGTGCAAGTGGGCGCTGGACGAACAGGCCCGCGAGCAGGCCCGCGGCGGCCTGCCGGTGGTGATCGGGATTCCCGGGATGGTGCTGGGCGAGCTGGACATGGGCCCGACCACCGGGCGCCTGATCACCGCCATCGGTCGCGGCGAGATGTCCCACTACGTGCCGGGGCGGCGCAACGTGATCGATGCCGGCGAGGCGGGGCGCGGCCTGCTGATGACCCTGGAGCGCGGGCGCATCGGCGAGCGCTACCTGCTCACCGGGCACAACGTGGAGATGGCCGAGCTCACCGCCACCATCGCCCACCTGCTGGGCCGCCCGGCGCCGCAGCCGATGCCGCTGCACCGCGCCCGCGCCCTGGCCACCCTGGGCCGCTGGCGCTACCGCCTGACCGGCAAGCTGCCGCTGCTGGACGAAACCGCCATCGAAGTGATGGCCGGCGGGCAGTTCCTCGACGGACGCAAGGCCCGCGAGGAGCTGGGCTTCGAAAGCCACGTGCCGCTGGAAGACACCCTGCAGCGGGCCATCGACTGGTTCCGCGCCAACGGGTACCTGTAGGCGCGGACTTTGTCTGCGATTCGCGCGCAGGGCGCGCTCCTACAGGAGGACGGTATAGGTGGGGTGGCGTAGGAGCGGATCCTATCCGCGAATCGCGCCGATACGCCCGGCTATCGCGGACAAGGTCCGCTCCTACGGGGAAACTCCGTGCCTTACCGCAAACTGTAGGAGCGGGCCCTGCCCGCGATTTCGCGCGCAGGGCGCGCTCCTACAGGGGAATGGCGTGGGTGGGGTGGCGTAGGAGCGGATCCTATCCGCGAATCGCGCCGATACGTCCGGCTATCGCGGACAAGGTCCGCTCCTACGGGGAAACTCTGTGCCTTACCGCAAACTGTAGGAGCGGGCCCTGCCCGCGATTTCGCGCGCAGGGCGCGCTCCTACAGGAGAAGGCCGCTGCCTCAGGGCAACGCCTGCTCCGCCAGCGGGCGGTTCTGCAGGCCCATCTGGCTGCGGAAGCTTTCCATGTCGATCAGCGTGCACAGCTCCTGTAGCTTGCCGTGGCTGTTGAACAGCCACAGGGCCATGCCGGGGATGCTGACCACCTTGTCGCTGGCCGGGTAGCCGAAGGCGGGGCGGCTGATGGTGCCCACCAGGGTGCTCCAGGTGAACACCTTGTGGCCCTCGCTTATGCATTCCTCGACCACCACTTCCAGGTCGTCCATGGACGCGCGGATGCCCTCGATCAACTGCCGGTAGCCGGCGCTGTCCAGGGGCTGGGCGGAGAAGCTGCTCTTGTAGAGGAAGTCCGGGCTGTGCAACTGGGTGGCCAGGGCCAGACGGCCCTTGTTCCAGCTCAGGTCGATGTGCTGGCGGGCGAGGCGTTTCAGGTCCTTGTCGGTCATGGCTGTTTCCTTCAGCGAAGGGACGACAGCCACAACTATAGGACGAAGGCGTGGCGGCAGCATTGGCCGCCACGCCGGAGCGCCTGTCAGAACAGCCCGGACAGCGTGGCGGCGTGCCAGGCCGCGGCCAGGCCCAGGACGGCGAAGGCGCAGGCGGCCAGGCGGCGGATCAGCGCCAGCGGCAGGCGCTCGGCGGCGAAGTTGCCGGCCAGCACCACCGGCACGTTGGCCAGCAGCATGCCGATGGTGGTGCCCAGCACCACCAGCCAGAAGTGCGGGTACTGCGCGGCCAGCATCACGGTGGCCACCTGGGTCTTGTCGCCCATCTCGGCGAGGAAGAAGGCGATCAGCGTGGTGAGGAAGGGGCCGAACTTCTTCAGGCCGCCCTCTTCGTCGTCATCCAGCTTGTCCGGCACCAGGGTCCAGGCCGCCACGGCGAGGAAGGAGGCGGCCAGCAGCCAGCTCAGGGCGGCTTCGGAGAAGAAGGTGGAGACCCATTTGCCCACGGCGCCGGCGGCGAAGTGGTTGACCAGGGTCGCGGCGACGATGCCGGCGATGATCGGCCAGGGCTTGCGGAAGCGCGCGGCGAGGACGAGGGCGAGCAGTTGCGTCTTGTCGCCGATTTCGGCGAGGGCAACCACCAGGATGGGGACGAACAGGGATTCCATCAGGCTTTCCTAAGGGGGCGGGTCGACTAATCACCAATGACACGCGCCATCCGCCCACCCCGGGTCGGATCGCTCGTGTCATAGGTCTTGTCAAACCCGGGCCCGACTGCTGCGGGCCTTGGGGTCGCGCGCGCCATGGTCTGCGGACCAAGTGTGTTGACGCGTGCCGGGCGAGGGCGGGAACCGCTCGCGGGAGACTACTCCCCTAGGACGGGGCGCATTCTGCCCAAGTCGTCCGGCTTGGGCAAGCCCGGCGTTCAGTCGACGTCGCGGCCGGAGGTGACGTCCATCTCCTCGTAGCGGACGAAGCGGCTGCCGTTCTTCAGCCGGTAGCCCCACCAGATGACGAGGAATAGCGGCAGGCTGACGTAGGTGGCGACCAGCCCGGTCCAGTCGATCGTCTCGCCGACGAACGCCTGGTAGTTCTGCCCGAGGGTGATCGCCAGGCACAGGGCGAAGGCGAACAGTGGGCCGAAGGGGAACCACTTGGCGCGGTAGGGCAGCTCCTCCAGCTTGCCGCCCTGCAGCAGGTAGCCCTTGCGGAAGCGGTAGTGGGAGATGGCGATGCCCAGCCAGACGATGAAGCCGCACATGCCCGAGGTGTTGAGCAGCCAGGTGTAGACGGTCTTGTCGCCGATGAAGCTGGTGAGGAAGCACAGCCCGCCCACCAGCGTGGTGGCGTAGAGCGCGTAGCGCGGCACGCCGCTCTGCGAGATCTGCCGGAACAGGCGCGGCGCCTGGCCATGTAGGGCCATGGTGTAGAGCATGCGGGTGGAGGCGTACATCCCCGAGTTGCCGGCGGAGAGGATCGCCGAGAGGATCACCGCGTTCATCACCCCGGCCGCCGCGGCCAGGCCGGCGCGCTGGAACAGCAGGGTGAAGGGCGAGGTGCTGATGTCGCTGCTGTCGGTCTTGAGCAGGTTCGGATCGGTGTAGGGGATGAGCATGCCGATGACGAAGATCGACAGGATGTAGAACATCAGGATCCGCCAGAACACCTGGCGGATGGCGATGGGGATCGACTTGTGCGGGTGCTCCGACTCGCCGGCGGCGACGCCGATCAGCTCGGTGCCCTGGAACGAGAAGCCGGCGATCATCGCCACCCCGACCATGGCCTGCAGGCCGCCGACGAAGGGCGCGTCGCCGGTGGTGAAGTTGCTGAAGCCGGGGGAGTCGATGCCGTGCATGATGCCGAAGATGCTGGCCAGGCCGATGCCGATGAAGATCACCACGGCCACCACCTTGATCAGCGCGAACCAGAACTCGCTCTCGCCGAAGCCCTTCACCGAGAAGAAGTTGAGGCCGAACATGATGGCCAGGAAGATCGCGCTCCAGTACAGGCCGGGCACGTCGGGGAACCAGAAGTTCATCACCAACTGCGCGGCCACCAGTTCCGCGGCGATGGTCACCGCCCAGTTGTACCAGTAGTTCCAGCCCATGGCGAAGCCGAAGCCTTCGTCGATGAAGCGGCTGCCGTAGGTGGAGAAGGAGCCGGAATCGGGGATGTAGGCGGCCATCTCGCCCAGGCTGGTCATCAGGAAGAACACCATCAGGCCGATCAGCGCGTAGGCCAGCAGCGCGCCGCCGGGGCCGGCGGTGGCGACGGTGCTGCCGGAGGCGACGAACAGCCCGGTGCCGATCGAGCCGCCGATGGCGATCATGTTCAGGTGCCTGGGCTTGAGCGAACGCTTCAGGTGCGCTGGGGTCGTTTCCGGCGACTTCACGAAGGTCAGCTCGGCTTCTTTCACGGTGCTTTTCACGGCGATCCTCGGCTCGTGAGGCGCGCCGGCCCGGCGCGCCCTTTCGGTCTGGGTGGAGTGTAGTGGGGCTGCGGCGAGGCGCCCGGGCTCAGGGGCGACGGGCGCTGTAGATGCGGAAACCGTCGCCCTCGGCGAGGCTGCGGCAGGGGCCCAGGTGCTGTTCGATCAGCGGCGGGTACTTGAGGAAGCTGTTGGCCACCAGGCGCAGTTCGCCGCCCGGGCGCAGGTGTTGCGCGGCTTCGCGCAGCAGGCGTTCGCTGGCCTGGTAGTCGGTGTGCACGCCCTGGTGGAAGGGCGGGTTGCTGACGATGGCGGCCAGGCCGGCCGGCGCCGCGTCGATGCCGTCGCCGCCGATCACCTCGCCCTCCAGGCCGTTGGCTGCGAGGGTCAGGCGGCTGCTTTCCAGGGCGAAGGCATCTACGTCGAGCAGGCTCAGGCGGCTGGCCGGGTAGCGGCGCTTGAGCACCGCGCCGAGCACGCCGGCGCCGCAGCCGAAGTCCAGCACCTGGCCTTCGGGCAGGCCGTCCAGGTGTTCCAGCAGCAGGGCGCTGCCGCGATCCAGGCGGCCATGGCTGAACACGCCGGGCAGGCTGACCACCTGCAGTTCGCCGTCGGCCAGGGCCAGCGTGTAGCGCTGGGCCAAGGAATGCAGGTCGGGGCAGGGCAGGGCGCTGTCGATGGAGGAGTGCCACAGCTGGCAGTGCCGCGCGCTGTCGAGCTTGGCGGCCTTGGCCAGGGCGCCGAGCTGCTTGGCGGCGCGCTCGACGCCGGCGCGCTTCTCGCCCACCAGGTACAGCTGGCCGCCGGGCACGCGGCTGGCCAGGGCGGCCAGCAGGTAGTCGGTCAGCTCGCGGGACTTGGGCAGGAACAGCACGGCGGCGTCGAACTCGCCCTCCGGCGGCGTCACGCCGAAATGGCAGCGCCCCGGATAGCGGCCGTCCAGCTGCCGCTGTTCGCCGGCGTGCCAGCTCCAGCCCAGGGCCTGGGGCAGTTCGCCAAGCAGGCCGTCGGCGGGCAGGCCGGCCAGCAGCACGCGGCCGGCGAAACGTTCGATCTGGCGCAGCAGCACCTCGCTGGTGGGGGCGTTGGACATGCGGCCTCCTGAAAAAGGGCGCGAGTTTAGCACTTCGCGCTTCAGTCGACCCGCCGCAGCTTGTCGCCGCGGAAGAAGGCCGCGGCGTTGTCCGTCACCTGGCCGACGATGCGCTGCCGCGCCTCGCGGCTGCCCCAGGCGTTGTGCGGGGTGACGATCAGCCGCGGGATGTCGCCGGCCAGCAGCGGGTTGCCGTCCTTCGGCGGCTCGACGCTGAGCACGTCGGTGGCGGCGCCGCCCAGGTGGCCGCGGCGCAGGGTGTCGGCCAGGGCCTGCTCGTCGATCAGGCCGCCGCGGGCGGTGTTGACGATGAAGGCGCCGGGCTTCATCAGGTCCAGTTCGCGCTGGCCGATCATCCCACGGGTCTGCTCGGTCAGCGGGCAGTGCAGGCTGATGGCGTCGACCTGCGGCAGCAGCTCGTCCAGCGCCAGGCGGTCGGCGCGCGGCGGGCGGCCAGGAAGTTGGCCGAGCAGCACGCGCATGCCGAAGGCCTCGGCCAGGCGGGCCACCGCGCCACCCAGTTCGCCATGGCCGAGCAGGCCGAGGGTCTTGCCTTCCAGTTCGACGATGGGGAAGTCCAGCAGGCAGAACTGGGTGGACTGTTGCCAGCGTCCGGCGCGGACCGCCGCCTGGTAGTCGGGCAGTCGGGTGGCCAGGGCGAGCAGCAGCAGGATGGCGTGCTGGGCCACCGAAGCGGTGCCGTAGCCCTGGCAGTTGGCCACGGCGATGCCACGCTCGCGGGCGGCGGCCAGGTCGATGTTGTTGGTGCCGGTGGCGGTGACCAGGATCAGCCTGAGGTCCGGGCACTGGGCCAGGGTTTCGGCGCTGATGGTCGCCTTGTTGCTGATGGCCACGTTGGCCTCGCGCAGGCGCCCGGCGATCTGGTCGGGGGCGCTGGCGGCGTGCAGGACCAGTTCGCCGAAGACCTGGCGCAGGGGCTGCAGGTCGAGGTCGCCGAGGTCGAGGGAGGCGGTGTCGAGGAAGACGGCGCGGGCACTGTTCATCTGTGTCTGTACCTTTTGCGGGAAGCGGGGCTGGCGTAAGGTTGCCAGCCTGACGGCGTTAATCCCACCCCTGCGGAGGTTGCATGTACTGGACGGAATTTCTCACCGTGGCGCTGATCCACCTGCTGGCGGTGGCCAGCCCGGGCCCGGACTTCGCCGTGGTGGTGCGCGAGAGCGTCACCCACGGCCGCCGCGCCGGCACCTGGACGGCGCTGGGCGTGGGCTGCGCCATTTCCATCCATGTGACCTACTCGCTGCTGGGCATCGGCCTGATCGTTTCGCAGTCGATCATGCTGTTCAACACCCTCAAGTGGCTGGCCGCGGCCTACCTGTTCTACATCGGCATCAAGGCCCTGCTCGCCAAGCCCAGCGGTGGCGACGGCAGTGTGGCGGCCGCTGCGCCGAGCGAACGCACCCCGCGCGGCGCCTTCGTCGCCGGCTTCGTCACCAACGGCCTGAACCCCAAGGCCACGCTGTTCTTCCTCTCGCTGTTCACCGTGGTCATCAACCCGCACACACCGGTGCTGGTGCAGGCCGGCTACGGCGTCTACCTGGCCTGCGCCACCGCGGCCTGGTTCAGCTTCGTGGCGCTGCTGTTCAGCCAGCAGCGCGTGCGCGCCGGCTTCGCCCGCCTGGGGCACTGGTTCGACCGGATGATGGGGGTGGTGCTGGTGGGACTGGGAATCAAGCTGGCGCTCACCGAGTTGCGCTGAGGGTTAGGGGCCGCCTTTTGTAGGGGCGAGCTTGCTCGCGGATGGTGTTTGGCTGGGGCTTTGGGGGTTGCGCTTTAGAGCGCCCTCTCCCTAACCCTCTCCCTGAAGGGAGAGGGGACCGTTCGGTGTGTTCGGTTGCTTCGGCGTTAGCCGGCTTGAGCCGGCTTGTACCGATTACCCGGCTAACACCAAATCCTTTCTCGGCACGGACAAGCTCCCTCTCCCTTCAGGGAGAGGGCTGGGGAGAGGGACTCTCAAGCAGCCGAGAATCGCGACAGCCCTGTCCGCGATATCGCGCGCAGGGGAATGGCATACACAGCGGCTTGCACGGAGCTGAAACGAAAAGGGCGCGGCCGAAGTCGCGCCCTTTGCGTTTCCGGTAACAGCGTTACAGCAACTCGACAGCCACCGCGGTGGCTTCGCCGCCGCCGATGCACAGCGAGGCCACGCCGCGCTTGCCGCCTTTCTTCTGCAGGGCGTTGATCAGGGTGACGATGATCCGCGAGCCGGTGGAGCCCACCGGGTGGCCCTGGGCGCAGGCGCCGCCGTATACGTTGACCTTGGCGTGGTCCAGGCCGTGCTCGCGCATGGCCAGCATGGTGACCATGGCGAAGGCTTCGTTGATCTCGAACAGGTCGACGTCGTCCTTGCTCCAGCCGGTCTTCCTGAACAGGTTGGTCATGGCGCCGATGGGGGCCAGGGTGAATTCGCTCGGGTCCTGGCTCTGGGTGGCGTGGCCGACGATCTTCGCCAGCGGCTTGAGGCCGCGGCGGGCGGCTTCCTCGGCGGTCATCAGGACCAGCGCGCTGGCGCCGTCGGAAATGGAACTGGCGTTGGCCGCGGTGATGGTGCCGTCCTTCCTGAAGGCGGGCTTCAGTGTGGGGATCTTGTCCAGGTTGGCGGTCAGCGGCTGTTCGTCGTCCTTCACCACGACCTCGCCCTTGCGGGTGGTGACGGTGACCGGGACGATCTCGCTGGCCAGCGAGCCATCCTGGATCGCCGCCTGGGCGCGCTTGAGCGATTCGATGGCGTAGGCGTCCATCTCTTCGCGGGTGATGCCGTTGCTGTCCGCGGTGTCCTGGGCGAAGGAGCCCATCAGGCGGCCTGTGCGGGCGTCCTCCAGGCCGTCGAGGAACATGTGGTCCTTGATCTCGGCGTGGCCCATGCGCAGGCCGGTGCGGGCCTTCTCCAGCACGTAGGGGGCGTTGGACATGCTTTCCATGCCGCCGGCGACCATCACCTTGTTGGTTCCGGCCTTGAGCAGGTCGTGGGCCAGCATCACCGCCTTCATGCCCGAACCGCACAGCTTGTTGATGGTGGTGCAGCCGGTGGCGGCGGGCAGGCCGGCGTTGAGCGCCGCCTGTCGGGCCGGGCCCTGCTTCAGACCGGCGGGCAGCACGCAGCCCATGATCACTTCCTCGACATCGCCGGCCTCGATGCCGGCGCGGGCGACTGCTTCGCGGATGGCGATGGCGCCCAGGTCGACGGCGGAAACGCCGGCCAGGCTGCCCTGGAAGCCGCCCATGGGGGTGCGGGCGCCGCTGACGATGACGATTTCGGACATGGAAACTACCTCTTGGCTTTTGTTCTCGGGGTGTTCTGGAGGCTCGGCCGTGAACGACCGGGTGGCGGCGATTCTAGCGCGTGACCCGATCAGGCCAAAGAGTCACCCGCAAATCACTCTTTGGATGGATGATTGGTCATGGTTGCGCCTCTACAGTCACCGGCATCGACTCCCATGAAGGTCCCACAGGTAAGCCGAACATGCTCAAGACCCGTCTCCTCCCCGCTGCGAGCAATGCCTACCAGTACCCGTTGCTGATCAAGAGCCTGCTGCTGTCCGGCGCGCGCTACGAAAAAAGCCACGAGATCGTCTACCGCGACCTGGTGCGCTACAACTACGCCACCTTCAACGAGCGCGTCGCGCGCCTGGCCAACGTGCTCACCGAGGCCGGCGTGCAGGCCGGCGACACCGTGGCGGTGATGGACTGGGACAGCCATCGCTACCTGGAGGCGATGTTCGCCATCCCGATGATCGGCGCGGTGCTGCACACCATCAACATCCGCCTTTCGCCGGAGCAGATCCTCTACACCATGAACCACGCCGAGGACCGCTTCGTGCTGGTCAACGCCGAGTTCGTGCCGCTCTACCAGGGCATCGCCGGGCAACTGACCACGGTGCAGAAGACCCTGCTGCTGACCGATGGCGCCGACAAGAGCTGCGCACTGGCCGACTGCATCGGCGAGTACGAGACGCTGATGGCCGCGGCCAGCCCGCGCTACGCCTTCCCCGACTTCGACGAGAATTCGGTGGCCACCACCTTCTACACCACCGGCACCACCGGTAACCCCAAGGGCGTGTACTTCACCCACCGCCAGCTGGTGCTGCACACCCTGGCCATGGCCTCGACCATCGCCAGCCTGGACAGCATCCGCCTGATGGGCAACAGCGACGTGTACATGCCGATCACGCCGATGTTCCACGTGCACGCCTGGGGTACTCCCTACGTGGCCACCATGCTCGGTATCAAGCAGGTGTACCCGGGGCGTTACGACCCGGAACTGCTGGTCGAGCTGTGGAAACGCGAGAACGTCACCTTCTCCCACTGCGTGCCGACCATCCTGCAGATGGTGATGAACGCCAAGGCCGCCCAGGGCGTGGACTTCAAGGGCTGGAAGATCATCATCGGCGGCAGCGCGCTGACCCGCTCGCTGTACGAGGCGGCCCAGGCCCGCGGCATCCAGCTGACCGCAGCCTACGGCATGTCCGAGACCTGCCCGCTGATCTCCTGCGCCTACCTCAACGACGAGCTCCTGGCCGGCAGCGAGGACGAACGCACCACCTACCGGATCAAGGCCGGCGTGCCGGTGCCGCTGGTGGACGCGGCGATCATGGACGAGCACGGCCAACTGCTGCCGGCCGACGGCGAGTCCCAGGGCGAGCTGGTGCTGCGTTCGCCCTGGCTGACCCAGGGCTACTTCCGCGAGCCGCAGAAGGGCGAGGAACTCTGGGCCGGCGGCTGGATGCACACCGGCGACGTGGCCACCCTCGACGGCATGGGCTTCATCGACATCCGCGACCGCATCAAGGACGTGATCAAGACCGGCGGCGAATGGCTGTCCTCGCTGGAGCTGGAAGACCTCATCAGCCGTCACCCGGCGGTGCGCGAAGTGGCGGTGGTGGGGGTGCCGGACCCGCAATGGGGCGAGCGCCCGTTCGCCCTGCTGGTGCTCTTCGAGGGCCAGCAGCTGGACGCCAAGGGGCTGAAGGAGCACCTCAAGCCTTTCGTCGAACAGGGCCACATCAACAAGTGGGCGATTCCTTCGCAGATCGCCGTTGTTACTGAAGTTCCCAAGACCAGCGTGGGCAAGCTGGACAAGAAGCGCATCCGTGTGGATATCGCTCGTTGGCAGGAGTCCGGCAGCGAATTCCTCTCCGCCCTGTAAGCCCTTCCCTACAGGCTGCGTCCCCCGAGCAAGCGCTTGGCACGGGGCGCGGCCTCTGCTAATCCTTCCTGCGAGCCGTCTAGCTTGCGGCTCGTTGCCGCAGCGACGCGCTAAATCACACTTTCGAGGGATCAAGCCCGCCGGGGGGCTGGCTATAGTCGCTGCCACTCATAACAAAAAACACACATGGAGTAGCGTCGATGACACAAATGAAGAAGATCTGGCGCCTGGCTCGTTTGCCATTGGCCGTCAGCCTGGCTTCCACGCTTGCCACCCCCGCTTCGGCGGTCACCTTCAACATCGGCGAGATCGAGGGCTCCTTCGACTCCAGCCTGTCGGTCGGCGCCAGCTGGTCGACGCAGAATCCGGACAAGAACCTGATCGGTTCCAACAACGGCGGTCACGGCCTGTCGCAGACCTCCGACGACGGCCACCTGAACTACAAGGCCGGCAAGACCTTCTCGAAGATCTTCAAGGGCATCCACGACCTGGAGCTGAAGTACGGCGACACCGGCGTGTTCCTGCGCGGCAAGTACTGGTACGACTTCGAGCAGAAGGACGAGAGCACCGAGTTCAAGCCGCTCAGCGACAGTGGCCGCAAGACCGCCGCCAAGGCTTCCGGCGCCGAGCTGCTGGACGCCTTCATCTATCACAAGTACAGCATCGCCGACCTGCCGGGCAACGTGCGCCTGGGCAAGCAGGTGGTGAACTGGGGCGAGAGCACCTTCATCCAGGGCGGCATCAACTCGATCAACCCGTTCGACGTCACCGCGCTGCGCCGCCCGGGCTCCGAGATCAAGGAAGCCCTGGTGCCGGTGAACATGTTCTACCTGTCGCAGAACCTCACCGACAACCTGTCCGCCGAAGGCTTCTACCAACTGGAGTGGGACCAGACGGTGGTGGACAACTGCGGCACCTTCTTCTCTCAGCCGGACGTGATCGCCGACGGCTGCACCGACAACCTGCGCGTGCTGACCAACGCCCAGGCGCTGGGGGCGGGGAACGTGGCGCTGGCCAAGCAGTTCGGCGTGGACGTCAACAACGAGGGCGCCCTGGTGCGCCGCGGACCGGACCGCGACGCCCGCGACAGCGGCCAGTACGGCCTGTCGCTGAAGTACTACGCCGACGCCCTGAACACCGAGTTCGGTGGCTACTACATGAACTACCACAGCCGCCTGCCGATCTTCAGCGGCCGCGGCGCTTCCCAGTCCATCTACAACCTGGCCAACTCCCTCAGCGGCACCCCGCTGCAAGCCTTCGCCCCGCTGCTGGTGGCGGGCAACTCCTCGTACTTCGTCGAGTACCCGGAGGACATCCACCTGTATGGCCTGAGCTTCTCCACCACCCTGCCCACCGGCACGGCCTGGCAGGGCGAGATCAGCTACCGGCCCAACGCCCCGGTGCAGCTGAACACCACCGACATCCTGTTCTCCGGCGTGGTGCCGCTGGGCGGCGTGTACGGCAACGCTTCGGTGCTCGAGGGGGTTCCGGACACCGACCTGCACGGCTACCGCCGCAAGGAAATCACCCAGCTGCAGACCACCTTCACCCACTTCTTCGACCAGGTCATGGGCGCCGAGCGTCTGACCCTGGTGGGCGAGGTGGGCTGGACCCACGTCGGCGGCCTGGAAAGCACCTCCAAGGCGCGCTACGGCCGCGACCCGGTATTCGGCCCCGGCCCGCTTCCGGCGACCGGCAACCTGAACACCTGCCAGGTGCTGAACAACTCGACCCTGGGCAGCGCGCCGAAGAACAACCTGTCGCGCAACTGCGAGAACGACGGCTTCACCACCGCCGACTCCTGGGGCTACCGCATGCGCGCCATCTGGGACTACAACGACGTGTTCGCCGGGGTGAACCTCAAGCCCAACGTGGCCTGGTCCCACGACGTAGACGGCTATTCGCCCGGCCCGGGCGGCAACTTCGAGGAAGGCCGCAAGGCGATCAGCCTGGGCGTCGACGCCGACTACATGAACACCTACACCGCGAGCCTTTCCTACACCAACTACTTCGACGGCAAGTACTCCACCCTGGTCGACCGCGACTTCGTCGCGCTCAGCTTCGGCGTGAACTTCTAAGCGGCACCCGCGCCCCGCCCGGGCCCGGGCGGGGCGCCAGCAGACAGAGATCGCGAGCGCGGCGGCGCGGCCGCCGCGCGAGCAGTAACGACTCATCGAGGACGACGCGATAATGAGAACAACAAAGAGACTGCTGCAAACCGGCGCACTGGCCCTGGGCCTGAGCCTGCTGGCCACCCAGGTGATGGCTGCGGTGTCCGCCGCCGACGCCGCCAAGCTGGGCACCACCCTGACCCCGGTCGGCGCCGAGAAGGCCGGCAACGCCGACGGCAGCATTCCCGCCTGGACCGGCGGCCTGCCGAAGAACGCCGGCGCCGTGGACAGCAAGGGCTTCCTCGCCGACCCCTTCGCCAGCGAGAAGCCGCTGTTCACCATCACCGCGCAGAACGTCGAGCAGTACAAGGACAAGCTGACCCCCGGCCAACTGGCCATGTTCAAGCGCTACCCCGACACCTACAAGATGCCGGTGTACCCGTCGCACCGCACCGCCACCCTGCCTGACTCGGTGCTCGAAGCGACCAGGAAGAACGCCACCGCCACCAACCTGGTGCAGGGCGGCAACGGCCTGCAGAACTTCCAGACCGCCAACCCCTTCCCGATCCCGCAGAACGGCCTGGAAGTCATCTGGAACCACATCACCCGCTACCGCGGCGGCCACGTGCGCCGTCTGGTGACCCAGGCCACCCCGCAGGTCAACGGCAGCTACTCGCTGGTGTACTTCCAGGACGAGTTCGTGTTCCGCACCGACCTGAAGGACTACGACCCGAGCAAGCCGAGCAACGTGCTGTTCTACTTCAAGCAGCAGGTCACCGCCCCGGCGCGCCTGGCCGGTAACGTGCTGCTGGTCCACGAGACCCTCGACCAGGTCAAGGAACCGCGCCTGGCGTGGCTCTACAACGCCGGCCAGCGCCGCGTGCGCCGCGCCCCGCAGGTGTCCTACGACGGCCCCGGCACCGCCGCCGACGGCCTGCGCACCTCGGACAACCTGGACATGTACAACGGCGCGCCGGACCGCTACGACTGGAAGCTGGTGGGCAAGCAGGAGCTGTACATCCCGTACAACAACTACAAGCTCGACGATCCCAAGCTGAAGTATGCGGACATCATCAAGCCCGGCCACCTCAACCAGGACCTGACCCGCTACGAGCTGCACCGCGTCTGGCATGTGGTCGCCACCCTGAAGGCCGGCGAGCGCCACATCTACGCCAAGCGTGACTTCTACATCGACGAAGACACCTGGCAAGCCGCCGAGATCGACCATTACGACGGCCGCGGTACCCTGTGGCGCGTGGCCGAGGCCTTCTCGCAGTACTACTACAACAACCAGGTACCGTGGTACACCGCGGAAACCCTGTACGACCTGCTCTCCAGCCGCTACCTGGTGCTGGGCCTGAAGAACGAGGAGAAATCCGCCTACGACTTCAACTACAGCGCCTCTGAAAGCGACTTCACCCCCGCGGCGCTGCGTCAGGAGGGCGTGCGCTAAGTCGAGTTGCCTTGCTGAGAGCCGGCCTTCGGGCCGGCTTTTTCATGGGCGGACGGATGCTGTGATGTGGCGATATGCCGCTATAATCACGGCAAAACGCCGCCATGGGTGAGCCCTTGCCTCACGCGTACCGCAACCTGCTCGACGACGAAGAGATCGAGGCGCTGCTGGAAATCACCGTCCGTCCCGAGCGCCCCCCGACGGTGCTGCTGGTGGACGACGACCCGCAGGTGCTCGCCGAGATGCGCGAGCTGATCGAAAGCGCCGACCTGCAATGCCTGACCGCGAGCAACAGCGCCCAGGCCCTGCGCCGTATCGGCCGCGACGAATCGGCCATCGACCTGCTGGTCACCGACCTGTGCATGGAAGGCGAGGGGGCCGGCCTGGAGCTGATCCGCCAGCTCCACGCCCGGGGCACCTTCCTGCCGATCATCGTGCTCTCCGGCACCACCCGCGCCCGCGACGTGGTCGAGGCGATGCGCCTGAACGTACTGGACTTCCTGCTCAAGCCGGTGGAGCCGGAGGAGTTTCTGCGAACGCTCAAGCGTTGCCTGTGAGGCCCCTGGCCATCTCCGCTACGGGGGGAGGAACACCGCGCTTTCCCGGCTACCTGTAGGAGCGGGCCCTGCCCGCGAATCGCGCGCAGGGCGCGCTCCTACATGGGAATGGCGCGGGTGGGGCAGCGTAGAGTGGATCTCATCCGCGAATCGCGCCGATACGTCCGGCCATCGCGGACAAGGTCCGCTCCTACGGGGGGAGGACCGTGCTTCCCGGCTACCTGTAGGAGCGGGCCCTGCCCGCGATTCGCGCGCAGGGCGCGCTTCTATATGGGAATGGCGCGGGTGGGGCAGCGTAGGAGCGGATCTCATCCGCGAACCGCGCCGATACGTCCGGCCAGCGCGGACAAGGTCCGCTCCTACGGGGGGAGGAACACCGCGCTTTCCCGGCTACCTGTAGGAGCGGGCCCTGCCCGCGATATCGCGCGCAGGGCGCGCTCCTACATGGGAATGGCGTGGGCATGGCTTTTCGTAGGAGCGAGCTTGCTCGCGAACATGTCCCCGCGGCGGAATCCCTTCGTACTGGTTACAGCGCCTGCGCCTTGAAGGTATCGCACTTGCCCGGCGAGCCCGAGTCGAAGCCGAGCTTGAACCAGCGCATGCGCTGCGCCGAGGTGCCGTGGGTGAAGGAGTCCGGCACCACGGTGCCGCGCGACTGCTTCTGCAGGCGGTCGTCGCCGATGGCGTTGGCGGCGTTCAGCGCGCTTTCGATGTCGCCCGGCTCCAGCCATTGCAGGCGCTGCTGGGCGTTGTTGGCCCAGACCCCGGCGAAGCAGTCGGCCTGCAGCTCCAGGCGCACCGACAGGCCATTGGCGCCCTCCATGGGCGCGCCGCGGCGGCGCGCGGCCTCGACCTTGGCCGAGATGCCCAGCAGGTTCTGCACGTGGTGGCCGACCTCGTGGGCGATCACGTAGGCGCGGGCGAAGTCGCCGGCGGCGGAGAAGCGCTGCTCCATCTCGCGGAAGAAGCCCAGGTCCAGGTACACCCGGTGGTCGCCGGGGCAGTAGAACGGGCCCACCGCCGAGGAGGCGAAGCCGCAGGCGGAGTTCACCCCGCCGTTGAACAGGATCAGCTTGGGCTGCTCGTACTGGGCGTTGCTGTGGGCGAAGATCTGCCCCCAGGTGTCCTCGGTGTCGCCGAGCACGGCGCGCACGAAGTCCACCTGCGGGTCGGCGCCGGTCGCCGGGCGGCCCTGCACCTGCGGGCGCGCCGGGGCCTGGCCGGCGTCCATCTGGCCGAGCAGGTTGCCGAGGATCTGCATCGGGTCCTGGCCCATCAGCAGGCCGACCACCACCACGATGGCCACCCCGCCCAGGCTCAGGCCGCGGCCGCCGATGCGCATGCCGCCACCGCCCATGCCGCCGCCGCTGTCGTCGCGGGCATCCACCACGTTGTCGCTGCGTCGTCCTTTGCGCCAGAGCATGGCGTCTTCTCCTGAAAGTTCGTGGATTGAGTGTCGTCGGCGCCCGGCCGACCCGCCAGGCCGGCCGTCAGGCCAGCGCGCAGAGCAACTGGGCGTGGGCCAGCAGCTGCACCTTGCCGCCCACCTGCACCTGGTCGTCGTCGCCGACGCGCACTTCCAGCAGGCTGGGGCGACCGGCGAAGCGGCCCTGGTGCAGCTCGAAGGTCTCGCCGCGACGGGCCTTGCCCAGCTCCACCAGGTAGGCGGCGACCGGGCCGGCGGCGCTGCCGGTGGCGACATCCTCGACCAGCCCGGCGTTGTCCCAGGTGCGGCCCTCGCGGTTATCCACATCCAGCAGGAAGACGAAGGCCGCGCCCAGGGCGGCCAGGCGCTCGGCCAGCTGTGCGGTGAACTCGGCGCGCTGACGGATGCGCCCGAGAGCCTCGCTGCGCACCGGCAGCAGCACGTAGGGCAGGCCGGTGCTGATCACCTGCGCCGGGTAGTCGGCGAGGTCGCCCGCGTTCAGCGAGAAGGCTTCGGCGAACCAGCGACGTTCCTCCGCGTCGAGCACGGCGCCGAACTGCGCCTGGCCCTGGTTCATCTGCGCGATGAAACTTTGACCGTGGCGGCGGGTGGTGAGGTTCACGTCCCTGGTCGCCAGCTGCAGCGTCCAGTGCTCCTGTTCGCCGCGCTGGTGGATGTGGTGCAGCAGCGCGGCGGCGCCCAGCAGCGGGTGGCCGGCGAAGGGCAGTTCTTCCTCGGGAGTGAAGATGCGCGCGGCGTAGGTGTCCAGCTCGGCGCTGGGGAACAGGAAGATGCTCTCGAACTGGCGCAGCTCCTGGGTCAGCGCCTGCAGCGTGGCGTCGGCCAGGCCGCGCGCGTCGGCGAACACCGCCAGGCCGTTGCCGGCCAGCGGGCGGTCGGCGAACACGTCGAGTTGCCAGTAATGCAGAAAGGACATGGTGCTCCCGTGGAAAGTAGGGCTCGACAGCGAGCCTAGCGGCGGATATGTTCGCCGACAAGAAAAGCCCAGCTTTTCAGGCCACCGCAGTGGCCGGCGTCGCTCGGACGGTTCCGGGCGCTTACGTTCACCGAGGAAATCATGACTGAACCCCGTTCAGCACGCCGTTTCGCGCGTATCGACCGTCTCCCGCCCTACGTCTTCAACATCACCGCCGAACTGAAGATGGCCGCCCGCCGCCGTGGCGAGGACATCATCGATCTGTCCATGGGCAACCCCGACGGCGCCACCCCGCCGCACATCGTCGAGAAGCTGGTGCAGGTCGCCCAGCGCGACGACACCCACGGCTACTCCACCTCCCGCGGCATTCCGCGCCTGCGCCGGGCGATCTCGCACTGGTACAGGGAGCGCTACGCGGTGGACATCGACCCGGAAACCGAGGCCATCGTCACCATCGGCTCCAAGGAAGGCCTGGCGCACCTGATGCTGGCCACCCTGGACCACGGCGACAACATCCTGGTGCCGAACCCCAGCTACCCCATCCACATCTATGGCGCGGTGATCGCCGGCGCCCAGGTGCGCTCGGTGCCGCTGGTGCCGGGCATCGACTTCTTCAACGAGCTGGAGCGGGCGATCCGCGAATCCATCCCCAAGCCGAAGATGATGATCCTCGGCTTCCCCTCCAACCCGACCGCGCAGTGCGTGGAGCTGGACTTCTTCGAGCGCGTGGTGGCCCTGGCCAAGCAGTACGACGTGCTGGTGGTGCACGACCTGGCCTACGCCGACATCGTCTTCGACGGCTGGAAGGCGCCGTCGATCATGCAGGTGCCGGGGGCCAAGGACATCGCGGTGGAGTTCTTCACCCTGTCCAAGAGCTACAACATGGCCGGCTGGCGCATCGGCTTCATGGTCGGCAACCCTGAGCTGGTCTCGGCCCTGGCGCGGATCAAGAGCTACCACGACTACGGCACCTTCACCCCGCTGCAAGTGGCCGCCATCGCCGCCCTGGAAGGCGACCAGCAGTGCGTGCGCGACATCGCCAGCCAGTACCAGGCGCGCCGCGACGTGCTGGTGAAGGGCCTGCACGAGGCCGGCTGGATGGTCGAGAACCCCAAGGCGTCGATGTACGTCTGGGCGAAGATCCCCGAGCCCTATGCGCATCTGGGGTCGCTGGAGTTCGCCAAGAAGCTGCTGAAGGACGCCAAGGTGTCGGTGTCGCCGGGTATCGGCTTTGGTGACTATGGCGACGACCATGTGCGCTTTGCGTTGATCGAGAACCGTGATCGCTTGCGCCAGGCGGTGCGGGGGATCAAGGCGATGTTCCGGGCGGATGGGGTGTTGCCGAAGGCCAAGGTGGCTGAATAAGGCGGGAATGAAGAAGGGGCGGCCGGTTGGTCGCCCCTTTTTGTTTGTGGGGGAGGGTCGGAAGGGCTTGGTGGGGGCCTAAGAGCGCCCTCTCCCCAGCCCTCTCCCTGAAGGGAGAGGGGGCTAGTCCGTGCCGAGAGGGAATTGGCTCCAGCCGGAAGCCACGAGGCTGCCGGCTAACGCCACAACATCAAGCTCTGCCCAACGGTCCCCTCTCCCTTCAGGGAGAGGGTTAGGGAGAGGGAGCGGAGCTGATCCCTGACTCCATAACAGCAGGAATGCTCCACGCCCTGACAAAAAGCCAACCATCAACGCCCCGGATAATCCGCCAGCACCACCGCCTTTCCATTCTTGCCCAACCCCAGCACCTGGTAGGCATCCTGGCGCCCGCCCATCTCCATCCCCGGCGAGCCCATGGGCATCCCCGGCACCGCCGCGCCCACCAGGTCGGCGCGCTCGCGCAGCTTGAGCACTTCGCTGGCCGGCACGTGGCCTTCGACGAACTTGCCGTCGATCACCCCGGTGTGGCACGAGCCCATGGCGTAGGGCACGCCCAGGCGCGTCTTCACCGCGCTCATGTCCGCCTCGACGTGGTCGTTGACCGTGAAGCCGTTGGCCTGCAGATGCTTGATCCAGTCCTTGCAGCAGCCGCAGTTGACGTCGCGGTGCACGTCGATGGTCAGCGGCTCGGCGGCCTGGGCGGTGCCGGCGAGGAGGGCGGCGAGAAGGAGGATGCGGCGCATGAGAAGCTCCTGTCAGAACGAAATCCGTGGAGCATACTCTCAGGGACGGCGGCGCCCGTCCCTGCTCTGTATCAGCTTATGACGCCGCCGCCGAACTCGGCGTGCCGAGCAAGGTCTGTGTCCTTTATCCATCTTCATTTTGCCGAGGGCTGACGGGCCCCAGGAGGAACAGGATGCTCTTCGCCCGCTTCGTCTTGCTGCTACAGGCCCTGGTGTGGGCCGGCCTGGGCCTGCTGTACTGGGTGCGCCCCTACGAGATGGCCAACCTCAGCGGCATGCTGCTGATGGAGCCGGAGTCGGTCAGCGACGCCCAGGTGTTCTACGGCGGCCACCAGTTCGCCCTGGCGCTGTTCCTGCTGTTCGCCCTGCGCCGCCGCGAGCTGCTGCGCGCCGGGCTGATCCTGGTGGTGCTGGTGCAGCTCACCCTGACCCTGTCGCGGCTGCTCATCGCCTGGTCCTCGGGCCTGGGCATCGACACCGACGCCACCCTCTACGGCCTGGTCTACCGCGGCAGCGTGTCGCTGTTGGCGATCTTCGCCCTGTACTGGCTGGAGCGCGGCCGGCGCGAGCCGGAGCCGGCCGAACCGCTGCCGGAGGCGCCGGTGGAGAAGGTGCGCGACGCCGACTTCGAAGGGCTCTGAAACAAGGTCCGAATGACTCTGCGGCGAGTCAGGATGACTCCGCCGGATGATGTCATTTAGACTCTGCCATCGCGCCAGCCCTTGATCCATGGGCCCTCGGGGGCTGGCACGCTTGCTGTAATGGCTTGGCTACCTTCAAACGCCAATGGAGCGATCATGAAAGTAGCGAGCCTGTGTGCAATGGGTGTGGTGCTGTTGTCCTGCGCGGTGGCGCAGGCGGACCAGGTGGTGGCTGAACGGCCGGACAACACGGTCGGCGGCGGTTTCGGCGCGGGCAGCGGGGTGCTGATCGGCGGCGCCCTGGGCGGGCCCTTCGGCGCGCTGGCGGGGGCCGGCATCGGCTGGTTGGCCGGCAGCGGCGTGCAGCAGGCCAGCGGCGCCAGCCAGAAGGCCTACGTGGTACAGGCGGAGGACGGCAGCCAGCGCACCGTGCGTTCGCCCAACGCCGAGTTCCAGGTGGGCCAGCGCGTGGAGGCCGACGGTATCCGCCTGCGCGCCGCGAACTGACGCGCATCCGCCCGGCGCCGCTGGGGCGGCGCCGGCTTCCGTGCTATCGTTGCGCCCCGTTCGACCGTCAGCCGCAGGCCCGCAACATGAAATTCATCCACAAGCGCGAACACCTCAACGAGGGCGACCTCGTGGTCATCGAATGCTCGCGCACCTGCAACATCCGCCTGATGACCGACGCCAACTTCCGCAGCTTCAAGAACGGCGCGCGCCACGCCTACCACGGCGGTGCCTTCGAGCGCTTCCCGGCGCGCATCCGCGTGCCCAGCACCGGGTTCTGGAACGTCACCCTGGACACAGTCACCCGCCGCGCCATCAGCGTCACCCGCAAGCCGGACTTCAGCTACACCATCAAGTTTGTGCGCAAGACTCCCTCCAGCTTCAGCTGAGCCGCCTCAGAGGCGGTGTGCCGGGAAATCCTCCAGCAGTTTCGCCAGCGCCTTGTCGAAAGCCTCCTGGCTCAGGTTCGGGTCCTGCAGCTGGCTGCTCAATTGCGCCTCGTAGAGCACCTCGCGGCTGCGTTCGTCGATGATGCGCATGACCAGCCGCGCCAGGTCGGAATCGGCGATCTGCGTCTGGTTCACCACGCCTTCCTGGGTGGCCACCGGGCGCTGGATCACCCCGGTCTGGCGCTCCAAGCCCAATGCATAGAGCACCCGCAATTCACCATTCTGCGCCTGGAAGCGGTAGCCCTTGGCTTCCAGGGCGCGGCGCAGGGCGGCGTCGAAGCGCTCCTCCAGGTCCAGGCGATGGCCGGGGGCGCGTACCGCCTGGATGGAGAAGCTGCCCTGGTGGCCATCGGCGGCCGGGGAGACCGTGACTTTGGCCGGGTCGCTGCCGGCGCAGGCGGCCAGCAACAGGGCGAGCAGGGGAAGCAGGAAGCGGTGCATGGCGAGGCTCTCTTGTGGTTATCCACAGCAGCCTAGCCGGCGGCGCGGTGCGCGCCGCCCAACCCAGGTTGGGTTCTCAGCGGCGTTCCAGTAGCACGCCCGCTTCCATGTGATGGGTATAGGGGAACTGGTCGAACAGCGCGCAGCGCGTCACCTGGTGGGTGTCGTGCAGTTGGGCGATGTTCTGCGCCAGCGTCTCCGGGTTGCAGGAGATGTAGAGGATGCGCTCGAAGCGGCGGGTCAGCTCGCAGGTGTCCGCGTCCATGCCGGCGCGCGGCGGGTCGACGAACACGCTACCGAAGTCGTAGCCCTTCAAGTCGACGTCGGCCAGGCGGCGGAAGGGGCGCACCTCGTTCAGCGCCTGGGTCAGCTCCTCGGCGGACAGGCGCACCAGGGTGACGTTATCCACGGCGTTGTCGGCCAGGTTGGCCAGGGCGGCGTTCACCGAGGTCTTGCTGATCTCGGTGGCCAGCACCTTGCGCACCCGGGTGGCCAGCGGCAGGGTGAAGTTGCCGTTGCCGCAGTACAGCTCCAGCAGGTCGTCGTCGCGCTGGCCGAGGGACTCGTAGGCCCAGTTCAGCATCTTCTGGCAGACCGCGCCGTTGGGCTGGGTGAAAGCGCCTTCCGGCTGGCGGTAGCGGAAGGTCCGCCCGGCCACCTGCAGTTCCTCTTCGACATAGTCGCGGCCGACCACCAGGCGCTTGCCGCGCGAGCGCCCGACGATGCTCACGCCCAGCTCGGCGGCCAGCTTCTGCGCGGCGGCCTGCCAGGCGTCGTCGATGGGGCGGTGGTAGCAGAGGGTGATGAGCGCGTCGCCCGCCAGGGTGGTGAGGAATTCCACCTGGAACAGCTTGTGGCCCAGGGCGCGCTCGGCCCAGGCGGCCTTCAGGCGCGGCATCAGCGCGTTGATGCGCTGGCTGGCGATGGGGAACTGCTCGATGTAGATGGGCGTGTGCTTGTCGCCCTGCTCGAACATTGCGTAGTGCCGGCTTTCGGTCCCGGCATCGCGCCACAGGCGGAACTCGGCGCGCAGGCGGTAATGCTCGCGGGGCGAGTCGAACACCTGCGGCTCGGGCGCGGCGAAGGGCGCCAGCAGCTCGCGCAGGCGCGCGGCCTTGTCGGCCAGTTGGGTGTCGTAGGCGGCGGGGTCGAAACGGGGACTGCTCATGGGGAACTCTTGCTGCGCGGTGGCGGGCGATGGGTTTCGTTGCGCCCGACCCATCCTGCAGGTGACTCGCGGGATGGGTGGAGCGAAGCGATACCCATGCTGCACGGGTATCGCTATCGGTCAGGCGTTGTACCAGCCCAGCTTGATGACGAACAGCACCGAGAGGATCACCAGCGCCCAGTTCAGTTCGCGGAAGCGGCCGGACAGCAGCTTGCAGGCGGTCCAGGTGATGAAGCCGAAGGCGATGCCGTTGGCGATGGAGAAGGTCAGCGGCATGGCCAGGGCGGTGACCACCACCGGCGCGGCCACGGTCAGGTCGTCCCAGTCGATCTCGGCCAGGCCCGAGGCCATCAGCACGGCGACGAAGAACAGCGCCGGCGCGGTGGCGAAGGCCGGGACGTTGCCCGCCAGCGGGGCGAAGAACAGCGCCAGCAGGAACAGGACGGCGACCACGATGGCGGTCAGGCCGGTGCGCCCGCCGGCGGACACGCCCGCGGCCGACTCGATGTAGCTGGTGGTGGTGGAGGTGCCCAGCAGCGAGCCGAACATGGCCGCGGTGCTGTCGGCGATCAGCGCGCGGCCCATCTTCGGCATGTGCCCGTCCTTGCCCATCAGCCCGGCGCGCTTGGCCACGCCGATCAGGGTGCCGGAGTTGTCGAACAGGTCGACGAAGAGGAAGGCGAAGATCACGCTGGTCAGGCCGATGTCCAGGGCGCCTTTGATGTCCAACTGGAGGAAGGTCGGCGCCAGCGACGGCGGCATCGACACCACGCCGCCGAACTGGGTCACGCCCAGGGCGATGGCGACGAAGGTCACCACCAGGATGCCGATCATCACCGCGCCGGTCACGCGGCGGGCTTCCAGGGCGACGATGAGGATGAAGCCGAGGATGGCCAGCAGCGGCTCGGGCCTGGCCAGGTCGCCCATGCCCACCAAGGTGGCCGGGTTGGCGATGACTATGCCCGATTCCTTGAGCGCGATCAGTGCCAGGAACAGGCCGATGCCGGCGGCGATGGCCGAGCGCAGGGCCAGCGGGATGCTGTTGATGATCCATTCGCGGATGCGGAAGATCGAAATGATGAAGAACATGCACGCCGAGAGGAACACCGCGCCGAGCGCCACCTGCCAGGTGTGGCCCATGTGCAGCACCACGGTGTAGGTGAAGAAGGCGTTCAGGCCCATGCCCGGGGCGAGGGCGATGGGGTAGTTGGCGATCAGGCCCATGATCGCCGAGCCGATGGCCGCGGCCAGGCAGGTGGCGACGAACACCGCGCCCTTGTCCATGCCGGTTTCGCCGAGGATGCTCGGGTTGACGAAGAGGATGTAGGCCATGGTCAGGAAGGTGGTGATCCCCGCCAGGATCTCGGTGCGTACGTTGGTATTGTGCGCCTTGAGTTGGAACAGCTTTTCCAGCATGTCGTGCTCCCGTGTTTGGGCGTCTTGTCGGCTCGACCGGTCGGTCAGGATTGGCCGTCTTGCGCGGCCTGGGCAAAAAAGGCGGGCATGATAGCAGCTCGCCGGAAACGCGGGTATCGAGCCCGTCGACCGGCCCCACGACGAGCCTAGTTGGCCGGGGCCGTCACTGCCAGCGAAGGGCCCGCGCCAGCCCCTTCGTTGACTTCGGCCACGCCTGCCGGGCCGCCATCGGCGTTATCATGCGCCGGCCGGTACGCAATGACCGGCGCGCGCCGTTGTCCAACCGGCATTCGGCCCGATTCCACTGTTGCCTGACCCCATCGTCGACCCATGAAACGCCTGATTCCGCTCTGCCTCCTCGCCCTGCTGGGCGCCTGCGCCGGCGCGCCGCCGGTCCTGCCGCAGCACAGCTTCGACATCCACGCCACCGCCGACAAGCCCAGCGCCAGCACCCGCACCCTGGCCGACCCCCAGGGCCAGGCGGTGCTGGTCATCGCCCGCGCCGAACTCACCCAGCGCGACGTGCAGCGCGCCGAGGTGGTGCTGGGCAACGGCGGCCGCCCCGGCGTGCTGGTGACCTTCGCCCCCGACGCCAGCAAGCGCCTGGCCCGGCTGACCGAAAAGCAGCAGGGCAAGGCCCTGGCGGTGGTCATCGACGGCCGCCTGCGCATGCTGCCGCAGGTATCCGAGCCGGTGCGCGACGGCCGGGTGATGCTGGAGGGCTTCGACAGCCAGGCCGAGGCGGAGACGCTGGCGCGGCAGCTCAATGCGCTGCGGGATGTGCCGGCGCGGCCTTGAGGGGGCGGCTTTTCGTAGGAGCGAGCTTGCTCGCGAACGGCGTTTGCCGGCGGGGGCCTGGTGTTCATCCCGAAGAGCGCCCTCTCCCTAACCCTCTCCCTGAAGGGAGAGGGGACCGTTGGGCAGACGCTGATGTTCTGGAGTCAGCCGGCTAGCACAGAGATTGCCGGCTGAAACCACGCCATTTCTCGGCACGGACAAGCCCCCTCTCCCTTCAGGGCGGGGCGCGCAGCCGAGGGCTGGGGAGAGGGAGCGGAGTCGATCTGTCGCACCTCAACGGCCGGGAGGCACCCTCGCGAGCAAGAACTAGGCGTCCCCCTCGCTCCTACAAAAAAGCGAAAACGAAAAAGCCCGGCAAATGCCGGGCTTTTCGTCGTTCTCGGCTAAGGCTTACTTGCCATACACCGGGAACTTAGCGCACAGCGCCTTGACCTGCTCGCGCACGCGGCCTTCCACGGCTTCGTTGCCCAGGTTGGCGAGGATCTCGCAGATCCAGCCGGCCAGTTGGCGGCACTCGCCTTCCTTGAAGCCGCGGGTGGTCACGGCCGGGGTGCCGATGCGCAGGCCCGAGGTGACGAAGGGCGAGCGCGGGTCGTTCGGCACGCTGTTCTTGTTCACGGTGATGAAGGCGCGGCCCAGGGCGGCGTCCGCGTCCTTGCCGGTGATGTCCTGCTTGATCAGGCTGAGCAGGAACAGGTGGTTCTGGGTGCCGCCGGAAACCACGTCGTAGCCGTTCTCGATGAACACCTGGGCCATGGTCTGGGCGTTCTTCACCACTTGTTCCTGGTAGGCCTTGAACTCGGGCTGCAGGGCTTCCTTGAAGCACACGGCCTTGGCGGCGATGACGTGCTCCAGCGGGCCGCCCTGGCCGCCCGGGAAGACTGCGGAGTTCAGCTTCTTCTCCAGCTCTTCGTTCTTGCGCGCCAGGATCAGGCCGCCGCGCGGGCCGCGCAGGGTCTTGTGGGTGGTGGTGGTGACGACGTCGGCGAAGGGCACCGGGTTCGGATAGATGCCGGCGGCGACCAGGCCGGCCACGTGGGCCATGTCGACGAACAGGTAGGCGCCTACCTTGTCGGCGATGGCGCGGAAGCGCGGGAAGTCGAGGATCTGCGAGTAGGCGGAGAAGCCGGCGATGATCATCTTCGGCTTGTGCTCCACGGCCAGGCGCTCGACCTCGTCGTAGTCGATCAGGCCGTTGCCGTCGATGCCGTACTGCACGGCGTTGTAGATCTTGCCGGAGAAGCTGACGCTGGCGCCGTGGGTCAGGTGGCCGCCGTGGGCCAGGCTCATGCCCAGCACGGTGTCGCCGGCATTCAGCAGGGCCATGTAGACCGCGGCGTTGGCCTGGGAGCCAGAGTGCGGCTGGACGTTGGCGTAGTCGGCACCGAACAGCTGCTTGGCTCTGTCAATCGCAAGCTGCTCGACCACGTCGACGTACTCGCAACCGCCGTAGTAGCGCTTGCCCGGGTAGCCTTCGGCGTATTTGTTGGTCAGCACGCTACCCTGGGCTTCCATCACCGCCGGGCTGGTGTAGTTCTCGGAGGCGATGAGCTCGATGTGCTCTTCCTGGCGCTGGGCTTCCTGCTCCATCGCGGCGAAGAGTTCGGCATCGTAGCGGGCGAGGGTCAAATCACGGCTGAACATGGCGGTCCTCATAAGGATCGGTGCTGGGAAAGGGGCGCATTCTACCCCAGGGCGCGCGCGCTGGCATATGAAAGGCGGTCATGTGGCGGATAAGCGGGGTTCACGCGGGAGGAGCGCTGCAGCGGGCCCTGCCCGCGATTCGCGCGCAGGGCGCGCTCCTACGGTTCCAGGAAGCGCGGCTTTTCGTAGGATGGCGTTGAGCGAAGCGATACCCATCACCGCAACCGCATGGGTTTCGCAAGCTCAACCCATCCTACGAAGAGCACCTCGGCGCAAGACAGTTGCTCCTACAGGGGAATCCTGGCGCTAGCCGAGCAGGAACAGCGCATTGCTGGAGAACAGCGCGGCGAACTGCTCGGCGGTCATCGGCCGGCCGAACAGGAAGCCCTGCACCTCGTCGCAGCCGTGTTCGCGCAGGAAGTCCAGCTGCGCCTGGCTCTCCACGCCTTCGGCGATCACCATCAGGTTCAGGCTGTGGGCCATGGCGATGATGGCGCGGGCGATCTGCGCGTCCTGCTCGCCGTGGGGCAGGCCGTCGACGAAGCTGCGGTCGATCTTCAGCACGTCGATGGGGAACTGCTTGAGGTAGTTCAGCGACGAGTAGCCGGTGCCGAAGTCGTCCACCGCGATGGCCAGGCCCAGGCGCTTGAGGCCGGAGAGGATGTGCATGGCCTCGGACACGTCGCTCATCAGGATGCTTTCGGTCAGCTCCAGCTCCAGGCAGGCCGGTGGGATGCCGGTTTCCATGAGGATGCCGGCGATGCGCGTGCCCAGTTGGCCATCGGCGAACTGCCGCGCCGAGAGGTTCACCGAGACCTTGGGCACCCGCACCTTGTCGCGGTGCCAGATGCGGATCTGCCGGCAGGCCTCGGCCAGCAGCCAGTCGCCGACCTGGGCGATCAGCCCCAGTTCCTCCAGCACCGGGATGAACTCGGCCGGCGCGATCAGCCCGCGCGTGGGGTGCTGCCAGCGCAGCAGGGCCTCGGCGCCGGTGAGTCGGCGGCCGTCGCCGGTGAACTGCGGCTGGTAGTGCAGGATGAATTCGTCCTGCTCGATGGCGCGGCGCAGGTCGCTTTCCAGCTCCAGGCGCTCCAGGGCGCGGGCGTTCATCTCGGCCTGGTAGAACTGGAAGTTGTTCTTGCCCACTTCCTTGGCGTGGTACATGGCGGTGTCGGCGTTCTTCATCAACTGGCTCAGCTCGGCGCCGTCCTGCGGCGACAGGGCCACGCCGATGCTGGCGGTGACGAAGAACTCGCGGCCTTCCAGGGTGAAGGGCCGGGCGAGGCTGGCGAGGATGCGCTCGGCCACCTGGATGGCGCGCTTGAGCGCCTTGTCGCGGTCCTCCAGGCCCGGCAGCAGCAGGGTGAACTCGTCGCCGCCCATGCGCGCCACGGTGTCGTTGTCGCTGACGCACTGGTTCAGGCGCTCGGCCACTTCCTTGAGCATGCGGTCGCCCGCGGCGTGGCCCAGGGAGTCGTTGATCGGCTTGAAGCGGTCGAGGTCGAGGAACATCAGCACCACCCACTGGCGGTGCCGCTCGGCCTGCATCAGCGCGGTGTGCAGGCGGTCCTGGAACAGCGTGCGGTTGGGCAGGTGGGTGAGGGCGTCGTAGTAGGCCAGGCGGTGGATGCGCCGCTCGCTGGCCTTGCGCTCGCTGATGTCGCTGAAGAAGCAGACGAAGCTGACCAGGTCGCCTTCCTCGTCCTGCACCGCGGTGATGCCCACCCAGGACGGGTACAGCTCGCCGCTCTTGCGTTTCTGCAGGATCTCGCCCTCCCAGCTGCCGCTGCGCTGCAGGCTGTCGAGCACGTGCTTGAGCTGGTTGGCTTCCTGCTGGTCGGCGGTGAGCAGGCGCGGCTGCTGGTCGAGCACCTCGGCGGCGCTGTAGCCGGTCAGGCGCGAGAAGGAGTCGTTGACCTGGACGATGTAGCCGGCCGGGTCGGTGACCATGATGGCCGCGGTGGAATGCTCGAACACGGTGGCGGCCATGCGCATCTCGCGCTCGGCGCGGCGCTGCTGGCTGATGTCGCGGGCCACGCCGAGCAGGCCGACGAAGCGCCCGTTGTCGTCCCACATCAGGGCGATGCGCAGCTCCACCGGGACCTTGCGGCCGTCGGCGCGCAGGCAGTCGAAGGTGAACAGGTGCACCGCGCTGGATTCGCGCAGGGCGGCCAGCCGGCGCGGCGCGCCTATGGCGTCGCGCACGCGCTCCAGCAGGTCGTGCAGGCGCCCCAGCTGCGCCGGGTTGGCGGCGATCTGCTGCAGGTCGTTGTGCAGCAGCCAGGCCGGGCTGTAGCCGAAGGTCTGCTCGATCGACGGGCTGATGTAGTCGATGTTCAGCTGGGCATCGGTGGTGAGGATCACGTCGCTGATGCTTTCCGCCAGCATCTGGTAGCGGCGGCTGCTCTCGCGCAGCGAGTTGTTCGCCTCCACCGTGTCGGTGATGTCCTTGGCCACGCCGATCAGGCGCGCCACGCGGCCGTCGGCGTCGCGGCTGAAGGCCTGCTCGCGGATGTCGAACCAGTGCCAGCTGCCGTCGCGGTGGCGCCAGCGCAGCAGGCTGTCGAGCAGCAGGTTGTCGCCGATCACCTGTTGCAGGTTGCGCACGCGCCAGTAGTACTCGACGTCGTCCGGGTGCAGCAGGCATTCCCAGAAGCGCTCGCCCATCTGCTCCAGCTCGTCCTTGCCGTAGCCCAGCTGGCTGCCCAGGTGGTGGTTGCTGAAGATCACCCGGCGCGCGGTGATGTCGTGGATGTACAGGGTGTCGGGCACCGCGCGCACGGCGTCGGACCAGAACTTCTCGCGCTCGATCAGCGACAGCTCGACCTGCTTGCGGCTGCTGATGTCGGACAGGCTCAGGGTGACCGCGCGGTAGTCCGGCAGGTGCTCGGGGATGCGCAGCTGCAGCCAGAAGTGGCGCAGCTCGCCCTGGCCGGTGCGGATGGCGACTTCCTGCTCGATGGGGCCGGTGCCGCAGAGGATCGCCTCGATGATGCGCGCGCGGGCGCTGCCGGGGCGCCGCGGGCTGTCGCTGATCAGGCGCCGCCAGGCCTGCTCGCCGCTCTCCACGCCGAGCAGCCGGCGCGCCACCTCGTTGACCTCGCTGATGCGGATCAGCCGCAGCAGCTGCGGCCAGTGTTCCTCGCGGCGATCCAGCCAGGCCTCCAGGCGGCCAGGCTCGCGCAGGCCGTTGTCGGTGAAGAAGCGCTGCAGGTCCGAGAGGTCGAGCACGCAGAGCGCCACGCCGACGCCGTCGAAGATGTCCTGGTAGCGCCGCCGGGTTTCTTCCAGCACCTGCAGCGAGCGCTGTTCCTCGGTGACGTCGCGCAGCACCCAGACGTGCCCGCCCGGCGCCTGCTGGCCGCGCAGCACCCAGCCGGGCGCCTCGCCCGATGGTGTCTCCTCCAGCGGATGGCGGCTGACGGTGTAGCGCCGGCGGCGGCCGTTGCGCTCCAGGGTGACGTGCTGGGTGGCCGATGGCTGGCCTTCGCCGCTCTGCCGTTCCAGCTCCGGCAGCAGGCGGGCGAGATGGTGCTGCGGGGCGTCTTCGGCGCTCACGCCCAGCAGCCGCTCCGCCGGCGGGTTGAGGTAGACCAGGCGGCCGTCGGCGCTGGTCACCAGCACCCGCTCGTCCACCGCCGCCAGGGCCTGGGCGGCCTGGCGCAGGCGCGACTGCGAATCGGCGGTCTGCGCGCGCAGGCTCTGTTGTTCGCGTTGCAGGCGCAGCAGGGCTGCGCAGCTGATGCCGGCCAGCAACAGCAGCAGGCCCAGCTCGCCGAGCAGGCGCGGCGGCAGCCTGGGCTGCAGGACGGGCGCATCGACCAGCGGGCGGACCTGCCAGTTGCTGTTGGCGACCTTCAGCGCCGGCGCTTCGACGCTTTCCGGCGCGGCGTCGGTCGGCTCGTCGGGCGCGGCCAGGATCGGGTGGCCGACCTCATCTTCCAGCACCCAGGCGTGGCCGCCGTCCAGGATGCGTCCGGTCCATTGCCGGCGCGCCTCGGCGGCGTCCAGGCGGAGTACGGCGAAGGGGCCGCCGGCATCCTGGAGGCGCAGCAGCAGGTAGAAGTGGCCGCCATCGGCGTCGCTGTAGGCGTAGTGGAAGGAGCTGGCGCCGGCGCGCTGACGCAGGCCGGCGATGAAGGCGTCGTCGCCGCTGTCCGGCGCGCTGTCCAGTTGCTTGGCGCCGCTGGCCGCGTACCAGGCCAGGCTGCGCAGGGCGGGGTAGACCTGGCGCAGGTCGTCGAGCAGCAGCGCCGGCTCCTCGCCGCGGCCCAGGCGTTGCAGCGTCAGGCTGCGCGCGGCCAGGGCCTTGAGTTCCAGGGCCAGGGACAGCTGGTGCGCCAGTTCCTGGCTCTGGTGCACCACGCGCTCGCGCTCCAGCCGCGCCTGGCCGAAGTATTCCTGGCCCAGTTGCCAGAGCAGCAGGCCGAGCATCAGCGGCACCAGCAGCAGGGCGCTCCTGATGGCCAGCCGTTCAGGCCGGGCCAGGCTGGCCGGAGGGCGGGGAGGTCTGGACAAGGAGCGGCTACCTGGAACGGGGCGACGGGGTTCGGCGCGCAGTAGCATGCCCGGAAGCAGGGCCAAGTGCCAGTATCGCCGACGAGCGTCGTTTGCCCTTCACGGTCCATTCCGGTAGCTTTGCCGCACGCGCGCGTTGAACGCTGCGCCCTGTTTCCGCGAGTCCGGCCCTGCCGTCGCCGTTCTCGCCGGTCGCCCGCGGCCAATGGTCGCGCCCGGAGCCCCGGGCAATACCGGCCCGCAGGCCGCGACAGCCATAACGGCCATTCACACTTTCATCCCAGAAGCTAGGTATCCATGGCTCAATACGTCTATACCATGCACCGGGTCGGCAAGGTCGTGCCGCCCAAGCGTGAAATCCTCAAGGACATCTCCCTGTCGTTCTTCCCCGGCGCCAAGATCGGCGTGCTGGGCCTGAACGGCGCGGGTAAATCCACCCTGCTGCGCATCATGGCCGGCGTCGACACCGAGATCGAGGGCGAAGCCCGCCCGATGCCGGGCATCAAGGTCGGCTACCTGCCGCAGGAGCCGCAGCTCGACCCGCAGAAGACCGTGCGCGACGTGGTCGAGGAAGCGGTGGACGAGGTCAAGCAGGCCCAGGCCCGCCTGGACGAGGTCTACGCCGCCTACGCCGAGCCGGACGCCGACTTCGACGCCCTGGCCGCCGAGCAGGCCAAGCTGGAAGCCATCATCCATTCCTCCGACGGCCATAACCTGGAGCGCCAGCTGGAAGTCGCCGCCGACGCCCTGCGTCTGCCGCCGTGGGACGCGAAGATCGAACACCTCTCCGGTGGCGAGAAGCGCCGCGTGGCGCTGTGCCGCCTGCTGCTGTCGGCTCCCGACATGCTGCTGCTGGACGAACCGACCAACCACCTGGACGCCGACTCCGTCGCCTGGCTGGAACACTTCCTCCACGACTTCCCCGGCACCGTGGTGGCGATCACCCACGACCGCTACTTCCTCGACAACGTCGCCGGCTGGATTCTCGAGCTGGACCGCGGCCACGGCATCCCCTTCGAAGGCAACTACTCCGGCTGGCTGGAATCCAAGGCCAACCGCCTGGCCCAGGAAGCCAAGCAGGAGGCCTCCCACGCCAAGGCCATGAAGGCTGAACTGGAGTGGGTGCGGCAGGGCGCCAAGGGCCGCCAGGCCAAGTCCAAGGCCCGTCTGCAGCGCTTCGAGGAAATGCAGTCGCAGGAATTCCAGAAGCGCAGCGAGACCAACGAAATCTACATCCCGGCCGGCCCGCGCCTGGGCGACAAGGTCATCGAGCTGCGCAACGTGTGCAAGGGCTACGGCGACCGCGTGCTGATCGACGACCTGTCGCTGAGCATTCCCAAGGGCGCCATCGTCGGCGTGATCGGCGGCAACGGCGCGGGCAAGTCCACCCTGTTCCGCATGCTAACCGGCAAGGAACAACCGGACTCGGGCACCATCGAGATCGGCGAAACCGTGCAGATCGCCAGCGTCGACCAGAGCCGCGACAGCCTGGACGGCACCAAGACCGTGTGGGAGCAGGTTTCCGACGGTTTCGAGCAGATCAGGATCGGCAACTACGAAGTCCCCTCGCGCAGCTACGTCGGCCGCTTCAACTTCAAGGGCGCCGACCAGCAGAAGTTCGTCAAGGACCTCTCCGGTGGTGAGCGTGGCCGTCTGCACCTGGCCCTGACCCTGAAGCAGGGCGGCAACGTGCTGCTGCTCGACGAACCGTCCAACGACCTCGACGTGGAAACCCTGCGCGCCCTGGAAGAGGCGCTGCTGGACTTCCCCGGCGCCGCCATCGTGATTTCCCACGATCGCTGGTTCCTGGACCGTATCGCCACCCACATCCTGTCCTACGAGGACGATGGCAAGGTGACCTTCTTCGAAGGCAACTACACCGAGTTCGAAGCCGACCGCAAGAAGCGCCTGGGCGAGGCTGCAGCGCAGCCGCACCGCGTGCGCTACAAGAAGCTGGCGTAAGCCGCTTCTTACGACAGACGGGGCCTTCGGGCCCCGTTTTCGTAGGTGTACGAAGCCGTCTGAAACATTTAGAAATACTTGCTGTAGCCCAGTAGCTGAAAGGGCTTTCTTACAGATTTGCACCAAAAAGATTCATAAAGGCGTCATGTCGCACTGTCTCGGTGCGATATCGGTTGTTAGAGTCTCGCCGCAAAAGGGCCCCGCCCATAATCAGAAAGACCGGTGTAGACATGACGCAATCCGTTGACTCGTTCCTCGAGCGCCTCAAGCGGCGCGACCCCGATCAGCCCGAATTCCACCAGGCGGTGGAAGAGGTGCTGCGTTCCCTCTGGCCGTTCCTCGAAGCCAACCCGCGCTACCAGCAGGCCGGCATCCTCGAGCGCATCGTCGAGCCCGAACGCGCCATCCTGTTCCGCGTGCCCTGGGTCGACGACCAGGGCCGGGTGCGGGTCAACCGCGGCTTCCGCGTACAGATGAGCAGCGCCATCGGCCCGTACAAGGGCGGCCTGCGCTTCCACCCCTCGGTGAACCTGGGCGTGCTCAAGTTCCTGGCCTTCGAGCAGGTGTTCAAGAACTCCCTGACCTCGCTGCCCATGGGCGGCGGCAAGGGCGGCTCGGACTTCGACCCCAAGGGCAAGAGCGACGCCGAGGTGATGCGCTTCTGCCAGTCGTTCATGAGCGAGCTGTACCGCCACGTCGGCGCCGACCTGGACGTGCCGGCCGGTGACATCGGCGTGGGCGCCCGCGAGATCGGCTACCTGTTCGGCCAGTACAAGCGCCTGGCCAACGAGTTCAGCTCGGTGCTCACCGGCAAGGGCCTGGCCTACGGCGGCAGCCTGATCCGCCCGGAAGCCACCGGCTACGGCTGCGTGTACTTCGCCCAGGAGATGCTCAAGGCCCGCGAAAGCGGTTTCGACGGCCAGCGCGTGGCCATCTCCGGCTCCGGCAACGTGGCCCAGTACGCGGCGCAGAAGGTGATGGAACTGGGCGGCAAGGTGATCTCGCTGTCCGACTCCGAAGGCACCCTGTTCGCCGAGGGCGGCCTGAGCCTGGAACAGTGGGAAGAGGTGATGGAGCTGAAGAACGTCCGCCGCGGCCGTCTCAGCGAAATGACCGGCCCCGGCCTGCGCTTCCTGGCCGGCCAGCGCCCCTGGGCGCTGCCCTGCGACATCGCGCTGCCCTGCGCGACGCAGAACGAGCTGGACGCCGAGGACGCCCGCACCCTGCTGGGCAACGGCTGCATCTGTGTGGCCGAAGGCGCCAACATGCCGTCGACCCTCGAGGCCGTGGATATCTTCCTCGAAGCCGGCATCCTCTACGCGCCGGGCAAGGCCTCCAACGCCGGCGGCGTCGCCACCAGCGGCCTGGAGATGAGCCAGAACGCCATGCGCCTGCACTGGAGCGCCGGCGAAGTGGACCAGCGCCTGCACGGCATCATGCAGAACATCCACCACGCCTGCGTCGCCCACGGCGAGGAGAACGGCCGGATCAACTACGTGAAGGGCGCCAACATCGCCGGCTTCGTCAAGGTCGCCGACGCCATGCTGGCGCAAGGCGTGGTCTGACCTGCTGGTGCGTAGGGCGTATAACGCTCCGCGTTATACGCCGCCTGGCCTTGGCTCCAGGCGCGCCCGGATTTGGTCTCGGAGGCGCTTCGATCCCGACCAATAAGCCGGGCATGAGATGGGTGTAGCGGCGGATAACCGCGAACGGTTATTCGCCCTACGTCCCGGTCGGCCACGGCGATGGGTATCGCTTCGCTCCACCCATCCTACGCGAGCGCACCGAGGTGCTTTTCGTAGGAGCGGACCTTGTCCGCGATAGCCGAAGGTCCCGGCGCGATTCGCGGATGAGATCCGCTCCTACACTGCGCCACCTACGCTGTTCCCCTGTAGGAGCGCGCCCTGCGCGCGAATCGCAGGCAGGGCCTGCTCCTACAGGGGGAGGCCTCTGGTCAATCCACCGGCCGCGGCGTGCTGGCGGTGCTCGGCGGCAGCAGCGGGTATTCCACCTGCGGCTGCTTGCCGGTGACGGTCTTGAGGAAGGCGACTATGTCGCTCACCTCGCCGGCATCCAGCTGTTTGCCCAGTTGCGCGGTGCCCATGATCGTCACCGCTTCCTCCAGGTCCCACACCTGCCCGCTGTGGAAGTAGGGCGCGGTGAGGGCCACGTTGCGCAGCGGAGCGGCGCGGAACACGTATTCGTCGTTCTGCGTCTTGGTCACCGCGAAGCGGCCCTTGTCGCCGCTGGGCAGGATGCTGGCGTCGGGCTTCTTCACCAGGCCGAACGGGAAGTAGGCCTGGCCGCCCAGGTTCACGCCGTTGTGGCAGCTGATGCAGCCGGCGCTCATGAAGGCCTGCAGCCCTTTCTTCTCCTTGGCGTCCAGGGCCTTGTCGTCGCCCTTGAGGTACTGGTCGAAGCGCGAGTCGGGGGTGATCAGCGTCGATTCGAAGGCCTGCAGCGCGCGGGCCATGTTGTCGAAGCTCACCGCCTGCTTGTCGCCGGGGAAGGCCTTTCCGAAGGCCGCCACGTACTCGGGCATGCTCTTGAGCGTGGCCTCGACGTTCTTCGGCGTGTTGTGCATCTCCACCGGGTTCTGCACCGGGCCCTTGGCCTGTTCCTCCAGGTCCTTGGCGCGGCCGTCCCAGAACTGCGCCACGTTGAACACCGCGTTGAACACCGTCGGCGAGTTGCGCGCCCCTTTCTGCCAGGCGTGGCCGCTGGAGGCCGGCACGTTGTCGGCGCCGCCGGTGCCGATGTTGTGGCAGGTGTTGCAGCTGATCACGTGGCTGGCCGACAGGCGTGGCTCGAAGAACAACTGGCGGCCCAGCTCCACCTGGGCCGCATCCAGCCCGGCGGTCTGCTCGGGAATGGGCTTGAAGATGGCGTTGGCCTGGTCGCGCAAGGCGTCGGCGTGGGCTGCGGTGCTGCTGGCGGCCAACAACAGGCCGCCCAGGGCCAGTTTCAGGGGCTGCATGGAGTGTTCTCCTCGTTATCAGGCTATTGGTTTTTTCCTGTTTCAAGGAGAGGCCAGGCGGCGAGGGCGAGAATTGACCGGGATCAAGCCGCCCCTCCCGGGGCAATGGGTGCGGGGATATGCCGCAGCTTCAACCCTTCACGCAGACCACCTGGCGCAGGGTGTGTACCACTTCCACCAGGTCGCGCTGGGCGGCCATCACCGCGTCTATGTCCTTGTAGGCCATGGGGATCTCGTCGATCACGTCCTTGTCCTTGCGGCACTCGACGTGGGCGGTGGCGCGCACCTGGTCCTCGACGCTGAAGCGCTTCTTCGCCTGGGTGCGGCTCATGCTGCGGCCGGCGCCGTGGCTGCAGGAGCAGAACGCTTCTTCGTTGCCCAGGCCGCGGACGATGAAGCTCTTCGCCCCCATGGAGCCGGGAATGATGCCCAGCTGGCCCTTCTGCGCCGACACCGCGCCCTTGCGCGTGACCAGCACCTCGCGGCCGAAATGCCGCTCGCGCTGCACGTAGTTGTGGTGGCAGTTCACCGCTTCCAGGCTGGCCTCGAAGGGTTTGCGGATCACCTTGCGCGCCGCGGCGATCACCGCTTGCATCATCAGCTCGCGGTTCTGCCGGGCGAAGTCCTGGGCCCAGCCCACCGCTTCCACGTAGTCGTCGAAGTACCGGCTGCCTTCCTCGAAGTAGGCCAGGTCCTTGTCCGGCAGATTGGCCAGGTGCTGGCGCATGTCGGCCTGGGCCAGTTCGATGAACAGGCAGCCGATGGCGTTGCCCACCCCGCGCGAGCCGCTGTGCAGCATGAACCAGACGCGCCCGGCCTCGTCCAGGCAGACCTCGATGAAGTGGTTGCCGGTGCCCAGGGTGCCCAGGTGGTTGCGGTTGTTGGTCTTCTCCAGGCGCGGGTACTTGTCGGTGATGGCGCGGAAGCGCCGGGCCAGGCCCTTCCAGGCCTGGTCGGCGTGGGCCGGTACCTCGTTCCAGGCGCCCTGGTCGTGGCGGCCGAAGGTCTTGCCGTGGGGCACCGCCTTCTCGATGGCGCTGCGCAGGCCGTGCAGGTTGTCCGGCAGGTCGGCGGCGAGCAGCGAGGTGCGCGCGGCGATCATGCCGCAGCCGATGTCCACGCCGACCGCGGCCGGGATGATGGCGCCGACGGTGGGGATCACGCTGCCGATGGTCGAGCCCTTGCCCAGGTGCACGTCGGGCATCACCGCCAGGTGCCTGAAGATGAACGGCAGGCGCGCGGTGTTCATCAGCTGCTGGCGCGCCTCGTCTTCCACGGGCACGCCCTGGGTCCAGAGCTTGATCGGCTTGCCGCCGGCGACTTCGAGCAGGGTGGGGGCTGGGGTTTTCATGGCGCGCTACCCGCCCGCCATCGCGGCGGGCGCTGAATCCGTCGATTCAGTAATGGTACCAGCGCAGCTCCAGCATGACCTCGCTGACCGGCCCGGCCTGGTGGCTGAACTGGCGTTCGGCGGACAGCCGCAGGCCCAGGTTGCGGCCCAGTTCCACCTGCTGGCCGAGGCTCAGGCTGCGGCGCACCTCGCCGTTGTGGAAGTAGTCGCCCTTGCCCTCCAGGGCCAGGTTGCCCAGCGGGTTGCGCCAGAGCACGCCGGTGTCGAAGCCCACTGCCGGCGCCACGGTCGCGGCGAAGTCGGGGTTGTTCTCGATGCGCGCGGTGCCCAGGGCGTAGGCCTGCAGGTCGTCGGCGAGCTTCCAGCTGCCGCCGGCGCCGCCATTGACGTGGCCGGCCAGGGTGTCGTGGTCGTCGTCGCTGTGCTTGCCGGGCACCCGCTCCCAGCCGCCGGTGACCTGCCAGGACAGCGGCTGCAGCAGGGCGTTGCGCGGCGTCATGGAGCGGATGCTGACCACGTCGAAGCGCTGCAGCTGCCAGCGGTTGCCCTCGTACTGGCGCAGGCGCAGGTCGCCCAGTTCCAGCTGCGCGCCCTGGGGGAAGCCGTAGCTGTTGTCCAGCAGGTCGTGGTAGGCCATGCGCAGGCCGTAGTCGGCGAAGGCCTGGCCGTCGCGGCTGCCGGCGCCCAGTTGCCAGGTCAGCGACTGGTGGCCTTCCTCCGGCTGCCCCGGGCGTTCCACCTGGGCCGGCGGCGGTGGGTTCTGGTTGATCGCGCGCAGCAGCTGGTAGCTGCGCGCGGCGTCGGCCTCGTCGCGCTCCTTGCCGGTGGCGCGGTAGCGCAGCAGGCGGAAGGCGGCGTCCTGCACCAGGGCCTGGCGCGGCGCGGGCAGGGCCTTGAATTCGGGGGAATCGAGCAGGCGGTCGTCGTCGGCCAGGCGCCGGGCCAGCTGCTTCTCGCCGGCGTCCAGCGGCTCGGCGCGGGCCAGCAGTTCCTTCTCCCGCGAGGGGCGGTAGTCGACCTTGTCGATCATCCCGGCCTGCTTCACCGCGCGCACCGTGTCGGTGGGGATGGCGTAGAGCGGGAATTCGTCGGTCAGCTTCACCCCGGGGCGGGCGATCTCCAGCAGTTCGAGCAGGCGGAAGGAGCAGTTCTCGTCGAAGAAGAAGTACTTGAAGCGGACCTGCTTGAGCTCCCACACGTGCTCGACCATGCGCCCGGTCTCCTCGGGCGTGAGGTTCAGGCGGTACTCCCAGAGGTCGCGGTTCTCCAGGCGGCTGTATTCGGAGAGCTTCTCGCGGTAGGGCACCAGGGCGAACAGGCCGGGGTAGCCGCCCATCAGGCCCTTCCAGGCGTAGAGGATGCTGTTGTCCATGCCCTCGATGTAGGCGCCGAAGTTCAGCGCGTAGCTGAGCAGGGCGGTGTTGTTGCTGTCGACGTCGGCCTGGTCGATGCGCAGCAGGGTGTGGCCGAACATCGACGAGGGGCTGTTCAGGTAGGCGGCGGGGAACACCAGCACGGTGCTGTGCGGGTTGATGTCGCCGTACCAGGTGTCGTACTCCTTGCACGCCGGCCGCGGCAGGCCGGTCAGCTGCAATTGCTGCTTCAGCCAGCGGCTGCGCGCCGGGTAGACGCACTGGGCATGCTTGTCGCCGAGGTCGGGGGCGGCGTAGAGGGCGTCGACGGTGGCCTTGAGCTCATGCTCCGGCGAGCGGTCGCCGTCCTCGGCGAGGAAGAACCTGTCGTCGTCGACGAAGCTGCGCCAGCCGCCCAGCTTGCTCGGCGTGTAGTGCCCCAGGGCCAGCCAGTAGGGCTGCGCGGCCAGGGCCTGGAGGCGGGATTCGGGAAACTGGGGGCTCGCGTGCAGGGATGCGCAGGCGCACAGCGCCAGCCATGGCAACAGGCGTTTGGGCATGGGGACCTTAGCGGGTCGAGGTAGGGGAGCCCGCCCCGGTGGGGCGGGCCATCAGGCTCAGGCCTGTTCGGCGTACTTGGCCAGGCGGGTGTCCTGTTTCAGCACGGCCTGGGTGTTGGCGTAGACGTCCTCGGCGGTGACGTCGGACTTGTTGAAGATCTGCGCGAAGTGCTCGTGGGTCACTTCGGCGAAGTGCGCGCGGTCTTCGGGTTTCACGCCCAGGACCACGGCGTAGGTGGTCAGCGCTTCGCCGTCACCCTTGGCCATGTCTTCGGACAGCTCGTCCATCATGCTGCTGAGCACGATCATCGGCTTGCCGCCGTAGGTCAGCGCGCCATTGGTGTGGCAACCGTTGGTGCCGGTGGTCATGCCGAAGGTGTTGTTGCCCGAGGAGCCGTTGGTGGTGGCCGCCAGCACGTGGGTGGCGGTGCCGCGCTGGCCCTTGAAGAGCATCTGGCCCCAGCCGCAGCCGTCGCTGCCGGGGGCGTCGGCGAAGGCGCCGATGGAAACGGTGGCGAGGAGGGTACCGAGTAGAATCCTTTTCATCTGCGTATCTCTCTTTGTTCGAATGCATGGCTGTACGTAGCCGCTGACAGCAAACAGCGCCTGCCAGAGCTTTGTAGGAATATCCTGAGGGTGTCAAGGCGCGATGTCCCTGAATCCTCGGCGGGGAGAACCGCGTCATGCTCCCTGCAACAGGCTATTGATCGGTATCAGCGGCGATTCCCTTGGAACCGGCCACACTTGAAACAGTTCCTTGTCCGTCGGAGAGGCGTCATGGCCGTAGATGATTTCGACCCCCGTTCTGCCCTGGATGCGCTGGCCAGCGAATATTCCCAGCGTGCCGCCGCGATCCGCAGCGACCTGGCGCGGACCCACTCGCCGGATTTCGCTGAACAGGCCCAGCAGCGGGAGAACGACGATGTGCTGCGGGCCCTGCTGGCCGAAGCCGAGGCGGGCATGCGCCTGGTGGGCCTGGCGCGCCTGCGTCTGGCGGACGGAACCTACGGACAGTGCGTACGCTGCGGCGAAGCCATCGAGCCCCGCCGCCTGCGCGCCCTGCCGGCCACGGAATACTGCCTGCGCTGCGCCGATCTGCAGCACTGATCGGCCAGGGCTTGCGCGCGCCTTGCCAGTGGCGCGCGGGCAGCGCGAGAATGCGGGCAACTCTCCGCGGCTCCGTGCCGCCCGATGCAAGGATTTCCGATGCCCCAATCCGTTGCCGCCGGCCTGCGCCTGGCGCCCGATGAACTGACCCGTCCCTTTTCGCCCGAGCAGTTTGCCTTCGCCACCACCGACGATCTGGAGCCCTTCCTCGGCGTCCTAGGACAGGAGCGCGCGGTGGAGGCCCTGCAGTTCGGTGTGGCGATGCCGCGGCCGGGCTACAACGTGTTCGTCATGGGCGAGCCGGGGACCGGGCGTTTCTCCTTCGTGCAGCGCTATCTGAAGGCCGAGGCCAAGCGCCTGCCGACGCCGGCCGACTGGGTCTACGTCAACCATTTCGAGGAGGGCCGCGAGCCGCGCGCCATCGAACTGCCGCCGGGCAGCGCCGCCGACTTCGGCGCGGACATCGACCAACTGATCGACAACCTGCTGTCGACCTTCCCCTCGGTGTTCGAGAACCCGGCCTACCAGCAGAAGAAAAGCGCCATCGACCGCGCCTTCAACCAGCGCTACGACAAGGCCCTGGACACCGTCGAGCGCCTGGCCCTGGAGAAGGACGTGGCGCTGTACCGCGACAGCGCGAACATCGCCTTCACCCCGATGAAGGACGGCAAGGCCCTCGACGAGGCCGAGTTCGCCCAACTGCCGGAGGCCGAGCGCGAGCGTTTCCACGCCGATATCGCCGACCTCGAGGAGCAGCTCAACGAGGAGCTGGCCAGCCTGCCGCAGTGGAAGCGCGAGTCCAGCAACCAACTGCGCCAGCTCAACGAGGAGACCATCACCCTCGCGCTGCAGCCGCTGCTGGCGCCGCTGGTGGAGAAGTACAACAACAACACCGGCGTCTGCACCTACCTGCAGGCCATGCAGTTGAACCTGCTGAAGACCGTGGTCGACCAACTGGTGGACACCGAGCGCAGCGATGCCCAGCGCAAGCTGATGCTGCAGGAGCTGTACGCGCCCAACCAGGTGATCGGCCACCACACCACCAGCGGCGCGCCGGTGGTGTTCGAGTCGCACCCGACCTACGACAACCTGTTCGGCCGCATCGAGTACGCCTCCGACCAGGGCGCCCTCTACACCAGCTACCGGCAGCTGCGCCCGGGCGCGCTGCACCGCGCCAACGGCGGCTTCCTGGTGCTGGAGGCGGAGAAGCTGCTGGGCGAGCCCTTCGTCTGGGACGCGCTCAAGCGCGCCCTGCAGTCGCGCCAGCTGAAGATGGAATCGCCGCTGGCCGAACTCGGCCGCCTGGCCGCCATGAGCCTGACGCCGCAGGTGATCCCGCTGCACCTGAAGGTCATCATCATCGGCTCGCGGCAGATCTACTACACCCTGCAGGACCTGGACCCGGACTTCCAGGAGATGTTCCGCGTGCTGGTCGACTTCGACGAGGACATCCCGCTGGCCGAGGACAGCCTCGAACAGTTCGCCCAGTTGCTCAAGACGCGCACCTCGGAAGAGGGCATGGCGCCGCTGAGCGCCACCGCGGTGGCGCGCCTGGCCACCTACAGCGCGCGCCTGGCCGAGCACCAGGGGCGGCTGTCGGCGCGCATCGGCGACCTGTTCCAGCTGGTCAGCGAGGCGGACTTCATCCGCCAGCTGGCCAACGAGCCGGTCACCGACCTGGGCCACATCGAGCGCGCCCTCAAGGCCAAGGAAACCCGCACCGGCCGCGTCTCGGCGCGGATCCTCGACGACATGCTGGCCGGCATCGTGCTGATCGACACCGAAGGCGCCGCCGTGGGCAAGTGCAACGGCCTCACCGTGCTGGAGGTGGGCGACTCGGTGTTCGGCGTGCCGGCGCGCATCTCCGCCACCGTCTACCCCGGTGGCAGCGGCATCGTCGACATCGAGCGCGAGGTCAGCCTGGGCCAGCCGATCCACTCCAAGGGCGTGATGATCCTCACCGGCTACCTGGGCAGCCGCTACGCCCAGGAGTTCCCGCTGGAAATCTCCGCGAGCATCGCCCTGGAGCAGTCCTACGGCTACGTCGACGGCGATAGCGCCTCGCTCGGCGAGGTCTGCACGCTGATCTCGGCGCTGTCGCGCACGCCGCTGCGGCAGTGCTTCGCCATCACCGGTTCGATCAACCAGTTCGGCGAAGTGCAGGCGGTGGGCGGCGTCAACGAGAAGATCGAAGGCTTCTTCCGCCTCTGCGAGGCCCGCGGCCTGACCGGCGAGCAGGGGGTGATCATCCCGCGTTCCAACGTCACCACCCTGATGCTCGACGAGCGCGTGCTGCAGGCGGTGCGCAACGGCCTGTTCAACGTCTACGCGGTGCGCCACGTCGACGAGGCGCTGGGCCTGCTGGTCGGCGAGCCGGCCGGCGCGCCGGACGCCAAGGGCCAGTTCCCGGCCGGCAGCGTCAACGCGCGGGTGGTCGAGCGCCTCAAGGAGATCGACGCCATGGGCATGGACGAGGAGGACAAGGAAAAGCTCGCCAAGGAGGCCGCGCCGGCCGCCGCCAAGGCCGCCAAGGCGCCCCAGGTGGAGAAGGAGCGGGCGCGCAAGAAGAAGGACAGCGACTGAGCCCGCTGCCGCTGGCCAGTCCTTGACCAGCGGCGGGCCCCCCAGCAATGGCGCTCGTCGGGCGCCGTTGCCCCCGTGGTGTCCACAACGATATCCACAGCTATGGTGGATAAAACGGGCTTTCCCGAGGTCAACCCCGGGTGTAGGCTCGAAAACAGGACAACCGCGAGGGTGCCGCCATGCCGCGTAACCTCTGCCTTATCCGCCCCTGTCTGGGGCTGACCACGCGCATCGAGTGCGTGATCAGGCCGCTGGCCGGAGAGAATGGACTCTGGACACTGCTCTGCGCCGCGGGCATGGCGGGGGCCCAGCCCACCGCCATCAAGGCCCAGGGCCCGTTCTACGGGCCTTTCGTGGCCGAGGGCGTGCTCGATGCCATCGCCGACTGCCTGGCCCAGCAGGGCTACGTGCCCGCCGACGACCTGCCCATCTGGCAACTGCACCTGCAGGCCGAGCTGCGCCGCATCAACGGCGAGCGCGTGCGAAATTTCGGGGACTACCAGTCTCACCCCGAGTCCTGAAGGCGCATTGCGCAGTCTCTGAGCGCCCGCCGCCAACCCCCGGTGGGCGGGGGCTGGCGCGTTTCTTCCGGTGCTCCTGCACATATTTATCCACAGAATAACTGGATAACTCGCCGCGGGCCTTCAGCTATAATCCTGCGCCATTTCTGAACTCCTTTTGCGAAGGCCATGGAACGTTTCATCGAAAACAGCATGTACGCCGCCCGCTGGCTGCTGGCGCCGGTCTATATCGGCCTGTCGCTGGCATTGCTGGCGCTGACCATCAAGTTCTTCCAGGAAATCTTCCACATCCTGCCGGACATCTTCTCCATCGCCGAGGCCGACCTGATCCTGGTGCTGCTGTCGCTGATCGACATGGCCCTGGTCGGCGGGCTGCTGGTGATGGTGATGTTCTCCGGCTATGAGAACTTCGTCTCGCAGCTGGACATTTCCGAAGGCAAGGAAAAGCTCAGCTGGCTCGGCAAGATGGACGCCAGTTCGCTGAAGAACAAGGTGGCCGCTTCCATCGTGGCGATCTCCTCGATCCACCTGCTGCGCATCTTCATGGATGCCAAGAACGTCCCGGACAACAAGCTGATGTGGTACGTGATCATCCACCTCACCTTCGTCCTCTCCGCGTTCGCCATGGGCTACCTGGACAAGGCCACGCGCCACGACCACTGATCGCTTTTCCCGCCTCCGGCGCACCGCCCGTCAGCCGCAACTGACGGGCGGTGTCGTTTGCGCTGGGCGCGGCCGGCGCGCTGTACCAGACTGGCTGCGTTGGAGCCTACCCTGGAGGTGCGCGATGAACCTGCAAGAGCTGACCAACCGTTCCCTCGCCGGGGATATCGACGAACTCAACCTGGTATCCCTGGAGGGCGGCATCTACGTGCTGGAGGCGCGCGTGGGCCAGCGTTTCTTCCCGATCCAGGACGCCAAGGGGCACGTGCTCGGGGTGCGTTCGCTGGAGCACGCCCGCCAATTGCTGACGGCGTTGCCACCGATCCCTTTCCAACTGGTGCATGCCGCGGTGCAGGACGAGATGTGCGGCTCGCAGAGCGGCAGCGCGCAGAACGACGAGGGCGTGCCCATGCCGCTGCACTGAGGCCGCGGTGGGGCGGGGCGGCCGACTGTGCTAGGCTGGCCGCCCTTTTTTACCCAGCGGAGCCCCCGCCATGAGCGAACTCAACCTTTCCACCGACGAAGCCCGCGTCAGCTACGGCGTCGGCCGCCAGTTGGGCGACCAGCTGCGTGCCAACCCGGTCCCGGGCATGAGCCTGGACGCGGTGCTGGCCGGCCTCTCCGACGCCTTCGCCGGGGTCGATAGCCGGGTGCCCGCCGAGCAGCTGTCCGCCAGCTTCCAGGTGATCCGCCAGCGCATGCAGGCCGAAGCCCAGGCCAAGGCCGATGCGGCCGCCGCCGAAGGCGAGGCCTACCTGGTGGAGAACGCCAAGCGCGAGGGCGTCACCGTGCTGCCGTCCGGCCTGCAATACGAAGTGCTGGTCGCCGGCGAGGGCGCCAAGCCGTCCCGCGACGACACCGTGCGCACCCACTACCACGGCACCCTGATCGACGGCAGCGTGTTCGACAGCTCCTACCAGCGCGGCCAGCCGGCCGAGTTCCCGGTGGGCGGCGTGATCGCCGGCTGGGTCGAGGCCCTGCAACTGATGAACACCGGCAGCAAGTGGCGCCTGCACGTGCCGGCCGAGCTGGCCTACGGCGGCCAGGCGGTGGGCAGCATCCCGCCGCACAGCACCCTGGTGTTCGACGTCGAGCTGCTCGACATCCTCTGATGGATGCAGCCCGCGGCGGCCGTCCCTGGCCGCCGCGGCGTGCAGGGGGCTCCACGTTGCCCCCGCTGTGCAGCCGCCTCCCGGGCGGCGACCGCACGGATGGCGCGTCCTGCGCTATCGCAAAAAGCCCTGTACATCCCGCTCTTGCTCTTCGTAGGAGCGAGCTTGCTCGCGAACGGCCCGCATCCGACCCATCCTAGAGGTCGTTATGTTTGCCAGATGAGATGTAGCGGATTTATCCGCGATTCCGCCGGCAGGGCCGGCGCTCATCCCACCATCGCGGACAAGGTCCGCTCCTACGCCCGTGCTTCCCCGGAACTGTAGGAGCGGGCCCTGCCCGCGATTCGCGCGCAGGGCGCGCTCCTACAGGGGAATGAGCGTAGGAGCGAGCGTGGCTTTTTCGTAGGATGGTGTTGAGCTTGCGAAACCCATGCAGTTGCGCTGATGGGTATCGCTTCGCTCAACACCATCCTACGAAAAGCGCCTCGGCGCAGACAGTCGCTCCTACGAAAGCCCCGTCGCTCCCGCGAACAGCCGCAGCGTTCAACGCAGCGCGCGGGCGTAGCAGAACAGGAACAGGTTGCGCACCAGCTCCTTGAGCACCTGCGGCTCGCTGGTGCCCAGTTCGTGCAGGTCCAGGCCGCCCTGTTCGCGCAGCTCGTCCAGGGCGTCTTCCTGCAGCAGGGCGCAGACTTCCCCGGTATCGCGATTGAGGATGCGCAGATAGGGATGGGGGCGGTCCAGCCAGGCATCGATCATGTAGGTCATCTCTGCATCTCCTTGGTAGCCGAGTTAATGAGAATAATTCTTATTATCTCAATGGCAAGCCCCTATGCAGAATTTTTTTCCACCAACCGACCAATGCCATGGCCTGGATCAACCGCGCATAACGCAGAACGCCCGCGCGGCAGGGCCGGGCGGGCGTTCGTCGGATCGTGTGCGGATCAGTGGGTGCGGGCGACGGCGAACTCGCTCAGCTCGATCAGCGCGTCACGGTACTCGTTGTCCGGCAGCGCCTTGAGGCAGTCGATGGCACGGGCGGCGTATTCGCGCGCCAGATTCGCGGTGTAGTCCAGGGCGCCGGCGGCTTCCACGGCGGCGCGGATGCCTTCCAGATCCTGGCTGCCGCCCTGCTGGATGGCCTTGCGCACCAGTTGCGCCTGCTCCGGGGTGCCGTCGCGCATGGTGGCGATCAGCGGCAGGGTGGGCTTGCCCTCGGCGAGGTCGTCGCCGACGTTCTTGCCCAGGGTGCTGGCGTCGCCGCGGTAGTCCAGCAGGTCGTCCACCAGCTGGAAGGCGATGCCCAGGGCGTCGCCGAACTGGCGCAGGGCCTCGGCCTGTTCCGGCGTGGCGCCGGCGATGGCGGCGGCGCTGTGGGTGGAGGCCTCGAAGAGCATCGCGGTCTTGCCGCGGATGACTTCCATGTAGGTCTCTTCGGTGGTGCTGGCGTCGCGCACCTTGGTCAGCTGCAGCACCTCGCCCTCGGCGATCACCCGGGTGGCCTGGGAGATGATGCGCATCACCGGCATGGAGCCGAGTTCGACCATCATTTCGAAGGAGCGGGCATAGAGGAAGTCGCCGACCAGCACGCTGGGCGCGTTGCCCCATTGCGCATTGGCGGTGGCGCGGCCGCGGCGCAGGCCGGAGGCGTCGACCACGTCGTCGTGCAGCAGGGTGGAGGTGTGCAGGAATTCGATGGTGGCGGCCAGCAGGCGCAGGTCGTCCCCGGAGTAGCCCAGGGCCTTGCCGCTGAGCAGCACCAGCAGCGGGCGAAGACGCTTGCCGCCGGCGGAGATGATGTAGTCGCCGATCTTCTCGACCAGGGGAACGCGGGAGCTGAGCTGGCGACGGATGATGCCGTCGACGGCGGTGAAGTCGTCCGCCACCACCCGATAGAAAGCCTGGGGTTGCATATTACGAAGGCGCTCCTCGAAGAATGCGCGGCATGCTAGGTGCCGGGGTGGGGGCTGTCAAGGAAAGCGCCGCAAGGCTTGTATCCGCGTAGGGCTTTGCGTACAATCGCGGCCCCGAACTTCCCTGGCATACCCTGCCTTACGCAATTGCACGGGCGCTCTTCCGGCCCCATGCAGCCATGCCGACCGATACCTCTTCCTATAAAGCGTCGGGTGAGCAGGTCTAACGGAGACATCCAGATGTACGCAGTTATTGTTACCGGCGGCAAGCAATACAAAGTCGCCGAAGGCGAATTCCTCAAGGTCGAGAAACTCGACGTCGCCACCGGCGAAGCGATCAACCTGGATCGCGTTCTGCTGGTCGCCAATGGCGATGACGTCAAGATCGGCCTGCCGGTGGTAGAAGGCGCGAAAGTGACCGCTGAAGTGGTTTCCCACGGTCGTCACGACAAAGTGCGCATCATCAAGTTCCGCCGCCGCAAGCACCACATGAAGCGTCAGGGCCACCGCCAGTGGTTCACTGAAATCAAGATCACCGGCATCCAGGCCTAATTCCTTTTTTGGAGGATATGACTCATGGCACACAAGAAAGCTGGCGGTAGTACCCGCAACGGCCGCGACTCCGAAAGTAAACGCCTTGGCGTGAAGCTGTTCGGTAGCCAGGCTGTCAAAGCAGGCAACATCATCGTGCGTCAGCGCGGCACCCAGTTCCATGCCGGCTACGGCGTTGGCATGGGCAAGGATCACACCCTGTTCGCGAAAATCGACGGCGTGATCAAGTTCGAAGTGAAAGGCGCCTTCGGCCGTCGCTACGTAAGCGTCGTCGCTGCCTAAGCGAGCCTTCACTGAAAAAGCCCTGTCTCGCGACGGGGCTTTTTTGTTTCTGGCGTTTCCCGGCAACGGATCCCGGGCTCCTGCGTTTGCGCGGGCTTGGCTGTATCCTATGCTCCTTTTCTTATTCAACCCGCCACGCTGGCGGGAGGCGTTCCCATGAAATTCGTCGACGAAGTATCCATCCACGTGAAAGCCGGTGACGGCGGCAATGGCCTCATGAGCTTTCGCCGCGAGAAGTTCATCGAGAAGGGCGGCCCCAACGGCGGTGACGGCGGTGACGGCGGCTCGGTGTTCCTCGAGGCCGACGAAAGCCTGAACACCCTGGTGGACTACCGCTACACCCGCCGTTTCGATGCCCAGCGCGGGCAGAACGGCGGCAGCAAGGACTGCACCGGCGCCAAGGGCGACGACCTGGTCCTGCCGGTGCCGGTGGGCACCACCGTGATCGATGCGAGCACCCATGAAGTCATCGGCGACCTGACCGAGCCCGGCCAGCGCCTGATGGTCGCCCAGGGCGGCTGGCACGGCCTGGGCAACACCCGCTTCAAGTCCAGCACCAACCGCGCGCCGCGGCAGACCACCCCGGGCAAGCCCGGCGAGGCCCGCGACCTCAAGCTGGAGCTGAAGGTCCTGGCCGACGTCGGCCTGCTGGGCCTGCCGAACGCCGGCAAGAGCACCTTCATCCGCGCCGTGTCCGCGGCCAAGCCGAAAGTCGCCGACTACCCCTTCACCACCCTGGTGCCGAACCTGGGCGTGGTCAGCGTCGGGCGCTTCAAGAGCTTCGTGGTCGCCGACATCCCCGGCCTGATCGAGGGCGCCGCCGAAGGCGCCGGCCTGGGCATCCGCTTCCTCAAGCACCTGGCGCGTACCCGCCTGCTGCTGCACATCGTCGACATGGCGCCGCTGGACGAGAGCGACCCGGCCGATGCCGCCGAGACCATCGTCAACGAGCTGGCCAAGTTCAGCCCGGCGCTCACCGAGCGTGACCGTTGGCTGGTGCTGAACAAGATGGACCAGATCCTCGAGCCGGAAGAGCAGGAGCGGCGCAAGCAGCAGGTGGTCGAGCGCCTGGGCTGGGAAGGTCCGGTCTACGTGATCTCCGCCCTGGAGCGCGAAGGCACCGAGGCGCTCAGCCAGGACATCATGAAGTACCTCGACGAGCGCAGCCTGCGCATCGAGGAAGACCCGGCCTACGGCGAGGCCCTGGCCGAACTCGACCAGCGCATCGAGGACGAGGCGCGTTCCCGTCTGCAGGCCATGGACGACGCGCGCGCGCTGCGCCGTGCCGGCCTGAAGAATGCCGACGACCTCGACGACGACGATGATTTCGACGACGAGGACGACGGCGACGGGCCGGAAATCTTCTACGTGCCCTGACCGGCGCCGCGTGCGCCGGTCCCGAAGCAACCTGGTGAAACCTGACTTCGTAAGGTTGATGTATGCGTGAGAAAGTGACCGGCGCGCGGCGCTGGGTGGTGAAGATCGGCAGCGCCCTGCTCACGGCCGATGGCCGCGGGCTGGACCGCGACGCCATGGCGGTGTGGGTCGAGCAGATGGTCGCGCTGCACTGCGCGGGCGTCGAGCTGGTGCTGGTGTCCTCCGGCGCCGTGGCGGCAGGCATGAGCCGCCTGGGCTGGGTCTCCCGCCCGAGCGACATGCACGAGCTGCAGGCGGCGGCGGCCGTCGGCCAGATGGGCCTGGTGCAGGCCTGGGAGTCCAGCTTCGGCCAGCACGGCCTGCAGACCGCCCAGGTGCTGCTGACCCATGACGACCTGTCCGACCGCAAGCGCTACCTGAACGCCCGCAACACCCTGCGCACCCTGGTCGACCTCGGCGTGATCCCGGTGATCAACGAGAACGACACCGTGGTCACCGACGAAATCCGCTTCGGCGACAACGACACCCTGGCGGCCCTGGTGGCCAACCTGGTGGAGGCCGACCTGCTGGTGATCCTCACCGACCGCGACGGCATGTTCGACGCCGACCCGCGCAACAACCCCGAAGCCCAGCTGATCTACGAAGCCCGCGCTGACGACGCCCAGCTCGACCTGGTGGCCGGCGGCAGCGCCGGCGCCCTCGGCCGCGGCGGCATGCAGACCAAGCTGCGCGCTGCGCGCCTGGCGGCGCGTTCCGGCGCGCACACGGTGATCGTCGGCGGGCGCATCGAGCGCGTGCTCGACCGCCTGCGCTCCGGCGAGCGCCTGGGCACCCTGCTGACCCCCGAGCAGAGCCGCAAGGCCGCGCGCAAGCAGTGGCTGGCCGGCCACCTGCAGATGCGCGGCACCCTGGTGCTGGACGCCGGTGCGGTCAAGGCCATCGCCGAGGACCACAAGAGCCTGCTGCCGGTGGGCGTGAAGCAGGTCCAGGGCAGCTTCCGCCGCGGCGAGATGGTGGTCTGCGTGGACCCGCAGGGTCGCGAGATCGCCCGCGGCCTGGCCAACTACAGCGCCCTGGAGGCGCAGAAGATCATCGGCCAGCCGACCGATGCCATCGAGGGCCTGCTGGGCTACGTCGACGGCCCGGAGCTGGTGCACCGCGACAACCTCGTGCTGGTCTGAAGGAGTCACCGATGAAGCTGTCGTCCATGAGGCTGTGGAAGAAGAGCGTGTGCGCCGGTCTGCTGATGCTGCCGGCGCTGGCAGGGGCGGAGGAGATCGGCGAGGTCTCCACGGTGTTCAAGTGGGTGGGGCCGAACGACAAGATCGTGGTCGAGGCCTTCGACGATCCCAAGGTGGAAGGGGTGACCTGCTACCTGTCGCGGGCCAAGACCGGCGGCGTCAAGGGCGGCCTGGGCCTGGCCGAGGACCGCGCCGAGGCGTCCATCGCCTGCCGCCAGGTCGGGCCGATCCGCTTCGCCGGCGAGCTCAAGGACGGCGAGGAAGTGTTCAAGCAGCGCACCTCGCTGGTGTTCAAGTCCATGCAGGTGGTGCGCTTCTTCGACAAGAAGCGCAACGCGCTGGTCTACCTCGTCTACAGCGACCGCATCATCGAAGGCAGTCCGCAGAACGCGGTGACCGCCATCCCGATCATGCCCTGGCCGACGAAATAGAAGCCTTCCGCTTTTCGTAGGAGCAACTGTCTTGCGCCGATGTGCTCTTCGTAGGATGGGTTGAGCTTGCGATACCCATGCTGCCGTGGTGATGGGTATCGCTTCGCTCAACGCCATCCTACGAAAAGCCGTGCCTCCCTGGAGGCGTAGGAGCGGGCCCTGCCCGCGATTTCGCGCGCAGGGCGCGCTCCTACAGGGGGATGCGTGGGTGGGGCGGCGTAGGAGATCTCATCCGCGAATCGCGCCGGGGATTACGGCTATCGCGGAGAAGCTCCGCTCCTACGGTCTGGGGCCGGGTTTAGGCTTTGCGCAGGCAATAAAAAACCGGCCACTGGGGCCGGTTTTTCAAGAACGGAACGCTTACGCGGTGGCCAGGGCCTTCACGTGGGCGTTCAGGCGGCTCTTGTGGCGAGCGGCCTTGTTCTTGTGGATGATGCCTTTGTCGGCCATGCGGTCGATGACCGGTACGGCGGCAACCAGAGCGGCCTGGGCCTTGGGCAGGTCCTTGGCATCGACTGCCTTGACTACGTTCTTGATGTAGGTACGGACCATGGAACGCAGGCTGGCGTTGTGGCTGCGACGCTTCTCAGCCTGTTTGGCGCGTTTTTTGGCGGAAGGTGTGTTGGCCACCGTCGAGCTCCTCGAGAAAAACTTGGGATATAGCGAATAAATTAAGGCCGCGAATGATGCCGTCGAGTCCGTGCCTTGTCAAGGGTATGAGCGGCCTCCGACGAGCGGCATGGCCGGGTATTCGCGGACTGGGTGGGTGATTTATTCGACCGGCGGCCATACACTCGACGCCCTTTACTGGCCGCCGGGCGATCCGGCCGCCCGCAGGCAGGGCCACCCTGCGCTGACAAGTCCCGGATGCAATGAACCTACTCAAATCGCTGGCCGCGGTCAGCTCCATGACCATGATCTCGCGGGTGCTCGGCTTCGTCCGGGACACCATAGTAGCGCGCATGTTCGGCGCCGGCATGGCCACCGACGCCTTCTTCGTCGCCTTCAAGCTGCCCAACCTGCTGCGCCGCATCTTCGCCGAGGGCGCCTTCTCCCAGGCCTTCGTGCCGATCCTCGCCGAATACAAGACGCAGCAGGGCGAGGAGGCCACCCGCACCTTCATCGCCTATGTCTCCGGCCTGCTGACCCTGGTGCTGGCGCTGGTCACCGCGCTGGGCATCCTCGCCGCGCCCTGGGTGATCTGGATCACCGCGCCGGGTTTCGCCGACACCCCGGAGAAGTTCGACCTGACCACCGCGCTGCTGCGGGTGACCTTCCCCTACATCCTGCTGATTTCCCTGGCCTCGCTGGCCGGGGCCATCCTCAATACCTGGAACCGCTTCTCGGTGCCGGCCTTCGTGCCGACCCTGCTGAACGTCAGCATGATCGTCTTCTCGCTGTTCCTCACCCCGTACTTCGACCCGCCGGTGATGGCCCTGGGCTGGGCGGTGCTGGCCGGCGGCCTGGCGCAGCTGCTCTACCAACTGCCGCACCTGAAGAAGATCGGCATGCTGGTGCTGCCGCGCCTGAACCTGCGCGACAGCGGTGTATGGCGCGTGCTCAAGCAGATGGGCCCGGCGATCCTCGGCGTGTCGGTCAGCCAGATCTCGCTGATCATCAACACCATCTTCGCCTCCTTCCTGGCCGCAGGCTCGGTGTCCTGGATGTACTACGCCGACCGCCTGATGGAGCTGCCCTCCGGCGTGCTGGGCGTGGCCCTGGGCACCATCCTGCTGCCGTCCCTGGCCAAGACCTACGCCAGCGACGACCGCCACGAGTATTCGCGCCTGATGGACTGGGGCCTGCGCCTGTGCTTCCTGCTGGTGCTGCCCTGCGCCCTGGCCCTGGCGCTGATCGCCGAGCCGCTGACCGTGTCGCTGTTCCAGTACGGCAAGTTCAGCGCCAACGACGCGCTCATGACCCAGCGCGCGCTCATCGCCTACGCCGTGGGCCTGCTCGGGATCATTCTGGTCAAGGTGCTGGCGCCGGGCTTCTATGCCCGGCAGAACATCCGCACGCCGGTGAAGATCGCGCTCTTCACCCTGGTTTCCACCCAGGCGATGAACCTGGTGTTCATCGGCCCGCTCAAGCACGCGGGCCTGGCCCTGGCCATCAGCCTGGCGGCCTGCCTCAACGCCGGCCTGCTGTACTGGCAGCTGCGCAAGCACGACCTGTTCGAGCCGCAGCCGGGCTGGGCGAAGTTCCTCGGCAAGCTGGTGCTGGCGGTGCTGGTGATGTCCGCCGTGCTGCTGGGCCTGATGCACTTCATGCCGGCCTGGGACCTGGGCGGCATGCCGCTGCGCCTGGCGCGCCTGGGCGTGCTGGTGGTGGCCGGCGTAGTGGCCTATTTCGGTATGCTGGCGCTGCTGGGCTTCCGCCTGCGCGACTTCTCGCGGCGGGCGGTGAGCTAGCCCGGCGCCGGCACTTGGGTGCATCCGTGACGCGCGGCGGCTTTGTGCCTGTCGCGCGGCGGCGGGTGCAGGTATAATCGACCACTTTCTGAGCAATACGCGCGCTATGCAGCTGCTTCGAGGCCTCCACAACCTGCGGCCCCTGTCCGGGGGCTGCGTTGCCACCATCGGCAATTTCGACGGCGTCCACCTTGGCCACCAGGCGATCCTGGCGCGTCTGCGCGAGCGCTCGCAGGAGCTGGGCGTGCCCAGCTGCGTGGTGATCTTCGAGCCGCAGCCGCGCGAGTACTTCGCCCCGGATGCCGCACCGGTGCGCCTGACGCGCCTGCGCGAGAAGCTCGAACTGCTGCGCGGGCAGGGCGTCGATTTCGTCCTGTGCCTGACCTTCAACCGCCGCCTGCGCGAACTGTCGGCCGCCGAGTTCGTCCGCCAGGTGCTGGTGGACGGCCTGGCGGTGCGCCATCTGGAAGTGGGCGACGACTTCCGCTTCGGCTGCGACCGTTCCGGCGACTTCGCCTTCCTGGTCCGGGCCAGCGCCGAGCAGGGCTTCACCGTCGAGGCCGCCACCACGGTGGAAGTCGACGGCATGCGGGTGAGCAGCTCGCGCATCCGCAAGGTGCTCGCCGACGGCGACCTGCACCAGGCCGAGCGCCTGCTGGGCCGGCCGTTCCGCCTGAGCGGGCGGGTGCTGCACGGGCAGAAGCTCGGCCGCACCCTGGGTTCGCCCACCGCCAACATCCAGCTCAAGCGCCGCAAGGCGCCGCTGAACGGCGTCTACCTGGTCAGCACGGAAGTGGCCGGTCAGCGCGTCAACGGGGTGGCCAACATCGGCACGCGGCCGTCGGTCAACGGCGACGGCCGGCCCCACCTGGAAGTGCATCTGCTGGACTTCGCCGGCGACCTCTACGGCCTGCACCTGGATGTGACCTTCCACCAGAAGCTGCGAGATGAGCAGCGCTTCGCCTCCCTCGAGGCACTGAAGGCGGCGATCCTCGCCGACATAGCCGCCGCCCGGGCCTACTGGCTGGGCCAACCGCTTGATTGAAGAAATTCCGAACAGGCCCTGAGATGACCGACTACAAAGCCACGCTGAACCTTCCCGATACCCAGTTCCCGATGAAAGCCGGCCTGCCCCAGCGCGAGCCGGAAACCCTGAAGTTCTGGAACGACATCGGCCTGTACCAGAAGCTGCGGAAGGCCGGCGAAGGTCGCCCGAAATTCATCCTGCACGATGGCCCGCCCTACGCCAACGGCAGCATCCACATCGGTCACGCGGTCAACAAGATCCTCAAGGACCTGATCGTCCGCTCGCGCACCCTGGCCGGCTACGACGCCCCCTACGTGCCGGGCTGGGACTGCCACGGCCTGCCCATCGAGCACAAGGTCGAGACCACCCATGGCAAGAACCTGCCGGCGGACAAGACCCGCGAACTGTGCCGCGCCTACGCCACCGAGCAGATCGAGGGGCAGAAGGCCGACTTCATCCGCCTGGGCGTGCTCGGCGAGTGGGACAACCCCTACAAGACCATGAACTTCGCCAACGAGGCCGGCGAAATCCGCGCCCTGGCCGAGATGGTCAGGCAGGGCTTCGTGTTCAAGGGCCTGAAGCCGGTGAACTGGTGCTTCGACTGCGGCTCGGCCCTGGCCGAGGCGGAAGTCGAGTACGCCGACAAGAAGTCCGACGCCATCGACGTCGCCTTCCCGGTGGAAGACGAAGGCAAGCTGGCCGCCGCCTTCGGCCTGCAGAGCCTGGCCAAGCCCGCCGCCATCGTCATCTGGACCACCACCCCCTGGACCATCCCGGCCAACCAGGCGCTGAACGTCCACCCCGAATTCACCTACGCCCTGGTCGACACCGGCGCACGCCTGCTGGTGCTGGCCGAGGAACTGGTCGAGTCCTGCCTGCAGCGCTACGGCCTGGAAGGCCAGGTCATCGCCACCGCCAAGGGCGAGGCGCTGGACCTGGTCCGCTTCCGCCACCCGTTCTACGAGCGCTTCTCGCCGGTCTACCTGGCCGAGTACGTGGCCCTGGACGCCGGCACCGGCATCGTCCACTCCGCGCCGGCCTACGGCGAGGACGACTTCCGTACCTGCAAGCAGTACGGCATGAGCAACGACGACATCCTCAGCCCGGTGCAGAGCAACGGCGTGTATGTAGCCGACCTGCCGTTCTTCGGCGGCCAGTTCATCTGGAAGGCCAACCCGAACATCGTCGCCAAGCTCGACGAAGTCGGCGCGCTGCTCAAGCACACCAGCATCAACCACAGCTACATGCACTGCTGGCGCCACAAGACGCCGCTGATCTACCGCGCCACCGCGCAGTGGTTCGTCGGCATGGACAAAAAGCCCGAAAGCGGCGCCACCCTGCGCGAGCGCGCGCTGGAAGCCATCACCCAGACCGAATTCGTGCCCAACTGGGGCCAGGCGCGCCTGCACGGCATGATCGCCGGCCGCCCGGACTGGTGCATCTCGCGCCAGCGCAACTGGGGCGTGCCCATCCCGTTCTTCCTGCACAAGGCCACCGGCGAGCTGCACCCGCGCACCGTCGAGCTGATGGAAGCAGTCGCCCAGCGCGTGGAGAAGGAGGGCATCGAGGCCTGGTTCAAGCTCGACGCCGCCGAACTGCTCGGTGACGAAGCCGCGCAGTACGACAAGATCAACGACACCCTGGACGTCTGGTTCGACTCCGGCACCACCCACTGGCACGTGCTGCGCGGCTCCCACGCCGAGCTGGGCCATGCCGATGGCCCGGCCGCCGACCTCTACCTGGAAGGTTCCGACCAGCACCGCGGCTGGTTCCACTCCTCGCTGCTGACCGGCTGCGCCATCGACGGCCACGCGCCGTACCGCCAACTGCTGACCCACGGCTTCACCGTGGACGAGTCCGGCCGCAAGATGTCCAAGTCCCTGGGCAACACCGTGGTGCCGCAGACCGTGATCGACACCCTGGGCGCCGACATCCTGCGCCTGTGGGTGGCCTCCACCGACTACTCCGGCGAGATCGCGGTCTCCCAGACCATCCTGCAGCGCAGCGCCGACGCCTACCGGCGCATCCGCAACACCACGCGCTTCCTGCTCTCCAACCTGACCGGCTTCGACCCGGCCAAGGACCTGCTGCCCAACGACCAGTTGCTGGCCCTGGACCGCTGGGCCGTGGACCGCGCCCTGCTGCTGCAGCGCGAGTTGGAGGAGGCCTACCGCGAGTACCGCTTCTGGAACGTCTACTCGAAGGTGCACAACTTCTGCGTGCAGGAGCTGGGCGGCTTCTACCTGGACATCATCAAGGACCGCCAGTACACCACCCAGGCCGACAGCGTCGCCCGCCGCTCCTGCCAGACCGCGTTGTTCCACATCGCCGAGGCGCTGGTGCGCTGGGTCGCGCCGATCCTCGCCTTCACCGCCGAGGAAGTGTGGAAGTTCCTGCCCGGCGAGCGCGCCGAGTCGGTCATGCTGACCACCTGGTACGACGGCCTGTCCGAACTGCCGGCCGACGCCGAACTGGGCCGCGCCTACTGGGAGCAGATCATGGCCGCCAAGGCCGCGGTCAACAAGGAGCTGGAGAACCAGCGCACCGCCAAGGCCATCGGCGGCAACCTGCAGGCCGAGGTCACCCTCTACGCCGAGGACGACCTGGCCCGCAGCCTGGGCAAGCTGGGCAACGAGCTGCGCTTCGTGCTGATCACCTCCACCGCCACCCTCGCGCCCCTGGCCGATGCCCCGGCCGATGCCGTGCAGAGCGAACTGCCCGGCCTCAAGCTGAAGGTAGTGAAGTCGGCCCACGCCAAGTGCGCCCGTTGCTGGCACCACCGCGAGGACGTCGGCAGCCACGCCGCGCACCCGGAAATCTGCGGCCGCTGCGTGGAGAACATCGAAGGTGCGGGCGAGGTTCGCCACTATGCCTAACCGCTTCGGCCGCCTCGGCCGCCTCGGCTGGTTGTGGATAACCGTGCTGGTCCTGGTCCTCGACCAGGTCAGCAAGGCCTACTTCGAGGGCACGCTGAGCCTGTACCAGCAGATCGTGGTCATCCCCGACCTGTTCAGCTGGACCCTGGCCTACAACACCGGCGCGGCCTTCAGTTTCCTGGCCGACAGCTCCGGCTGGCAGCGCTGGCTGTTCGCCCTGATCGCCATCGTGGTCAGCGCGGTGCTGGTCATCTGGCTCAAGCGCCTGAAGCCCAGCGACACCTGGCTCGCCATCGCCCTGGCCCTGGTGCTGGGCGGCGCGCTGGGCAACCTGTACGACCGCATCGCGCTCGGCCACGTGATCGACTTCATCCTGGTGCACTGGCAGAACCGCTGGTACTTCCCGGCGTTCAACCTGGCCGACAGCGCCATCACCGTAGGCGCCATCATGCTGGCGCTGGACATGTTCAAAACGAAGAAATCCGGAGAGACCGCCCATGGCTGACAGCAACAGCGATATCCAGCGCATCGGAGCGGATACCGAAGTCACCCTGCACTTCGCCCTCAAGCTGGAAGACGGCAACGTCGTCGACAGCACCTTCGACAAGCAGCCGGCCACCTTCAAGGTCGGCGACGGCAACCTGCTGCCGGGCTTCGAGCAGGCGCTGTTCGGCCTCAAGGCCGGCGACAAGCGCACCCTGAACATCGAGCCGGAGCAGGGTTTCGGCCAGCCGAACCCGGCCAACGTGCAGGTGATGCCGCGCGACCAGTTCCAGGACATGGAACTGGCCGAAGGCCTGCTGGTGATCTTCAACGACGCCGCCAAGACCGAGCTGCCCGGCGTGGTCAAGGCCTTCGACGAACAGCAGGTGACCATCGATTTCAACCACCCGCTGGCCGGCAAGAGCCTGACCTTCGAAGTGGAAATCATCGACGTAAGGGCGCTCTGAGGGCCCTTCGCAGGCGTAGGATGGGTTGAGCCAAGCGATGCCCATCGCGCCATCCCCTCTGCGCGCCGAGACAGACCGACCATGCAAATCAAACTCGCCAACCCCCGCGGCTTCTGCGCCGGCGTCGACCGGGCGATCGAAATCGTCAACCGCGCCCTGGACGTGTTCGGCCCGCCGATCTACGTGCGCCATGAAGTGGTGCACAACAAGTTCGTGGTGGAGAACCTGCGCAATCGCGGCGCGGTGTTCGTCGAGGAACTCGACCAGGTGCCGGACGACACCATCGTCATCTTCAGCGCCCACGGTGTCTCCCAGGCCGTGCGCAAGGAGGCCGAGAACCGCGGCCTGAAGGTCTTCGACGCCACCTGCCCGCTGGTCACCAAGGTGCACATGGAAGTGGTGCGCTACAGCCGCGACGGCCAGGAGTGCATCCTCATCGGCCACGAAGGCCACCCCGAGGTGGAAGGCACCATGGGCCAGTACAACCGTGACAACGGCGGCGACATCTACCTGGTCGAGGACGAAGAAGACGTGGCCGCGCTGCAAGTGCGCAACCCCGAGGCCCTGCACTTCGTCACCCAGACCACCCTGTCGATGGACGACACCTCCAAGGTGATCGACGCCCTGCGCGCGAAATTCCCCCACATCAAGGGCCCGCGCAAGAACGACATCTGCTACGCCACCCAGAACCGCCAGGACGCGGTCAAGGACCTGGCCGACCAGTGCGACCTGGTGCTGGTGGTGGGCAGCCCGAACAGCTCCAACTCCAACCGCCTGCGCGAACTCGCCGAACGCATGGGCACCCCCGGCTACCTGATCGACGGCGCCGAGGACCTCAAGCGCGAATGGTTCGAAGGCAAGCGGCGCATCGGCATCACCGCCGGCGCCTCCGCCCCGGAAGTGCTGGTGCGCGGGGTGATCGAACAACTGCGCAAATGGGGCGCGGAGCCCGAGGTGGAGCTGGATGGGCGGGAGGAGAACATTACCTTCTCTATGCCCAAGGAGTTGCGGGTGAAGGCGGTTTAGGGCCATAGGTAGAGCAATAAAACAAAAAGGTCGGCGTATGCCGACCTTTTTCGTTTCAGATGCCGCTGCAGGAGCCCCACATATTACCAAGGGGCGCATTACCGCCTCGTACATTGGCGGAGGTGATAGTGAGCGTGCCTTTGTCTTTCAGATGCCCGCTGTTGGTAGGAGTAGCCGTGAGCGTATAGCTGCTGGCATCGGCGGCGGTGATGGCAATGGTCGTGTCTTTGCTGGAGCCATCTACCGGGCTTGCCGAGTAACCGCCAAGGCTGGCACCTGAATAGGTATTATTCTGCGCTCGGAAGCGCTCCATCTGGTTGGCTGCGCCTATCAGGACGCTTTTGGCGTCTTCGCAGGCCGCCCTGCGCACGTAAGCCTGATAGCTAGGTAGGGCGATGGCGGCCAGGATGCCGATGATCACAATTGCGATCATTAGCTCTATCAAGGTAAAGCCCGATTGTTTCTGCATCTCTCTATCCAGAAGGGGGAGCCCATTACGGGCTCCGTTCATTCAAAAGTCGTTCGTATCCATCCAGTAAGTTTTGCCCAGAGGAGGCATGGGAATCTTTTCTGGTGGGATGGAGGCATCGGGTATCACGTAGCAGTCGTTACCCACGCAATACAGTTGTGGATCGCCGGAAATACCTTCGCTGTTACTATCGGTATAGCGGTCGGCATAAGAGCCACTGCCGCCGACAGGAACGGATACTGGGGTCGCGTCTAGCAAGCGAACGGCATAGGAGCGATTCCGGCCAACGGAGGCTCTACACTGGGCTCCAGCAGAACTCGGTTCATAGGTATTGAAGTACAACTGTCCCCCTGCTGTCAGTGCCCGCGACAGCACTTTCTCACCACTCCCCTTCAGAGAGATATACCAGCCACCCGTGGTCGAAGTTAGAGCCTGGGAAGCGTTCTCTTTGGCCGTAGTATCGCTGCCCTGGATCAGGTTTTCTGTCGCGTTGTAGAGGCTGCTTTCGGTCAGGGTTCCTTCGCTGCCAGTTGATTTGGTCAGCACAGGAGTGCGGAATGCATAGAACCGATCCTGTACCACTTGGTTTAGCGGGTGGCCGCGGTAGCCGCTGCCGATGTTGATGCTCAGCGTAGGCGTTCCCTTTACGTTCAGTAGGGCTACGTCCGGCTCGTGGTAGAAGCGGCGGGCCGAGGCGGGAGTGCTACCACCGATACTGGCAAAAACGCCGTCATTGGAGGTGCCTCCAGGGGTAACGAGATTGGCGCCGCTCTGTCCGTTGTTGATGTAGAAGCGCCATACCTGTCCTCCCATATCGCCCACGAGGAACTGATCAGCCAAGTGCTCCGAGTCTGCTACCAGAGCGCCGCTGGCATCCTGTTGGATATCGACGACTCGGACAGAACTGGGGATGCTATAGCGCATTTTTGGCAGATTCAGTGTATGGCCGGTGGTATTGCTTGCGGACCAGATCAGATCGCCGGTACGGGCATTGACGATATAGATCGCGTTGCCTTGGGTATCGGCCGTATAGACGCTGTCGGCATTGTTCAATTGATCCTGTTGGGGATCGTAGCCGCCTGCAAATATCAGCACGTCTGTAATGGTACTGCCAATCTTGATCTTCGTTTTTACCGGTGCCGACCAGGTTTGGCCTAGCTTGGTGAAACTGCCGGTTCCACCGTTGATCTGCCAGAGCAGCCTGGGATTGGTCTTATTGGTGATGTCCAGCGCATAGATGTTTCGTCCTCCACGCCCCATGGCGGCATAGGCGTAGACGAATTCGCCGCTATTGAGGCCGCTGGTACTGCGCGTCACAGGATCTCCGTAGATGACGCCATTGTTGTTCGCATCGTTGATCCACAACGTCACCGTATTGTCCATGCCATAACGGCGCGGCTTCTGTGAGGTGGAGCGATCATTTACCCGCAGCAGATCGATATTTGGCAGCAAGGCTTCGGGCATGAAGCCGAATTGCTCGATGCCGCTCGAGGTATCGAACAGCTGCACGAAACCTTCATTGGTACCGATGACTGCATACTGGTCGGCATTGTCCTGGCCGGAACTGCTCAGGCACTCGCCATTGCTGTTGTAGCCCTTGCAACGATAGGTGAATAAGCGGGGCGTCGAGTGGATCATGTCCCCCAATGCGTAACGGGGCGTAGTACCGTTGCTATCCAGTCCTCGGATATAAGTGATGTTCTGGTCGCGCACGGTATTGTTGCCGACTTCGAACATGCTTGCGGTGAGGTTATTGTTGGTGGTTACCAGCTTATAGGCATTGGCGTTCAGGTCGACACCACCTGCCGGTACCGCTCCGTAGAATGTGAAAAGGTTGCGGTCGGCCGGTGCCGGAAGTTGCAGAGCGGCTCCCCCTTTGGCGATATCGTTGCCGTCCTGACCTGTCGTCCAGAAGCTCCGCGCATTATTTTTGAAGAAGCCCGTGCTTGGATCGATGGCGTCGGCGCCATCCGCATCGACGATAGTGGCGACTCCGCCGTCAGTCTTCAGACGATAGCGTTTGAGGTTGCCCGGCCAGCGGTCGTTTTCGGAGGGGCGGAACAGGGCGAAGTAGAGCTGGTCTTTGTTGTCCTGGCGGTTGAAGCTGTTCACCGGGGCACTGGCATTGACGAACGTGGTATTGGTGGCCAAGGCTTCCTGGATGATGGAGTTGAATGCTTTGGCGAGATCACTGGCGTTATTTGCTGTATAGCTCTTGCCGCCACCATTGGTGGCCAAGTCGTCGAGGAATTGCTGTGCTTGCTGGTTGGCCTGCAGGGCAAAGCCAATGGTATGGGTGGTCACGACGTTTTTGCCGTCGAAGTCGGACTGGTCCTCAGTATTGAGCCACTTCACCAATTCCCGTCCGCAGCGTTCGCCGTCGTCGACGCTGGCGCATGTCGTGTTGGCCATGCTGGCGATGCCGTTTTTAGCCGATGTTGTGTTCTGGTTGGCCTGCCCGTCGGTCAGCAGTACCAGGTAAGTAGCCTGGCAGGCGCTGGTGATGGGGCTGACAAAGGAACTGCTGTGCTTGTCCGAGCGCTGAGTCAGATAGGTCGCAGCTTCATAGAGCGTTGGCACGATAGGCGTATTGCCGTTGGCATCCATGTTCTGCACCAGATCGTTGGTGTAGTTGCGGATGGTGTAACTGTTGCTGCCCAGGCCGCCAGTCTGCAGTTTGAGCGTCAGCCTGATGGCATCTGCAGGGCTGTTCTCGTAGCTGCGCAGTACCAGATTGCTACTGCTTGATTGAGTGAGAAGTACGGTCAAGGCATTACCGTCGACCCAGTTGTTGCTGGTGGCGAAAATGCTCTGCAATTCGGTAGCCAGCCCTGCGGCCTTACAGGTTACCGGTACTCCAGGGCCGGCGCTGGTGAAGGTGCAGTTGGTTCCGCTGGTCTTCGAGCGTGAGCCCAGGTTGTTATCGTTGGCGCTGAACGCGGAAGAGTTACTGGAGCGCTCGAAGCTGACCTTGACGGTCCCCGTCGTTCCGGATGCAGAACTAGGGGTGACGGTGATCGCTGTTTCGAGGACTGTTGCGCCGGGCTTGACTGGAACCTTCTGGAAACGGGCGCCAATGAAGCTGTAACTCGCTCGGGATGAGTTGCTTTCCAGCGGAATGCCCGTCTCTGTGATGCTTACCTTTTGTGGATTATCGGAGGTCCACCAACTGCTTGAGGGCGAATAGTACTGACGACCGTCGTCCTTCGGGTCCAGCATTGAAACGTCGAGGATAGGGTTCAGGCAGCCGCTCTCGCCGCCAGTGTATGTGACTTTAAGTACTGGCTGCAGGCTGCTGCCGTCGTCATAGGAGTACGCCACTCGGTTGCCATCGCCGGAGGTTGGGGTGAGGAAGAACGCCATGGCGTTGTTGCCGCACCACGTGGAGTTGTTCACTACGGCCTGAACCTGGGCTCTGACATCCGGACCTTGAACATACACCGGCGGGTTCTGTGTCCGCCATTCAGGTGCGGCCCAGGAAACTGCTGCCGTCTTGGTGCGCACTGTGAAGTCCTCGCTGGCCGAGAAGGCAGAGGCATCGCTGGTGTTCTGTGCGGCTACGTCGAAAGTGACCGGGCGATCATCCGAGCCCGCAGGGACGAAGTCGATATGGGCCGAAGTGATGGTCGCTCCTTGGGGAATGGCAACTGTCTGGAAGCGTAAGCCGGTTGTGCGGCTGTTGCTTTCTGCTCCCGTATAGGTCACTACCAACTTGGGCGAAGTATTGGTGTCTCCAACGGAATAGATGAAGTTATTGTTGTTGGTCGAACGTAGGCGTAGCGCTACATCGCTAACTGGATTATTGGCTGGGGCAACAGTTTTCAGCGTCTGTAATAGTGTTGTGACGTCTAGGGAGTGATCAAGGGTCGTACCGACTTTCACACTGTTCACTGGCAAGGCCGCAGTGAATATACTTGCGTCGATGGCTGTGCTGTCATTGAAAGCGCCAGGTGTCTTGGAGTTGACGGCATAGACATTGAACGCCCGAGTGGCCGTGTCGGTCGTAGTGGTCACATAGAGCTTGGCACTTGTGATGGTGACCCCCGCTGGAATATTGAGATTGCGGAACAGCAAGAGACTGTCATAGCGGAAGGAGCCGCTACTAGATCGTGCGTTCAGTGTCGTAGTGGGGCCATCGCATACACTAGTAGCTGCATCGGCTTTTACCGAGCAGGTGTAGTTGTTCTTGAGGTAATAAGTTGAGTTGTTATTGGAATATGCCGAATCACTGCCTAGTGAGCGGGTAATACTAGTCTGGTAGGGGGCAGCATTGTGTATATTGCCCATTACCAGAGTGCCGTCAGTGATCTGGTTGCCTACAGTACCGGTAGTTTGCCGAGTAGCGTCATCGGCGCTACCTGCGAGAGAGGGCGCCGACATTTTAGTATTGATCGACTGCTCGATGTATTGCACCGGAGAAAGGACGCGTGAGTTGTTCACGGTGGCATTCAGATCCATTACGCCCACGTTGACCCCGGTGGTGCCGTTGAGCAGGGTCTTGAACGTGTCCTTCATGGTCGGCATCCGGGTCGGGCCGCCATTGCATCGCGAACTGTCACGGTCCAGGCACCAGGCCATGGAGCCGGAGTCATCGAGGATGAATAGGACGTTGGGGCGAATCCCCTGATCGATGGCCGAGCCACCGAAGAATATCTCGGTGTCGTCGGCAAAGCTGGCTCCACCATGGAACAGGGTTCCGAAAAACAGCGAGGAGGCCAGGACGTTGCGGAAGAAGCGCTGGGTTTTCATAAGTGTTTCCTATCCTGGTTCAGTAGCGCACCAGATAGCCTTGAATGTGTTTGGCTCGTGCAGGATTGCTGCTGTCGGCGCATTGCGTATCAGCGCATGCCTTGCCCGTGCTTTCGATGTTGAAGCAGGCGTACTGGAATGAGCCGCCGCTCTCCGCGGCATTGAGCGAGTAAGAAGGGATCACTGTGGCGCAAGTGCCGGGCGCGGCGGCGCTGGCGCTGTACTGGGCCGTTCCCTTCCAGTGGGAGTCTTCTGGCAGCGTTACGCTGATCGCCTCGATCTTTGGGTCGGTCAGGTAGGTGTCGATCCAGCCCTGGATGCCGCTTTCGGCGGCTTGGAAGGCGATATTCTGTTGCTGGCTGTTGGCTGCCATGCGTTCTTGCAGGGAGGACTGGGTAGCGGCGGTTATTGCGATTACGGTCAGCAACAGCAGAAGTATCAGGCTGACCAGTAGAGCCACCCCGGACTGCGAAGCGCGAGTGTTCATTTAGAGCCGGTTCCTCAGGTCATAGGTTCCAGTGAAAGAACGCGTGATTTCGTTGCGTGCGTCAGTAATGGTGAGGGTGATACGTATTGCCTGAGCCTCATTCAACTGGGCTGTGGTAATGGAGGCGCTGTTCTTCCAACTGATCAGGCCTGCATCGGCGACGCCGAACTGGATGGACGAGATGTTGGCGTTGCTGAGAATGGGGCTGGCATTGCCGCCGTTTACCGCTTTGCAGATGCGAGATACGCCGTTGCTTGCGCAGTTGCTGTAGACCACGTTGTTCAAGTAGAGCGTTACGTTGTCGCAAGTCTTGTTGCCTGAGAAGGTGGTACCTGTATTGGCCGTAGTGGCATAGCGGAACGTGACACTGCTGGCGGTTTTGTCGAGAGCCGCGGCCGGGAAGGTCAGCGTTCCCACCGTCAATGTGTTCGCTGCGGAACTGCAACCCTGATAACCAGCTCGGCGAGCATCCGCCCCGATGATTTCCAAGGCGATGCGGCCGCTCTCTTGTACGCGAGCCAATGCGGTATTCGTCCTATCCGTTGCGCTGGTGTTACTGAAAAGCTGTAGGACGCCGAGCAGAAGGATCGAACTGATGAGTATCGCGACCATCAGCTCGATCAGGGAGAGACCGTATTGGCGTTTCACAAGTCGATCCTCAAGCTGAAGGACGGAGTGACGCTCTCATTGCTGGCATTCTTCATTTCCGAACCGACTTCGTCCCAACTGATGGTGACCGTATAGTGGTTAACATCACGTCCTATCTCGGCGCTGGCTCCAGGAATCGCCGCTTCCAGGGCTGCCCGCCACTGGGACATGTCCAGTTGGGCCTGCTGGTGTGGGGTGCAGCCGGCCGCATCACAGCTAGGTGCCGAAGTGGCGTCGCTGTCTTCGCTCAAGGTGTAATCGTCGCTGGTAATGGCTTGACTGCGGTTGAGGCGCATGCGCTCGACGAGATCGTAGGTGAGCAGGCTGGCTTGGCTGCGTCGGTAGGCACTTTGATTCGACTGCAAGCTGGTGGTCATCAGCGTGGCCATGCCGAGCAGGCCGACAGCCAGAACAACCAGTGCGATCAAGACCTCGATCAGGGTGAAACCCTGATCCGTCTGCTTCCTTCTCATGAGCAAGAGCTCCCACTGCACGACTGCCCGATGGCATTGATCGAGATCTGCCGGCTGGCGGGGCGCGAGTCGCTGATTGTGATGGTGGCTGCGCTGGTGGTGCCGTCGGCACGATAGACGATGCTGTTGGCGGAGCTGGTGATGGTGATTTCGCTGTTGGTTGGTTGGACTACCCTGATGATGGTTGCGCCATGGAAGATCAGGGCCCCATTGCTCCAGTTCGTACTGCCGGCACAAGCGTTCTGTTCAGTATTGGCGCCACAGACATTGATGCTTGTGCGTTGCATGACGGCTTCGCTGCGGGCCAGTTGAAGCGCTCCAAGCAGCGAATTGGTAGTAGCGGTCAGGCGGTTGTCGAGCATCAATGTCCGAAAGCTGGGAAAGCCAATGGATGCCAGGATGGCGATGATTGCCACCACCACCATCAACTCGACCAGCGTGAACCCCGCCATTTCCTTGGGGCGCGACATGGCGCATTCCTCCAGTTTGTCTTGAAGGAAATGCTGCCAATTTGTGTGGGAAATGTCCCTTTTTGTTGGATGGCCGATACAAATCGCGCGATGTCCGGTCATGTCCGCTGGTCTTCTGTGACCTCGGTCGCAGAGCGGTTGTGCGCTGGTCAGCGTGGGCAGAGGCTGGCGCTGGGGGCGCTTTCGTGGCGGATGCGGCCGCTGCGGTTGATCACGATCCGGTGGGCTGTGGCGTGTTGGGCACAGATCCGGAAATGGCCGGCGTGGAAGGCGCCGTTGGGGCGGATGGCCTGGCCCTGGGGGCGGTAGTGGATGTAGCTGCGGGAGGTTTCGTCCGGGTATATCTGCACGCCTTCCAGGGGCGGCTGCAGGCGCAGCAGGGGTTCGCCGGATTGCTGCTGGCCGTCGTTGTCGTCGTCGTGGAACAGCGCCCAGCCTTTGGCCCAATCGCCTTCGTGGGCCACGACGCTGACCGGGCGGCCGGTCAGTACCGCGGTTTGCCGGGCATGGCTCAGGGCGCCATGCAGGCTGTGCAGGGCGACAAGGGCGCGATTTGACTGGAGCAGGTTGTCGAAGGCCGGTACGGCCAGGCTGGCGAGCAGCGAGAGCAGGAGAATCGAGAGCAATGCTTCCAGCAGGCTGAATCCGCGATTCTTGGGCATGAGGAGCCGTCCCTGGCTTTGCCTTGCTGCCGCAGTATCTTTCTTTTGGTCCGTTATCTGGGCCTTGGATGTCGTGCGTCGACTCCGTCGAAGGTGTAGGGCGCTTCGCTCTGGTGGGGTTGGTATAGTGGCGCGCCGGATGACCGTCCGGTTTCCTGTCGGTTCGAGGTGCAGCGGTATGTCGGATGTTCTGCTTGTCGGTGGTGGCGTTGTCGGGCTGTTGAGCGCCTGGACCCTGGGGCGCGAGGGGCTGCGGGTGACTCTGGTCGAGCGTGGCGAGACCGGGCGCGAGGCCTCCTGGGCCGGCGGCGGCATCGTTTCCCCGCTCTACCCCTGGCGCTACAGCCGGGCGGTGGCGAACCTGGCGCACTGGTCGCAGGACTTCTATCCGGCGCTGGGCCAGCAACTGCTGGAGGACACCGGCGTCGACCCCGAGGTGCACGTCACCGGCCTCTATTGGCTGGACCTGGACGACCAGGCCGAGGCGTTGGCCTGGGCCCGCGCCAACGACCGCCCGTTGCAGGAGGTGGATATCTCGGCGGTCCATGATGCCGTCCCCGCGCTGGGAGCCGGTTTCCAGAAAGCGGTCCACATGCCGGGCGTGGCCAACGTGCGCAACCCGCGCCTGGCGCGTTCGCTGCGCGAGGCGCTGCGGCGCATGCCGAACGTCGAGGTGCTTGAGGGTTGCGAGGTCAGCGGTTTCATCCAGGAGCAGGGCGCCATTCGCGGCGTGCGCTGCGCCGCCGGCGAGCTGCGGGCCGATGCGACCGTGCTGGCGGCCGGCGCCTGGAGCGGCGAGCTACTGGCCGGTCTGGGCCTGGAACTGCCGGTCGCGCCGGTGAAGGGGCAGATGATTCTCTACAAGTGCGCGGCGGATTTCCTGTCCAGCATGGTGCTGGCCAAGGGGCGCTACGCTATTCCCCGGCGCGACGGCCATATCCTGGTGGGCAGCACCCTGGAGCATGCCGGCTTCGACAAGACGCCCACGGACGAGGCCCTGGCCAGCCTGCGCGCTTCCGCCGAGGAATTGCTGCCGGCGCTCGCCGGGCTGGCGCCGGTGGGGCATTGGGCAGGGCTGCGGCCGGGCTCGCCCGAGGGCATTCCCTTCATCGGCCAGGTGCCGGGGTACGAAGGGCTTTGGCTGAACACCGGGCACTACCGCAACGGCCTGGTGTTGGCGCCGGCGTCCTGCCGGTTGCTGGCGGACCTGATGTCGAAGCGCGAGCCGATCATCGAGGCGCAGCCCTATGCGCCGGAAGGGCGGTTGGTGGCGACGCCGTTGGCGTGATCCCGTTCGCGAGGACGGGCAGGGCGGCAATAGGTGGGCTTTGCGTAGGGCGAACGGCTATCCGCCCTACGTTCTGCCTGGGCGGGGCGTAAGGGGCTCAATCGATCCCCAGCTTCTTCAAGCGATAGCGCATCGAACGGAACGTCAGCCCCAGCCGCTGGGCCGCGGCGGTACGATTCCAGCGGGTTTCTTCCAGCGCCTGCATGATCAGCTTGCGTTCGATCTCTTCGAGGTAATCCTCGAGATTGTCGATTTGCGCCAGGCTGGCCTCACCGCTTTCACTGCCGCCCGTGGCCTCGGCGAAACGCAGGTCCTGGGGCTGGATGACATCGTCCTCGCACAGGGTGTAGGCGCGCTCGAGCATGTTCTCCAGCTCGCGCACGTTGCCCGGGAAACGGTAGCTCTTGAGCTTTTCCAGGGCTTCGGGGCTGACCTGCGCCGCGGCCTGGCCGCTGTCGCTGGCCAGGCGCTTGAGCACGCGCTCGGTGAGCAGCGGGATGTCCTCGCGGCGCTCGCGCAGCGGCGGCACGCGCAGTTCGATGACGTTCAGGCGGTAGTAGAGGTCCTGGCGGAAGCGGCCGGCGGCGACTTCCGCGGCCAGGTCCTTGTGGGTGGCGCAGAGCACGCGCACGTCCACCGCCACTTCCTGCTGGCCGCCCACTGCGCGCACGGCCTTTTCCTGGATGGCGCGCAGCAGTTTCACCTGCATCGGCAACGGCAGGTCGGCCACTTCGTCGAGGAACAGGGTACCGCCATTGGCGGCCTGGAACAGGCCCTGCTTGTCTTCCACGGCGCCGGTGAAGCTGCCTTTCTTGTGCCCGAAGAATTCGCTTTCCATCAGCTCGGACGGGATGGCGCCGCAGTTCACCGGGACGAAGGCCACTTCGCTGCGCGGGCCCTGTTCGTGGATCAGCCGGGCCACCAGTTCCTTGCCGCTGCCGGATTCGCCGCTGATGTAGACCGGCGCCTGGCTGCGCGCCAGCTTGGCGATCTGGTTGCGCATCTGCCGCATGGGTGGCGAGTCGCCCAGCAGGCGGTTGTCCACCGGCGCGTCTTCCGCGCCCGGCGAGCGCAGGCGCAGGGCCGTGGCCACCAGTTCGCGCAGGCGGCCGAGGTCCACCGGCTTGGTGAGGAAGTCGAAGGCGCCGGCCTTGAGCGCGTTGACCGCGGTGTCCAGGCTGCCGAAGGCGGTGATCATGGCCACCGGCACCTGCGGGTGGCGCTGCTGGATGTGCTGCACCAGGTCCATGCCGGTGCCGTCGGGCAGGCGCATGTCGGTCAGGCACAGGTCGAAGGGCTCGCGGGCCAGGTATTCCTTGGCCTCCTTGACGTTGCGGGCGCTGCGGGTGTCCAGCTTCATGCGGCCGAGGGTGATCTCCAGCAGCTCGCGGATATCCGGTTCGTCGTCGACGATCAGGGCTTTTTGCCGGCTCATGCTCTTTTCTTTCAGCTCTGCTTGCGCGGGTGGGCGAAGGTGATGCGGAAGCTGCCACCGCCTTCGTCGCGGTTCTTGAAGTCGATGCGGGCCTGGTTGCTTTCGCACAGCTCGCGGGAAATGTACAGGCCCAGCCCGGTGCCCTTGCTCTCGGTGGTGAAGAAGGGTTCGAACAGCTTGCCCAGCTGCTCCGGGGCGATGCCGGGGCCGTCGTCGAGCACCTCCAGCACCGGCAGGTCGCTGTCCCGGTCGCGGAACAGGTTCAACCACACCTGGCCGCTGCCGTTCTGCCGGGCACTGTACCGTAACCCATTCTGCACCAGGTTACCCAGCACCTGGGTGAGTTGGCTGGGGTCCATGCGCGTCTGGATCTCGCCGCCGCCCATTTGCAGGTGGATCTGCTGGTCGCCGCGCAGGCCTTCGCGCTGCTCGTCGGTGAAGCGTTGCAGCCACTGCCTGAGGTCCAGCTGTTGCGGTTCGGCCTGGCGCCGCCGCGACAGTTGCAGGACGTTCTCGATCACCAGGTTCATGCGCCGCGACTGGTCCTGGATGATCTGCGTCAGGCGCCGGTCGGGGGCGTCGAGCGTTTCGGATTCCTGCAGCAGCTGCGCGGCGTGGCTGATGGCGCCCAGCGGGTTGCGGATCTCGTGGGCGATGCCGGCGGTCAGCCGGCCCAGGGCCGCCAGCTTGAGCTGCTGGGCCTGCTGGGCGATCTGCGAGATGTCTTCGAGGAAGGCCAGGGTGTGCTGTTCCTCGCCGCGGCGCAGCGGGATGAAGCTCGGCTGCAGCATGGGGCCGCCTTCGGGCGCCTGCAGGCTGGGCGGGCGCAGCGAGGGGTTGCGCTCCCACTGCTGCAGGCTGTCGAGCAGCTCCGGGCAATGCTCGGTGGCGAGCTTGCCGGCCAGTTCCGGCTGGGCCAGCAGGCCCAGGGCGCTCTGGTTGGCCAGCAGCACGCGGTGCCGGCTGTCCAGCACCAGGATGCCGGTGCGCATGCGCTGCAGGATGAGGGCGTTGAGTTCTTCGAGGTTGGCCACGGTGGTGGCGCGTTCCTCGGCCAGGTGCTCGGTGAGTTGCTGGCGCCGCGCCAGGCCCTGCAGCAGCAGCGCGGCGGCGAAGCTCAGGGCGCCGAGGCTGCCGGCCTGGACGTAGTGGTTGATCGCCGTGGGCTGGCTGAGGCTGAGGTAGAAGGTCAGGTAGATCATGCCGATCGCGGCGACGGCGGCGATCAGCAGGCCGATGCGTCCGCGCAGCAGGATGTTGGCGATGCCCACCGCCACCACCAGCAGGTTGCCGATGCCGCTGGGCACGCCGCCGGCGGCGTAGAACAGGCCGCACAGCGCGAGGATGTCGAACAGCGCCAGGAGGAAGATCGGCAGCAGCTGGCGCGGCGTCGGCATCAGCACGGCGATCAGGATGTTGACGATCAGGTAGCTCCAGCAGCTGGCATGGAACAGCGCCGACTGGCCGACGTTGAGCACGCGGTCGTCGAGGTCGCTGGAAATCAGCAGCACCAGCAGCAGGCCGATGCTCAGGCGGTACAGGTGGTACAGGCGGAGGATGCGCTGCCCCTGCTGGCCGCTGATGGGGATGGCCTTAGCCATGCCGCTGGCTGTCCTGCTGCAGGTGCGCCTGGCTGCAGTACCAGCGCTGCTCGTGCTGCAGCGCGTTGGCGCGCGGCACGTGCACGCCGCACTGGGCACAACGGACCATGGGCTCGGCCGGGTCGTCCGGCGGCGCCTGGGGCGGGCGTTGCGGGCGGGTAGCCTTGCGCCACAGCCACCAGATCAGGGCAATGAGGAGGATCCAGAACAGCAGGCGGACCATGGCGTTCCCTTTTTTCGTGAAGAGCCGCAGTTTATCCGAGCCACCACGGCGTACAAGTCGCGCGGACCGGTACTGTGCGGCAGATTCGCGCGGGCATGAAAAAGGGAGGCTGGAGCCTCCCTCTGCATGGCGGGTCGATCAGTCGACCAGGCCGAAGGTCAGGTAGTGCCACCAGGAGTGGCTCTTCTTGCCGCTGGTGTCGGGCTTCTCGACTTCCTCGTCCTGGTGCTCGGGCTGCAGCTCGCGCGGGATCTGCTGGCGCGCGTCCTCGTACTGGCGCATCACGTCCTTGCTCGCCTGGGTTTCCATCTGCGGCGGCGCGGTGTTGGAGTCGATCAGGCCGAGGGTGGCCTTGGCCAGCCAGGAGCGGCTGCTGTCGTCGTCCTCGCGGGGCTCGAACTGGCCGTCCTTCAGGCTGGGGTTGTCCGGGTAGTTGAGCTTGAGGGTCTGCAGGCTGCTGTCGGCCAGGTCGTTCAGGCCCAGGCGCTGGTAGGCCTCGGTCATGATCGCCAGGCCATCGCCGACGGCCGGGGTCTCCTGGAAGTTCTCCACCACGTAGCGGCCGCGGTTGGCGGCGGCCACGTAGGCCTTGCGCTTGAGGTAGTAGTGGCCGACGTGCACTTCGTAGGCCGCCAGCAGGTTGCGCAGGTAGACCATGCGCGCCTTGGCGTCCGGGGCGTAGCGGCTGTTGGGGAAGCGGCTGGTGAGCTGGGCGAACTCGTTGAAGGAGTCGCGCGCCGCGCCCGGGTCGCGCTTGGTCAGGTCCAGCGGCAGGAAGCGCGCCATCAGGCCGCGGTCCTGGTCGAAGGAGGCCAGGCCCTTCATGTAGTAGGCGTAGTCGACGTTCGGGTGCTGCGGGTGCAGGCGGATGAAGCGCTCTGCCGCCGAACGCGCGGCTTCCGGCTCGGCGTTCTTGTAGTTGGCGTAGATCAGCTCCAGCTGCGCCTGTTCGGCGTAGCGGCCGAACGGGTAGCGCGACTCCAGCGCCTTCAGCTTGTTGATGGCGTTGGTGTAGCTGTTGTTGCCGAGGTCTTCCTGCGCCTGCTGGTACAGCTGGCTCTCGCTCAGGTTCTCGTCGACCTTGTCGCCCTTGGACGAGCAGGCGGAGACCAAGACGAGGGTGGCGATCAGCAGCAGGTGTTTCACTTGCATGGCGGCTTGCGTCCCTGGACGGTCGGCTGTCGCGGCCGCATCCGTCTGTTATGATTGGCGCCCCAGGCGAACCCCTGGGACAAAGGCCCCGTATTTAACCACAGCGTGCCGCCCACCAAAAGGTGGCGCGCCTACTGTGTCCCATCATGTCCGATCTCATCCAACTGGCGGCAGAAGTGCCGTTCGACCTGGGCGGCCAACGCCTCGACCAGGTCGCCGCACAACTCTTCCCCGAACACTCCCGCTCGCGCCTGGCCGGCTGGATCAAGGACGGCCACCTAACCGTCGACGGCGCCGTGCTGCGCCCGAAGGACGTCGTCCACGCCGGCTCGCGCCTGGCGCTGGAGGTGCAGCTGGAGGCCCAGGGCGAGTGGAAGGCCCAGGACATCGAGCTGGACATCGTCTACGAGGACGAGCACATCCTGGTGATCGACAAGCCCGCGGGGCTGGTGGTCCACCCGGCCGCCGGGCACCAGGACGGCACCCTGCTCAACGCCCTGCTGCACCACGTGCCGCACCTGGCCAACGTGCCGCGCGCCGGCATCGTGCACCGCCTGGACAAGGACACCACCGGCCTGATGGTGGTGGCCAAGACCCTCGAAGCCCACACCAACCTGGTCGCCCAGCTGCAGGCGCGTTCGGTGAGCCGTATCTACGAGGCCATCGTGGTCGGGGTGATAGTCGCCGGCGGCAAGATCGACGCGCCCATCAGCCGCCACGGCGTGATGCGCCAGAAGATGGCGGTGGTATCCACCGGCAAGCAGGCGATCAGCCATTACCGGGTGCTGGAGCGCTTCCGCTCGCACACCCACACCCGGGTGAAGCTGGAGACCGGGCGCACCCACCAGATTCGCGTACATATGTCGCACATCGGCTTTCCGCTGGTGGGCGACCCGGTCTACGGCGGGCGCTTCCGCATTCCGCCAGGGGCCAGCCCGACCCTGGTCGAGTCGCTGCGCGACTTCCCGCGCCAGGCGCTGCACGCGCGCTTCCTCGAACTGGACCACCCGGCCACCGGCGTGCGCATGAAGTGGGAGTCGCCGCTGCCCGACGACTTCACTTGGCTGCTCAGCCTGCTGCGCCAGGACAACGAGTCCTTCGTATGACCTCGCCCTGGCTCATCCCCGACTGGCCGGCGCCGGCCAATGTGCGCGCCTGCGTCAGCACCCGCGCCGGCGGGGTGAGCCAGGCGCCGTTCGACAGCTTCAACCTCGGCGACCACGTCGGCGACGAGCCGGCCGCGGTGGCCGAGAACCGCCGCCGCCTGGAACAGGCCCAGGGCTGCCGGCCGGCCTGGTTGAGCCAGGTGCACGGCATCGAGGTGGTGGAAGCCGACCCGTCCCGCGTCGCCACTGCCGACGCCAGCTGGAGCGCCACGCCGGGCATCGCCTGCGCGGTGCTCACCGCCGATTGCCTACCGGCGCTGTTCTGCGACCGTGCCGGCACCCGCGTTGCGGCGGCCCACGCTGGCTGGCGCGGGCTGGCCGGCGGCGTGCTGGAAGCCACGTTGGACAAGCTGGCGGTGCCAGCCGCTGAGGTGCTGGTCTGGCTCGGCCCGGCCATTGGCTCGCAGGCCTTCGAGGTCGGTCCGGAGGTCCGTGAAGCCTTCATGGCCGACCACGCCGAGGCCGCGGCGGCCTTCGTGCCCAGCGTCAATGCCGGCCGCTACATGGCCGACATCTACCAGCTCGCGCGCATCCGCCTGGCCGCGCGTGGCGTGACCGCCGTCTACGGCGGGGGGCTGTGCACCTTCAGCGATGCCGAGCGTTTCTATTCCTACCGCCGCAACCCGCGCACCGGGCGCCAGGCCAGCCTGGTCTGGTTGGCCTGACTCTGTAGCTCCCGATCTTCGTAGGAGCGAGCTTGCTCGCGAACAGGTTCCGCAGCCCCGCAGGATGGGTTGAGCCTGCGAAACCCATGCTGCCTTGATGGGTATCGCTTCGCTCAACCCATCCTACGAAGAGCGCCTCGGCGCGGTCGGCAACACCCTTCCCCTGCATTCGGATGCCGCTGCCGTGATGGCCTTGCGCCGGCACGAACTGACCGGCGTCATGGCGATTTGGCTTGAAGCGGCCAAAATCGTCCTTATCTAACTAGCATCCCGGCGGGTTGTTTCTTCACCAGGGGCAGGTATCGCCCCGACCCGCTATCTAGAAGGAAGGACGAACTCCATGCGAATCGACCGTTTGACCAGCAAGCTGCAACTGGCGCTGTCCGATGCCCAGTCCCTGGCCGTTGGCCACGATCACCCGGCCATCGAGCCGGTGCACCTGCTTTGCGCCCTGATCGACCAGCAGGGCGGCTCCATCAAGCCCCTGCTGATGCAGGTCGGCTTCGACATCCCGGCCCTGCGCGCTGCCTTGAATAAAGAGCTGGACGCGCTGCCGAAAATCCAGAATCCCACGGGCGATGTGAACCTCTCGCAGGACCTGGCGCGCCTGCTCAACCAGGCCGACCGCCTGGCCCAGCAGAAGGGCGACCAGTTCATTTCCAGCGAACTGGTGCTGCTCGCCGCCCTGGACGACAACGCCAAGCTCGGCAAGCTGCTGCTCGGCCAGGGCGTGAGCAAGAAGGCCCTGGAGAACGCAGTGAACAACCTGCGCGGCGGCGAGGCGGTCAACGACCCCAATGCCGAGGAGTCGCGCCAGGCCCTGGACAAGTACACCGTGGACATGACCAAGCGCGCCGAGGACGGCAAGCTCGACCCGGTGATCGGCCGTGACGACGAGATTCGCCGCACCATCCAGGTCTTGCAGCGGCGCACCAAGAACAACCCGGTGCTGATCGGCGAGCCCGGCGTGGGCAAGACCGCCATCGTCGAGGGCCTGGCCCAGCGCATCGTCAACGGCGAAGTGCCCGACGGCCTCAAGGACAAGCGCCTGCTGGCCCTGGACATGGGCGCGCTGATCGCCGGCGCCAAGTTCCGCGGCGAGTTCGAGGAGCGCCTGAAGGCGGTGCTCAACGAGCTGTCCAAGCAGGAAGGGCGGATCATCCTGTTCATCGACGAATTGCACACCATGGTCGGCGCCGGCAAGGCCGAGGGCGCCATGGACGCCGGCAACATGCTCAAGCCGGCCCTGGCCCGTGGCGAGCTGCACTGCGTCGGCGCCACCACCCTGGACGAATACCGCCAGTACATCGAGAAGGACGCGGCCCTGGAGCGGCGCTTCCAGAAGGTGCTGGTGGACGAGCCCAGCGAGGAAGACACCATCGCCATCCTCCGTGGCCTGAAGGAGCGCTACGAGGTGCACCACGGCGTGACCATCACCGACGGCGCCATCATCGCCGCGGCCAAGTTGTCGCACCGCTACATCACCGACCGCCAGCTGCCGGACAAGGCCATCGACCTGATCGACGAGGCCGCCAGCCGCATCCGCATGGAGATCGACTCCAAGCCGGAGGAACTGGACCGCCTGGACCGCCGCCTGATCCAACTGAAGATCGAGCGCGAGGCGCTGAAGAAGGAAGACGACGAGGCGACCAAGAAACGCCTGGCCAAGCTGGAAGAAGACATCGCCAAGCTCGAGCGCGAGTACGCCGACCTGGAAGAGATCTGGAAATCGGAGAAGGCCGAGGTGCAAGGCTCGGCGCAGATCCAGCAGAAGATCGAGCAGGCCAAGACCGAGCTGGAACTGGCCCGCCGCAAGGGCGACCTGAACCGCATGGCCGAGCTGCAGTACGGGGTTATCCCCGACCTTGAGCGCAGCCTGCAGATGGTCGACCAGCACGGCAAGGCGGAGAACCAGCTGCTGCGCAACAAGGTGACCGACGAGGAAATCGCCGAGGTCGTGTCCAAGTGGACCGGCATCCCGGTGTCGAAGATGCTCGAAGGCGAGCGCGAGAAGCTGCTGCGCATGGAAGACGAGCTGCACAAGCGCGTCATCGGCCAGCACGAAGCGGTGGTGGCCGTGGCCAACGCCGTGCGCCGCTCCCGCGCCGGCCTGGCCGACCCGAACCGGCCCAGCGGTTCCTTCCTGTTCCTCGGCCCGACCGGGGTGGGCAAGACCGAGCTGTGCAAGGCCCTGGCCGAATTCCTCTTCGACACCGAAGAGGCGCTGGTGCGCATCGACATGTCCGAGTTCATGGAAAAACACTCGGTGGCCCGCCTGATCGGCGCCCCGCCGGGCTACGTCGGCTATGAGGAAGGCGGCTACCTGACCGAGGCCGTGCGCCGCAAGCCGTACTCGGTGGTGCTGATGGACGAGGTGGAAAAAGCCCACCCGGACGTCTTCAACATCCTCCTGCAGGTGCTGGAGGACGGCCGCCTGACCGACAGCCATGGCCGCACCGTGGACTTCCGCAACACGGTGGTGGTGATGACTTCCAACCTCGGTTCGGCGCAGATACAGGAGCTGGTCGGCGACCAGGAGGCCCAGCGCGCGGCGGTGATGGACGCGGTGAACGCGCACTTCCGCCCAGAGTTCATCAACCGGATCGACGAGGTGGTGGTGTTCGAACCGCTGGCCCGCGAGCAGATCGCCGGCATCGCCGAAATCCAGATGGGCCGCCTGCGCAAGCGCCTGGCCGAGCGCGAGCTGAGCCTGGAGCTGAGCACGGAGGCGATGGACAAGCTGATCGCCGTCGGCTTCGACCCGGTGTACGGCGCGCGGCCGCTGAAACGGGCGATCCAGCGCTGGATCGAGAACCCGTTGGCGCAGTTGATCCTGGCCGGCAAGTTCCTTCCCGGGGCGAAGATCCATGCCAAGGTGGAGGGCGACGAGATCGTGTTTGCCTGATCTTGGTGCCTCTGGAAAAGCCCCGCGTTGCGGGGCTTTTTCTTTTTTGCTTTTTGCTTTTGTAGGAGCGAGCTTGCTCGCGAATGGTGCTTACCGGCAGCACAGGTGCCTTGGAGTGGCTCCGCTCCCTCTCCCCAGCCCTCTCCCTGAAGGGAGAGGGGGCTTGTCCGTGCCGAGAAATGGCGTGGTTTCAGCCGGCAATCTCTGTGCTAGCCGGCTGATTCCAGAACATCAGCGTCTGCCCAACGGTCCCCTCTCCCTTCAGGGAGAGGGTTAGGGAGAGGGCGTTCTTTGGAATCCTGCCAACTCCTTCCGGCAGAACACCATTCGCGAGCAAGCTCGCTCCTACGAGGAACGCGGCAAATGATGGGATATCGGAGGATGGTTCGCGTAGCGCGAAGCCCCCTCAAAGATGCGCTATCAACTCCTCCAGCGCCTTCGCCTGGTCGTCCGCCAGGTCGATGATGTGGAAGCCCGCCCAGCCCAGCTGACCCTCGCCGCCACTGCGGCTCCACAGGCAGTCGGCGCCGAGGGTGATCTCGCCTACCTCGTGCAGCGGCGGCAGGGGCACCAGGCGGCATTCCAGCACCGAATCCGCCGCCGGCACGTCGACGCCGCAGAGCATGAAGCCTTCGACGGAGAGGTCGGCCAGGCGGCCGAGGCTGCGTCCGGTGTGGCGGTCGAAGACCTCGACCTTCAGGTCCGTGCTGTGCCGGTTGTGCTGGCGGCGTTCGTCCATCGCTTACTCCTCGGATGGGCTGTTGGGGCGCCCGGCAAAGCGCTGCAGCATGCGGTAGATGGCGCCGAGCGCGCGGTCGACCAGGGGCTGGGCCCCGGCTCCGGCCAGGCGCACCTTGCCTTGTTCCATCTCCAGCGCCAACTGGCCGATGGGTTTGACGGCGACGCGCTGCCCCAGGTGATCGACGAACATGTAGTTGCGCGTGGTGGGGCTGAACCAGGACAGCTTCAGGCGCCGTGGCGGCGTGCTGTCGGTGAACTCGAACCAGGTGCCGAATTCGATGCGGCGCAGTTCCTCCATGATCGCCCGGGCGCGGATGGACAGGCTTTCCTCGGTCTGCCGCTCGGCCACGCTTTCGCCGTCGAGCATCGCCCCCAGCGGGCTTTCCGGCAGTTCGGGGTGCAGCCTGGCGGCGATTTCCGGCTGCTGCGCCTGGATCGCGTGCTGGCAGGCGACCAGGTCCTGCAGCAGGCGGCGGATGCCTTCCTCGTGGTAGCCGCCGAGCACTTCCAGGCCCTTGCGCAGGTCTTCCAGCAGCGCCGGGCGCATGGCTTGCAGGCGTTCGCGGCCGGCGCGGTCCTGCGGCGTGACGCTCCAGGCCAGTTGCTCGGCGATCTCGCGGGCGCGGCGCCATTCGTCGCTGTCCTCGCCGTTGCGCAGGAGGATGAAGGTCAGGGCGTCGGCCCAGCTGAGGTCGAGGAAATTGCGCACCAGCTGCGGCAGCTCGCGTTCGGCGCAGGCCTTGCGGATGACCTCGATCGCCTGTTCGCGCGCGCCCAGCAGGCGGTCGCGGCCACGGGCCGCCTCGGTGGCGCGGCGTTCGCGCAGTTCGGCCTTCTGGCGGATGTTGCCGATGTATTCGTTGAAGTCGCCGAGCAGCTCGTCGAACAGGCGCAGGTCGCCGGCGAAGTCCTGGATCACCCGCTCGACCACCCAGTGCATCTTCGCCAGCAGCCCGCGCTCCTCGCCGTCGCCGCCGTACAGCGAACCGGCCTGGGCCATGGCGTTGAGCAGGCGGCGGGCCGGATGGTGGTGCTGGGTGAACAGCGCCTTGTCCAGCAGGGCCACCTTGAGGAAGGGCGTGTGCAGGTGGGAGAGGGTGGTCTTGCAGCTGTCCGGCAGGCTTTCGTCGTCGAGGATGAAGTCGAAGACCATGCCGACCAGGTCGATGACGTCGGCTTCCTGGTCGGTCAGCTTGTTCTGCCCGGGGCGGTCGCTGCCGGCTTCCAGTTGCTGGTGCAGGTCCTCCTTGAACTGCTGGACCGCCTGGGGCTGTCGGATACGCCGGGCGAGGTCCTGGGCGGAGATGCGCTGCAGGCGATTGAGCGCGTCGAGCAGTTCCCCGGCGCTGTAGGTGCGGGTAGCGCCGCGTGGCGTCAGGCGGGCGATGCTGTCGCTATGGCCGAAGTTCTCCAGGCCGCGCCGCCGGTGTTCGGCGAGCAGGGCGTTGAGGCCGCCGTAGAGGGCCTGCTGGTCGCTGGGCGGGTAGGGCGGCAGCTCGCTGAAGTCCAGCGGCGGCGCTTCGGTGCTGGCGGATGCGCCCGGGGCGCCGGGAGGCACCGCGGCGTTGCTGCCTCCGCTGCCGGTATCGGCCGGCGCCGCTGGCGTGGCTTGCCCGGGGGCCGCTGCGCTCGGGCGTGGTGCCGGGCGCGAGCCCTGCTGGGCGCGGTAGCGCAGGTTGGGCAGGATGCCGGCCTCGGTCAGGCGTCGGTTCAGCTGTTCATATAGAGGCGGCAGGTTGCGCATCACCTGCTGGTCGAACAAGACATAGAGCACGGTCTTGATGCGCAGGGCGAAGCGGCTTTCCGCGAGCATCTCGCGGAAGCACTGGGCGATCGCCTGGGGGCCGAAGGGGTTGCTGTCCTCGGCCAGCTTGCTGCCGTTGTTGAGCAGGGCCAGGCGCTGGTCCAGGGCGAACAGGGACTGCGCGCACTGCGCCTTGACCTGGTTCACCATGTTGGTGATGAGCAGGGTTTCCTCGTATTCCTCGTTGCCGACCAGGGACAGCTGCTCGACGTCCAGCTCCTCCAGGTGCGCCCGGGAGGGCAGGGTGCCCTGCATGAAGTCGCCGAGGCCCTTGGCGAAGCGCTGGTGATAGAGGCGCTCGAGGGTGGGGCGCTGGCGGCGGATCTCGCGCATGCTGTCGAAGAACAGCGCCTGTACCTGGTTGTTCTCGGCCTTCTCGGCGCATTCGAAGAGGGTATCGTCGACCTGGGCGAAAACCGCTCCCAGGAGTTCCGCCAGGTGGTTCATCGCCAACTGCCGGCAGCCCTGTACCAGCTCGCCGAAGCGTGGCTGGATGGCCCGGCTGGCGACGTTGGAAGACGGCGGGGTGTCCTTCGAACTCATGGGCGATCCTGTCCGTGATCTCAGCGCCTGCAGGCGAGGGCAACTTGTTTTATGCAGATATAGCAATCTGCCTGCCGGCCTGCAAAGAAAAAGAAGAAAAACTTTTTGGATCAGAGGGTTGACAGTCCGTTCGAGACCCGTAAAATGGCGCGCCTCTGATACGGGAAACGGCAACGCCGAAACGTAGAAGGGATTGGAAGGCTCGTCGTTCCGCGATAGCTCAGTCGGTAGAGCAAGTGACTGTTAATCACTGGGTCCCTGGTTCGAGTCCAGGTCGCGGAGCCAACTTCCAAGCGGGGTATAGCGCAGTCCGGTAGCGCGCCTGCTTTGGGAGCAGGATGTCGGGAGTTCGAATCTCTCTACCCCGACCATATCGAGGGTCGTTAGCTCAGTCGGTAGAGCAGTTGGCTTTTAACCAATTGGTCGTAGGTTCGAATCCTACACGACCCACCATCTTCCAGCCGGTCGCCCAGGCGAACGGCAATCGAAAAGCCCGCAGTCTCGTTGAGATTGCGGGCTTTTTCGTTTCTGGCAGGCATTTGGGCTGGGGCAACTGCTGGGATTTGTAGGAGCAACTTGCCGGCTGTGCCGAGGTGCTTTCGTAGGATGGGTTGAGCTTGCGATACCCATCGGGCCGTGGTGATGGGTATCGCAAGCTCAACCCATCCTACGGGGTTTCGAGCCCACCCGTTGGAGCCGTCCCTCCAGCGCCGAAACCTCGCTGAAATACAAACCCAATCACGCTGACATTTCGCCGAGCTAATGTTTTTCGCCGTTTGTACTCATCGCGAAATCAGTCATATCCGGCCGGATTTTTCCCAGTCAAAAACGGCCACGCCGTTAGAATCTGAAACGATTTTCCCGCCCGAATCGCTTGCTGCGGCGATGTGTCGCACTCTGCGCAGGGCGTTTGCGACAGCTTTTTCGGCTCTCTTGATCGAGATCATTTCCAGCCTTGCGAGGTTGTTCTAAGGCACCTTGCCAAGGCGCCTTCCGATGCGGCTGTATGCCGCGCCAGCCGGGACATTCAGGCCTCCTGGCGAGGGCTTTCGGAGGGCTCCGGAAAGCGCCTTTCCAACCTTGCATTTCCTGTGGGAATTGCTCGTTTTTCGAGCACTCGCGGCGGCCACTCTTAACTCTGGCGAGATAATGTCTTGTTAAAAATGAGACCATCAGGCCTTGCCAGTGGTTTCTGAAATGTCTTGTAATATCGCCCGCCCATTCCTGACCCCATAGCGCCTCGGTTCCAGCGTCGCAGAACCTTGGCAGGCACCCGCCGCAGGCGGTGCTGGAATAACAACGAGGGGCTGACTGTGGTGGGTTTCCGCTCAACAACGAGTAGGGCAATCCGCTCGTGAACAGGTGTCGGCCAGGCAGGCTTCCGAGGAAGCGGCAGGGCAGGCGCCAACACGCTGAATAACACGGAACGAATCAGCACACGGATCGGTTTCGCTACGCGAAAGCCGGGCTGGGTTCCTTTTGCCTTGTTTTCTTGCAGCGCCGATTCGCTACCCCATGGATCCACTAAGACGTCTCGCCTTGGAAGGCGCGGCGGGCAGTTCGTCGAGCATGAACCCTGCGTGGGTAAATCTCATGGGCGGTGTAGCTATGTTCATCCATTAAGGCCGCAAGATGAAAATAGACCAGTACTCTGGATACCTGAAGAGATTGTCCGTGCTGCTCCCCCTGCTCTCGCTGGGTGGCTGCAACATGGTCCTGTTCGACCCCAAGGGGCAGATCGGCGTCGATGAGAAGTCGCTGATCATCACCTGCACCCTGCTGATGCTGCTCGTGGTGGTGCCGGTCATCGTCATGACCCTGGCATTCGCCTGGAAATACCGCGCTTCCAACACCAAGGCAACCTACATGCCCGACTGGGCGCACTCCACCCGCATCGAGGTGGTTGTGTGGCTGGTGCCCTGCATCATCATCGCCATCCTCGGCTGGCTGACCTGGGAATCCACCCACAAGCTGGACCCCTATCGCCCGCTGGATTCCGACGTCAAGCCGATCACCATCCAGGCCGTCTCGCTGGACTGGAAATGGCTGTTCATCTACCCGGAACAGGGCATCGCGACCGTCAACGAGATCGCCTTCCCGAAAGACACCCCGGTGAACTTCCAGATCACCTCGGACACCGTGATGAACTCCTTCTTCATTCCGCAGCTGGGTAGCCAGATCTACTCGATGACCGGGATGCTGACCAAGCTGCACCTGATCGCCAACGAAGAAGGCGTGTTCGACGGCATCTCCGCGAACTACAGCGGCAGCGGCTTCTCCGGCATGAAGTTCAAGGCCATCGCCACTTCCGAGCAGGGCTTCCAGGACTGGGTCGCCAAGGTCAAGTCCGCCCAGGCCGGCCTCACCGAGGAAGGTTTCCCCGAGTTGGCCAAGCCGAGCGAGAACGTTCCGGCTACCTACTTCTCCTCGGTCACCCCGGACCTGTTCCAGCACATCCTGACCAAGCACGAGCGTGCTGGTCTGGCCATGGGCAAGGGCAAGGCCGAGCACGCCGAAGGCGAAGCAGAATCGCAATCCAATCCGAGTATCCAGGAGTAACCGCGCAGATGTTCGGGAAACTGACTCTGTCGGCCGTGCCTTATCACGAGCCGATCATCATGGTCACGCTGGCGGTCGTTGCCCTGTTGGGCATCGGCGTCTTCGGCGCGATCACCTACTACCGCAAGTGGACCTACCTGTGGACCGAATGGCTGACCTCCATCGACCACAAGAAGATCGGCGTGATGTACATCATCGTCGCCCTGATCATGCTGCTGCGCGGCTTCGCCGACGCCATCATGATGCGCGGCCAGCTGGCCCTGGCCGAAGGCGCCAACCACGGCTTCCTGCCGCCTGAGCACTACGACCAGATCTTCACCGCGCACGGCATGATCATGATCATCTTCATGGCCATGCCCTTCATGACCGGCCTGATGAACCTGGCCGTGCCGCTGCAGATCGGCGCCCGCGACGTGGCCTTCCCGTTCCTGAACTCCCTCAGCTTCTGGCTGCTGGTGGTCAGTGCGATGCTGGTCAACGTGTCCCTGGGCCTGGGCGAATTCGCCCGTACCGGCTGGGTGGCCTACCCGCCGCTGTCCGAGCTGGCCTACAGCCCGGGCGTGGGTGTGGACTATTACATCTGGGCACTGCAGATATCCGGCATGGGTACGCTGCTGACCGGTATCAACTTCCTGGTCACCGTGTTCAAGATGCGCACCCCGGGCATGAAGCTGATGCAGATGCCGATCTTCACCTGGACCTGCACCTTCGCCAACATCCTGATCGTCGCGTCCTTCCCGATCCTGACCGCGGCCCTGGGCCTGCTGTCGCTGGACCGCTACCTGGACATGCACTTCTTCACCAACGAGCTCGGCGGCAACGCCATGATGTACATCAACCTCTTCTGGGCCTGGGGCCATCCTGAGGTGTACATCCTGATCCTGCCGGCCTTCGGTATCTTCTCCGAAGTCACCGCCACCTTCGCCGGCAAGCGCATGTTCGGCTACACCTCGATGGTGTGGGCGAGCGCCGCGATCACCTTCCTCGGCTTCACCGTGTGGCTGCACCACTTCTTCACCATGGGTTCGGGCGGCGACGTCAACGGCTTCTTCGGCGTTGCGACCATGCTGATCTCCATCCCCACCGGGGTGAAGCTGTTCAACTGGCTGTTCACCATCTACCGCGGCCGCCTGCGCTTCGACACCCCGATCCTGTGGACCCTGGGCTTCATGATCACCTTCACCATCGGTGGCATGACCGGCGTTCTGCTGGCTATTCCGGGTGCTGACTTCCTGCTGCACAACAGCCTGTTCCTGATCGCCCACTTCCACAACACCATCATCGGTGGCGCGGTGTTCGGCTACCTGGCCGGCTTCGTCTTCTGGTTCCCGAAAGCCTTCGGCTTCAAGCTGGACGAGAAGTGGGGCAAGCGTTCCTTCTGGTGCTGGCTGGTCGGCTTCTACATGGCCTTCATGCCGCTGTACATCCTCGGCTTCATGGGCATGACCCGTCGTCTGAACCACTACGACAACCCGCTGTGGAAGCCGTACCTGGTGGTGGCGTTCTTCGGCGCCGTGCTGATCCTGTTCGGCATCCTCAGCCAGCTGATCCAGCTGTTCGTCTCCATCAAGAACCGCAAGCAACTGGCCGACGTGACCGGCGACCCGTGGGGCGGCCGTACCCTGGAATGGTCCACCTCCTCGCCGCCGCCGTACTACAACTTCGCCGAGCTGCCGGTGGTGCGTGACGTCGACGCCTTCCACGAAATGAAGCAGAACGGCCGCGCCTACCAGGCCCCGGCCTCGTACAAGCCGATCCACATGCCGAAGAACACCGCCGCTGGCTTCTCCATCGCGCTGTTCGCCTTCATCTTCGGCTTCGCTGCGATCTGGCACATCTGGTGGCTCGCGGGCATCGGCTTCGTCGGCATGATCGCCTCCGTCATCGTGCGCAGCTACGTCACCGACCTGGACTACTACGTCCAGCCGGACGAGATCGAGCGCATCGAGAACCGCCACTTCCAGCAACTCGCCAAACAGGTCTGATCCATGTCTACGGCAGTATTGAGCAAACACTCGGTCGCCCACGAAGCGGGGCATGACCACGATCACGAACACCACGACGCGGGTGGCATGACGGTCTTCGGCTTCTGGCTGTACCTGATGACCGACTGCATCCTGTTCGCCAGTGTCTTCGCCACCTACGCTGTGCTCGTCGGCCATACGGCCGGCGGCCCCAGCGGCAAGGACATCTTCGAACTGCCCTACGTGGCCGTCGAAACCGCGATCCTGCTGATCTCCAGCTGCACCTACGGCCTGGCCATGCTGGCCGCGCACAAGGGCGCCAAGGCCAAGGCCATCGCCTGGCTGGGCGTGACCTTCCTCTGCGGCGCCGCGTTCATCGCGATGGAAGTCAACGAGTTCCATCACCTGATCGTCGAAGGCTTCGGCCCGAGCCGCAGCGCGTTCCTGTCGTCCTTCTTCACCCTGGTCGGCATGCACGGCCTGCACGTGACCGCAGGCCTGCTGTGGATGCTGGTGCTGATGGCGCAGATCGGCAGCCGTGGCCTGACCGCGCAGACCAACACCCGCATGATGTGCCTGAGCCTGTTCTGGCACTTCCTGGACATCGTCTGGATCTGCGTATTCACAGTCGTCTACCTGATGGGGGCCGTGTAATGAGCGCCGCTGCACACGACAACCACGGCGCCGGCCACGGCAGCCTGGGTTCCTACGCAATCGGTTTCGTGCTGTCGATCATCCTCACCGCGATTCCGTTCTACATGGTCATGGATGGCGGCTTCACCCGCCACGCGACCATCCTCACCATGGTCATCCTCGGCCTGGTGCAGGTGGTGGTGCACCTGGTGTGCTTCCTGCACATGAACATGTCCTCGGAAGGCCGCTGGAACGTGATGGCGTTCATCTTCACGGTGATCGTCATCCTGCTGGTGGTGGGCCTGTCGCTGTGGATCATCTTCAGCGCCGATGGCCTGATGATGCCGATGGTGAACTGAGGCTGACGACGTGAAGCTGAAGCGTTATCTCCTGGTGACCAAGCCGGGCATCATCTTCGGCAACCTGATCGCCGTGGCGGGGGGCTTCTTCCTCGCCGCGCGCGGCAGTGTCGACCCGATGCTGCTGCTGGCGACGGTGATCGGGCTGTCGCTGGTGGTGGCCAGCGGGTGCGTGCTGAACAACTGCATCGACCGCGACATCGACCGCCACATGGAGCGGACCCGCGGCCGCGTGACCGTGACCGGGCAGATCTCGCTGAAGGCCGCACTGGCCCACGGCGTGGTGCTCGGCCTGGCCGGCTTCGGCCTGCTGCTGTGGAAGACCAACCTGCAGGCGACCCTGATGGCGGCGTTCGGCTTCGTGGTCTACGTCGGCTTCTACAGCCTGTGGCTCAAGCGTACGTCGATCTACGGCACGCTGGTGGGCAGCCTCTCCGGGGCCATGCCGCCGGTGGTGGGCTACTGCGCCGCGGCCGGTCATTTCGACATGGGCGCCGCGGTGCTGCTGCTGATCTTCTGCCTGTGGCAGATGCCGCACTCCTACGCCATCGCCATCTTCCGCCTGAACGACTACAAGGCGGCGGGTATCCCGGTGTGGCCGGTGGCGCGCGGCATCGAAGCGACCAAGCGGCAGATCCTCTACTACGTGCTGGCCTTCGGCGCCGCCACCCTGCTGCTGACCCTGACCGGCTTCGCCGGCTACGGTTACCTGGTGGTGGCCCTGGCGGTCAGCGCCTGGTGGCTGTTCATCGCCGTGTCGGGCTTCCGCGCCGAAGACGATCGCCTGTGGGCACGCAAGCTGTTCGCGTTCTCCATCATCGCCATCAGCGTGCTGAGCCTGATGATGTCGATCGACTTCCAGGGCCTCCCGGCCCCGGCGCTGGTCGCCGCGCTCTAAGGCAAGCCAGTGGTACGAAAAAGCCGCCTCTCGGGGCGGCTTTTTCATGCCTGGAAAAACATCGCGAACGTTACGCTGCGATCGCGCACGGCTTTTCGTAGGAGCGAGCTTGCTCGCGAACAATAGACCCACCGCCGAACCCTCCTGTAGGAGCGCGCCCTGCGCGCGAATCGCGGGCAGGGCCCGCACACAGGGAGCACGGGGCGGATCGCGGATGAATCCGCTCCTACAGGCGTACGGGCCCCCTGGCGTAGGATGGCGTTGAGCGAAGCGATACCCATCACCACGACCGCATGGGTTTCGTAAACTCAACCCATCCTACGAAAGGCGCCTCGGCGTAGGGCGCATAACCGTTCGCGGTTATCCGCCGTTTCCCGGCGCGTCAATGCAACTTCAACCGCGGCTCGGTGCTGCGCCCGATGCGGTCGCCGATCATCATCAGCGCCGTGCGGGTGAAGCCGTACAGCGCCATCTGGTGCATGCGATACAGCGAGATGTAGAACATCCGCGCCAGCCAGCCTTCCAGCTTCACGCTGCCCATCAGGTTGCCCATGAGGTTGCCCACGGCGCTGAAGCGCGACAGCGAGATCAGCGAGCCGTAGTCGGTGTAGCGGTATTCCCCCAGCGGCTTGCCGTCCAGGCGCGCCACCAGCGACTTGGCCAGCAACGAGGCCTGCTGGTGCGCGGCCTGGGCGCGGGGCGGCACGTTGCGTTCGCTGCCATCGCCGAGCGGGCAGGCCGCGCAGTCGCCGAAGGCGAAGATGTCGTCGTCGCGGGTGGTCTGCAGGGTCGGACGCACCACCAACTGGTTGATGCGGTTGCTCTCCAGGCCGTCCAGGTCCTTCAGCAGGCTGGAGGCGCGGATGCCGGCGGCCCAGACCTTGAGGCTGGCGGGGATGAACTCGCCGCTGGCGGTCTTCAGGCCCTCGGCGGTCACCTCGCTGACCGGCGAGCCGACCATCACCCGCACGCCGAGCTTCTCCAGAGTGCGGTGCACCGGCTGGCTGATGCGCTCGGGCAGCGCCGGCAGCACCCGCGGGCCGGCCTCGATCAGGGTGATGCGCATGTTCTCCGGCTGGATGCCAGTCAGCCCGTAGGCGGCCAGCTCCTGCGCGGCATGGTGCAGTTCGGCCGACAGCTCGACGCCGGTGGCGCCGGCGCCGACGATGGCCACGCTGATCTGGTCGTCCTCGCCCTGGCGGGCATGGGCGCGCAGGTAGTGGGTGAGCAGCTGCTTGTGGAAGCGCTCGGCCTGCTCGCGGGTGTCCAGGAAGATGCAGTGCTGCGCGGCCCCGGCGGTGCCGAAGTCGTTGGTGGTGCTGCCGATGGCCAGGACCAGGGTGTCGTAGTCCAGGGTGCGCGCCGGCAACAGCTCGCGGCCGTCCTCGTCGAGGGTGGCGGCCAGCTGGATGCGCTTGGTCGCGCGGTCCAGCCCGCTCATCCGGCCGAGCTGGAACTGGAAGTGGTTCCATTTCGCCTGGGCGACGTAGTTCAGCTCATCCTCCGAGGAGTTGAGCGAGCCGGCGGCCACTTCGTGCAGCAGGGGTTTCCAGATGTGGGTGAGGTTGGCGTCGACCAGGATGACCTGGGCGCGGCCCTTCCTACCCAGGGTGCGGCCGAGACGGGTCGCGAGCTCCAGCCCGCCGGCGCCGCCGCCGACGATCACGATACGATGGGACATGGGACGTACTCATAGCTAGGGAATCCTGTGCGGGCCGGCGGCGCTGCTAGTGCGCGAGGTAGGCCAGGAGGCGGCTGAGCAGTCCCAGGACGATGACCACGAGGGTGAGCCCGGCCATCATCAGCCAGGGCTTGAAAGGTGCACGCTCGACTTGGTGAACGGGCGAGCTGAGGTACTGCTCGACCTTCTGCTGGTCTTCGGGGCTCAAGCGACTGGGCATGGGCGGCCTCCGTTTCTAATGCCGAGCATTCTAGTCGGCTGTTGGCTCGCGCTCAATCCGACCCGGCGGTCAGAGCCCGACACCGTTGTCCAGCAGCACCACGCGGCCGAGCTGGTCGCGCAGGAAGTCCGGGGCGTCGTCGTGGGCGAAGATCACCCGGGCGAAGTTCGGCCCCACCAGCGACAGCGAACGCCAGCCCTGGCGCAGGAACTCGGTGGGCGGCGGAAAAGGGGTGTTGAAGTCCGGCGTTTCGCGCTTGAGGCTGACGAAGGCGAGCAGGTCCAGCTCGCCCGGGTCGATGCCGCGCTCGCTGTAGTTGTGCGCCTTCTTGCGCAGGGTCGGCGCCAGGCGCCGCTGCAGCTCGGCGCAGTTGATCCGCCTGGGCTTCTGCTCGCGGCGGATCAGTTGGCGCAGGCTCTGGGCCAGGCGCCGGCGCTGCAGTTCGTCGCGCCATTCCTCGTTGAGCCGGCGGCCCTCGTCGAGGACGAAGAACACCTCGAAACAGGCATCGCGGAACAGCACGTCCGGCGGCTGCTGTTCCGGCGCGATGAACTCGTCCTGGCGAAAGGGCACCTTGAGCGTCTGCAGCAGGCGCTCGCAGGCCCAGCACTCCCGGTCCCACTTGCGCGCGTTGGAGAGGAACTCATTGGCCAGTTCCGCCTGGCGCCGGAGCAGGTGCAGGTAATCGGTTTCATTCATATCAACAGCTTAGCCGCTGCTGGCGCTTCGGTCCCGCTGCGACATGGCGCCTCACCCCGCGGCCGGGCAAAAGCGGCGGAATCGGCGGCGCCCTGTGTACACTGTGACGATCCTTCCCCGGAGCCCTTCAGCATGTTCCTGCGCAGCGCCTCGACCGCCGATCACCCGCGGCTCATCGCCCTCTGGGAACGCACGCCGGGCATCCAACTGCGCCGCGACGACGAATTCGAACCCTTCGCCGCCTACCTCGCCCGCAACCCCGACCTCAGCCTGGTGCTGGAGGCCGAGGGTGCGCTGATCGGCAGCCTGCTGGTCGGCCATGACGGCCGCCGCGGCTACCTGCAGCACCTGGTGGTGGATGCGCCCTACCGCGGCCGCGGGCTGGCCCGGCGGATGCTCGACGAGGCCCTGGCGCGCCTGGCGCGGCTGGGCATCGGCAAGTCCCATGTCTTCGTCCTGCGCGACGCACCCGAAGCGCTGGCCTTCTGGGTGGGCCAGGCCGACTGGGGGCGGCGCGACGACATCCTGGTCTATTCCGCCGGAGCCTGAGCATGAACATCAGAAGAACCTGCGCCGCACTCTTGCTGTCCCTGGTCCCGCTGCTGGCCCTGGCCGCCGGCGAGGCGGGTGCCCCGACGGGCTGGACGCTGCTCGACCAGTACGACAAGCCCTACACCCAGAACGACGACCTGAAGGTCCTGCTGGTGGCCCGCGACATGGCCGGCGGCAAGTTGGTGAAGGCAGTATTGGAGGGGCGCCCGCAGGGTTACCTGGAGCAACGCCACGCGGCCTTCGTCGCCGACATCAGCCGCATGCCCTCGCTGATCTCCAGGATGTTCGCCGTGCCGGCCATGCGCGACTACAACTACCGCGTGCTGCTCGACCGCGAACCGCGGGTGGCCAGCCACTTCCAGGTGCCGGAAGACAGCGTGTTGTGGATAAACCTGCAGCAGGGCAGGGTGGTAGCGAGCCAGGCCTATACCTCGGCGCCCGCGCTGCGCGAGGCGCTGGAGCAGGTCGCCAAGTGATAGCCGCGCAACTGCTCTCGGAAGAGAGCCTGACCCTGGGCTGGGCGATCTACCTGCCCGCGCTGGCCCTCGCCGCGTGGCGCGCGCCCTGGGTGGAAATGGTCAGCGACTTCCGCCGCCAGCACCTGGTGTTCGGCACCATGCTGGCGTTGTTCCTGCTGTGGCTGGTGCGCCGGGACTTCGCTTCGGGGCTGTCCTTCCATTTCATCGGCATGACCGCGGTGACCCTGCTGCTGGACTGGCCGCTGGCGCTGCTCGTCGGCCTGGTGGCGCAGCTCGGCCTGTGCCTGCTGGGGCGCCAGGACTGGGTGGCGATCGGCGTCAACGGCGTGCTGCTGGTGCTGGTGCCGGTGTTCATCACCGAAATGGCGGCGCTGTTCGTCGAGCGCCGCCAGCCGCGCAACCTGTTCGTCTACATCTTCTGCTCGGGCTTCTTCCCCGCGGCGCTGGCGGCCCTGTGCTGCATGCTGCTGGGCCTGGGCCTGCTGTGGGTCGACGGCATCTTCCCGATGCCGCCCTGGCTGGATGACTTCATCGGCTACCTGTGGCTGATCATGTTCCCCGAGGCCTTCATCAATGGCACCGTGGTCACCGGCCTGGTGGTGTTCTACCCGGACTGGCTGGAAACCTTCAACCGCACCCGCTACCTGCAGGCGCCCTGGAAAGAAGAGAAGAAGGAAGAGGGCAAGGACGACGAGGATGAGCTGCGTTGATGACAGCCAATTCGCCGCTGTCATCCTTTTCCTCGGATTGATCCAGGTCAGTTCGCCGTGATCGCCACGCCGGGACACTCTGCTGCCCCACAGCAATGGAGAACGGCATGAGCATTCACAGTTGGGCCGAACAACGCCTTCACGAGCTGCTGCTGGAAGCCGAAGCGGCAGGCATGGACACGCACCTGGTGCTGCGCGCCCTGCTCAGCTCGGTGGTGCGGGCCAACGCCCAGGTCCGCACGGAAGAAGACCTGGCGCACGAACTGCACTTCCTCGCCGAGAACCTCGACGAGGAGCGTGACTACGCGTTCATGCGGCCGTGAAGACGATCAGGGATATTCCTGGCGCGAATGCAGGACGCTGACTACTTCGATGCATTCAGCGTCGATCCGGTAAACCAGGATGTAGTTGGGGTGGATCACGACTTCTCGTGTGCCGGGTACTCGTCCATGACGGTAAAGGTAGGGATGCTGGGCCAACGGCAGCACGGCAGACTCCACGCGTTCCTTGAGGCGCCTTGCTGCTTGGGGATCCTCGTTGGCTATATAGGCGAGAATGGTCGCGAGGTCATCACTGGCACTCCTGCGCCAGATGATCGATAGCACTAGTCGTTGCCCTGGCGCCGGGCTTCGGCCTGGGCAATGATGGCGTCCATGTCGACCATTACCTCGTCATGGGGACGCCCTGGTTGGTTGTCTGTAAGGGACTTCTGCACCTTTTGGCGGAACCAGCGATCATGGCTGGCTGCCTGCTCCGGGGTTTCGAACTCGGAGACTATGGGGGAAAGCCGGGCGCTCATGATTCGGGCCTCTGCTGCAATTCTCGTCAGTCTACACCCCGGCGTGGGCCAGGGCGCAACCGTGAAGTCTCTGGTTGGTTCGTAGGAGCAACAGTCTTGCCGACTGCGCCGAGATGCTCTTTGTAGGATGGGTTGAGCTTGCGAAACCCATGCGGTCGCGGTGATGGGTATCGCTTCGCTCAACACCATCCTACGGGGGAAGGTGTAGGAGCGGATTCATCCGCGATGCCGGCCAACAGGCCGGCCCATCCAACTCGGCGAATCCTCAATGCCCCCGCATCGGCGGTGCATCCAACTCCCCGGAAAACACATCGTCCTCCAGGTCGTTGCCGGGAATCGCATGCTCCTCGGCGGCCCAGGCGCCCAGGTCGATGAGCTTGCAGCGTTCGGAACAGAAGGGGCGGTAGAGGCTCTTGGCGCTCCACTCCACCGGGGCGCCGCAGGTCGGGCATTCAACGGTCAGGGGCTGGCTCATGGGCGTCCTCCGCGCAGGCTGAGATAAAAGTCGTGCAGGCGCTCCACTTCGCGCTGCAGGTGGCCGAGATCGCGGTCGTTCAGCAGTATGTCATCGGCATGCTTGAGGCGGTCGTCGCGCTGCGCCTGCGCCTGCAGAATGGCGCGCACCTGCTCCTCGGAAACGTTGTCCCGGCGCACGGTGCGCTCCAGCTGCAGGTGCTCGGGCGTATCCACCACCAGCACCCGCTGGGCCATGCGATGCTGCCCGGATTCCACCAGCAACGGCGAAACCAGGATGGCATAGGGCGACTCGGCCTGCGCCAGGTTGCTGGCGATCTCCTGGCCGATCAGCGGGTGCAGCAACTGCTCCAGCCAGCGGCGTTCCTCCGGGGACTGGAAGATACGCTCGCGCAGGGCGGCGCGGTTCAGGGTGCCGTCGGGCTGCAGCATGGCTTCGCCGAAGCGCTCCACGATGCTCGCCAGCGCCGGCCGGCCGGGCTCGACGACCCAGCGCGCGGCATGGTCGGCATCCACCATGTGCACGCCGAGGTTGGCGAAGTGGGCGGCGGCGGCGCTCTTGCCGCTGCCGATGCCGCCTGTGAGGCCAAGGATCCAGGGTTTCATCGTACTCCTCGCGCCAGGCTCCCCGTCGCCCCGCGAACGCGGGGGCCCGGGCGAGCCAGCGTTCGAGCAGGAGCTACCGGAAACCGGCGAACTGCAGATAGGTAGTGGTTATTTGATCACCCCAGAGCAGCGCAATCCAGCCGGCGATGGCCAGATAGGGCCCGAAGGGGATCGGCGTGCTGGTCTCGGCATTGCGCAGACGCAGCAGAATGACGCCCAGCACGGCCCCGACCAGGGACGAGAACAGGATGGTCAGCGGCAACACCTGCCAGCCACCCCAGGCGCCGAGCATGGCCAGCAGCTTGAAGTCGCCATAACCCATGCCTTCCTTGCCGGTCAGCAGCTTGAACAGCCAGTACACCGACCACAGGCTCAGATAACCGAACACCGCGCCCCAGAGCGCATCGCCCAGGCTGGTGAAAAGCCCGAAGTAATTGACGATCAACCCCAGCCAGAGCAACGGCAGCACCAAGGCATCCGGCAGCAACTGGTGATCGACATCGATCAGGCTCATGGCCAGCAGCCCCCAGGTCAGCAACAGCATGGCCCCGGCCTGCCAGGTAAAGCCGAAGTGCCAGGCAACGAAACCGGAAAGCAAAGCGGTGGCCAGCTCGACCAGCGGATAACGCGCACTGATCGGCGCCTTGCAGGCCGAGCACTTGCCGCGCAAGGCCAGGTAGCTGACTACGGGGATGTTCTCCCAGGCACGGATTTCATGACCGCAATGCGGGCACGCCGAGTTGGGCAGGACCAGGTTGTAGGTGGGCTTCTGCTCAGGCTGAGGCAGGGAAAGCGCATCACGCGCTTGCTGCTGCCACTCCAGTTCCATCATCTTTGGTAGGCGATGGATAACTACGTTGAGGAAGCTACCGACCAGAAGACCGAGCAGGGCGGCGCATAAAACAAAGGCCAGCGCGTGGCTGGCCAGGAAGTCGAATACGAGCATTTAGACGACGTTGCCGAGTTGGAAGATAGGGAGGTACATGGCGATGATCAGCCCTCCAACCAGAACGCCAAGTACGACCATGATCATTGGTTCCATCAGGGTGGTGAGGTTATCAACGGCGTTGTCCACTTCTTCCTCGAAGAAGCCTGCCACCTTATCCAACATGGCGTCCAGAGAGCCCGACTCTTCACCAATGGCGGTCATCTGCACGGCCATCGAGGGGAATACTCCGGTGGTTCGCATCGAAAAGTTCAGTTGTGTCCCTGAGGATACGTCTTGCTTGATTTTGTAGACGGCGTTGCGGAATACCACGTTACCGGTCGCACCGGCTACTGAATCCAGTGCTTCCACCAGGGGAACACCTGCTGCAAAGGTTGTCGATAGTGTGCGGGCATAGCGGGCTACCGAAGATTTGTAGAGGATCATGCCGATTACGGGAATCTTCAGCAGTGCGCGATCCACAGAGTCTCGGAAGCTCTCCGAGCGCTTGTGAAACTCTCTGAAGGCAAAGGCTAGGCCGAATAATCCTATTAGCACCATGAACCACCAAGCCTGTAGCATCTCTGAAATGCCGATGACCATTTTGGTAAAGGCGGGAAGGTCAGCGCCGAAACTTGAGAAAATCGACTGGAACTGTGGCACTACCTTGATCAGAAGGATTGCCGATACGATGATAGCTACCACGATTACAGCGATGGGATAGGTCATCGCTTTCTTAATCTTAGCTTTAAGTGACTCGGTCTTTTCCTTATAGGTAGCAACGCGATCCAGCAAAGTTTCTAGTGCACCGGATTGTTCACCCGCATCTACTAAATTGCAGTAAAGGTCATCGAAGTACTGAGGCTTCTTTCTCAGGGAGTTGGCTAGGCTATTACCCGCAGCCACTTCCTGTTTGATCTCCTCAACCAGCTTGCGCATGTTGGGGTTGTCGAAACCTTCGGAAATGATATCGAACGACTGTAATAGCGGCACCCCGGAGCCCATCATGGTCGCCATCTGACGGGTAAACAGAGCGATATCCATAGGCTTGATTTTCTTGCCTTTGGATAGCAGAGACATCCCTTTCTTTCGTACCTTAGTGGGGTTGACCCCCTGCTTACGCAATTGTGCTTTGACCAAGGCGGCATTCGTACCGGATAGCTCGCCCTTGATCTTGCCACCTTTGCGATCCGTGCCTTCGAAGATGAAGACGCTGGTTTTCAACGCTTTTTCCGCCATGGATTAATCCTTGGTCACGCGGTTGACTTCCTCTAGGCTAGTAACACCTTGCATGGCCTTGAACAGGCCCGACGTACGTAAGTCATTGAAGCCTTCTTTGCGGGCTTGCTCCGCGATCTGAATGGAGTTGCCTTCTTCCATGATAATCCGCTGCAGCGCGGGCGTGATTTTAACTACTTCATAAATACCCACACGGCCCTTGTAGCCGTTCTTGCAATTTTCACACCCCACTGGGGCGTACAGCTTGAAGCTACCGATCCGATCTTCGGGAAATCCCTCGTGAAGCAGGGTTTCGTGTGGGATGTCATACTCCTTCTTGCAGTGCGTGCATAGCTTGCGCGCCAAGCGTTGGGCGATGATCAGGTTGGTCGAAGTGGCCAAGTTGAAAGAAGCGACGCCCATGTTTAGCAAGCGCGTCAAGGTTTCTGCAGCGCTGTTGGTGTGTAGGGTGGACATCACCATATGGCCGGTCTGGGCGGCTTTGATGGCGATCTCGGCGGTTTCCAAGTCGCGGATTTCGCCGACCATGATCACGTCTGGGTCCTGGCGCAGAAAGGCGCGCAGAGCTTGGGCGAAGTCCATGCCCTGCCGGGGGTTGACGTTGACCTGATTGATGCCTTCCAGGTTGATCTCCACTGGGTCTTCTGCGGTGGAGATGTTGATGTCTGGGGTGTTGAGGATATTCAGACCAGTATACAGGGACACCGTCTTGCCCGAGCCTGTGGGACCGGTCACCAGGATCATGCCCTGCGGCTGCTTCAAGGCTTCCAGGTAGAGCTGCTTCTGCGCATCTTCATAGCCTAGGGCATCGATGCCCATCTGCGCGCTGGCCGAGTCGAGAATCCGCATTACAATCTTCTCACCCCACAGCGTAGGTAGGGTGTTGACGCGGAAATCAATGGATTTGTTCTTGGACACACGCATTTTTATGCGGCCATCTTGAGGTTTGCGTCGTTCGGAAATATCAAGTCCGGCCATAACTTTGAGGCGCGCAGAAATACGGCTAGCCAGTTGGATGGGCGGCTTGGCCACTTCGTGCAGCATGCCGTCGGTTCGGAAGCGCACGCGATAAATCTTCTCGTAGGGCTCGAAGTGGAGGTCTGAGGAGCCACCCTTAATGGCGTCCAGTAGCATTTTGTTGACGAAACGCACCACCGGCGCATCATCGGCATCGCCACCGATGGCTTCTTCCTTGCGTTCGACATCGCCGCTTTCTATATCCAGTCCTTCCAAGTCGACATCGCCGAGGTCTTCGAAGCCCCCGGTGGTACTCTCGAAAAGTTTCTCTATAGCATCCCCGAGCTTGTCATCCTCGACCAGAATGGCCTCTGTGGTCAGGCCGGTACTGAACTGGACATCAGTAATGGCCTGGTGATTAGTCGGGTCGGAGATGCCCACGAACAGCTTGTTGCCACGACGCCAGAGAGGAATGACCCGATGTTGGCGTACCAGTTTTTCGCTGATCAGCTCCCTAGATATGCTTTCCTTGTCTATTGCGCCTAGGTCGCAGAAGGCGATACCGAACTGGTCCGCCGCCAGTTCGGTCAGCGGACGGCTTTTCACCAGTTTGTTCTGCACGAGATAGGTGACCAGGGAGAGCTTGTTTCGCTGCGCCTGTAACTGCGCCTGCTGTGCGCTCTTCTCATCCAGCAGTTCGGCAATTACCAACTGGCGGGCAAGCCCGGAAAGCACGACTTGGTCATTCATGGTGGTGATCGGAGGCTGAGAATCCTGATCTTATAACCCACCGCTGGAGAAGAGCCAACTTTCAAACAGAGCGATGCCGATTTTTGTCACTTCCTGTCTTTTGTTGCCTACGGAAAGGTCCCATGCCAAGGGGGGGTTGTAGGCATTGTCTCTGATTTGGCGTAGAAAAATCTGGCACGATTTCTGCTGAGGCTCTGTCAGGTCAAAAGACCTCATCCCAATTTTAGGAGAGTTGAGTATGAAGGCTCAGAAGGGTTTTACTCTGATCGAACTCATGATCGTGGTTGCCATTATTGGTATTCTGGCTGCCATTGCGCTACCGGCTTACCAGGACTACACCGCCAAGGCCAAGGCTGCCAATGCTGTTGGTTCCCTAGATGGTCAGAAAATGAAGGTAGCTCTTGCCTATAGCGAAAACCAGGCTCTGGGCTGCACTGAGGCCGATGGCACCACTCCGATTCCGAACTGCACTGGCAATGGTGTTCTGGCCTTCACCTACGAAGGTATCACCGCTACCTTGACTCCTGATGCGACTACCAAAACTGGCGAAATTTCCTGGGGTTGTGCCCTGACCGGTACTGGTGCCAAGCCCATCAAAGGTTGCAGCGTCGGTTCCAGCTCTAGCTCCGGTTCCACTGGCGGCTAATAACTCTCGCGCTTCTGTACTAAAAAGGCGCCTTGGCGGCGCCTTTTTTATTTGGAGCAGGAATATGCGCGATGCATTGTTGCTGATTTTCTCTTTCCTCGTGGCGCTTGTGCTGGTTAAGGTTGCCATGTCGTTGGGCTGGGTGGCTGGGCGCTGGCCGGCCCGATATGTCTTGTTGATATGCATGCTCTTGCTAGTGCCCGTATTCTTCGGCAGGTCTCGGAGACGAATTAGGTCTCAGAGGAAACCTGAATTTTCACGTATCAAGATTAGGTTCATCAGCGTGCTCTCATGCTGTATAGGTATGTTGATATATGCAGCCGTACTTTGCCGGATAGATAGAGGCGTAGCCGACGAATTTGTCTTCGATTTCTTCCTTTTCCTTCCTCTCTTGCTGTTGCTGCTGTCTGTTTATTTGTGGTGGATTGACAGGTACGAAACCCCGCTGGATAACGAATGTCTGAGATTCGGAGAGTTTCTGTTGTGCACTGCCAAGTGGGATTTTCAGAGGTATAAAAAATTCCTACTGTCTTGGGCGGTTAAGATTTTCTTTCTTCCTATCATGTATACGGGCTTCATGGAAAGCGTGGGCTTGCTCTTGACCCTAGATGTTCAGGTTAGACCCTTGAGTGTCTTGATGGGGATGTTTGCATTTGGCCTGGCTTTCGACTTGTTGATAGCGACTCTGGGGTATCTGCTGGCCAGTCCACTCCTTGGGACATCTGTAGTTAGCGTGGATGATACCTGGGATGGATGGTTAGTTTGTGCCATCTGTTATTCGCCATTGCTGATTCTTTTTCGTATGGTCAGTCAGCAAGTAGATAATGTCCTGTGGACTCACTGGCTTTCTCCTGACTCGATCTTGTTTTGGGTGTGGGCGTTTGTAATCGCCGTTACCTGGATCATGTACTGGGTTTCAAACGCGTGTTTTGGTCTTAGATTTTCCAATTTGTGCTGGCGAGAGCTGGTGGATACCGGGCCTTATGCGTTGATGAAGCACCCGGCATATTTCTTTAAGAATGTATACTGGTGGTTCAATACGGTTCCCTTTATAGGTGTGGCATTTGGGCTGGATATGCTGAGGAACTTTCTCGCGCTAATATTCGTTTCGCTTGTTTATTACCTCAGGGCGAAGACCGAGGAGAGGCATCTCTTGCGCTATCCTGAGTACGCTGGATATTGTGAACGTATCGCTCGAGAGGGGCTGCTTGCCCGGTTTAGACGGTTCGGACTGCGCCTTGTCTCGGTCTAGGATGTTATTGCTTGTATTTCTAGCGTCCAGTCTATTATTGCTGGTGTTATCCTTTAACTGGCGAGCCATCTATCTATCTGACTATATTTCGTATCATCCCTTGCAATGCGATGGTGAGCCTGGGGCGATGGGGCTTGAACTGATTGGAAGACTGCAGGGCATGGGGTATCCGGGATTGCAGCTTTCCTACTCATCCGCTACTGGGCGGGTTTTTGACTGTGCCGCAGGATGGGGGAAGCGGGAGTTGCCATCCGAGCCGGTAAGTCTGAGCAGTCGTTTCAGGTATGCAAGCATATCCAAGATATTTACGGCTATGGTGGCCTTGGCGCTCGCTAAGAAGGGTGTTATTTCCGATAATGAAAAGCTGGTGAATGTATTGGGGTTACAAGGGCCGTTTCTAGATCCGCGAATGAAAGCGGTAACCTTGGGAAATCTGCTTCGCCACCGCGGAGGGTTTGCGAGGTGGGAGCGTGACCCGATGCTCGTTGCCGATCCTTGGTGTCCCCGTGACCCTGCAGGTTTGCAGCACTTGCGTCTGGATTACTCACCGGGACAGCGGTTCGCGTATTCGAATCTTGGGTACTGTCTGCTAGGAAGTGCGTTGGCAAAAGCGACGCATGAATCCGAGCGCGAGTTGATAGAAGACTGGCTGCAGGCCTCGCTGGGTAGTGTCCACTCTATTGGTGTGGTTAAGCGGGGGAGGTATCTGGAGAGAGAGGTTAAGCTATATCCGAATGCAGCTGAGCGACTCGACTCCCTCGGTGAGGTTAATTATGCTTCTCTAGTATCGGTTGGTGGCTGGTTAGGGAGTGCTACTGATTTACGAGTGCTCGGAGAGAGTATTTATCAAAACTACATTCGTAGAACGGCGACTCGTCAGCAGGAGTGGGGTGATGCGGTTTGTGAGTTGAGAGTGCTCTATAGTTGTCATGGAAAAGTGTTTTACTTATTCCGTGGTGATAGAGGGAAACTTATGTTCTTTCACGATGGTAGTCTGCCAGGAGTAACGTCTTTTCTGGGGGTTTTTGAGGATGGATCCGTGCTCGTATTTCTTGCGAATTCTCGGCCGGTAAAGAATAGGCCGAATGAAGATGTAGTTAAGGTGCTTTACGATTTTGCCAACTAAGGCCCATCTATTGCTTCTCTCGAGCGCTTGATGCTATCTTGCCGCCCGCCCGCCGGTGTAGCTCAGTCGGTAGAGCAGCTCATTCGTAATCACGACGCGGTTGTCGTGGCGACGGAAGCAGAAGCTAAGCACGGCAAGGCTTTCGGGCCGCCAGCAGTCCGATGGCAAGGTAGTACAGACACGGTTTAGACAAGTTTTAGGTTTCGCCGCTTTAGCTCAGTTGGTAGAGCAGTTCATTCGTAATGAAAAGGTCGCCAGTTCGAATCCGGCAAGCGGCACCAAAAAAGTGAGAAGGGCAGTCCACACGGACTGCCCTTTTTGCTTATCTGACGGAGGCTGGGGTTCGAATGGCATACCAAGGTGTCGCGAAGGTCCAACACTACGTACCGCAATTCTTGCTGCGCAACTTCGGAAGTGGCAAGAAGGACAAGCTTCACGTTCTCGACAAGCAGACGGGAAAGTCCTTCGCTACGAACGCCAGGAATGTTGCGGCCGAATCAAGGTTCTATGACTTCCAACTGGCCGGCCAGGACCTCACTCTGGAGACAGAGCTATCGAGGATAGAGGCGTCAGCCAAGCCAATAATTCAATCGATCCTGGATCTTGACTCGCTGGCGCATCTCACAGCGCAAGCCCGCGCTGAGCTCAGCGTCTTCCTTGCCGTTCAGATGACGCGGGGGAAATGGTACAGAGAGCAATTTCGAGAGTTTCCGCTCATGCTCGAACAAGCTCTACGTGCGAAGGAAGGGCAGGATGTGGACCTCAGTGGAATTGCCGAGTACCTTCGAGTACCGGATGACAACGAGCTTGCTATACACACTGCCCGATCCGTGCTACGGGCCGCGGAAGACTACGCCCCGCATTTCGCCAATAAGGTGTGGATACTAGGAGGAACGGACGTCAAGCACCCCTTTCAGATTGGCGACAATCCGATTGGCATGCAGAACATGCTAGACATGAGGCCCTACGGAAACCTTGGGCTTGCGGTGCGCGGGATCGAGATTTACTTCCCTCTTTCGCCTCGGCGCCTCCTAGCGCTTTGGTGCCCTAGTCATATCACGATGCTCGAGGCTGCGGCCGGCCACAACATTGATGTTGCACAGATGCTGGCCGCAATTGCCGAAGAGCGGGTTCTCCACTACCGACCTGAGCATGTGATGAACGCCAACTCGATTCAGGTCGGTTATGCAGAGAGGTTTGTCTTTTCTTCGGATGGAGACTTCGCTTTAGCTCTGAACATGATTCAAGAGCGCCCAGTGTACCGACGAGGCCCCCGCTCGACAGTTGCTTGATGCTTCAAATCCGCCGTTTGTCAAACGTCCTTTCTGGCAACCCATTGCGTGTGTTCCCGAGAGAATGCATTCTCGGCGTCGCCGACGAATAGGGAAAACTTCTCATCGGTGTCGGGAAGCAATGACTGTTCCTTTATCAGGCTGATTTCGTGGGCTGCGAGCGCATAGGAAGCGGCCAGTTCAGAAAACCTCTTGGCCTGCATCCAACTCAAGAGACTGGCGGCGGCCGCCACGAATACGTCTGTCGGCCAGAAGGGTTGATCTGGGAAGGCGATACGGAGAACCGCACAAACGACAGCAACGGCGTTAGTGCCTATTAACATCCAGAAGAACCACTTAGACCTTCGTCGGTTGAAGGCGGCTTTCTTCGCGTACCAAGTGAGTTGGTCGGCGATCCGGCTGGCCGAGTAGGTAGCCCGACGCTCCTCTAGACCCTTGGCACGCATTGCTTCCATTACAGGTGTGAACTGCTGCCCGTCAAGGTGTTCCGTCAGCGACTGGCACACCTCGCGGTTCTGCTCAACGATTTGCTTGAGCGTCTGCCGGAAGTCGTTGCGGGCGTTCGCATCATCTCCTTGGAACGGCTCTGCTCGGCAGACGTAGCGCCAAGTAACGGTCTTGATGGACTCGGCTACGGCTCTGCCTGCGTACCAGAATCGGTCTGGACGCATGGAAAACAGGTATATCGAGCAACCCAACGCCCCCAGCAGAGCAAGAAGTTGGGCTGCTGCAACCGACCAATGGGGGATGCTAACGATCGAAAGGATCGCCGCGACGACGAGCGTCACTAGATGGACGCGCAACGCGTTCAAGAAGTTCTGCTGCGACTTCAGGGACAGGTCATCGGCGGATCGATAAAGCGCGGGAAAGTCTTGCTCCTGCATGAAAGTTTACCCCCTTACGCATAGCCCAACTGCTTGTAGACCTCGTCTTTATAGTGGTAATCATCGTTGGGATGCATCTTGTAGTTCTCCAGCGCATACGCCACGATTTTTGGAGAGAACGGAACAAAGATGGCGCCGATATTCCTGATAATGGGAGGGCATGTCGCATCTACGACTCGGCGGGATTTATCGATGTTGATGCCGATGATCCGGCACTTCTTCTCGATTGCGACCTCCATTTCCCAGCGCACATACTTATGCTTGCTGCGGGTGTCCTGACCAATGAGGACCGCGAACGTGCCCGCCATGTCGATGCGCTCTCGGCACTTACGCTTGATGTAGGCTTCGTCCTCTGAGTTGATCTCTTGCCCAAGCTGGCAATTGGCGAAGTTGAAATCGATGTGCTCGTGCTCTTTCCAAGCGAGCATCAGGCGGTAGTAGTGAATGTCAGTGCTGCTAAACCCGACGAAAGTGCGCGGAAGCCCCATTTCCTCATCTCCTCCAATGATTGTTGGTTACATATGAGGCATATTACTTGCATTTCAAGAGGCGCTCGAGTCCGCACACTCGCCACTTGGCCTTACTAGGTCGTCCGTGCCGCTTCCGGGCGCATCGGCCCAGGCGCAGAGCAGCCCGAGGTCGTTCCGGGCCACCGTGGACGCACCTGGGCGGCCGCAAAAAGTGTTGGTTCCATGAGGTCTTGCGGTGCCTTAATATGGTGATCGTCGGACGTCACCAGCCGCCGACACTACCTCTATAAGGTCCGCCCCGCTTTGGCAGCGGGGAACGAAGGTCGGCCACTCTGGGCCGGGTGAACGGGTCACGTCGAGTTCCCGCGAATAGCTCGGGAACGCCAGTCACCGCGCGGCCCCGTATTGCGGCAGGGGCGCCGGTGGCTCGCGTTCACCCGCCGCGGAGAAACCGACAATGACACTCCGGCTCGCCACATCGGCCGCCACCCTGGCCGAACTCCACTCCCTGCCAGACGACGCCCTCCTCAGCACCCGCGAGGCGGCCGCATTCCTCAACCTCTCGCCCCACTCGCTGAACTGGTACAGGTGCAACCGCATCGGCCCGGACTACGTGAAGATGGGCACCAAGACCGTCCGCTACCGCGTGGGCGCCCTTCGCGCCTACGCCGACTCGCTGCGCCCCGGCATCGGCCGCCCGAAGATGGAGGGCTGAGCCATGTCCGCAAAAGAAAACGCCCACGGCGGACAAGACCGTGGGCGCAAGGAGATGCCCGAGGAGTGCGGGCGCAAGCATGAACAGCAAGTCAATCATGCCGCCGCCACCTCCCGCAGGACGCCATCGATCGACGCTGAGGGCGTGATCCGCGCCGGGCTGACGCTGATCCCGCTGCACCGCTGGGACGCGAAGGACGCCCGGGGCCGCCCGCGCGGCAAGACGCCGCTGCACGGTGCCTGGCAGGCCCGCGACTACGACAGTCGGGAAGTCCTGGAGCTCGCCGCCCGCGAAGGCATCAACGTCGGCGTGCGCCTGCCGTCCGACTGGCTGGTGCTCGACGTGGACCCGCGCAACTTCCCCGAAAACAGCGAACCGCTGGCCGACCTCGTCGGGGACACGGGCCTGGACCTGGACAGCGCACCCCACACGATCACGGGCTCCGGCGGGCACCACTACTGGTTCCGCAAGCCCGCCGAAGTGCAGGTCCTCGACAGCCTCGCGGAGTACCCCGGCATCGAGTTCAAGAGCATCGGGCGGCAGGTCGTCGCTCCGGGCTCGGTCCACCCGAACGGCAGCAAGTACCGCTGGGATGACTTCGCACCCGTGCCCGAGGACGCGCCGCCGCTGCCTGAGGCGGTGCTTCGCCTGATCCGCCGCCCGACCCGCGCGCACGGCGAGGCCGCGGGCTTCGGCGAGCTCTCGCCCGAGATGCTGGCCGAGACCCTGGAGCAGCTCGACCCCGAGGACTTCCGGGACCACGACGAGTGGCTGACCCTGATGATGGCCTGCCACCACGCCACGGCCGGCGAGGGGCGGCAGGAGTTCATCGACTGGTCCACGCAGGACCCCGAGTACGTGGACCACGGCCGGATCATCGGACACCGGTGGGACTCGCTGCACGCGAACCCGTCGGGCGGTCGCCGCGGCCGCCCCGTCACCGTCAAGTTCCTGCACAAGGTCGTGCAGGCGGTCGGCGGCGAGGTCGCGCGCACCCGGCCGGAGGACGACTTCGACGCCTACGAGGACCCCGCCGAACTCGGCCAGGGCGTGGACGACGCTGTCCTGCGCGCCGAGCCGAAGGCCGAGGGCGTCGCCGCCGTCATCGAGGAGATGAACGCCCGGCACTACGTCGTGCTGGACAACGGCTTCCAGGTGGTGACCGAGGAGAACGACCCGATCTTCGACGGCCGCGTCCGCTACCAGCGCATGTCCAAGAGCGACTTCCGCTCGGCATACGAGAACAGCTTCGTCGAGCGGGACGGCAAGCTCGTGACGCGGGCGGACCTCTGGCTCAGGAGCCCGGACCGCCGCACCTACAAGGGCATCATCTTCGACCCGGCGCGGCAGCACGAGGGCTGGCTCAACCTGTGGCGCGGCTGGTCCGTCGAGCCGAGGCCGGGCGACTGGTCGCTGCTGCGCGAGCTCATCCGCGACGTGCTGACCGACGGCGATGCCGCCTCGTTCGAGTACGTGCTCAACTGGATGGCCTTCATGTTCCAGCACCCCGGCGAGGTCGCCGAGGTGGCGATCGCCTTCCGCGGCGCCAAGGGCACGGGCAAGGGAACGCTCGGCCGCGCGCTCGCCAAGCTCGCGGGCGCGAGCGGGCTGCACATCAGCTCGCCGGGCCACCTCGTCGGCCGCTTCAACTCGCACCTTCAGAACTGCGTGTGCCTGTTCGCCGACGAGGCGTTCTGGGCAGGCGACAAGGCGGGCGAGGCCGTGCTCAAGCAGCTCGTCACCGAGCCCACCCTCACCTACGAGGGCAAGGGGCGCGACGCGGTCATGGGCAAGAACCACGTCCACATCGTCATGGCGTCCAACAGCGACTGGGTTGTCCCCGCTGGCATGGATGGGGAGCGCAGGTTCGCGGTGTTCAACGTCAGCGATCGGCGGCGCGGCGACCGGGAGTTCTTCCTCACGCTGAACCGCCAGCTCGACGAGGGCGGGCTCGCCGGCCTGCTGCACGACATGCTGACGCGGGACATCCGCGACTGGCACCCTCGCGACAGCGTGCCGCAGACCGAGGCCCTGGCCGAGCAGATCGAGCGCAGCCAGAGCCCCGAGGAATCCTGGTGGGACGGCCTGCTCGACACCGGCAAGCTGCCGAACTACCTCGCGGAAGAAGCCTGGAACGACGGCCCTATCGAGGTGGACAAGGACGAGCTCCACGCCGATTACGCGGCCCACGCCAAGATGCTCGGCGCGCGTCCCACCGACAAGAAGGGGCTTGCGATGAAGGTCATGCGCAAGGCGGGCATCACGAAGCGGCAGGTCTCGCTCGGCGACGGGCGCCGCGTCTGGCGGTGGGTGCTGCCTCAGCTCGAAGATGCCCGCGCCATCTGGGCGAAGAATCTGCGCCGCGACTGAGGGCGAGCACGGCCACGGCGCTCGGACTCAGACATCGGTCGACCGAATGTGACAGCGGGTCGGCCGTTTTTTCTTTACGGATCATGTGCTTATCGCCGAACGCACATACGAACGCACACTTAGCCGAGAATCGTGTTCACCCGGGAAACGGCCCGGAACTAAATACCTAAATGCTAAATAGTCGAGGCCATTTAGCATTTAATTTTCAGCGGCCGTTTCTTACATGATCTTATTTATTGTCTGTGAAGAATAAGTAGATTGTGAAAAGGTAAGAAAAACAAAGCCTTATCGCGCACGGACAACTGCACAGACACAGACTGTCTGCTGTCCCTGCGATTTTCAGCGTCGGCATGGTCAGGCCCTGGCCGAGCATGGCGGGAGTGGCGGCGGACTCGGGCGACGCGGGGCGATTCGGCGCCAAACCTCGTCCTCCCTGTCCCTCGCGCGCGAGGCGAAACCCCAACCGAATCACCCTCCAATCGGCAGGCAGCGCGCCCGTCAAACCCAAGCCCTTGATCCGCTTGAAATAACGCTGGCTCCTCGCGCGTGGTGAACACGACACGATCACACCGTAAGCCAATTTTGAGGAGCCCCGCCGTGCATTCCGCCCCCAACACCTTCACGCCCGAACGGCGCGAGGTGTTCTTCCAGGTCCTGGAGGACACCTGCTCGCCGAAGCAGGCGGCCGCAGCGGCGGGCGTCAGCAGGGCGACTGCCTTCTACCACAAGGCCAACGACCCAGAGTTCCGCGCCCGATGGGAGAAGGCGGTCGAGGTCGCGCTCGACGCCCTGCTGGACGAGGCGTACCGGCGCGGCGCGCTCGGCTACGAGGAGCCCGTCATCCACGGCGGGCAGCTCTCCACCGTCACCGACCCGACGACGGGCGAGCAGCGGCCCCTGACGGTCCGCAAGCATAGCGACCGCCTGCTGGAGGTGCTGCTCAAGTTCCGCTACGGCGACCAGATGGCCGACAGGCTGCGCGTCAGGGTCGAGGAGAGCAGCGGCCTGGACGCCGCGGCGCTCCTGGCCATGCCGAGCGAGGACCGCAAGGCGCTGACGGCGCTGCTGGCGAAGTACGAGGCGAACAAGGAGCGCGAAGATGGCGGAAGCTAAGAAACTGACGGTGGTCGAGGCCCTGGAGCACGCGGAGCTGATCGAGGGCGCGCTCGACAGGTTCGAGGAGACGGCGCCGCACGCAGTCAAGGCCCTGGGCGGCCGCGACGCGCTCGCCGCGTGCTCGGAGATGACGTGCATAGGTCCCGTGCCGCGCCTAGACCAGGAGACCTGGGCGGGCATCTCGCGCGAGTTCCAGGAGCGGCGCGACTGGGAGGCCCGCGGGGAGAGCGGGGGCACGCGGTGAGCGGCCAGCCCGTCGAGGTGGCGGGCGTCGCGTACGCGAGCATCAGCGCGGCAGCCCGCGCCCACGGCGTGAGCCAGCACGCGATGGAGTACCGGGTCGGCTCCGACTCGTTCCCCGACCACCGGCGCCTGCCCGCCGTGCGCAAGCCGACAGGTGACCACCTCGTCGGCCGCGCCCTGGCCGAGCCCGAGCGCTGGCCCTTCGACGGCGACCTGTCCCACCGCGCGCCCGTCCTCGATCCCAACTTCGACCCGCCCCGCGTCGTGCGCCGCGTCGGCTGGCTCCGCTGTCTCCGCTGCGACCGCCCCCACTTCTCCGAGGACGTCGTCGGCATCCGCATCTGCTTCGAGTGCGGAGGCGGTGGGGGTGTCCCCATCGGGCGCCTATCCGACCTCGAAGACGAGACCCCCTGATTGGGTATCAGTCGGTCAAGCTGTCCAAGCCCTTGATCCACTTGCCAGTCGGCGCAGTAGCGCTCCGACGGAACACGGCCTGACAAACGTTGGTATCGCCGACCAGCGCGCCACGACACATTGAGAGCATTCCGGCCGCGCATTGGCGTGCGGCCTTCCCGAATGGCTTGGGGTGATCGCACATGCGGCCGGAGGAACCCCAACCTCCCAGGAGCCGCAGCATGAAGATCACCCTCACCGATACGCCCCTGCTGAACACCCAGCAGATCGGCGAACTGGCGTCCAGCCTGGATGCCCTCCACACCCGCGTCATCAAAGCCATCGAGCGCCTGAACAAGGACGTGGCCGCCAAGAAGGCCGAGATTGCTTCCCGCTGGAAGAACTCTTCCGGCTTCTCCGGCGCCGACGTGGCGCGCTTCACGCAGACCGAGACCCTGTCCGCCATCGGGCAGATCAAGGACAACAGCCGCGCCGAACTCGACGGCCTGCTCAAGCAGGCGGGCGCGCCCCACGCCCAGCTCGTCGCGCAGCGCCCCTTCTACGACAGCCCCGCCAAGGTCCTCGCACGTGCAGCCCTTGGCGACCAGCGCCGCACCGAGTACCTCCAGCAGCTCCAGCACGCGGGTCCTGCTGAACTCGGACACATGGCTCAGGTCGCCGTGGGCACCAAGAACATCACCCTGGCCTCCGCCGTTCTGTCACTGCTCGACAAGATGCCCAGCAAGGACCGCCCGGTCGGCCCTGCCGAGCTCGCGGTCGCAATGAAGCTGGAGGACTACGAGAAGGTCCGCGAGTACATCAAGCTGGGCGATGCACGCCTCCAGGGCATCCTGGTCGCCGTCCGCACCTGGCAGTCGGGCCGCTCCAACCCGCTCAACACCGTTTCCCTCGCCATGCGCGAGCAGGAGATTGACCACGCCCTGATTGGTGACGGCGATGGCGACGCATAAGCTCCCCGTCTATCCGGCAGACCACCCGGTGGCCTTGGCGTTGCGCGCGATGTTCAGCGCCCTCGAAACCGAACGCAGTCTGCTTGAAACCCTTGCCGATACGGCGGAACGCGTGGGCGTTCCCTTCGGCTCGGAGCGCTTCGATGCCGCCGCCGCGATGGCGGGCATCCCCTACAGCCGCTCCCTCGACCTCTATCTCGACCGGCAGACCCAGCGCGAGGCTGAAGCGCTGCCGTTCCACCTGGCCCACATGGCGTTGCTGCACTAACCGCTGTCCGCGCCGTGTCCAAGGGGCGATCCGTGATGGGTCGCCCCTTTGCTTTTCAAGGCCTTATGAATTCCGGTGTGCCGACTGGCAGTTAGAGGGCAAGTTTTCGAGGGGGCCCCGGCTCCCGAAACCCCACGAACGCGACCTAATAGCTCCTACGTACCCAACACCAGGAGCACACCATGACGCTGGAAGAAATGAACATGAAGGACCTGCTGGCCCTGCACAACCGGATCGCCGACAAGCAGGCTGGCCCGAAGACCTTCGCAACCCGAGGCAAGTTGGTCGCGCGGATCGAGGCGATCGCGGCCGATAAGAACATCGACCTCGCCTCGTTCGGGCGACCGCAGACGCCCGAGGCGGCCGTGCCGAGCACACAGCCGCAGGCCGAGGCCATCGAGAGCCCGGACGCTCAACCGGAGACTGTGAAGGCCCCGCGCGGCAAGGGCATCGGCGCGCTCGCCCGACAGTTCCTGATGGACCCTGCGGGCTACCCGCACGCGCTCATCGCCGCGATGGTGAACGCGCAGGTAGACGGCGCGCAGGCGACCGACAAGTCGGTCCGCTGGTACGCCAACGACATGCGCAAGAAGGGCATCGAGGTTCCACCCCGTCAGAAGGCTCACCCCGCAGACATGGACGCCGAGCAGTCCGCCGAGGCGATGAAGACCGTGCGAGTGGTCGAACCTGCCGCTGATGATTGATGGGTGTTTTCCTGCCGTGCATAGAAAAGGGCCACCGTCGCGGTGGCCCTTTCGTTTCATGCCCTTGGGCGCCGTGGCGCCCCGATAGAGGATCAGGCAGCCGACGCGAGGTAGGCGTTCATGTTGGCGATCCGCTCGAACCGTTGGTAGCGACCGAGGCCGTCGGACGCCACCTTGCCGTGCCATGCGCTATCGAGGTCGAAGCAGCAGCGGGCGCGGTTGACCAGCTTGCGGGCGTTGGTCTTTGCGTCCTTGCCGAGCTTGAGGGTCGCGTGGTGCTCGGCATAGAACTCCATCGCCCGCGTCAACCACTCCGGGCCGAAGTGCTCGCTCAGGGCAATGTAGGCTTCCAGCGAGCGGAGCGGCAAGCCTTGACCGAGTACGAGCTCTCCGGGCTCGGTGTTGCGCGGATCGTCGTAGGACTCGTACAAGTTGGTCGTGCCGATCAGTCCCTCGCAGACGTCGAACAGCATGTCCGGGTCAGAGATGTCGCAGGACTCCATGAACCGCTCGGCGGCCACGGCACGGATGCCGGTGGTGAACTCGAGTTCACTGCCGACGGTGACGATGTGATTGCGGATGGCTTCGGTGATGGTGTTGGCGCTGGGGGTGTTCATACTTTTCTCCTTGATAGGTTGATGGACGCCGGGGCGTCCCCCGGCACATCGCGATGGAGAGAAGTCTGAATCCGCTAGCGCAGAAAAAACATCAACATTTGCATCGACGCGGGGACGCTACACGACCTCCAATTCGTTGATTGACGCGGCCTCCTGCTGAGTGATTGCAAGGCGTGGCGGCCACTCGCCCGCCGTCCATTCCAGTCCCAACGCTTCGAGCACATAGGCGCTGGCCTTGTCCTGGTAGCCGCGCAGGTGATTGAGCGTGGGGTTCAAGTAGCCCATCGTCACGTTGCCCGCCGCGTGGTTCAGCAGGAACTTCAGCTCTGCGATGGGCACGCCCGCCTGCAATGCAAGCGTGGCGTAGGTGTGCCGCAGGGCGTGCCCCGTGAGCCCGTCCAGCTCGTGCTGCGCCACTTCGGCCACGTGTCCGCTCTCGCTGTCGGCGGGGAACAGCCACTGCGTCTTGCGCTGGAGGCGGGGCGCCTCGCGCAGGCGGTGGCCGAGCAGGTCGGCGAGCGGCCCCGACAGCGGGAGGTCGAAGGCGCGGGCCGATCCGCCCTTGGGCTTCGGGACGTGCAGCCGCAGGTCGTCGAGGCTCAGGTCGGCGATGCGGGCCTCGCAGGCGGACGTGCGCCGCATGCCCGTCAGGATCATGAACAGGTGCAGGTCACGCCGGACGGGATGCAGCTTGAGCACCGCCTCGCCCCACTCGCGCAGCCGCTCGCCGCCCACATCGACCTTACGGCGCCGGAGTCCGTGGTAGTCCACGTTCGCGCAGGGGTTCGGCGGCAGGTCGGGATGCTCCCGCAGGCCGCGGTTGTAGACGGCGCGGAAGATGCGGAAGACGTTGTCCGCCGACGGGGCGCCGTGCTTCTCGGTGATCTTGCGGTGGCGTTCGCGCACAGCCGAACGGTCCGAGCCGAGCTCGTCGAGCGTCCGGTCGAGCCAGTCGGCGAGGTACTGCTCGCAGTTGTAGCGGTAGTCGTCCTTCGTGCGGGCGGACAGCGGCTTGGCGGCGAGGTGCAGTTCCAGCGCCTGCCGCAGGGTGATCCCCCGCGCCCTGGCCTTGCGCCGCTCCTCGTTGGGATTGGTGCCGCCGCGCATGCCGACGAGGACGGAGCGGGCGAGGTCGCGGGCCTGCTTGGCATCGAGCGCCGGATGGTCGCCGAGCTTCGTGCGGACCTGTTTGCCGTTGACGAGGGACTGGACGTAGAAGCTGCGCTTCGTCGGAGTGACGATCAGGTAGAACCCGCGCATCTCGGTGTCGGCGTACAGGGTGGACTTACCCTTATCGGGGACGGAAGCCCTCTCTACGAGGGCCTGGGTAATCTTCGACTTCATGTGCTGCCTCCAGGTGACGGGGCCACGGCGCGAACACGGTTTTGCGCCACGACGTGCTGTGTTCAGTCACGTCGTTTCTGCCCCTGTAGAGCCATTAAGTCGTGTATTTCCCTTGTTGTAAGCGGCCCCGGACCATCTGATTCCAAATCATGGCAAGGCGTGCGCGCGCCGATTCGTAAGTAGCGGGGCGACCCCCGGAAACCCCAGCGAATAGTGGCTTTACAGAGTGACGCAGGGCAACTAAGAAGGTTATAGTAAGGTTTCGCCGCTTTAGCTCAGTTGGTAGAGCAACCGCTTCGTAAGCGGTAGGTCATCTGTTCGAGTCAGATAAGCGGCACCATCTACGGCAAGCGGCCATCCCCCGGGGTGGCCGTTTTGCTATGGGGCGACCGCCAGCCCCCGCGGGAGGAATGTATGTTGCGCGTGACTTTCGAGGACAGCACCGTCATCGACTACAGGGATGACGAAGTGATTGAGATCGAAAACTTCCCGCCCCGGGACGCCCCCGCCGCGGGCTGGGAGCGCACCCGCGACTACCCGCCAGAGTACCGGCGAGCCACCCCGCTGCGAATCGGAGTGCTGACGGTCGGCCACCGCGTCCGTACCGGCGGCGGCTTCCTCAAGGTCGTGAGCATCGAGCGGGTCTGACGTCAGACGTACATCACCCGGTCCCCGGTATCGGGCAGGCGGCGCGGCGGCGAGAAGTCGCCCACGGCTACATGCCCAGAGGAGGCCCCGGCGATGAGGTAGGACGTAGCATCAAGGGCGTGATCGACCGCCCGCGTGTCAACGTCCTCCGGGTTCCGCGGATCGCGGGGCAGCGCCGGGACGGTCTGCAACCAGAACCGGCAGCGCGAGGTGACAAAGAACTCGCCCTGCACCATCAAGGACTTCAGGGCCTCGAAGCGAGGCACCCGCGGCCCCTTCCGGGCGGGCGTCACCCTGACCCCGGCTTCCCGGAACAGGTCGCTGATACTCGCCTCCATCCGGCCCGCCGTCCGGGCTTCCGCGGCGGAATCGATCACGCCCCGGGCGCGGATTCCGTTCCGGGCGCAGACGGCGTGAAGGGCAGGCGCGATCTGGCCCGGGGTCCGGCCCGTCCCGCGGCTCAGGTTCCGGGGGTCGAACTCCGCGTGTTCGTCGTACAGGACCCAAGCCCCCTTGGGCAGTACCCGATCATCAGGCAGGCGCACGTCATAGGCGAGCTGTCCGCCCAACATGGCGACCATCGGGGCGGCGGAGCCCCAGTCAATCCCGAGCTTCAGCGAGGCGAACAGGTGCGGCGGTAGGTCGTGATGGTCGATGACCATTTGATCGGCCCGCCACGTCCCGGCGAAGAAGTCCCCCGTGATCGCGGACCAGTCGCCCGTCCTCATCGCCTTGTACAGCGCCGGGTCCGTATGGCGCAGCACCTCGAAGTTCCGGCGGTAGGCGTCCGGGAGGTGCGGGTTGTCGTCAAGGACGCTGGGGCAATACACCCAAGAGTTCCCCCCGAACTCGAACGGCACGAAGGGCTCCCGGCCCGTGACGTACCGCTCCGCGAGGGCGGAGTGATTCGCCCCGCCCGGGTTCCCGGCAAGGATCATGCGCAGGGGGACGCCCGGGGCGCGCAGCGATAGCCCGAGCTGGTCAATCACTTCCATCCCCGGGCCTTCGCCCGCCTCATCCACGGCGATGAGCGAGAAGTTCATGCCCTGGGCTACGTCGCTGATGGAGCTGGAGGACTCGCAGTGCGTGAGCTGGATCGTCCCGCCGTTGGGCAGGCGGAAGATCGAATCATTCATGTTGAATTGGACGCCCGGCCCGAAGGCGGACCGTAGCAACGCCCGCAACTCCTCCGCGAACTGGAGCAGCGACTTCAAGCGGCGGCGCGTCACGAGGACCCGGGCGCGGTTCTTGTACTGCTGGACGTGTCGCAGGATCAGGAGTTGTAGGCCGAAACTCTTGCCGCCCCCGCGGCCACCGCCAAGGAACAAGAAATGGTCCTCCGGGACCATCAGGACCTGAGCTTGGAACGGGGTCGGGCGGATTGTTTGGGTCATGTTGCCTCCCTCCATACGCCAACCCCTTCCCGCACCCGGCCCCACGTCATCGGCGGAGCCCGCACACCGCCCAAGACACCGGGCGCGGGAGGAGTTGAACAGGGGACAGCCCCGGAGCCTTCCGCCGCCCCGCGCCTCGTGAGGGGCGAGGCTGAGTGCGTGAGGTTGGACGGCTTCCGGCCCGGGGCTGAACTCGGTTGTTGTTAGATCGGGTCGCCGCCGCGGGTCATGCCCAAGAGGCTGACCACGTCGCCTTCGATCCAGACGGCGGTATCCGCGGGCAGCGTGCTCACGTCCCGGGCGGTCCAAGAGGCGGGAACCTCGGTGGAGCCGTTCGGGGCTTGGGCGTTGGCGACGGCGCGGGCGGTCGCCTCGTCAGCCGCGGTCACGATGACGGCCTGAAGGCCGCTGGGGTTCCGGTCCTCGGGGCGGGTACGGTAGAGCAGGAAAGTTGCCATGATTCAAAACTCCTTCAGTTGTTCAAAGTTCGCGGGCCTTCTCGATACAGGCCGCACACATTCGGTTTCCAGCGTGCGCGCTCCAGAAGTCGCCGCCACACATCAGGCAGCGGCGGACCTTCACGCGCGGGTCATCGTCACGGAAGAACCGGGCATTGGCCCCGGCCCGCGGACGGGCGGGGAGGCGGGAGGACTTCGCCTTCGCGTTCATCGCCGCCGGTCACTTGCCGAAGTAGTCCCGCAGGCCCACAAGGAACAGGGCCACGGAGCCGGTGATGAAGATGCTCAACAAGGTAAGCATCCCCTTGCTGCGCAGGTCCTCCCCGGCCCTCCGCCATTGGCGGAGGTGCTGGAAGTCCCGCTGCATCTCAATCGGGTTCGATGGGTCGGCCCCCATCTGCACGAGGGTTTCCCGGACGGCCTCCGCGATGAGCTTCTTCAGGTCGTCATGGGTCATGTTTTGGAGGCTCATGCTCAGGCCTCGCTTTCATCGTCGGCTTCGGCAATCGCCTGACGGGACAAGGCCAGCGACAGGTTCGTGATCCCGTCCGCCTTGCCGCGGACAAACTCGCGGTCAGCGGCGACGGCGGACTTGTAGGCGAGCTGGACGCCTTCGAGCTTCGCCGTCATGCGCTTCCAAACCTCGCCCAGCATCCGATCCGCGAAAGCCTGCACGGCGAACGGGCGGCGATCCTTCGGGCGGCGGTCGATCACGGTGGCGATGGCAGCGCCCAGCACGAGGTCCGCGGTCATGATCGCGGTCCGGGCGGCGGTTTCCATTTCAACCGGCCCGGCCCCTTCGAGCTGGAGCTGGTATTGGGTGCGCTTCGGATCGCCCAAGGCGACACGGCCCAGCATCGTCGCGGGCGAGGTGTACACGGCTTGGATGGCGGCGGCTTCCGCTGCGATGGTCTGGAGGCCCTTGAGCATCGCGGCGCGGTCCGCTTCGGAACTGGCGATGAGCTGGCGGTGGATGTTCGCGGCCTTGTTCGCGGCATTCTTCTTGGCGAAGGCGCGAGCGGTGGCGCGGTCCTCCGGGGAGGCGGAGGCGATGAGTTCGTCAGCCTCGCGGGCGTAGTTGTCCCGGGCTTCGGTGACGGTGTTTTGCAGCTTCTCGATCTTGCGCGAGAAGGCGGTGGCCGTCTCGGTGGCGCGGTCGCTGAGTTGCTGCGCGCGTTCCTCGTTCAGCGTCACGCCGGAGGGAACGGTGGAAAAGTCGATGGTTGCCATGTCGGGCTCCTCTCAGTTGTCACAACCGGATGGCCCAAGTCACGTAACCAGCGGGGCACATCCCACTATCAACGTGCGGTCGCAACAATGACCACACTGACCGTAAGGATAATGGCGCTATACACTGGCCGTCTAGAAAAAGAAGTTGTAGATCAATGGCTTGCAGTGAAAAGTAAAGTCCCCGCCGGGGTGCAAACGATGGCCCTTTCCAGCGGGCGGCTGGGGTCCGGGCGGCAGTCCATGCGCTCGAACCGGGACGGCTCCGGCCTCCTGCTCAGGGGCTCCGCCGGTGCGACCCGGACGGGCGGCGCGAGGCGCGGCGAAAACGTGCCGACCTGCGCCCGGCGGACCGTATCCAAGGCGGAGTATGGGCGGGGCTCCTCCGGTGCCGCCTGCGTGGCGAGGGGCAGCAGGACGGCCAAGGCGAGGACGGCGGACCGCCGGGCGGCACGGCTATGCGTCGCGGTCGTTGATGTTGATGACACGGCTGTACTCCTCGGGGCTGAGGGCTGCATTGATGAAAATCTGGACCCGGGGCTGGTCGGTGTTCCCGTCGCCCTTGTTGATTTGGAAGATGTTGGAGGCGAGCCATTCAGCGGCCTTGAAATCCCCTTCGTTCTTCATCTTGTCTTTCATGAAGGCGACAATCTCCCCGGCTCCGTCCGCCCGGCCCTCCTCAAGGGCGAGCTGTAGCGGGCTCAGGTCCCCGTCCTCGCCGTCCGCCTCCTTCAGGCGCTTCCACTGGCTGGGGGATAGCCCAAGGGCGCGGCGGATCGTGTGCTCACGGTTCCCCTCCGCGGCGAGCATCCGCACGAGTTCGAGGTGTCGCGGTTCGAGGTCGGGCAGCGCCAGCGCGCCCCCGGTCGGGTTCTTGGTCAGTTGGTTGTTGGCGGGCATTCTTCGGCCTCCTTCTTGATGCGATAGACAACGGACTTCGCCACCCCGGCGAGCCGCATGATTCGATTGATGGGCGTCCCGGCCTTCAGGAGGGCGGCAATCCGCTGCTCCTTCCCGGGCGATACCTTCGGACGGCCCAAGGTCTTGCCTTGCTTCTTCGCGCGCTCAAGTCCCAACATCGTCCGCTCCCGGATCAGGGCGCGCTCGAACTGCGCCAGCGAGCCCATGACGTTGAACATGAGCTGACCCGCGGGCGTGGAGGTGTCCAGCGCGAGGTCCCGCACGAACAGCCCGACCTTGAGAGCTTCGAGTTCTCCGACCGTGGTGATGAGGTGAGGGAGCGAGCGGCCCAGACGGTCGAGGGCGGTGACGGCTACCATGTCCAGCTTCCCGAGCACCGCGGCCTTGAGCATGTCGTCCAGCCCCGGGCGCTTGTCGCGGCCCTTCGCCCCGCTGATGCCTTGGTCGATGAACTCCGCCACCACGGTATGACCCCGGCCCGCGGCCCAATCACGGAGGGCCAGCAGTTGGTTATCCACCGTCTGGTCTTTGTTGGTTGATACGCGGGCGTACAGGGCAACGCGGGCCATGGGTCAGCCCTCCGCCTTCGAGGAGCCGCGGGCGACGTGCGCCGGGATCGCCTGACCGTCCGGGACCACGAGGCGGAACCGCTCCGCGCCGTCCGGGCCGATGGTGGAGCGGACCCCGTAGCCCTTGCGCTTCAGGTCCCAGCCGAAGCCGGAGCGCACCGTCTGTTCCTGCCACGGCTTGCCCCCGGCGGACAGGGCGGCGATGAGCTGGGCCATCGTCACGCCGTCCGGGCGCGACAGCTCATCAACAAGAACCGCCTGCTTGGAGCCGATCAGGCAGGGCTTGACGGGCTCGCCGGTCGGCTTGAGGTCGGTTCCACGGCGGGCGCGGGGCTTCGGCTCGCCCTTCGCCTTCGCCTGCTTCGCTGCTGGCCGCGCTGCTGCCTCCTGCTGCTTTTCCTTCCATGCCTGTACCTTCGCCCAGGTCCGGCGGATCGCGTCCGCCTTCGTGCCGAAACGCTTGACCGGCTCGCTGCCCAAGGAGGCGGCGCAGTCGTTGTGAAGGGCGACCAGCTCCGGGCCGGTCATCGTGGCGAGGTCTTGTTCAGTAAGGGTCTGGCGGTTCATGGTCGGCTCCTTTTCAAGTTGGCACGCTTTTTGCTTTGCGCCCCGAAACTATAGCTGGAAGCGGTCGGAAAAGGAACCTTTGCCGACTTGCGAAAAGTGGAGGGGTGGATTCTGTGGAGCCGCTGGCCCAAGGGCGGTCGATTCCGCGGACGTTTTCCGACTTGTATGTTCAACAAGCAGGGCGGCAGTGCGGGGGTGCCAGCAAGCCCAAGCAGGGCGCTTCCTCCGGCTCCTTCTGTTCTTCTGCTTCCGGTAACAGGTAAGAGGTAACAGTAAGAGTTAAAGACTTCGGAAGGCCGGAACGGAAGAACGGAGGAAGGGGAGCGGCGGCACCGCGCCCCTCTGGGCGCTTCCTCCTCCGCTTCCTCCTCCGGCCCGTAGGAGGCGAAACGAACCCATAGTGTTACCCCTTACCCTGTTACCTCAGCCGTCCGGCCTTCGCGCCTCATCGGACGGCCCCGGCCCATCAACGGATGGACTCCCCGGCAGGGTCCAGCCCAGCAGGGGTGCGGCACCTCCGTCCCCGGTGCCATTACCTCAGCCGTCCGGCCCGGTGGACCGGAAGAACGGAAAACGGCGGGACATGCCCGCCGTCTCCACGTCTCGCCCTTCGCCGCTCAGCTCAGGGGGAGCGGCGGCACCTCCCGGATGCGGTCCCCCGCGTCCAGCCGTCCCGGCGACGGCTTGAAGTTCCGCGCCCATACCTCCGCCCGCATCGCTTCGAGGGCTTCCACCAAGTTCTGTTTCCCCGGATCGCCCCGGCCCGTCCGCGCAAGGCGGTTGCGTAGCAGGGCGGCGGCCAGCTCAACATCTTCGGTGGCCGTCTCGCAGCCGTCGCCAAGGTCCATGTAGAAGGGGAGTTGGTGGCCCTTGTCCTCGTCATAGAAGGCGGCGCACCACACCCCCAGCTCATCGAGGGCGGTCACGGTGTCTTTGTAGGTCGGGTTCATTGTCAGTCTCCAATCGTTCAGGAAGGGCCGGGCCGTTTCGGCGGGGGAGGCCCGGCGGTGGCCCCCTTGCCATCAGAACGGCGGGCGGGGGCCGTCGCCTCCCGCGGTCGCGTCCTCGCTTTCGGGCTTGCCCGGTTCGCCTTCGCCCTCCCAGACGAAGATGTTGCAGGGCTTCCCATCCACCTTCACGGTCTGCGGGACCTTCGCCCAGCCCAGCGCCTGCATCGCGGTCTTGACCATCCGGGGGACCTTCCCCACCCGCTTGTCGCGGGTCAGTCCGAGGTGTCCATACACGGCGTCATTCGTCACGATCCACCGGCCCGCCCATTGCCCCGTTCCGCGCTGGAGGCAGGCGCTCAGGTCGTGCAGCGACTCCATGAAGCCCTCATCCACAACCCGGCGGCGGTCCTGCTCCTGCTTCGCCAGCGCCTCCGCCTCCGGGCTCAGGAGTAGGCGGTGCGAGTCGGAGCGGTAGCGGGCCAGCGCCTCCGCCACCAGTTGATCGCGCACGGCGGCGAGCCCTTCGAGGTTTCCGCGGGCCACCCGGACGGGCCAGAAGCGGCGGTTGCCAGTCGGGTCGTGTAGATAGCGGTCCTCGTTGGTCGTGCCTGCCAATACAAACCGGCGGGGGACGGTAACGGCGGTGCGGGCGTAGGCGAGGCGTCCTTTGTCCTCTTGGCGGGTGATCGCGGCCTTGAGGGTTTCCACCTCCTTCCGGCTCATGCCGTCCAGCTCCGCGCATTCGAGAATCCAGACGCCCGCCGTGACCTCCAAGACCTCGCGCGCATCACGCGCCCCGAGGAAGGAGGCATCAGAGAAGCGGTCAGCGCAGGTCAGGTCCAAGGTGCCGGTGGCGAGGACGCGCAGGGCGGTCGATTTGCCCAAGCCGGTCGCGCCCTCAAGGACCAGCATCTGGTCGAACTTCGCCCCGGGCTCGAAGGCCCGCACGATGGCCGCGGTCAGCCAAGCGGCCCCCGCCTCCCGGGTGTAGGCGTTGTCCTCCGCTCCGAGGTAATCCACCAGCCAGGTATCGAGGCGCGGCGTTCCATCCCACGGGGGCAGCGCGTGGAGGTGGTCGAGCAGCGAGTCAAAGCGGTTTTCCGTGCAGAGCGACAAGACCGCGTTGCGTGGATTCACCTCGCCCGGGTCGAAGCCGAAGCGGCGGATGATCGCGTCACGCAAGATGCGCTCCGCGTGGTCGGAGAAGTCGCCCGCGTACTCGTCCAGCTCGTGCGAGCCGATGAGGTGCCGATCCCGGAACTTGTCATAGCGGCATTCCACGCCCATCAGCATCAGCGCGGTCCGGGTGTTCCAGTAGCTCGGCAGCGGTTCGCCGTTCTGGTTCATCCGATCCCACGTCAGGACCTCGCCGCCCGGCAGCGTCCCGGCGGTCCCGTCCCCCTTCGCCACTTCGGCAAAGGCGCGATTGACTTGGCGCTCAACGTACCGGCGCTTGTTCCCCTTCTGCGCGCTGACGTGCTCGTAGAAGGCGGCGTTGTTCGAGTCGAGCAACAGCCCGGCGACCAGCTCCTTGGGCGCGCCCACCCGGGCGAGGTGGCAGGTAACGGCAAACACCATGTCGCTGCGGTCGCCGTCATACTTCGAGGTGTCCCCGGTCGTCACCAGCGCCAGCGCCCAGTCGTCAATCGTCTTTCCGTTCGCATCGGCCCATGCGGTCAGCTCCGCCGTGCCCACGGTCGGCGGGATCGCGGCGTCAGCGATCTTCCACTTGTCCGCGGGGGGGCTGCTTCGAGCGCGGCGCGACCTGTCCGGCGGTCGCCAGCGGCGCGGCCTCCTTGGGCTGGTCGGCGTATGCCTTCAGCTTGTCGAAGTCCTCCGCGGCGTAGCGGCGGGAGAAGTCCGCCCCCGGAACCAGCGAGGACAGGGCAGGCCCGCGGCCCTTCGCCGCCTTCTTCTTGTTGGGCACGTTGATAGTGCCCGGGAGGCGTAGGAGGCGCGTGCAGTCTTGGGTATTGTCCGCGCGGGCTTCGTCCTTGCTGTAGGCGTTCTGTAGGCCCCGGTTGATCGCCTCGCCCAACAGCAGCTCCGGCGGTTCGTTGCCTTCGCCCTTCCACTGCGGAATCATCAGCGGTTCGCTCAGCAGCCACACCGCCTGATACCCACCACCGCTCGAAACGATCAGCGAAGGCGACGGCACGCCGTCCCGCGGGGTCGTCAGCAGCTTGTAGATGCGCTCCTGCTCGCTGGCGAGTTCTTCCCCGGCCCGCGGATCAACATCAATATGGAAGGCGCGGAAACCGGCGATTTGCTCCTTGCTCGCTTTCTTGGTGAGGCGGGAGCGCACGAGGTTGATGTGGTAGTAGATTCCCCGCTTGCCCTGATGGCCTTCGATCCACGCGGCGGCGGCGTCCGCCTCGCTGGGCTTGAAGGTCCGCGTCTCGGCTCCGCCGTCCGGCTCGATTGCCGTGAGGCTCCAGCCGTGTTCCGGCGACAGGCGGCGCAGGAAGTCGATGGCGGCGGCGGTGTCGTGTTTGAGCTGTTCCATCAGACGCCCTCCGCCGTGTGGCTTTGCTCTTTCGAGGCCAGCCACTCGTCCAGCGAGGCCCGGCGGTAGCGGACCAGACGGCCCAACTTGGCGTAGCGCGGCCCGCCGCCCTTCACCCGGAGGAGTTCGAGGAGCTGGCGCGACACTTGGAGGTAGTCGGCGGCCTGCTGGGTATCGAGGACATCACGCGGTTCCATCTTCGCGGCCCTCCCTCAACAGGTACTCCATCAGCGTCCGCCCGAACGTCAGGCGGTGCGCCTCGTCCAGGTCGAACAGGGCCTTGGAGAAGTCCGGGTCATCGGTCGCGGCGGGGTTTTCCTCCACGCGGCGGCGCAGCGCCTTCTCCCGGCGCAGCACTTGCGAGACGGCCTGAACATAGATCGCCTTCAGGCTGTCTTCGTCCAGCTCGCGGTTGCCGCCGGGCTCCGTAAGGACGGCCAAGCCGTCCTCCGGGAGGTCGGTTTCCAACGCCAGCTCCCGCAGCGTCCCCCCTGCCAGCAGGTAGCCCCGCACGAAGGGATGGGCGGCGTTCTCGCCCAAGGAGAAGTCCGCGCAACGCTGGGCGAGGTTGAGGAGCGACTTCTGACGGACGCCCCGGGCGTCCGGTTGGGCATCGCGCCATGCGATCAGCTCGTCAATGTCATAGACGGACGTGCGCCCGGATAGCTTGTATGGGCGCGGGAAGGTCGGATCAGACTTGGCAATCCGGTAGAAGGACGGATAGCTTTTGCAGATGAGTTCCGCCGCCTGAGTCGGGCGGAGGTACTTGGCGAGGGGTTTTGTAGGTTTCCTCATTGCGGGCGGTCCCCAAGAACGTCCGCGCCGCCCACCAGAAACAAGAAGGGGAAGCGCGGAGCCGATAAACACAGCTCGAACGCTTCCCCTCGGATGACTCGCATCAGAACTGGCGAAGGTCGAGCCACCTGGCTCGTTCGTTCTCCATTTCTGATACGTCCCGGGGAGCCCGCTGGCGGGCTTTCGGGATATGGCGAGACTATAAGACTTCCGCGTGTGTCCGTAAAGCGAAAAGTCTTACTAAGTCATTGATCTATATACTTTTTCCTTTACTTCTTCGGCTTCGCATTCCGGCTAACTGCTTGACCCTTTTGGGTTTTCTTCTCGCCTTCGCACAGGAGGCGGAGGCGGTCGGAAATTTCCTGCATTGGAGCCCGGAGGCGGTCGAGTTCGGGGCTGATGTAGCCCGCGGTCACGTCCTGCTTGTCGGGGAGGCTGTGATTCACCAACATCTTGATGGCGTAGGGTGATATGTCCAGCGACTCCGCGACCGTGATGAACGTGTTGCGCAGGCCATGAACGGTGAATTTCACGCCCAGCTTCTCCTTCGGCTCCGCAATGTGGCCGCTCTTGCTCTCAGCCGGGAACACCCACGGCGAGCCCGGGAAGAAGGTCTTGGCCTGCTCGCACTTCTGCCGCTCCTTGAGCAAGTCGATGAGGAAGTCAGACAGGGGCAGCAGGAAGGCCCGCGTTTCACCGCCCTTGGGCCGCGGGATCAGCAGGGCCTTCTTCTCCCAGTCGATATGCTCCCAGCGGACAACGGCGGCGCTTTCGCGGCGCAGGCCGGTGAACAGGACAAAGCGGAGGTAGTCCCGGCGGATCGGGTTGGTCATCGCCGTGACTTCCTTGTACCAAGCCGTCAGGTCCGCACTCGGGATCGCCGCCTTGCGGCGCTCCTCCGGGAACCAGTCCACGGCGATGGTCGGATTCACGCCCAACTCGTCATGAATCTTCAGCGCGTGGTTGTATGCGGCCCGGAACACCCGGAACACGCTGTTGGCGACATAGGGGCCGTTCTTCTCCCCGATCTTGTGGTGACGCTCGCGGCAGTCCTTCCGGGTGATCTCCGTCAGCGGCTTCTTGAGCCAGTCGCTCAGGTACTGGTCGGACAAATAGCGGTAGTCCTTCAGGGTCCGTTCGGATCGCTTCTTGTTCGACTTCAGGTGCAGGTCGAGGGCGTCCCCGAAGGTGACGGAGGCGGCGGGCTTCTCCTCCTTGTTCGGGTTGATCCCCTTGCCCATTTTCATCAGGAGTTCGCGGGCCTCCTCCCGGGCCTGATCGACGGTATAGACCCCATACCGCCCGATGGAGGTGCGGACGGTCTTGCCTTGGAGGTCGCGTTGCACAAAGAAGGTCTTGGCCTTCGCGCCCACGCAGACGCCGAAGCCCTTCAGCTCCGTGTCGAAGTACAGGTGCTGGCGCTTCTTGTCGTCGGCTTGGACGAAGGGGAGCCCCTTGACGGCGCTCTGTGTGAGCTTGATGGAGGTGGTCATTGACAGCCCTTTCTAGTAACGGAATAATAAGGGCCGTAGTTAGAAGCCGGTAGGGTGAGCGACTAACGAAATGGACCCAAACGCCCGTAACCATAAGGGTTTTCCGGCCTTATTAAAAGCCCGGACCCCCTCTGTAGGGTATGGCTGTCTTAATTCGTAATGAGAAGGTCGGGGGTTCGATTCCTCTTACCGGCACCATCTCTGGCAAAGGCCCCGCTTCGGCGGGGCCTTTTGCTGTCTGTACTGAATGGCCTGACCCATTGCCTTGTCTGGGGACCCGCAGCCTTGGCCAGCTATTCGGAATTGTCGGACATCTCTATGTGCCGATTTTCCCACCGCTTGGGGCATCTCCTGACCGGTGACACCTACCCGCTCTACATGTTGCGCTTGCGTTTTCCGCGGCTACGCTGGGAGTGATGGCTGAGAGCCATCGCGGCAGGCATGGACGTGATTCGCTCGGGGCTGGCAGGAGTCAATAAAGTGAATGTGGTCGACCATTTCGACAGTGCACGCATAATCAATGTGCCCGCAAGGCGGGACCGGCGCCAGGAAACCATCGAGGAATTCGCCCGCAACGGCTTTCAGATCGATACCGCCAAGGTACGGTTCTTCGAGGCGCTTGCGCCGGCCGAGGCCGAGGGCTTTCCGAGTGCCGGGGCGCGGGGATGCTTCCTCAGCCATCTGGGAGTGCTTGAGGAGGCGTCGCGTTCTGCAGTGGGCAATGTGCTGGTTCTGGAGGACGACATTCAGTTCTCCAGGCACATTTCGCAGTATGGGCAGCGGGCTGTGGAGGCCTTGCAGCGGTTGGATTGGGATATCGCCTACCTGGGCTGTCCGCTCAGGGGAGAGGTGAATGGGGCTGCCTGGGCCAGGGTCGAGAAGCCGATGCTGCTGGCCCACTTCTATGCCGTCAATGGACGGAGCATCGACAGGCTGGTGCGCTTCCTGCATCGCATACTGGAACGGCCTCCGGGGCATCCCGATGGCGGGCCGATGCATTATGACGGGGCCCTCAATACCTTCATGCAGCAGAACAGCGATATCCAGGCCTACTACTTCACCTTGAGCCTCGGTTATCAGCGGCCCTCGCCAACGGACATACATGCGCGATCCGTCTTCGATGAGAATCCCCTGTTGAGGCCGGTGACGAAGGTGATGCGTAAAGTGAAGGCGAAAATCCTGAGCAGGACGCGATAGCGGACCCTCGTACTCCAGCGGCTGTCGCCATTGCCGCGGTTCTTCGTCGAATGGCCAGTGGTGCCCCGTTTGTATGGGCGGTGTTGCCAAGTCAGCAAGGAATGGTCGTGAAGCAGTCGAGTGAGTCCGCCAGGTTCAGCCGTTCCTATGCCCAGCGCGTGCTTTTGCCGCGCGCGGTGGGTTTGGCCGTGGGGTTCTTCTGTGTCGCCGGCGTGCTCTGGGGGAAGGGGCATTCGCCTTGGCTGTGGGGGCTGCTGTTGTGGTTCTGCTACCTGTGGCCGCTGATGGCCTACCGGATCACTTCGCGTTCGCCGCGGCCCAAGGAGCTGGAGCGGCGTTTCGTGCTCTTCGATTCGCTGATGGGCGGGTTCTGGATCGCCACCATCCAGTTCAACGTGCTGCCCTCGGTGATGATGCTTTCCATGCTGGCGATGAACAACACCGCCGCGGGCGGGGCGCGGTTCGTGGCTCAGGGGTTCGTGCTGCAGGCGCTCGGCATGTTGCTGTCCGGCCTGGTGCTGGGCTTCGGTTTTTCGCCTGACACCTCCCAGGCCGAGCTGTATGCCTGCATTCCCATGCTGGTCATCCACCCCATGACCATCGGCCTGGTGCTCTATCGGCTGGCCATCCAACTGTCGCGGCACAAGAAGGCGCTGCGCGACCTGAGCCGTACCGACAGCCTGACCCAACTGTTCAACCGCGGCTACTGGAAGGAGCGCCTGCAGCAGACCTTCGAGCATTGCCGGCAGGCGCAGAAGCCCGCTTCGCTGGCATTGATCGACATCGACCACTTCAAGACCACCAACGACCGCCATGGGCACGTGATCGGCGACCTGGTGTTGCGTCGGCTCAGCGAGTTCATGCGCAGCCACCTGCGCGCCGAGGACCTGGCCGGGCGCTATGGTGGCGATGAGTTCTGCGTGCTGTTGCCGGGGCTGCAGCCGGAGGCGGCGCGGGAGGTTCTGGCGCGGCTGTCCCGCGAGTTGGCCGGGGAGGAGTGGGAGCGGGTGCCGGAGTTGCGCGTCAGCCTCAGCATCGGCATCGCCGGCTTCGATCCGGCCATGCCCGACGCCACCGAGTGGCTGCGCCGGGCCGACCAGGCGCTGTACGAGGCCAAGGGGCAGGGACGCGACCGCATCGTCCTGGCTTCCGCGCTGGACGCCGCGGCGCGCCGGGCCTAGCCGAAGGTCCTGGCGAAAGGCTCGGCGCTGTGCTGGATGGCGGCCACCACCTGGGGCGCCTGCTCGCAGAGCCCGGGGTGGCTCGCCAGCACCTTTTCCACCGCTTGCAATTGAGCGCGTATGACTTCGGCCGGCCGGGCCACATCACATACCTTGGCAAGGTCCAGGGCAAGCAAGTCTCTGGGGTAGAGGACCGTTGACGATCAAATGGCATGCAACTATTTTTAGTTGCATGAAGGAGGCTCCATGTCCAGGAACGAGAAACTGCTGGCCAAGCTACTCAACGAAAGCGCCAGCTTTACCTGGCAGGAGCTTGTGACACTGCTGCGTTGGCTGGGCTACAGGCAGTTGGAGGGCAGCGGGAGTCGGGTCAAGTTCGACAACGGCGACCCGCAGGCGTTGATCAACCTTCACAAGCCGCACCCGTGCAACGAGCTGAAAGCCTATGTCCGGCGCCAGATCATCGAGCACCTCAAGGCGGGGGAACTGATTCCGTGAACAACCTGCTGCAATACCGGGGCTATTACGGCTCCATCGAAGCCAGCACCGAGGACAACTGCCTGTTCGGCAAGCTGCTCTTCATCCGCGCGCTGGTCAACTACGAAGGCGAGACGGTGGCCGAACTGCAGGCCGCTTTCCGCGAGGCGGTGGACGACTACCTGGCCACATGCCAGGCGCAGGGGCAGGAGCCGGAAGTGCCTTGCAAGGGATCGTTCAACGTGCGGGTCGGCCATGACTTGCATCTGGCAGCGAGCCTGGCAGCCAACCGGCAGCACATGAGCCTGAACGACCTCACCCGGCAGGCGCTGAGCGAGTACCTGCAGCACCACGGCTGAGGCGCAAACAAAGCGGATTCGGATGGCTCCCGGATCATCGAACGAACATAAGTCGAGACAGAGCCATGGCGGATGAATCGAGGATTACCCTGGAGCCCGGCAGGCGTGGCGGGAAGCCCTGTGTGCGTGGGCTGCGGATAACCGTGGAGGATGTCCTGAGCTGGCTGGCCGCCGGAATGAGCCCGGAAGAAAACATCGCTGACTACCCGGAGCTCGAGCGTGAAGACATTCTCGCTTACCTGGCCTTCGCGGTGGCCCGCATGAAACATTCGGCCAGGATCGAGGCGGCATGAAGCTGCTGCTGGACGAGAATCTTTCCCGGCGCATGTTGCCCTTTCTGAAGAAGGGCAGCAGTTCGAACCAGGCGATCGCCCAAATTCGGCAGAGCAATTGAAAAGGAGCCTGGAAGACGAGCGTATCGGCCTGGTGGAGCTGATCTGACCTGCTGCGCCGTTACAGGCTCAACCGCCGCGCGCCGGGCCTAGCCGAAGGTCCTGGCGAAGGGTTCGGCGCTGTGCCGGATGGCGGCCACCACCTGGGGCGCCTGCTCGCAGAGCCCGGGGTGGCTCGCCAGCACCTTTTCCACCGCTTGCAGTTGAGCACGTATGACTTCGGCCGGCCGGGCCACATCACATACCCTGGCAAGGTCCAGAAGCCCTTGCCGCGACGCGAACAGCGACTTGTTGCCGGCAAGGTCCAGGGCAAGCACGTCCTCTGGGATATAGGCAGTGGTATTGACGATATCATAGGCCGGCGCCAGCCGCGCGTCGGCTTGTGTCGGATCCGAATAGAGCAGGCCGAAATTCTTCAGGTGCGCGTCGCCATTGCCGACGATGCAGCTCAGGGACACGATGCCGAAAAGCTGTTCCAGGGAGGGCGGCACATGCTCGGGAGAACAGAACAGCCGGATGGCCTTGGCAATGGCTGCATAGCTCTTGCTGTACTTCTGTTGCGCCGAGAGTCCCATCAGAGCCGCCATGTCCTCGAAGCCGATGGGGTCGAGTTGCTCGTCCCTGTCGAAACGTCTCATGACGAACAGCCTGGCGTTGTCTGACAAGTAGAACTCCGGAACGGGAATGCCGCATGCCTTTGCCATGGACATGCAGAGGAATTCATTGATCGCCAGCCCTGGGAATTCAGCCCGGCCGCTCTTGACGATCAGGTCGGAGGTTTTCGAGGTGAACCGCTGCGGTAGCGAATCCCGGTGTTCCGGAACCAGCACCTTGGGTTGTACGCCCGATATGCCTGCCCGCAGGATGTAGCGGTCCACCAGTTCGGCAAAGATATCGTCCGTGCCGTCCCAGGCCAGGATTTCCTCCAGCTTCTCACCTGGAAACTGCTTTCGTTGCAGCAGCATATCGACCTCTTGCGAATTCACCAGGACCCGTCCGATAGGTGCACTGCTGCCAGACAGGGCCAGCAACAGCATCGGGTCCACGTTCACCACCTTGGCCAGGCGGTTGCGCAGTTGTTCCAGGACATAGCCCTCGGGCAGGTTCATCTGGAAAATCGGGTGCAACTCGCGATGGCGATACTCTTCCAGGCGCACGGGCATGAGCAGGCTGACCGCGGCGCGCGCATCCGTCCCTTCCTGATAGCGGAACAGGTAGTCATCCGCGCTACTGAAGAGCCTTCCGCTCGGACCTTCTGGCGTCGAAACCTTCAGCGTCGCCGGCATCAGTCGAACACTCCCTGGATTTCCTCCAGCGTAGGCCTCGCCGCCGGTACGAGCGCGAACTCGCAATCCAGGGCGCCGAGGATGCGGGCATAAGCCATCATGGCGACCGACAGGCTGCCTTTCTCGGCGGCGATGATCTTTTGTCGGGTGAGCCCGGCCATGGAGGCGAGCTCGGCCTGGGTCAGCCCGCGATTCTGGCGCCTTTGTCGAATCTGCTCACCCAGGCGGGTCGAGATAAGGGAATAGTCCATGTTCTGAATACGTGACAAGTCATGTGCTATGTAACGTATACGGAACCTGCTGGAAAGGCAAAGCCCTGGGTCGCCGACGCCGCCCCACCCACGCCATTCCCCTGTAGGAGCGCGCCCTGCGCGCGAATCGCGGGCAGGGCCCGCTCCTACAGGTAGCCGGGAAGCACGGTATTCCTCCCCCGTAGGACCTTGTCGCGATGACCGGGTATATCGGCGCGATTCGCGGATGAGATCCGCTCCTACGCTGCCCCACCCACGCCATTCCCTTCTGGCGGAGCTGATCTGACCCGCCGCGCCGTTACAGGCTCAACCGCATCGACAGGTCCAGCGCCTTGACGTCCTTGGTCAGGGTGCCGATGGAGATGTAGTCCACGCCGGTTTCGGCGATGCCGCGCAGGGTGCTTTCGTCGATCCCGCCGGAGGCTTCCAGCTTGGCGCGGCCGGCGGTCACGCGCACGGCGGTGCGCATGTCTTCTAGGCTCAGTTCGTCGAGCATGATGATGTCGGCGCCGGCGGCCAGGGCCTGGTTCAGTTCGTCCAGGTCTTCCACCTCGATTTCCACCGGCTTGCCGGGGGCAATGCGCCGGGCCTCGGCGATGGCCTGGGCGATGCCGCCGCAGGCGGCGATGTGGTTTTCCTTGATCAGGAAGGCGTCGTACAGGCCGATGCGGTGGTTGTGGCAGCCGCCGCAGGTGATCGCGTACTTCTGCGCCAGGCGCAGGCCGGGCAGGGTCTTGCGGGTGTCCAGCAGCTTGACGCCGGTGCCTTCCACCAGGTCGGCGTAGTGGCGCGCGCGGGTGGCGGTGCCGGACAGCAGCTGGAGGAAGTTCAGCGCGCTGCGCTCGCCGCTGAGCAGGGCGCGGGCCGGGCCCTGCAGGCTGAACAGCGTCTGGTCGGCGCTGACCCGCTCGCCGTCGCGCACTTGCCATTGCACCTGCACGCGCGGGTCGATCTGCCGGAATACCTCGTCGACCCAGGCTGTGCCTGCGACGGTGGCGTCCTCGCGGGTGATGACGCGGGCCTGGGCCTCGCGCTCGGCGGGGATCAGCTGCGCGGTGATGTCGCCGCTGCCGATGTCTTCGGCCAGGGCGGCGCGGACGTTGGCCTGGATTTCCCCGGAGAGGTCGGCAAGGGTGAGGTTCGGCATGGCGGACTCCTGATTCGCGGTGGCGGGATTATACGGGGCGCGGCGGCCGCCGTGTGCATCCGCGGCGGCCGGCGGGAGTCGGACGAACGGTGGCTGTTCTTGTGTGAATTTCATCAAGAATGCCTTCTAAGGGTCTTGGTTGTCATAGGCGCTTCTCTATAATGACTAAGAATATTCTTATTTTGACGTCAGTCGATTGACATTCCGAACGACGCTTACCCGATTGGTGTCATCGGGCCTTTGGTAGGCCCGGCGGCAGGAGACTAGCGATGCAGAACGACGCGAACGTAGTGCCGCTGAACAAGGCGGCCCAGGGCCAGTCGCCGACTGCTATCCCCGGGCGTTTGCCCGCGGCGCTGGTCAACGTCCGCGACAAGGCTTCGGTGCAGCTGCGCCAGGCCTTGCAGGTGCTGTTCGACAATGCCGACGACACCCTCTTCGAGATGGCCGACCGCGCCACCAGCAACGCCGAGCAGAGCGCCTTCTTCGAGGCCATGCGCGACCTGCGCCTGAAGCGCAAGGGCATCGAGCGCGGCTTCGTGCAGAAGTTCTTCGAGGGCTTCGCCAACCTCAACCAATACCAGATCGGCAAGGCGCCGCAGTTGGACGCCGTCTCCTTCGACAACCTGTCGCTGGTGCAGAACGACGAACTGGAAGAGACCGTGGCGATGGACGCCATGGTCGGCAAGGTGCTCAGCCGCGACGGCCTGGCCCTGGGCCACCTGACCACGCGCCTGAACACCCTGGTCAGCAACAAGGTCGAGGACAAGACCAACCCGCTCGGCCCGCGCCCGCTGTGCGAGGCCTTCCTCGAGGCCTGCCAGGGCCTGGGCGTGGAGATCAAGGTCAAGCTGATCGTCCTCAAACTGTTCGAGAAGTACGTGCTTGCCGAGCTCGAGCAACTGTATGCCGAGGCCAACGAGATTCTCGTCGCCCATGGCGTGCTGCCGGAGCTGAAGTCCGCCCCCGTGCGCCGCCCGCCGCGTCCCGCCGCCGAGGTCCCGGCCAGCGGTGGCTACGCCGGTGCCGCCGCCCAGGCCTCCGCTTCCGGCGCCTACCTGGATGCCGAGAGCCAGGAAGCCTTCGGCGCGCTGCAGGAGCTGATGTCCCAGGTCCGCGGCAGCCTGGCCGCGCGCCGCCAGGTGCCCGCCGACGCGGTGCCGATTTCCAGCAACGACCTGATGCGCCTGCTCTCGCACCTGCAGGACCACCTGCCGGCCCAGGGCATGGACGAGGTGGACGTGCGCCACCACCTGGACCACCTGCTCACCCGCGTCAGCCACAAGAGCGGGCGCTCGCGGGTGGTGGGGCAGGTCGACGAGGACGTGATCAACCTGGTGTCCATGCTCTTCGAGTTCATCCTCGACGACCGCAACCTGCCGGATTCGCTCAAGGCCCTGATCGGCCGCATGCAGATCCCCATGCTCAAGGTCGCGGTGCTGGACAAGACCTTCTTCAGCCGCGGCAACCACCCCGCCCGGCGCCTGCTCAACGAGATCGCTTCGGCGGCGCTCGGCTGGGCGGAACAGACCGACCTGCAGCGCGACAGCCTGTACCAGAAGATCGAGCAGGTGGTGATGCGCCTGCTGAACGACTTCGTCGACGACACGGCGATCTTCGGCGTGCTGCTGGAAGATTTCATCGCCTTCACCGGTGATGAACGCCGCCGCAGCGAACTGCTCGAACAACGCACCCGCGACGCCGAGGAAGGCCGAGCCCGCGCCGACGCGGCCCGGCGCGAGGTGGCGCAGGTGCTCAACCAGCGGCTGTTCGGCCGCACCCTGCCCGAGGTGGTGGTGCGCCTGTTGCGCGAGGCCTGGAGCAAGGTGCTGCTGCTGACCTGCCTGAAGCACGGCAGCGATTCGCAACCCTGGCGCGACGCCGTGGCGACCATGGACGACCTGATCTGGAGCGTCGAGCCCCATGAGGACCCGGAGTCACGCACGCGCCTGCTGGAAATGGTGCCGCAACTGCTCAAGTCGCTGCGCGAGGGCCTGACCAGCGCGGCCTTCGATCCATTCTCCACCGGCGAGTTCTTCAGCCGCCTGGAGAGCCTGCACGTGCAGGCCTTCCAGCGCTTCAAGCAGGCGCAGGAAGCGGCGGCCGACGACGACCTGCTCGATGGCATTCCGCTGCTCGACGAGGCTGTCGAGACGCCTGCGGCCCAGGCTAGCGGTCAGCCGGAGATGGTCGCCGTGGTGGAGGAAATCGTCCTGGCGACGCCTGGCGAGGAGCGCGCGCCTGAGCCGGAAGAACTGCTGGCGGACGACGACGAGTCGCTGCGCAAGGTCGACGAGTTGCGCGTCGGCAGTTGGGTGGAAATCCTCGAGGATTCCGAGCACAAGCTGCGTTGCAAGCTGGCCGCGGTGATCAAGCCGACCGGCCGCTACATCTTCGTCAACCGCACCGGCATGAAGGTGCTGGAAAAGACCCGCATGGGCCTGGCCGTGGAATTCCGCCGCAACGCCGTGCGGCTGCTGGATGACGCGCTGCTGTTCGACCGGGCGTTGGAGTCGGTGATCGGCAACCTGCGGCGGTTGAAGAACGGCTGAGTCGGCCGCCTCCTGGGGACTGTGTAGGAGCGCGCCCTGCGCGCAAATCGCGGGCTGGGCCCGCTCCTACAGGGGATGCCGGGCTGCGGCGTATAACCGCGAACGGTTGTACGCCCTACGACTTGGGATCGAGCGAGCAGGCCTGCGGCCCCCTCACCCTAACCCTCTCCCGGAGGGAGAGGGGACTGTTCGGCAGACGCTGGTGTTCCTGAGTCAGCCGGCTGGCACGGCGGCTACCGGCTGAGGCCAAGCCTTCTCTTGGCACGGATGAGCCCCCTCTCCCGGAGGGAGAGGGGGCTGTTCGGCAGACGCTGGTGTTCCTGAGTCAGCCGGCTGGCACGGCGGCTACCGGCTGAGGCCAGGCCTTCTCTCGGTACGGACAAGCCCCCTCTCCCTCTGGGAGAGGGCTGGGGTGAGGGTGATGGACTTCGACGACGCTCCGGAGCACGGCCGAGCTCCGCTCCCTCACCCTAACCCTCTCCCGGAGGGAGAGGGGACCGTTCGGCAGACGCTGGTGTTCCTGAGTCAGCCGGCTGGCACGGCGACTACCGGCTGAGACCAGACCTTCTCTCGGCACGGACAAGCCCCCTCTCCCTCTGGGAGAGGGGGCTGTTCGGCAGACGCTGGTGTTCCTGAGTCAGCCGGCTGGCACGGCGGCTACCGGCTGAGGCCAGGCCTTCTCTCAGCACGGACAAGCCCCCTCTCCCCCTGGGAGAGGGCTGGGGTGAGGGAACGGAGTCAACCCAAAACGCTGCAGCTGCCGGGAAACGCCATTCGCAAGCAAGCTAGCGGATGGAGCCCTGCATGACACAAGCAGCACCCTCGTAGGATGGCGTTGAGCGAAGCGATACCCATCAGCGCGGCCGCATGGGTTTCGCAAGCTCAACCCATCCTACGAAGAGCGCGGCAAGACTCTCGCTCCCGCACCGCAGCGGCCGTTCTCTTCCGCCGCAAGCTGCTTTAGAGTGGGCCCAATCAAGGAGCCCCTATGCAGTTCGATCCCCGCAGCGGCTGGTGCCAGGGCGTCAGCCACTGTCCCTCGCCCAATTTCAACGCCCGCCCGGAGGGGGAGGTGGTCTCCCTGCTGGTGATTCACAACATCAGCCTGCCGCCCGGGCAGTTCGGCACCGGCAAGGTGCAGTGCTTCTTCCAGAACCGCCTGGATGCCGACGAGCACCCCTATTTCGCCGACATCGCGCAGATGACGGTGTCCGCGCACTTCCTCATCGAGCGCGATGGCAGCGTGTTCCAGTTCGTCTCCTGCAACGACCGCGCCTGGCATGCCGGCGTGTCGCGCTTCGACGGCCGGGAGAACTGCAACGACTTCTCCATCGGCATCGAGCTGGAAGGCACCGACGATGAGCCCTACAGCGATGCGCAATATGCCGCCCTGGCGGAGCTGGGCAGGCAGCTGCTGCAGGCTTACCCGGCCATCACCCCTGAGCGCATCCAGGGCCACAGCGACATCGCCCCGGGGCGCAAGACCGATCCCGGCCCGGCTTTCGACTGGCAGCGTTTCCTCGCCGCCCTCTGCAAGGAGTCGACATGAGTTTCCTGGTACTGCTGCTGGCCCTGCTGGTAGAGAAGTTCTCCGGCTGGCGCGCGCGCCTGCAGAGGGATGGCGCCTGGCTCGCCTGGCTGGGCCTGGTGCAGGGGCTGCCGGGCGTGGCGGCGCGGCCCTGGCTGGCGCTGCTGGTGGCCCTGCTCGGGCCCTTGCTGGTGCTGGCGCTGGTCCTGACCTTGCTGCAGCCGCTGGCCTACGGCCTGTTGGCGCTGCCGGTGCACCTGCTGGTGCTGATCTGGAGCCTGGGCCGCGGCGACGTGCACCAGGCCATGGGGCCGTTCCGCGACGCCTGGCGCCGCGAGGACCTGCAGGGCGCCTACCACGTCGCCGAGCGCGATCTGGGCGTGCAGGCCGATTCCGATGCCGAGCTGTTCGCCCAGGTCCAGGGCATGCTGGTGTGGCAGGCCTTCCAGGGCTTCTTCGCGGTGATCTTCTGGTACGCCCTGCTGGGCCCGGCGGCGGCCCTGGCCTATCGCCTGCTGTCGCTGACCGAGGTGCACCTGGGCCGGGGCTCGGGCCTGGGCGAGCGGGCCGCGCTGCTGCGCCACGCCTTCGACTGGCTGCCGGCGCGGGCCCTGGCGCTGAGCTTCGCCTTCGTCGGCAACTTCGTCGCCGTGGCCCGGGTGCTGCTGCACCACCTGCTGGCCTGGGACTACCCGGCGGCGCGCCTGCTGGCCCAGGCCGCCTGCGTCGGCGAGGACCTGTGCGACGCCACTCCCGGCCCGGCCGGGGTGGCCAGCCTGGATGCGCTCTGGCAACTGCTGGTGCGCACGGCGGTGCTCTGGTACGCGGCCTTCGCCCTGTGCGCGATTTTCCTCTGAGTACCGCACGTCGCCACTGATGGCGTTTTAACCTTAAGTTACAGAACGTCCCGCCGATATCGGGTACACAGGAGCCTGCGCCAAGCGCGGGCTCATAGCCCGCCTCGGCCATCCCACACAAGAACAACAACGGGAACAGGAGACGTCTTACGTGAAGACCGTGCTCTATCCAGCTATCGCACTGATGAACCGCCTGAGCTTCGGCATGAAGTTCAGCCTCATCAGCGTGCTCTTCTTCCTGCCGATGCTGGTGACCAACTTCTACCTGGTGCGTGATTCCTACCGCCAGTTCGTCAGCACCCGCGCCGAGCTGCAGAGCCTGCAGCTGATCGCCTCGGGCATGCAGATCCGCCGCGACGTCGAGGCCTACAACGACCTCCTGCAGATCAACATCGGCATCGGCCAGACGCGCACCACCGGCGACCTGGACAGCCGCATCGGCCAGTTGCAGCAGCGCCTGCACACGGCGCTTTCGGCGCTGCAGCCGGTGGCGCGGGACAGCGAGCAGGTGGCCGCCTTCACCGCCAAGCGCGACGAACTGCTCGCCGCCCTCAAGGCCGTGGAGGCCGAAGGTTCGATGCAGAGCAAGGCCGGCATGGCCATGCGCCTGCTGAGCAACGTGCAGATCTTCAACAAGCTGCTGGCCACACAGTCCGGGCTGAGCCAGGACGACAGCGCCGAAGTGCGGCAGATGGCCGACCTGATCAGCAGCGTCACCCCGGCGGTCACCGAGACCATCAGCCGCGGCCGCGTGCTGGGCACCGCGGCGCTGGGCCAGGGGTTCCTCAATTCCTCCACCAGCGGCAAGCTCGACGACCTGCTGCAGGACCTGGAGAAGCTCCACGCCGAATACGCCCTGAAGCTGCAGGAGGCCCTGGGCGCCAGCAGCGCGGCGCAGCAGGCGCTGGCCGGCGAGGCCGAGGCCAGCCGCGAGACGCTCAAGAGCCTGGGCAAGCTGATCGAGGACAAGGTGGTGATGGCCGACTCCCTCGACCTGCCCTGGGCGCAGTTCTACGACCAGGTCAGCCAGGGTATGGACAAGACCTACCAGCTCAACGACAAGGTGCTCGGCTACCTCGGCGGCCAGTTGGAGCAACGCCTGACCGGCAAGCAGGCGCAGATGGTCCTGCTGGTGGTGGCGCTGCTGGTGGTGTTCCTCGCCATCGTCTACCTCTACGGCGGTTTCTACGTCTCCACCCGCTCCACGCTCAAGAGCCTGGGCGCGATGATGGAGCGCGTCGCCGCCGGCGACATGACGGTCAACTACCAGGCGCAGAGCCGCGACGAACTGGGCGAGCTGGGCCAGGCCTTCAACGAGACGGTGCGCCGCGTGCACGACCTGATCGAGCAGGTGGGCCGCACCGTGGCCGAGGTGGAACGGCAGACTGGCCGTGTGGAAGTGGTGTCGGCGCAGAGCAACCAGGCGGTGGCCGGCCAGCGCGACCAGATCGAGCAGGTGGCCACGGCGATGAACCAGATGGCCGCCACGGCCCAGGAAGTGGCGCGCAGCGCCGCCGCCGCGGTGGGCAGCGCGCAGAGCGTGAACCAGGAGACGGTCAGCGGCCGCGACCTGGTGGAATCCCAGGTGGGCAGCATCCAGCGCCTGGCCGCGGAGATCGACCAGTCGGTGGAAGTGATCAACCAGCTGGCCGCCGACAGCGCCTCCATCAGCCGCGTGCTGGACGTGATCAAGGGCATCGCCGAGCAGACCAACCTGCTGGCGCTCAACGCCGCCATCGAGGCGGCCCGGGCCGGCGAGCAGGGCAGGGGCTTCGCGGTGGTGGCCGACGAGGTGCGCACCCTGGCCAAGCGCACCCAGCAGTCCACCGAGGAGATCGAGCAGATGATCTCGCGCCTGCAGAGTGGCGTGGGCGCCGCGGTGAAGGCCATGGGCAGCAGCCACCAGACCGCCGATGGCACCGTCAGCCAGTCGGCGCAGGTGCAGCAGGCGCTGGACAACATCCTCGGCGCGGTGGGCATGATCGTCGACCAGAACCAGCAGATCGCCGCCGCCGCCGAGCAGCAGACCACGGTGGCCCACGACATCGACCAGAACATCGTGCAGATCAACCAGGCCGGCGAGCGCACCGCCCTGGGCGCCAACGAGACCGAGCGCGCCAGCCGCGAGCTGTCCGAGCAGGTGGTGGAGCTGAAGCGGCTGATCGGCGCTTTCAGGGTCTAAGGGGGTTCACCAGCAGCCCGGCATCCGCGCGAGCGCAAGGATGCTTCCCCGTCTCGCGGGTGTCGGGTTGTCGGTGGAAGAGAGTGCTTGTCGTAGGAGCGAGCTTGCTCGCGAAGAGGTTTGGCGCTTGGTGTCCAGTCGAAGAGCGCCCTCTCCCTAACCCTCTCCCTGAAGGGAGAGGGGACCGTTCGGCGTGCTCGGGTATTTCGGAGTTAGCCGGCTAGCGTGGTGGTTTCCGGCTGAAACCAAGCCTTCTCTCGGCACGGACAAGCTCCCTCTCCCTTCAGGGAGAGGGCTGGGGAGAGGGTTGCGGACCTCAACACAGCTCCGGGGCCGAACCTGCCGCCGCTCTAGTTACCCAAGCCCCACCCAAACACCTCCCCCGCATTCCGCGTACTAACCTCCGCCAACTCCTCCGCACTCACCCCCCGCAGCTCCGCCAGCGCCTCGCAGATCGCCGGCAGATGCTCCGGGCTGTTGCGCTGGCCGGGGAACATCGCCGGAGCCATGTCCGGGGCGTCGGTTTCCAGCACGATCGACTCCAGCGGCAGTTCCGCCACCGTCTTGCGCAGGCGGTTGGCCTGGGGCCAGGTGGGCGCGCCGCCCAGGCCCAGGCGGAAGCCCAGCTTGATGTACTCGCGGGCTTCCTCGCGGCTGCCGGCGAAGGCGTGGACGATGCCGCGGCGCGGCGGGCGGAAGCGCTTGAGGGTGGCGATCATCGCGGCGTGGGCGCGGCGCACGTGGAGCAGCACCGGCAGTTCGCAGTCGATGGCGATGCGCAGCTGTTCCTCGAACAGCGCCTGCTGCGCCTCCCGGTCCAGGTCCTCGAGGTAGTAGTCCAGGCCGATCTCGCCCACCGCGCACAGCTTCGGGTGGCCGGCCAGGCGCTGCAGGTGCTCGCGCAGGTCGCGCAGGTGTTCGGGGCGGTGCTGCGCCAGGTAGATCGGGTGCAGGCCCAGGGCGGCGTAGAGCGTGTCGTTCTGCTCGGCCAGTTGCAGCACCCGCTCCCAGTTCTCGCGGAACACCCCCAACAGCACCTGGCGCTCCACGCCGAGCCCGGCGCAGCGTTGCAGCAGGGCGGCGCGGTCGGCGTCGAAGTCCGGGAAGTCGATGTGGTTGTGGGTGTCGACCAGGCGCATGGCGGTCACCCGGCGCGCAGCTTGAGGGTGCGCGGGATGGGGTGCACGCCGGGCTGGTAGTGCTCGTGCTCCACGGCCTCCAGGGCCAGCTCCAGCGCGCGGGCGGCGATCAGCGCGTGCTGCTGGGAGATGGCGTTGACCTTCAGCGGCACGAAGTCGAGCAACTGGGTATCGCCGAAGGTGCCCAGGCGCAGGTCGCTCGGCCAGCCGCCGGGCAGCGCCTGGAACACGTCGAACACGCCTTCGAGCAGCACGTAGGAGGTGGTGATCAGCGCGTCCGGCAGGTAGCCCAGGCGCTGCAGCAGGCCTTCCATCAACTGACGGCCGCACTCGCGGCTGAAGCTGGCGCCCTGTTCGATGAAGCGCTCGCCGCCAAAGCCCTGCAGGGCCTGTTCGAAGCCGGCGCTGCGCTCCTGGCTGATGATCAGCTCCGGGCGCGCGCCGAGCAGGGCGATGTGCTGCGGCGCGGGTTGCAGCAGGGTGGCGGTGAGGCGCTGGGCGGCGTCGCGGTCGTCGCTGACCACCGAGCAGAAGCGCTGTGGGTCCAGCTGGCGGTCGATGGCGATCACCGGCACGCCCTTGTCCAGCAATAGCTGGTGGCTGTCGTCGTCGGCCGCCAGGCAGCTGGCCACCACCAGGGCGTCGCAGCGCCGCGCGCGGAACAGGTTCAGGGCCTGGCGCTCGCTTTCCGGCTCGTCGTCGGAGCAGGCGATCAGCAACTGGTAGCCGCGGGCGCGGGCGCCCTGTTCCAGCAGCTTGGCGATGCGCGCGTAGCTGGGGTTCTCCAGGTCCGGGAGGATGAAGCCAAGGGTGCGCGTCTGCCCGCGGCGCAGGCTGGCGGCCTGCTGGTCGGGGTGGTAGCCGTGGGCCTCGATCACCGCGCGCACGCGCTCCACGGTGGCCGCGCTGATGCGCCGCTGCACGGCCTTGCCGTTGATGACGTAGCTGGCCGTGGTCACCGAGACCCCGGCCAGACGGGCGATATCACTGAGTTTCAACACATACCCCGGCACTGCTGACTGACAACTGGAGGCTTCCAAGGATCACGCATTATCGGGTAACGTGCCAGTCTCAATAGGTGAAACGATTCAGCAGAAGCTGTCCCCCTGCCTGCGGCCACTATGCTGGTCACCAGGGACAGCCTCGCTGTTCACCCCGACAAGCGGATAACCGCCCCGTTTCGGCAGCCCGGCCTTGCTCCCGGGCCAGCCGCTGAGGAGAACGATGTGCTCGAACTGACCGCGCAGCAGGTCCGCATGCAACAGCGGGCCGCGGACAAGCCGGCCGCCCTCGAACTGCTCTGCCAGGCCCTGGAGGCCGACGGCCTGGTCGAGCCGGGTTACCTCGCCGGGCTCAAGGCCCGCGAGGCCCAGGGCTCCACCTACCTCGGTCAGGGCATCGCCATCCCCCACGGTACCCCGCAGACCCGCGACCTCGTGCGCCGCACCGGCGTGCGCCTGCTGCACTTTCCCGAAGGCGTGGACTGGGGCGACGGGCAGATCGTCTACCTGGCCATTGGCATCGCCGCGCGCTCGGACGAGCACCTGAACCTGCTGCAACTGCTGACCCGCGCCCTGGGCGAGGGCGACACCGGCGCGGCGCTGCGCGAGGCGCAGGATGCCGAGCAACTGCTGAAGGCCCTGAGCGGCGCCCCGCAAGCCCTGGCCCTGGACGCGCAACTGGTGGCGCTGGGGCAGGGCGCCGAAGACTTCGACGAACTGCTGCTGCTCGCCGCGCGCCGGCTCAAGGCCGCCGGCTGCGTGGAGAGCGGCTTCCTCGCCGCGCTGCAGCAGGGCGAGGCGCTGCCGTTGGGCGAGGGCCTGTGGTGGCTGGGCGGCGGCGAGAAGGTCAGCCGGCCCGGCCTGGCCTTCGTCACCCCGCAACGCGAACTTCAGCACGCCGGCCAGCCTCTGCGCGGGCTGTTCTGCCTGGCCGAGCGCGGCGATGCGGCGCGCGCTGTGCTGGAACGCCTGTGCGACCTGCTGGTGGATGGCCGCGGCGCCGAACTGGCCCGTGCGACTTCGGTGCGCGCCGTGCTGGAGGCCCTGGGTGGTGAGCTGCCGGTGGACTGGCCGAGCCTGCGCGTGCCCCTGGCCAACCCCCATGGCCTGCATGCGCGGCCGTCGCAGGTGCTGATGCAGATGGCCCGCGACTTCGACGGCGAAATCCGTGTGCGCGTCGCCGACAGCGAGGCTGCGCCGGTATCCATCCGCAGCCTGAGCAAGCTGCTCAGCCTGGGTGCGCGGCGCGGCCAGGTGCTGGAGTTCTTCGCTGAGCCGGCGATCGCCGAGGCGGCCCTGCCAGCCTTGCGCGAGGCGGTGGAGCAGGGCCTGGGCGAGGAAGTCCTGCCACTGGCGGACGCACCTGTGGAACCCGAGGCGCCGGCCGAGCCGGAAGCGCCCTTGCCCGAGCTGGTCCGGGGCCAGTGGCTGGACGCCATTGCCGCCGCCCCGGGCATCGCCAGCGGCCCGGCGCACCTGCAGGTGGAGCCGAAATTCCACTACCCCGCCCGCGGCGAATCCCCCGAGATCGAGGCGCAGCGCCTGGCCGAGGCCAAGGCCGCCATCGCCACGGAAATCGAGGCCCTGGTGGCGCACAGCCGCAGCAAGGCGGTGCGCGACATCTTCGTCACCCACCAGGCCCTGCTCGACGACCCCGAACTGGGCGCCGAAGTGGCCGTGCAACTGGCCGACGGCGCCAGCGCCGAAGCGGCCTGGCACGCGGTGATCGAACGGGCCGCCAGCCAGCAGGAGGCCCTCGGCGATGCCCTGCTCGCCGAGCGCGCGGCGGACCTGCGCGACCTCGGCCGCCGGGTGCTGGCGCGCCTGTGCGGGGTTAGCCTGGCCGCCGAGCCGGCGCAGCCGTACATCCTGGTGATGGACGAGGTCGGCCCCTCCGACGTGGCGCGCCTGGACCCCGAGCGCGTGGCCGGCATCCTCACCGTGCGCGGCGGCGCCACCTCGCACAGCGCCATCATCGCCCGCGCCCTGAGCATTCCCGCCCTGGTCGGCGCCGGCGAAGGGCTGCTGGCGCTGCCGCCGGGCACGCCGCTGCTGCTCGACGGCGAGCGCGGCCGCTTCGTGGTGGCGCCTGCGGACGAGGTGCTGAAACAGGCCCTGCGCCAACGTGAGGAACACCAGCGCCGCCAGGCCCTGGCCGAGGCGCGCCGGCATGAACCGGCGTGCACCCGCGACGGCCATGCGGTGGAAGTCTGTGCCAACCTCGGCGACAGCGCCGGCGCCGCCCAGGCCGTGGAACTGGGCGCCGAAGGCGTGGGCCTGCTGCGCAGCGAGTTCGTCTTCCTCGACAGCCCGCGCGCGCCGGACCTGGCGGCCCAGGAGGCCGAATACCGCCGCGTGCTCGACGCCCTCGACGGTCGCCCGCTGGTGGTGCGCACCCTCGACGTGGGCGGCGACAAGCCGCTGCCGTACTGGCCGATCCCGGCCGAGGCCAACCCCTACCTGGGCGTGCGCGGCATCCGCCTGACGCTGCAGCGCCCGCAGATCTTCGAGACGCAACTGCGCGCCCTGCTGCAGGCCGCCGCCGGGCGGGCGCTGCGGATCATGTTCCCGATGGTCGGCCAGGTCGAGGAATGGCGCCGGGCGCGCGACCTGGCGCTGGCCCTGCGCGAGGAATACGACTGCGCCGACCTGCAGCTGGGCATCATGGTCGAGGTGCCCTCGGCGGCGCTGCTGGCGCCGGTGCTGGCGCGCGAGGTGGACTTCTTCAGCGTCGGCACCAACGACCTGACGCAGTACGCCCTGGCCATCGACCGCGGCCACCCGACGCTGTCCGCCCAAGCCGACGGCCTGCACCCGGCGGTGCTGCAACTGATCGACATGACCGTGCGCGCCGCCCATGCTCACGGCAAGTGGGTGGGCGTGTGCGGCGAGCTGGCCGCCGACGCCCAGGCGCTGCCGGTCCTGCTGGGGCTGGCGGTGGACGAGCTGAGCGTGTCCGCGCGCAGCATCCCGCTGGTGAAGCAGGGCGTGCGCGAACTGGACCTGGGCCAGGCCCGCGAACTGGCCGGCGGCGCCCTCGGCCTGGCCTCGGCGGCGGAGGTCCGCGCCCTGGTGGCGCGGGCCCTGGGGGAGGCGCGCTGATGGCCCGCATCCTCACCCTCACCCTGAACCCGGCGCTGGACCTCACCGTGCGCCTGCCGAGCCTGGAACTGGGCGCGGTGAACCGCAGCGAGGCGGTGCTGGCCCAGGCCGCCGGCAAGGGCCTGAACGTCGCCCAAGTGCTCGCCGACCTTGGCCATGAGCTGAGCGTGGGCGGCTTCCTCGGTGCCGACAACGCGGAGGCTTTCGACGCGCTGTTTCGCCGCCGCGGCTTCCGCGATGCCTTCGTCCGGGTGCCGGGCGAGACGCGCAGCAACATCAAGCTGGCCGAACGCAGCGGGCGCATCACCGACCTCAACGGCCCCGGCCTGGAAGTGGATGCCGAGGCCCAGCGGCGCCTGCTGGACGGTTTGGACGAACTGGTCGCCGATCAGGACCTGGTGGTGGTGGCCGGCAGCCTGCCGCGCGGCGTGCAGCCGCAGTGGCTGCATGAACTGCTGTTGCGCCTGAAGCGCCTGGGCCTGCGCGTGGCCCTGGACAGCAGCGGCGAGGCCCTGCGCCAGGGGCTGGCGGCCAGGCCCTGGCTGGTCAAGCCGAACGCCGAGGAACTGGCCGAGGCCTGCGGCCCGGCGGGCGAGGGCGGCGTCGACGCCCAGGCCCGCGCCCTGCGCGCCGGCGGCATCGAGCACCTGGTGCTCTCCGAGGGCGCCGAGGGCGTGCGCTGGTACGGCCCGGACGGGCTGTGGCAGGCGACGCCGCCGAAGGTCGAGGTGGCCAGCACCGTTGGCGCCGGCGACTCGCTGCTGGCGGCGATGGTCGACGGCCTGCTCGCCGGCCGGCCCGCCGAGCAGGTGCTGCGCCAGGCCACCGCGGTGGCCGCCCTGGCCGTGACCCAGTTCGACTTCGGCATCGCCGACCGCGAGCGCCTGGCCCGCCTGCAGGCGCAGGTGGCGGTGCGCGCGCTGGATCGATCCGCCCGCCCGCAGCGCCGGGCGGAGCCATGACAAGAGGTACGACGATGAATCTTGCCCTGATCACCGCCTGCCCCAACGGCCAGGTCACCAGCCTGCTCAGCGCGCGCTTGCTGCGCGCCGCCGCCGAACGCCTGGGCTGGTCGGTGTGCGTCGAGAGCAACGAACCGCAGCGCCCCGAGCAGCGCCTGAGCGCCGAACAGATCGCCGCCGCCGACCTGGTGCTGGTGGTCAGCAGCCAGCCGCTGGACTTGTCCCGCTTCGCCGGCAAGCCGCTGTTCCAGGCACGCCCGGCCGAGGCCCTGGCCGAGCCCGCGGCCTTTCTGCAACGCGCCGCCGCCGAGGCGCAGCCCTGGCAAGGTGCTGCCGAACCTGAAGCCGAGGCCAAGGCGGTGCGAGTAGTGGCGGTGACTGCCTGCCCGACCGGTGTGGCGCACACCTTCATGGCCGCCGAGGCCCTTCAGCAGGCCGCCGAGCGCCTGGGCTGGCAACTGCGGGTGGAAACCCAGGGCTCGGTGGGCGCGCGCAATCCGCTCTCGGCCGAGGACATAGCCGCCGCCGACGTGGTGCTGCTGGCGGCCGACATCGAGGTGAACGCCGAGCGCTTCGCCGGCAAGCGCATCTTCCGCTGCGGCACCGGCGTGGCGCTGAAGCAGCCCGAGGCGACCTTGCGCAAGGCCCTGGAGGAAGGCGCCACGGAAAGCGCCGTCGCCGCCGCTGCGCAGAAGCCGGGCAAGGGCGAGGCGCGCGGGCTGTACAAGCACCTGCTGACCGGGGTGTCGTTCATGCTGCCGATGGTGGTGGCCGGCGGCTTGCTGATCGCGCTGTCCTTCGTGTTCGGCATCCAGGCCTTCAAGGAGCCGGGCACCCTGGCCGCGGCGCTGATGCAGATCGGCGGCGAAAGCGCCTTCAAGCTGATGGTGCCGATGCTCGCCGGCTACATCGCCTGGTCCATCGCCGACCGCCCGGGTCTGGCGCCGGGAATGATCGGCGGCCTGCTGGCCAGCAGCCTGGGCGCCGGCTTCCTCGGCGGCATAGTGGCGGGCCTGCTGGCCGGCTACTCGGCGCGCGCGGTGAGCCAGTGGCTGAAGCTGCCGCAGAGCCTGGAGGCGCTCAAGCCGATCCTGCTGATCCCGCTGCTGTGCAGTCTGTTCACCGGGCTGGTGATGATCTACGTGGTGGGCCAGCCGGTGGCCGGGTTGATGAGCGCGCTGACCGATTTCCTGGCCGGCATGGGCACGGCCAACGCCATCCTCCTCGGCCTGCTGCTCGGCGGCATGATGTGCGTCGACCTCGGCGGGCCGATCAACAAGGCCGCCTACGCCTTCTCCGTGGGCCTGCTGGCTTCGCAGAGCTACGCGCCCATGGCGGCGACCATGGCCGCCGGCATGGTGCCGCCAATCGGCATGGGCCTCGCCACCCTGCTGGCCCGACGCAAGTTCGCCCGGAGCGAGCGCGAGGCCGGCAAGGCGGCGCTGGTGCTGGGCCTGTGCTTCATCTCCGAGGGCGCCATCCCCTTCGCCGCCAAGGACCCGCTGCGGGTGCTGCCGGCGAGCGTGGTGGGCGGCGCGCTGACCGGGGCGCTGTCGATGTACTTCGGCTGCAAGCTGCTGGCGCCCCATGGCGGGTTTTTCGTGTTGCTGATTCCCAATGCGATGAACCATGCGCTGGCGTATCTGCTGGCGATCGTCGTGGGGAGTGTGGTGACGGGGGTGATTTATGCGGTGCTCAAGCGGGATGAGGTGCAGGGGATGGTGGGGGTGCCGGGGCGGGCTGCTGAGTGATCTCGTAGGGCGTATAACCGTTCGCGGTTATACGCCGTTGGGCAATGCACCGGTGCCAGCTCCAAGAGCGCCCTCTCCCTAACCCTCTCCCTGAAGGGAGAGGGGACTGTTCGGAGCGCTTGGATGTTCTGGAGTCAGCCGGCTGGCACGAAGTTTCCGACTGACGCCAAACCTTCTTTCGGCACGGACAAGCCCCCTCTCCCTTCAGGGCGGGGCGCGCAGCCGAGGGCTGGGGAGAGGGAGCGGAGTCAATCCAACGCACCAGCGCTGCCGGGAAACACGGTTCGCGAGCAAGCTCGCTCGCCCCTCAGGCACTCCGCCGCAATGGCTGCTCTTGCGCCGGCACCGGCAGCCGGTGCGAATCCCCCCGGCCCATGGCGAAGTATTCGAACCCATAGCGCGCCATCCGCTCCGGATCGTAGAGGTTGCGCCCATCGAAGATCACCGGTGCCTTCAAGCGGCTGGCCAGCAGCTCGAAATCCGGCGCCTTGAACTGCTGCCACTCGGTGCAGATCACCAGGGCATCGGCGCCGCCCAGCGCCGCCTCGGGGGTGCCCATCAGCGTCAGGCGTTCGTCATGGCCATACAGGCGCTGGGCCTCGGGCATGGCTTCGGGGTCGAAGGCGCGGACCTTGGCCCCGGCCGCCCACAGCGCCTCCATCAGGGCGCGGCTGGGGGCGTCGCGCATGTCGTCGGTGTTGGGCTTGAACGACAGGCCCCAGAGGGCGAAGGTGCGGCCCTTGAGGTTGCCGCCGAAGTAGGCGGCGATGCGCTCGAACAGCTTGTGCTTCTGGCGCTGGTTGATGGCTTCCACCGCGCGCAGCAGGTCGCTGGAGCAACTGGCGTCGTCCGCGCTGTGGATCAGGGCCTGGACGTCCTTGGGGAAGCAGGAGCCGCCGTAGCCGCAGCCGGGATAGATGAAGTGGTAGCCGATGCGCGGGTCGGCGCCCATGCCCTGGCGCACCGCCTCGATGTCGGCGCCCAGGTGCTCGGCCAGCTCGGCGATCTGGTTGATGAAGCTGATCTTGGTGGCGAGCATGCAGTTGGCGGCGTACTTGGTCAGCTCCGCGCTGCGCAGGCTCATGCACAGGATGCGGTCGTGGTTGCGGTTGAACGGCTCGTAGATCTCGCGCATCACGTCCAGCACCTCGGGCCGCTCGCAGCCGATGACGATGCGGTCGGGGCGGCGGCAGTCGGCCAGGGCCGAGCCTTCCTTGAGAAATTCCGGGTTGGACACGATATCGAAGTCCAGGCTGCGGCCATGCTGGCTCAGCACCTTGTGGATGTGCGCCTTGACCAGGTCGCCGGTGCCCACCGGCACCGTGGATTTCTCGACGATCACCACCGGCGCTTTGCGGTGCAGGGCGATGCCCTCGGCCACCGCGAACACCGCGCCGAGGTCGGCCGAGCCGTCGGCGAGCGGCGGCGTGCCCACGGCGATGAACTGCACCAGGCCGTGGGCCGCGGCCACTTCCACCTCGCTGGTGAAGCGCAGGCGGCCGGCTTCCAGGTTCTCCTTCACCAGCTCGGCCAGGCCCGGCTCGTAGATGCTCACCTGGCCGCGCTGCAGCTTGGCGACCTTGGTCTGGTCGATGTCCATGCAGACCACGTCGTGGCCCACTTCGGCCATGACCGCGGCCTGCACCAGGCCGACGTAGCCGATCCCGAATACGCTGATTTTCATGGTTGTGTCCCTGGTGGTTACGGGTGATTCGAGCGCACCGCCGTGCTGCCGCCCTGGCTGGAGCCAGCATGCCGGTGCTTCGTTACGGTTCTCTTGCCGCGCGGCGCGTTGATGGTCAGCACGCCGGCGATCACCAGGGCCACGCCGAGGGCGCCGCGGGTGTTCAGCGGTTCGCCGAAGCCGGGCAGCGCGGCGGCGCCCAGGTAGACCAGGGCGTAGCTGATGCTCAGCAACGAGTAGGCGCGGCCCAGCGGCAAGTGGCGCAGGGCGCCCAGCCAGCACAGCAGCGACAGCGCGTAGGCCAGCACGGCGGCGGCGAGCACGCCCAGCAGCGGCAGGTGGTAGGTGCTCAGCGCTTGCAGCCACTGCGCCGGCTCGGGCAGGCGCACCATGGCCCAACGCATGCCCAACTGGGCGCCACTGACCAGCGCCACGCTGCCCAGCGCCAGGGCGAAGCCGGTGACGCGGCTCATGCCTGCGCCCCCAGCAGCGCCACGCCGGCGCCGATCAGCAGGATGCCCAGCCAGTGGCGCGCATCGACGCTTTCGCCGAAGAGCAGGCGCGCGGCCAGGGTGACCAGCACAAAGTTCAGGCTCAGCATCGGGTAGGCCAGGCCCACCGGCAGGCGCTGCAACAGCAGCAGCCAGAGCAGCAGGGCAGCGCCCAGGCAGGCCATGGCCAGCAGCAGCCAGGGCGACAGCAGCTTGCCCGCAAGGCCGAGGCTGCGTTCGCCCCAGCCGTCCACGGCGAGCTTCTGCGCCACCTGGCCGAGGCAGGTGAGCAGGCACACGGCGGCGAGCAGCAGGGCGGTCATGGCGCGGCCTGCGGGATCAGTAGGAAGACCAGGTGGTTTTCCCGGTAGCTGGTGACATCCCGCGGCATCAGCGCCAGCTCGGCTTCGTCGCCGGGGCTGTTGATGCGCAGGATCACGCCCACCGGCCCCTTGCGGCGCGCATCGGCGAGCCAGGCGGGGAAGCCCTCCAGGCTCAGCGAGCGGCCCTGGGCGTCGGGGTAGCCGAGGCCGTACTTGAGCTCGCCCTCGGTGTTGAGCAGGAACACCTCGCTGCGCCCGGTGCGCCAGGCCAGCGCCGAGGCGCTGCCCAGGTCGTTGCTCAGCAGGGTGCGGGCGCCGGCCAGTTCCTCCAGGTGCTGGGCGATGAACTGGTCGGGCATCTTGCTGTTGATCATGCGCTCGGGCAGCGCCGCCGGCGCCGCGGCCACCAGCAGCCAGGCGGCCAGCGCCGGGGCGGCCCACAGTTGTTGCGGGCGCAGCCATTGCAAGGCGCCGCACAGGGCCCAGAGGGCGCAGACCAGGCCGATCAGCAGCAGGCTCGGCAGTTGCTGGTGGTACAGCGCCTTCTTCGCCTGCAGGAATGCCAGCGCGGCCAGGCCGAGCAGGCCCAGCAGCAGGTTCAGCGCGCCGTTCAGGCGCAGCGTCCGCAGGCGCCTGCTCTCCAGGGCGCCGGCCAGGGCATCGGCCATCAGCAGGGCCAGGGGCGCGAAGCAGGGCATGATGTAGGTCGGCAGCTTGCCCCTGGCCAGGCTGAAGAACAGGAAGGGCATGGCGAACCACAGCAGCAGGAACACCGCGTGGGGCGCGCGGCGCGCCTGCCAGCCGCGCTGGAAGGCGGCGGGGACCAGCAGCGTCCAAGGCGCCGCGCAGGCGAACAGCAGCGGCACGAAGAACCAGAACGGTCGCGCGTGCTGGGCGTCGCTGCCGGCGAAGCGCTGGATGTGCTCGTGCCAGAAGAAGAAATGCCAGAAGTCCGGCTCGCGCAGGTGCACCGCCAGCACCCAGGGCAGGCTGGCCAGCAGCGCCACCAGCAGCGCCAGCGGGCCGAGCAGGAAGAGTTCGCCCAGGCGCCGGCGCCATAGCGCGTAGGGCAACGCCACCAGCACCGGCAGCAGACCGGCGAGGAAGCCCTTGGTCATGAAGCCCATGGCGCAGGCTGCGCCCAGCGCCACCCAGGCGCCGAGGCGGGCGCGGCGCGAGGTGGCCTCGAAGGCGAACCACAGGGCGAACAGGCTCAGGTTCACCCACAGGGTGAATTGCGGGTCGAGGTTGGCGTAGCCGGCCTGCCCGGCGATCAAGGCGAAGCTGGCGTAGAGCAGCGCGGCCATCCACGCCCGGGCCGGCTGCGGCCACAGCCGCCGGCCCAGCAGCCACACCAGCAGGGTGCTGCAGGCGCTGACCAGCACCGAGGCGAAGCGCACGCCGAACAGGTTCTCGCCGAACGCCGCCTGGCCGAGGGCGACCAGCCAGTAGCCGGAGACGGGCTTCTCGAAGTAGCGCAGGCCGAGGAAGTGCGGCGCTACCCAGTCGCCGCCATGCAGCATGTCCTGGGCGACCTGCGCGTAGCGCGTCTCGTCGGGTATCCACAGGCCGTGCAGGCCCAGCGGCACGAGGAAGAACAGGACCAGCACGGCCCCGGCCAGCAGGCTGTAGCGCCGGTTCATCGCTGTACGCCCAGCCAGCCTTCGCGGCCCGCCAGGCTGCCGCGGCGCAGCTCGCCCAGCGGCAGCGTCGCCAGGTCGGCCGGCAGCAACTGGCCGAGGGGGCGGAAGCGGATGCCGCCCTCGCGGGCATGGCCTAGCAGCGCGCGGAAGGCGTCGGCCATGACGATGCCCTCTACCTCGGCGTGCACGGTGTAGACGTTCAGCGCCTGCGGGTGGAAGCGGGCCATGATGAAGTCGTTGAAGGCGTCGGCGGAAAGGTCCGGGCCCACCACCTCGTCGAAGGTCGGCAGGTCCACCGGCACCTGCGGGGTGCCCGGGCGGCCGTCGGCCAGGCGCGGGCGGAACGGCGAGGCGCCGCGGCAGTCGCTGTTGTAGCGGAAGCCGAAGGCCTCCTTGGCCTGCACGGTGCGCTCGTCGGCGCGCCAGCCGGCCACCGCCGAGCAGTCCACGCGCTGGCCGAGGATGTCGCTGAGGCTGTCCACGCCCAGGGCGATCTGCCGATGCAGCTGCTCGGCGCTCCAGTGGCCGGCGTTGGCCTGCCAGCCGTGGTGGTCCCAGGCGTGCAGGCCGACCTCGTGGCCGGCGGCCAGGGTGCGCCGCATCAGCGGGCCGAGGTCGCGGCCGATGGGCCGGCCGGGCCAGGCGGTGCCGGCCAGGAGGATGTCCCAGCCGTACAGGCTGGCGGCCTTCGAACGCAGCATCTTCCACAGGAAGCGCGGCCGCGCCAGGCGCCACAGGTGGCGGCCCATGTTGTCCGGGCCGACGCTGAAGAAGAAGGTCGCCTTCACCCCCGCCTCGTCGAGCAGCTCCAGCAGCCGCGGCACGCCGTCGCGGGTGCCGCGGTAGGTGTCGACATCGATGCGCAGCCCGGCCTGCATCAGCTGGCGATCCTCAGCTTGCCGGTCTGCTGCTGTTCGGCGATGGCCTCGCGCAGGAAGAAGTCGAGGGTCTTGGCGATGGTCTCGCGCATGTGCACCTTCGGCTCCCAGTCCAGCAGGCGGCGGGCGTTGTCGATGCTCGGCCTGCGGTGCGCCACGTCCTGGTAGCCGTCGCCGTAGAAGCTGCGGCTCTCCACCTCGCGGAAGCCGGCGAAGGGCGGGAAGTGCGCGCGCAGCGGGTGGGCCTCGAACTGGCGCAGCAGTTCCTCGCCCAGCTCGCGGATGCTCGCCTCGTTGTCCGGGTTGCCGATGTTGACGATCTGCCCGTCGCAGCGCCCGCCGTCGTTGTCGACGATGCGCGCCAGGGCCTCGATGCCGTCGTCCACGTCGGTGAAGCAGCGCTTCTGCGCGCCGCCGTCGACCAGGCGGATCGGCGTGCCTTCCACCAGGTGCAGGATCAGCTGGGTGATGGCCCGCGATGAGCCGATGCGCGCCGAGTCCAGGCGGTCCAGGCGCGGGCCCATCCAGTTGAACGGGCGGAACAGGGTGAAGCGCAGGCCCTTCTGGCCGTAGGCCCAGATCACCCGGTCGAGCAGCTGCTTGGACACCGAGTAGATCCAGCGCTGCTTGTTGATCGGGCCCACCACCAGGTTGGAACTGTCCTCGTCGAAGCTGGCGTCGCTGCACATGCCGTACACCTCGGAGGTGGACGGGAAGATCACCCGCTTGCCGTACTTCACGCAGTAGCGCACCAGCTTGAGGTTTTCCTCGAAGTCCAGCTCGAACACGCGCAGCGGGTTGCGGGTGTACTCGATGGGGGTGGCGATGGCCACCAGCGGCAGCACCACATCGCACTTCTTGATGTGGTACTCGATCCACTCGGTGTGGATGCTGATGTCGCCCTCGACGAAGTGGAAGTCCGGGTTGCTCTTCAGCCGTTCGATGGCGTCGGAGCCGATGTCCAGGCCATACACCTCGTAGTGGCCGTCGCGCAGCAGGCGCTCGGAGAGGTGGTTGCCGATGAAGCCATTGACGCCGAGGATCAGCACCCGCGTCTTGCGCCGGGGCTTGCCCACCGCGTGCAGCCGCGAGCCGGTCACCAGGCCCATCTCGCGGGCCAGTTGCGCGCCGGCGAGGAACAGCCCGGCGTCGCCCTGCTGGCCGGCGACTATCTCCAGGCTGTCTTCGCCGCAGGCGATGCGCAGCGGTTCCACGCCAAGCACGGCGCCGGCCGGGCGGCCCTGGTTGCCGGGCACCACCTTCGACTGCCAGACGATCAGCTTGCGCTCGCCCACCGGGGCGAAGGCGCCGGGGTAGGGTTGCGTCACCGCGCGCACCAGGTTGTGCAGTTCGCTGGCCGGGCGGCGCCAGTCGAGCAGGCCGTCGGCCGGGGTGCGGCGGCCGAAGTAGCTGGCCTGGCTTTCGTCCTGTTCGCGCTCGACGAAGTCGCCTTCGAGCATCGCCGGCAACAGCCGGCCGAGCAGTTCGCCGGCGGCCTCGCGCAGCTTGCCGTGCAGGCTCAGGGCGGTGTCCTCGGCGTCGATGGCCACGCGCTGCTGGGCGATGATGGCGCCGGCGTCGGGGCGCTTGACCATGCGGTGCAGGGTCACGCCGGTTTCGCTTTCTCCGTTGACCAGCACCCAGTTGGCCGGGGCGCGGCCGCGGTAGCGCGGCAGCAGCGAGCCGTGCAGGTTGAAGGCGCCGCGGCGGGCGCAGGCCAGCAGTTCCTCGCCGAGCAGGTGGCGGTAGTAGAACGAGAAGATGAACTGCGGCTGCAGCTCGCGGATGCGCGCGATCCACAGCGGGTGGTTGACGTCCTCCGGGGCGTGCACCGGGATGCCGCGCTGCGCGCACAGCTGCGCCACCGAGCCGAAGAAGCGGTTCTCCCGCGCGTCGTCGGCGTGGGTGAACACCGCATCGATCCGGTAGCCGGCGGCCAGCAGGGCTTCGATGCCGGCGCAGCCGATGTCGTGGTAGGCGAATACGAGGGTCTTGGCGCTCATTGGGCTAGGGACTCGACGGCAGGGGTAGGGGAGATCGACGCGGTGCTGGCGGTGGGCAGGGCCGCGCCGCGCGCCACGCGCTCGATGAAGAAGCGCGGGCGGGCGCGCACGTCGTTGTACATGCGGCCCAGGTACTCGCCGAGCAGGCCCATGCCGACCAGCTGCACGCCGCTGAACAGGAAGAGGATGGCGAACAGCACGAACAGGCCGTCGCCGGCCCAGGCCGCGCCGAACAGCAGGCGCAGCGCCAGCAGCAGGACGCCGAAGGCGGTGCCGGCCAGGGCCATGCCGGCGCCGACCAGGCTGAGCAGGCGCAGCGGGCTGGTGGTCATGCAGGTGACCAGGTCGAACATCAGGTTGACCAGGCGCAGGAAGCCGTACTTCGACTCGCCGTGTTCGCGCTCGGCGTGGCTGACGACGATCTCGCTGGTGTGGCGGGCGAAGCCGTTGGCCAGGATGGGGATGAAGGTGCTGCGCTCGCGGCAGGCCAGCATCGCCTTGACGATGCCGCGGCGGTAGGCGCGCAGCATACAGCCGTAGTCGCTCATGGCCACGCCGGTGGAGCGCTGCACGGCCAGGTTGATCAGCTTCGACGGCCAGCGGCGCAGGGCCGAGTCCTGGCGGTCGCCGCGCACCGTGCCGACCACGTCGTAGCCCCTGGCAGCCTGCTCGACCAGCCGCGGGATTTCCTCCGGCGGGTTCTGCAGGTCGGCGTCGAGGGTGATCACCAGGTCGCCGCGGCATTGCTCGAAGCCGGCCATGATCGCCGCGTGCTGGCCGTAGTTGCGGTTGAGGATGACCGCCAGCACGTGGCTGTCGGGCGCCTCGGCGGCTTCCTGGAGCAGTTCGGCGGAGCCGTCGCGGCTGCCGTCGTCGACCAGCACGATTTCGTAGGCGCGGCCGAGCTGGCGGCAGGCGGCGTCGGTGCGGCGCAGCAGTTCGGGCAGGCTGTCCTGCTCGTTGTACACCGGGATGACCACGGAGACGCAGTCGATGGCATAGGGTTTCACGGGTTCACCGAAGAAGGGTTTCGCAGGCCCCGACCACGCGCTCCAGGTCGGCGTCGGTCATGTCGGGGAACAGCGGGATGGAACACAGGCGCGCCGAGTTCCATTCGGTGGCGGGGAGGCTGACGCCGGGGAAGCGCTGGCGGTACCAGCTGTGCAGGTGGGTGCCGATGAAGTGGATGCCGCTGCCGATGCCGCGCTGCTGCAGAGCCTGCATGAAGGCGTCGCGGTGCATGCCGCAGGCCTGCTCGTCGATGCGCAGGATGAACAGGTGCCAGGCGTGCTGCTGCGGGTAGCCGGGCACGCTCAGCGGCTGCACCGGCAGGTGCGCCAGGCGCGCCAGGTACTGCGCGGCGAGTTCGGCGCGGCGGGCATTGAGCGCGTCCAGGCGCTCCAATTGGATCAGGGCGATGGCGGCGTTGATGTCGGTGAGGTTGTACTTGAAGCCCGGCTCGATCACCTGCGCCTGGGGCTTGCGGCCGTGGCTAAGGCGGTCGTAGGCGTCCACCCCCAGGCCGTGGAACTTCAGGGTGCGCACGCGGTTGGCCAGGGCCTCGTCGTCGCTGACGAACATCCCGCCCTCGGCGCAGGTCATGTTCTTGATGGCGTGGAAGGAGAAGATCGCCGTGCCGCGTGAACCGACGTGGCGGCCGCGGTAGCGGGTGCCGGCGGCGTGGGCGGCGTCCTCGATCACTGCGATGCCGTGTTTTTCGGCCAGGGCGTAGAGCGGGTCGAGGTCGAAGGCGGCGCCGGCATAGTGCACCGGGATGATCGCTTTCGTGCGCGGGGTGATGGCCGCCTCGATGCGCGCGGCATCGGTCATCAGGGTGTCGCGGTCGACGTCGACGAACACCGGCGTGGCGCCCAGTAGGCAGATCATGTTGGCGGTGGACACCCAGGTCTGCGACGGGGTGATCACCTCGTCGCCCGGGCCGATGCCCAGCGCGAGCAGGGCGATGTGCATGGCGCCGGTGGCCGAGGCCACGGCCACGGCGTGCTTGCAACCGACGTAGTCGGCGAAGCGCTGCTCCAGCAGCTGGTTCTGCGGGCCGGTGGTGATCCAGCCGGAGCCGAGCACCTGGCTGACGGCCTGGATTTCCTCGGCGCCGATGCTGGGCCGGGAGAAGGGGAGGAACGCGTTGTCCATGCGGGTCACGGGACTGTGGCCATTGAGTGCATCCATGCTCGCCGAGCAATCGTTAAGAACCCGTTATGAGCATGTTCGGAAAATGTCGCGGCCCTGCCTGCACCCTGGCGGGGCAGGGCAGACGGGTGGGAAGGGATCGTTGCGGACCCTTCGCCAGGGGCGACGGTGGCTGCCGCGCAGGGCGCTGAAAATGGGCTTGCAGGCCGCGGCCGCTCTATTCCGGGGCAAATTGAACGAGCGCTCGACTTGGCCGGAAAACACTGTTGAACACTCGTTCATTCGTGGTTATGGTGATGCCACGCCCCGCCGCCTGGGATATCCACTACGCCGCCGTGGCGGCGCAACGCGCCGGGGAGGACGCGATCGTCCTCAGCGTCGGCGATCCGGACTTCGCCACGCCGGCCTTCATCACCGATGCGGCGGCCGAACCCGAAGCGCGCCTGGGATCAAGGTCAAACGGCGGATAACGCCGTAGGCGTTATGCGCCCTACGGCTGGAAACGAAAACGCCCGCACGATGCGGGCGTTTTTGCTGGGCACCGAACTCAGTGGTGTTCGCGCGTGGCGCGGAAGGTGATGTCCGGCCAGCGTTCTTCCATCAGGCTCAGGTTCACCCGGGTGGGGGCCAGGTAGGTGAGGTGGCCGCCGCCGTCCACGGAGAGGTTCTCGAAGGCCTTGTCCTTGAACTCCTTGAGCTTCTTCTCATCCTTGCACTCGATCCAGCGCGCCGACCAGACGTTGATCTGCTCGTAGGCGCACTCGACCTTGTATTCCTCCTTCAGGCGGCTGGCGACCACGTCGAACTGCAGCACACCGACCGCGCCGAGGATGATGTCGTTGTTGCGCTCGGGGAAGAACACCTGGGTGGCGCCTTCCTCGGCCAGCTCCTGCAGGCCCTGGCGCAGCTGCTTGGACTTCAGCGGGTCCTTCAGGCGCACGCGGCGGAACAGTTCCGGGGCGAAGTGCGGGATGCCGGTGAAGCCGAGGTTCTCGCCCTCGGTGAAGGTGTCGCCGATCTGGATGGTGCCGTGGTTGTGCAGGCCGATGATGTCGCCGGCGTAGGCCTCTTCCAGCTGCTCGCGCTCGCTGGAGAAGAAGGTCAGGGCGTCGGCGATCTTCACGTCCTTGCCCAGGCGCACGTGGCGCATCTTCATGCCCTTCTCGTACTTGCCCGAGCAGATGCGCATGAAGGCGATGCGGTCGCGGTGTTTCGGGTCCATGTTCGCCTGGATCTTGAACACGAAGCCTGTGAACTTCTCCTCGGTGGGCTCGACGATGCGCTCGTGGGCAGCGCGCGCCAGCGGCTGCGGGGCCCAGTCGACGATGCAGTCGAGCACCTGGTCGACGCCGAAGTTGCCCAGCGCGGTACCGAAGAACACCGGGGTCATCTCGCCCTTGAGGAAGGCTTCCTTGTCGAACTCGTGGCAGGCGCCCTGCACCAGCTCCAGCTCTTCGAGGAAGTTGTCGTAGAGATCGCCCAGGTGCGCGCGGGCCTCGTCGGAGTCGAGCTTGTCGATCACCTGGGTCTCGATGCGCTCGTGGCCGTGGCCGGGCACGTAGACGATGATCTTGTCCTCGGCCAGGTGGTACACGCCCTTGAAGTCCCGGTAGCAGCCGATCGGCCAGGTGATGGGCGCGGCCTTGATCTTCAGCACCGCCTCGATCTCGTCGAGCAGCTCGATGGGGTCGCGGATGTCGCGGTCGAGTTTGTTGATGAAGCTGACGATGGGCGTGTCGCGCAGGCGGCAGACTTCCATCAGGGCGATGGTCCGCGGCTCTACCCCTTTACCGCCGTCGAGCACCATCAGCGCCGAGTCCACCGCGGTCAGGGTGCGGTAGGTGTCTTCGGAGAAGTCTTCGTGGCCGGGGGTGTCGAGCAGGTTGACCATGTGCTCGCGGTAGGGGAACTGCATCACCGAGGTGGTGATGGAGATGCCGCGCTGCTTCTCCATTTCCATCCAGTCGGAGGTCGCGTGGCGGTCGGACTTGCGCGACTTCACGGTGCCGGCGACGGCGATGGCCTTGCCCATCAGCAGCAGCTTCTCGGTGATGGTGGTCTTACCGGCGTCGGGGTGGGAGATGATCGCGAAGGTACGGCGCTTGGCGACTTCGGCGGCCTGGTTGGTCATGGGTGCGTGCCTGCTGGAGTTCGGTGACGGCGGGCGCGGTCGGCCCGGAAAAGCGCGGGATTATAGCCCAAAGCCTTGCGTCGCCGGCAGGTGCGGCGACGCAAGGCCCCGCCTCAGTGGCCGTCGTCGGCCGCGGGCGCCGCGCCGCGGTAGAGGGTGCGCACCAGCGGGCCGATGGACAGGCCCTGGAGCAGGATGGACACCAGCACCACCACGTAGGTCAGGCTGAGGATCAGGTCGCGCTGCTCGCCCAGCGGCAGCGACAGCGCCAGGGCCACCGAGACGCCGCCGCGCAGGCCGCCCCAGACCAGGATGCGGATGGTCCCGCCCGGCACCTGGCGGCGCCCGGCCTCGGTCTGGCGCAGCACCAGGATGGCCGGGGCCACGGTGAGCAGGCGCGAGGCCAGCACCGCGCCGCCGAGGACCAGGGCGGCCACCACGTGCAGCCAGTTGAACGGCAACAGCAGCAGCTCCAGGCCGATCAGGGCGAACAGCAGGGCGTTGAGGATTTCGTCGATCAGCTCCCAGAACTTGTCGATATAGCGCCGCGTCTCGTCGGACATGGCGTACTGGCGCGCCTGGTTGCCGATGATCAGCCCGGCCACCACCATGGCGATCGGCGCCGACACGTGCAGGCGCGCGGCCAGGGCGGCGCCGCCGATGACCAGGGCGAGGGTCAGCATCACTTCCACCTGGTACTGGTCGATGCCGCGCATCATCAGGAACACCCCGTAGCCCAGCGCCGCGCCGAACAGCACGCCGCCCACCGCCTCCTGCAGGAACAGCCAGGCGGTGGCCGAGACGGTCGGCGTCTCGCCGGCCATGAGGATGCCCAGTAGGATGGTGAACACCACCACCGCAGTGCCGTCGTTGAACAGCGACTCGCCGACGATGGTGGTGGCCAGCGGCTTGGGCGCGCCGGCCGAGCGCAGGATGCCGAGCACGGCGATGGGGTCGGTGGGCGAGATGAGCGCGCCGAACAGCAGGCAGTAGATGAAGTCCACGTGCCAGCCGAACAGGGCGAAGGTGTAGTGCGCCAGGTAGCCGATCACCGTGGTGGCGATCAGCACGCCGAAGGTGGCCAGCAGGCCGATCGGCCACTTGTAGTTGCGCAGGTCGCTGAGGTTCACGTGCAGGGCGCCGGCGAACAGCAGCGCGGGCAGGAACCAGGTCATCAGCACTTCGGAGAAGTCGATGCGGCGGATGATCTGCTGCATCTCCACCTCCAGCACCGGGTAGCCGGCCATCGACAGGCCCTGGGCGAGGAGCGAGAACACCAGCGCCGTGGCCATCACGCCGATGGTCGGCGGCAGCCGCACGAAGCGGTAGTTCACGTAGGTGAGCAGGGTGGTGAGCGTGATGAACGCCGCGGCGAGGTCGAGCATGTCGCAGGTACTCCTTGGCAAGGCAAGTGGGCCGGCCCCAGTGACCTATCCCTGGGTCGGGGGCACGCGGAAAGAGACCGGATGATAACCGGATATGGCGGACATATTGGCGAGCGCCGAGGTTTCGTCCGACAGAGGCGGGGAGTATGGGGTCCAGCCGTGGTTCGGGTTTCCGAGCCTGGTGCGCGAACTTTCCCCAAAGTCAGGGGGCGGTGGTCGGTCGGCACTGCTTGCGGATGAACCCTCGTCGCTGTCCCCGGTCTGTCAAAAAGAAGGGGGATGATCGGGGCGTTCCGAAACCCCTGGAAAGCCCGTGCTGTGCGGTATTCCGTGCATTTTGTGGAGTATCTAGAACAGTCAACTGGCAAGGCGACAAAGGGATTCGGGAAAGCGGCAATTTCTGGTTGAACTCACGGACTTCAGGTCCTAAAGTTCGCGCCCGAACGTCCATGCTGGAAACGATCCATCCGGCTCAAGTACTGACGACGAGAGGTCGCCTCTGGTGCCCTGCGACTCCCGCAACCCTCTCCTGGCGTTGTTGCTCCGCCTTGCCGTAGGTCCACTACTGCCTGCGGCGAAGCGCCTAGCCATGAGAGGGTTGCAGTAGCCGCTGGAACATCGAAGGTCTGATCCTCGGCGACATGCCTTGGGAAGTAGGCGAACCAAAGTGGGGAAACGGATTAGACGTTCAGCTTCACCCCTACGTATCCATGTGTTTTGCCATTGGGAGTCCCAACCATGTCCATCAAGGTCGAGGATTACTTCGCCCCTGAAACCTTCCAGCGTATGAAGGCATTTGCCGACAAGCAGGAAACCCCCTTCGTCGTCATCGACAAGCAGACCATCGCCGACGCCTACGACCAGCTGACCCACTGCTTCCCGTTCGCCAAGGTTTACTACGCGGTCAAGGCCAACCCGGCCACCGAGATCACCGAGCTGCTGCGCGACAAGGGCTCGAACTTCGACATCGCCTCGATCTACGAGCTGGACAAGGTGATGAAGACCGGCGTGGGCCCGGAGCGCATCAGCTACGGCAACACCATCAAGAAAGCCAAGGACATCCGCTACTTCTTCGAGAAGGGCGTGCGCCTGTTCGCCACCGACTCCGAGGCCGACCTGCGCAACATCGCCAAGGCCGCCCCGGGCGCCAAGGTCTACGTGCGCATCCTCACCGAGGGTTCGACCACCGCCGACTGGCCGCTGTCGCGCAAGTTCGGCTGCCAGACCGACATGGCCATGGACCTGCTGATCCTCGCCCGCCAGCTGGGCCTGGTGCCCTACGGCATCTCCTTCCACGTCGGCTCGCAGCAGCGCGACATCTCCGTGTGGGATGCGGCCATCGCCAAGGTCAAGGTGATCTTCGAGCGCCTGAAGGAAGAAGACGGCATCGAGCTGAAGATGATCAACATGGGCGGCGGCTTCCCGGCCAACTACATCGCCAAGACCAACGACCTGGAAACCTACGCCGAGGAAATCATCCGCTTCCTCAAGGAAGACTTCGGCGACGACCTGCCGGAAATCATCCTCGAGCCGGGCCGCTCGCTGATCGCCAACGCCGGCATCCTGGTCAGCGAAGTGGTGCTGGTGGCGCGCAAGTCGCGCACCGCGGTGGAGCGCTGGGTGTACGCGGACGTGGGCAAGTTCTCCGGCCTGATCGAAACCATGGACGAATCCATCAAGTTCCCCATCTGGACCGAGAAGAAGGGCGAGATGGAAGAAGTGGTGATCGCCGGCCCGACCTGCGACAGCGCCGACATCATGTACGAGCACTACAAGTACGGCCTGCCGCTGAACCTGGCCGCCGGCGACCGCCTGTACTGGCTGTCCACCGGCGCCTACACCACCAGCTACAGCGCGGTGGAATTCAACGGCTTCCCGCCGCTGAAGGCCTTCTACATCTGAGCCGCAGCTGAACCGAAGAAACCCCGCCGATGCGGGGTTTTTTCTTTTGTCCCGGCCAATGCCTTTCCGACTGCGCCGAGGGCTTTTCGTAGGATGGGTTGAGCTTGCGAAACCCATGCGGTGGTGATGATGGGTATCGCTTCGCTCAACCCATCCTACGGGCGCGGAGGTGTAGGCAGGATAGCTCGGACGTAGGAACGAACTCTGTCCGCGATAGCCGGAGGTGTCGGCGCGATTCGCGGATGAGATCCGCTCCTACGCCGCCCCGCCCACACCATCCCCGGGACGCACGTCATGCGCACGAAATCGCGGGCAGGGCCCGCGCGGCTCAACCCTCGTTGGCCTGGCGCACCTGGACGGCGGCCGGCGCCTTGCCTGCCTTGGCCAACTGCTGGTCGCCCATTGCGTTATCCAGCGGCAACTTGTCGAACTCGTGCAGGCCGTTCTTCGCGTAGGGGTCGCCGATCCAGCGCGGCGCCGCGACGAACTCGGGGCTGACCAGGCTCTTGCCCGGCTCGTAGCGGTCGTAGCTCAGGCCGGCCAGGTCGGACAGGGTGTGGATCAGGTGCGAGCTGCTGTAGGGCCTTCCGCTCAGCGCCTGCAGGTCGCGCGGGTGGGCCTGTTGCCAGCTCGGCGAGGTCCAGAGCAGGAAGGGGATGGTGTACATCGGCCGCGTCGGGTCGCCTTCGTTGCGCCCCAGGCGGTCGTGCTTGCCGGAGCTGAAGACTTCCTCACCATGGTCGGAAAGGTACACCAGGAAGCCGTTCGGCTCGCTGGCGGCGTAGCGCTTGATCAGGCTGGCGACCACGAAGTCGTTGTGCAGCACCGCGTTGTCGTAGGCGTTGTAGGTGTCCGCCTGGTCGTCCGAGAGCCCGGCCGGCACGCCCTGGCGGTCCTTGAAGCGGGCGAACGCTTCGGGGTAGCGATAGCGGTAGTCCATGTGGGTGCCCAGCAGGTGCACCACGATGAGTTTCTTCGGCGCCGGGTCCTTGAGCACCTGTTCGAAGGGCGCGAAGACCACGTCGTCGTACTGGCGGGCGTTCTGGTTGCGCTGGTTGTTCAGGTAGAACTGCTCGTCCGTCTGCTGCGAGAAGGTGGTGAGCATGGTGTTGCGCTTGGTCATCGTCTGCTGGTTGGTGATCCAGAAGGTCTTGTAGCCGGCCTGTTTCATCAGGTTGATCAGCGACGGGTCGGTGAGGAAGCGGTCCGGGTGCTGCTCGTCGCCGAAGGTGAGGATCTGCTGCATCACCTCGATGGTGTAGGGGCGCGGCGAGACCACGTCCTTGAACACCGTCAGGTTGCGGTCGCCGGCGGCCAGGGCGTCGAGGTTCGGCGTGGTCGGCCGGTCGTAGCCGTACAGGTGCATGTGCTCGCGGGTGGTGGATTCGCCCAGCACCAGCACCAGGGTGCGCGGCGCCTCGCCGCTGTCATCCTTGAGGTTCTTCAGCGGCGGCAGGGCGGCGTTGCGCTGCAGCAGCTTCTGCATGTTGTCCAACTGCTGGCGGTACTGCGCGTAGCCCACCACCAGTTGCCAGGGCACCGCCGGCTCCATGCGCTGCTGCACCTTCTCCAGGGCCTGGGCGAAGCTGCGCTCCTGGCTGACCATCTGCTTGTAGAAGGGGTAGGCCAGGTTCGCCGCCACCAGCAGCACGGCCAGGGCCACCCGGGCCGGCGCCGGCATGCGCAGCGGGCGCACGCGCCGCCACAGCAGCACCGCCACCGCCGTGTAGAGCAGCAGGGCCAGGCACAGCCAGGTGCTGAAGTACTGGCTGAAGTATTCGCCGGCCTCGGCCGTGTTCGACTCGAACATGACGAAGATGACGCTCTGCGAGAACTCCTGGTGGTAGATGCCGAAGTAGCTCAGGCCCACCAGCGAGGCCGCCCACAGCACCAGGCCAATCAGCGCCGCCAGGCCGCGGGTGAAGCGTGGCAGCAGCAGCGGCGGGGCCAGCCACAGGCTGCTGAGGAAGAAGGCGTCGCGGAAGCCGGCGAAGCCGGTGGTGCCGCTGAACAGGATCAGCGCCTGGGTGACGCCGGAGAAGTACCAGAAGAACAGCAGCAGCCAGCCCAGGCCGGCCCAGTCCACCTTGCGGCGGGAGGGGTTGGTTGCAGTCGACACGCTTGCCTCGTCTTGCAGGGGCCGCCCGTCCGGGCGGTCAGTTGGCTTGCGAGCCTAGCGAGACATGTGTGAAGGGCGGGGCAAGGACATGTGAAAAAAACGTCAAGAAATCGCTTACAGGCGCTTGAGCGCCGCGGCGAACAGATCGGCGTCGGCCGTCTCGCCGAGTTCCGCGGCGCGCCGGTAGTAGGCCAGGGCCAGGCTGCGCAGTTCCGCCTGCGGCGCCCGTTCCAGCTGCTCGCGGGCCACCCGCAGGAAGTTCAGGTTGCCGCCCTCCAGGGCGCGCAGCAGCCAGTAGCGCGCGTCCTCCACCTCGCCCCGCTCGGCCAGCGCCGCGGCGTGGCTGAACTGGCCGCGGAAGTCGCCGGCCACCGCCGAGCGGCGGTACCACTCGCGGGCCTGCTCGGGGTCGCGCGGCACGCACAGGCCTTCCTCGTAATGGCGGCCGACCAGGTTCATCGACTTGGCGTGACCGAGGTCGGCGGCGCGCCGGTACAGCGCCAGGGCATGGGCCGCGTCTCGCGGCACGCCGCGGCCGGTGGCCAGCAGGTTGGCCAGGTTGTACAGGCCCCAGTCGAGGTCCACCGCCGCCGCGCGGGCGTAGTGTTCGGCCGCCTCGGCGGGGTTGGCGGGCACGCCCCAGCCGTGCTCCAGGCAGCGCCCGAGCATGTTGCGCGCCATGGCGTGGCCGCGCTCGGCGGCGATGCGGAACCAGGTCACCGCCAGCGCCGGGTCGCGCTCGATGCCCTGGCCGTCGAGGAGGATCTGCCCGAGCAGCGCCTGGGCCTCGACGTCGCCCTGGCGCGCGGCTTCGAGGATGGCCGCCGCGGCTTGGCGCGGGTCGCTGGCCAGGCGGGCGCGCAATTGCTCCACCGAGAGCTCTTCGCGCCGGCGCAGGACGAACGCCATGTCAGACCTCGACCCAGCGCCGCAGCAGGTTGTGGTAGGTGCCGGTCAGCTCGACCAGGGCCGGGTGCTCGGGCACATCGGCGCTGAGCTTCTGGATCGCCTGGTCCATCTGGAACAGCAGGGCGCGCTGGCTGTCCTCGCGCACCAGGCTCTGCGTCCAGAAGAACGAGGCGAAGCGCGCGCCGCGGGTCACCGGCTCGACCTTGTGCAGGCTGGTGCCGGGGTAGAGCACCAGGTCGCCGGCCGGCAGCTTCACGCGCTGCTCGCCGTAGGTGTCCTGGATCACCAGTTCGCCGCCGTCGTAGTCCTCGGGGTCGCTGAAGAACAGGGTGGAGGAAAGGTCGGTGCGCACCCGTTCGCGGCCGCCCTGCACGTCGCGCACGGCGTTGTCGATGTGGAAGTCGAAGTTGCCGCCGCCGGTATAGCAGTTGAACAGCGGCGGGAACACCTTGTGCGGCAGGGCCGCGGACATGAACAGCGGGTTCTGCCACAGGCGCAGCAGCATGGCCTCGGCGATCTCGCGGGCCAGCGGGTGGTCCTGGGCCAGCTGCAGGTTGTGCTTGGCCTTGGCCGACTGGTAGCCGGCGGTGACCTTGCCGTCGCCCCACTCGGCCTGCTCCAGGGCGGTGCGGATGCGGGTCACCTCGTCGCGAGTGAACAGGCCGGGAATGTGCAGCAGCATGGCGGGGCTCGGTCAAATGAAAATCCGACGCCGATGATAGACATTTGCATTTGCAGCGTATAGCGGAGGTGGCGAACGGTCGCACGGGGTAAATGTAAATGTTGTAAATAAAGTGCGTCTGATAATATTTACTAATTGATACAGATTCTCGTTTTGCACTAGATTGCGCCGCCTTCAGCAAGTCCCTGGGGAGGGAACTTTCGATGTCGCGTCAATCTGTCGAAGCCACCAGCGCTCCGCGCCTGTTGGTCTCCGCCGTCGGTGTGGCCATCACCGCCATGTCCGGCAGCCACTTCGCCCAGGCGGCGGAGTCCACCGAGAAGAAGCCCGCACAGGATGTGCTGTCGCTGGATGCCGACACCGTCGTCGGCCAGCAGGGCGAAGAAACCTACAACGTCCAGCAGTCGGCCTCGCAGAAGTACACCGCGCCGCTGCTCGACACGCCCAAGACCGTCACCGTGATCCCGCAGCAGGTGATCAAGGACACCGGCGCCCTGACCCTGGTCGATGCCCTGCGCACCACGCCCGGCATCACCTTCGGCGCCGGCGAGGGCGGCAACCCGGCGGGCGACCGTCCGTTCATCCGCGGTTTCAACGCCGAGAGCGACACCTTCCTCGACGGCATGCGCGACGTCGCCTCGCAGACCCGCGAAGTGTTCAACATCGAGCAGATCGAAGTCAGCAAGGGCCCGGGCTCGGCCTACACCGGCGCCGGCTCCACCGGCGGCAGCCTGAACCTGGTGAGCAAGACCGCCAAGCTGCAGGACTTCAACGACGCCAGCTTCACCTACGGTTCCGACCAGACCCACCGCACCACCCTGGACGTCAACCACACCCTGGGCGACAACGCGGCCTTCCGACTGAACCTGATGAAGCACGAAGCCAACGTCGCCGGCCGCGACGACGTCAGCGTCAGCCGCTGGGGCGTGGCGCCGACCATCACCTTCGGCTTCAACACCCCGACCCGCGCGACCCTCTCCTACTACCACCTGGCCACCGACGACATCCCGGACTACGGCCTGCCGCTGACCAACGTCGACCGCAGCAAGCACAACCCGAGCAAGCCGGCCTCGGTCGACCGCGACAACTTCTACGGCCTGACCCACCGCGACTACCGCAAGAGCACCACCGACAGCGGCACCTTCCGCATCGAGCACGACCTCAACGACGACCTGACGCTGTCCAACAGCTTCCGCATGGTCCGCACCACGCTCGACTACGTGGTCAGCAACCCCGACGACAGCCGCGGCAACGTCGCCAACGGCTACGTCTATCGCTCGTCGAAGAACCGCAATTCCACCTCCAAGGGCTGGGTCAACCAGACCGACCTGAAGGCCACCTTCGACACCGGCAGCATCCAGCACAGCCTGGTGACCGGCCTGGAGTTCAGCTACGAGGACGTGCACAACCGTCCCTACGTGGTGACCCCGGGGGCCGCGGGCAACACCTGCAACGCCGCCCTGCTGGCCAGCGGCGACTGCACCAGCCTGGCCAACCCGACGCCCAAGGACCCCTGGACCGGCAGCATCGTCGACAGCCAGGCCTACACCGACACCGATACCAAGACCTCGGCCGTCTACGTGTTCGACACCCTCAAGCTCAACGAGCAGTGGGACCTGAACCTGGGCCTGCGCTACGACGACTTCGACACCGAGTCCAGCGGCTACAGCACCGGCGGCCGCGGCTCGGCGCCGGGCAACTTCAAGCGCGAGAGCAACACCCACTTCTGGAACTACCAGACCGGCCTGGTCTACAAGCCGCTGCCCAACGGCAGCATCTACCTGGCCTGGTCCACCTCCAGCAACCCCAGCGGCGAGACCGCAGGCGAGGGCGGCCAGGAAGTCAGCGCGGCCAACACCAGCCTGGACCCGGAACGCAACCGCAACCTGGAGCTGGGCACCAAGTGGGACTTCTTCGACGAGGCGCTGTCGCTGAACGCCGCGGTGTTCCGCACCGACAAGACCAACGCCCGCGTCGCCGACCCGGACAACAGCTCCTTCCAGGTGCTCGACGGCGAACAGCGCGTGCAGGGCGTGGAACTGGGCTTCAGCGGCCAGCTGACGCCCAAGTGGAAGGTCTTCGGCGGCTACACCTACCTGGATAGCGAGATCCGCAAGTCGACCACCAAGTCCGACGAAGGCAACCGCATGCCGCAGGTGGCGCCGAACAACTTCACCCTGTGGACCACCTATGAGGTGCTGCAGGACCTGACCATCGGCGGCGGCACCACCTACGTGGACAAGCAGTTCGGCAACACTGCCAACTCGACCTACATCCCGTCCTACTGGCGCTACGACGCCATGGCCAGCTACAAGCTGAGCAAGAACGTCGACTTGCAGCTGAACGTGCAGAACCTGACCGACAAGCGTTACTTCGACCAGGTCTACAGCACCCACATGGCCCACGTGGCCCCGGGCCGCACGGCGCTGCTGGGGGTGAACCTGCACTTCTGATCGCACGGCCTTCCGTGCACCCCGCCCGTTGCTCCTTCGGGCGGGGTTTTCTATTGTTTGGCGCCCCGCGCCCGAGGTGAGAGCAAGGTGTTGAAGAAAGTCTGGTTCCAGCTGCATTGGTTCTTCGGCATAAGCGCCGGCCTGGTGCTGGCCCTGATGGGCGTGACCGGGGCGGCGCTGTCGTTCCAGGACGAACTGCTGCGCGCCTTCAACCCTGCCAGCCTGACGGTGCAGGAGCAGCCCGGCGGCACCCTGGCGCTGGACGAACTGGTGCAGCGGGTGGAGTCCGCCGAGCCGGGCAGGAAGGTGTCCTTCGTCTGGGCCAAGGTCGACGGCGACGAGGCCGCGCGCATCTTCTTCACCCCGCCGCCGGGCCAGCGCCGCGGCGAATCGCGCTACGTCGACCCCTACACCGGGGCCGCGCTGCCGGCGCCGTCCGGGGAAGGCTTGTTCATGTTCATCATGCAGCTGCACCGTTTCCTGGCCCTGGGCGAGTTCGGCAAGCAGGTGACCGCGGCCTGCACCCTGATCCTCATCTATTTCTGCCTCTCCGGCCTGTACCTGCGCTGGCCGCGCAAGACCCTGAGCTGGCGCGCCTGGCTGGCCCTGGACTGGCGCAAGAAGGGCCGCGCCTTCAACTGGGACCTGCACGCGGTAGCCGGCACCTGGTGCCTGGCCTTCTACCTGCTGGCCTCGCTGACCGGCCTGTACTGGTCCTACGACTGGTACCGCGGCGCGCTGTTCAAGCTGCTCGACGACGCCCCGGCCGGCCAGCAGCGCCAGGGCGGCCGCGGTGGCCGTGGCGGCGAAGCGCCCAAGGGGCCGCCGCTGGAAGTGGACTACAGCGCCCTGTGGAACACCCTGCGCAGCACCGCCGGCCCTGGTCTTGAGGCCTACAACCTGCGCCTGCCGCCGGTGGGCGGGCAGCCGGCCACGGTGTTCTACCGCCTGGACGACGCCGCCCACGAGCGCGCTTTCAACGAAATGCGCATCGACCCGAAGAGCGGCCGCCTGCTGGGCGACAAGCGCTACGCCGACAGCAGTTTCGGCAAGCAGTTGCTGACCAGCGTCTACGCCCTGCACGTGGGCAGCTATTTCGGTATGCCCGGGCGCATCCTGATGATGCTGGCGAGCCTGGCCATGCCGCTGTTCTTCGTCACCGGCTGGCTGCTCTACCTCGACCGCCGGCGCAAGAAGAAGGCCGCCCAGGCCGCCCGCGTCGAACTGGCTGGCGCCGGCGGCGCCGATACCTGGCTGGTGGGCTACGCCAGCCAGAGCGGTTTCGCCGAGCAACTGGCCTGGCAGAGCGCCGGGCAGCTGCAGGCCGCGGGCCTGGCGGTGCGCGTCGAGCCCCTGGCGCGCCTGGACCGCCAGCAACTGGAGCAGACGCGCAACGCGCTCTTCGTGGTCAGCACCTTCGGCGACGGCGAGGCCCCGGACAGCGCCCGCGGCTTCGAGCGCAAGCTGCTCGGCGAAGCCGCCGGCCTCGGCCAGCTGCGCTTCGCCATGCTCGCCCTGGGCGACCGCCAGTACCAGGCCTTCTGCGGCTTCGCCCGGCGGATGCAGGGCTGGCTGCAAGGGCAGGGTGCGCAACCACTGTTCGACGGCGTGGAAGTGGACAACGGCGACGCCGCCGCCCTGCGCGAGTGGCAGCAACACCTGGCGCAACTGACCGGCGTGACCGCGCCGACGCCCTTCGCCGCGCCGCAATACGAACTGTGGAGCCTGGCCGCCCGCGAACACCTCAACCCCGGCAGCCAGGGCCAGTCCACCTGGCTGCTGCGCCTGCAGGCGCCGGCCGGCAGCAGCGCCGACTGGCGCGCCGGCGACCTGGTGGAAATCCTCCCGCAGCACCCGCGCGAACGCGTGCTGGCCTGGCTGGAGCACCTGGGCGTGGACACCGAGGCCAGCGTCGAGGTCGAGGGCGGCAGCATGGCCCTGGCCGATGCCCTGACTGGGCGCGAGCTACCGGTTTCCCTCGGCCACCTGGTCGGCCTGCACCCGCAGGCGTTGCTGGACGCCCTGGTGCCGCTGGCGGCGCGGGAATACTCCATCGCCTCGCTGCCCAGCGACGGCGCCCTGGAACTGATCGTGCGCCAGGAACGGCACCCCGACGGCAGCCTGGGCGTGGGCTCCGGCTGGCTCACCGAATACCTGCAACCCGGCGCCGGCCTGGCCCTGCGCCTGCGCCGCAACGCCGGCTTCCACCTGCCGGAGGAAGACCGCCCGCTGATCCTGATCGGCAACGGCACCGGCCTGGCCGGCCTGCGCTCGCTGCTGCGCGCCAGCATAGGCGCGGGCCGCCGGCGCAACTGGCTGCTGTTCGGCGAACGCAACCGCGAGCACGACTTCTACTGCCGCGAAGAGCTGGAAGGCTACCTGCTGAGCGGCGAACTCCAGCGCCTGGACGTGGCCTTCTCCCGCGACCAGGCGAGCAAGGTCTACGTGCAGGACGTGCTGCGCGAACGCGCTGAGGAGTTGCGGCAGTGGCTGGAAGAGGGCGCCGCGATCTACGTCTGCGGCAGCCTGGAAGGCATGGCCGGCGGCGTGGACGCGGTGCTGCGCGAAGCGCTGGGCGACCTGGCGGTGGAAGCGTTGCTGGAAGAAGGGCGCTACCGGCGGGATGTTTATTAAAGAGGCTGAAGGCTCTTACCTCCAGCCTTCAGCCTCTAGCCTCCAGCGGCTCTTCAAACCCAGAGAATGAACGCCAGGATCGCCCCGAAGAACGCCCACTTCTGCAGGTAGTACAGCTTGCGGTTGCGCTTCTTCAGCGCCTTGCCCTGCAGGCGGATCTTGTACAGCGTGCCGAAGGCGCGGTTGATGCCGCCGGTCTTGTCGCCGTCGTCGTTGGGCGAGGCGGCGGCGGCCATCACGTTGCGGCTGAACCAGCGGTTGAAGGCCTGCGCCCAGCGGTATTTCAGCGGCCGCTCGACGTCGCAGAAGAGGATCACCCGGTCATGCTCGGTGGTGTTCTCGGCGTAGTGGATGTAGGTCTCGTCGAACACCACGGCTTCGCCGTCCTTCCACGAGTAGCGCTGGCCGTCCACCTCGATGAAGCAGCCCTCGTCGTTCGGCGTGAACAGCCCCAGGTGGTAGCGCAGCGAGCCAGCGTAGGGGTCGCGGTGGCGCACCAGGCGCGAGCCCGGCGGCAACTCGGCGAACATCGCCGCCTTCACCGAGGGGATTTCCCGCAGCAGCGCGGTGGTCTGCGGGCAGACCACGTCGGCCGAGGGGTGGGCGTCGTCGTACCACTTCAGGTAGAAGCGCTTCCAGCCGGTCTTGAAGAAGGAGTTGAAGCCGACGTCGTTGTACTGCTCGGAGCGCTTGATGCTGCCGGCCTCGCGCAGGCGCAGGGCTTCGGCGCGGATGACTTCCCAGTTGTCGGTGAGCTTCTGCATCTCCGGGAAGGCGTTGGGCGTCAGGTACGGCGTATTGGGCACCCTGGAGAACAGGTACATGAAGCAGTTCAGCGGAGCGAGGAAGCTGGAGTGGTCGCTCAGCTGCCGGGACAGCTTGTGGCGGACCTTGCCGCGCACGTGCACATAGGCGATGCAGGCCGCGTAGGCAGCCAGGATCAGGGCTTTCATCTTCGAGTCGATGGCTTTCGGCGGGAGGAAGCGGAGGATATTACTCCCCTGAATCGTTACTGAATATTCCTAAGACTAAATGATGGCCCTCTGGTTTAACCTAGGGATGTTTCCGAAACTCGCCGGCGAAGTCGAGGCAGTATCATGACCGATCAGTCAACTCGCATCCTGCTCAACTGCGACATGGGGGAAAGCTACGGCGCCTGGCGCATGGGCGACGACGTCCACGCCATGCCGCTGATCGACCAGGCCAACCTGGCCTGCGGCTTCCACGCCGGCGACCCGCTGACCCTCCAGCGCACCGTGCGCCTGGCGGTGGAGCAGGGCGTGAGCATAGGCGCGCACCCGTCCTACCCCGACCTGGCCGGCTTCGGCCGCCGCCATCTGAGCTGTTCGCCGGAAGAGGTGCAGGCCCTGGTGCTGTACCAGGTGGGCGCGCTGGACGCCTTCTGCCGCGCCGCCGGCACCCGCGTCGACTATGTGAAGCCCCACGGCGCGCTGTACAACGACCTGGTGCGCGACGACGCCCTGCTGGCGGCGGTGCTCGATGCCTGCGCGGCCTACCGCAAGGGCCTGCCGCTGATGGTCCTGGCCCTGGCCGACAACCGCCGCGAACTGGCCCTGGCCGACGCCGCCGACGTGCCGCTGATGTTCGAGGCCTTCGCCGACCGCGCCTACCTGCCCGACGGGCAGTTGGCCCCGCGGCGCCTGGTCGGCGCGGTGCACCACGAGCCGCAGCGCATCCTCGACCAGGCCTTGGCCATCGCCCGTGGCGAGCCCTTCCCGGACATCGATGGCAACCCGCTGCGGCTACGTGCCGACAGCCTCTGCGTGCACGGCGACAACCCCGAATCCCTGGCGGTGCTGCGGCGCCTGCGTGGCCTGCTGGACGCCGCATGATCCGCGTCGAGCCCTTCGGCGCCGAAGCCCTGCTGCTGACCCTGGCCGAACGCCCGGACGCGCACCTGCCGCTACGCATCGCCGCCCTGGCCGAACGCCTGCGCGCAGCCCTGGGCGAGGTGCTGACCGACCTGGTGCCGGGCTGGACCACGCTGCTGCTGCACTACGATCTGCGCCGCACCGACCCCCTCGACCTGCAGCGCCGCCTGGCGCCGTTGCTGGCGGACTGGCCCGGCCCCGAGCCGAGCGACGCCGCCGGGCGCCTGCATGAAATCCGCGTGTGGTACGCCGGCGAGGACCTCGACGAGGTGGCCCGGCGCTGCGGCCTGCGGCGGGACCAGGTGATCGAACTGCACAGCGCCCGCGAGTACCGCGTCGGCGCCATCGGTTTCGCGCCTGGCTTCGCCTATCTCGGCGAGCTGGACGAGCGCCTGACCCTGCCGCGCCGGGCCAACCCGCGCACCCGCGTGGCGGCCGGCAGCCTGGCCATCGCCGAGCGGCAGACCGCGGTCTATCCACAGGCCTCGCCGGGCGGCTGGCACCTGCTGGGGCTCACCGCGCAGCGTCTGTTCGACCCACACCAGGAGCCGCCGTGCCCGCTGGCGGTGGGCGACCGGGTGCGTTTCCTGCCCATCGACGAGGCGGCCTTCCGCCGCGCCGGAGGTCGCCCATGAGCGGCCTGCGGGTGCTCAAGGCTGGCCCGCTGAGCCTGCTGCAGGATGCCGGCCGCCACGGCTGGCAGCATCTGGGTGTTTCCACTGGCGGGCCTGTGGATATCCATGCCGCGGCCTGGGCCAACCATCTGCTGGGCAACGCCTGGGGCACGCCGCTGCTGGAGGTGGCACTCGGCGGACTGCGCCTGCGGGCCGAAGCGGACTGCTGGCTGGCGCTGTGCGGTGCGCAAGTGCCGATTCGCGTGGACGGCGAAGCGCGCCCTGGCTGGTCTCGCTTCGCCCTGCGCGCCGGACAGGAACTGGAACTGGGCTTCGCCGCCAGCGGCCAGCGCGCTTACCTGGTGGTGGCGGGCGGCTTCCGCGTCGAGCCCGTGCTGGGCAGCGTCGCCGCCCAGCGCCGCGAGGGCCTGGGCGGCCTGCACGGCGACGGCCGGGCGCTGGAGGAGGGCGACCTGCTGCCTTGCGCGGCTAGCGGTGCAGCCTTCGAACGCGGCGCCAGCGTGCCCTGGCCCTACGTGCCGGACTACCGCGACACGCCGGTGCTGCGCGTGCTGCCCGGTGGCGACGCCTTCGAGCCGGAGCAGCGTGCCGCCTTCTTCGAGCGCACCTGGCAACTCAGCCCGCAATCCGACCGTATGGGCGCGCGCCTGCACGGCGAGCCGATCCGCGCACCCCGCCGGCAGTGGTCGCTGGGCATGGTCCGCGGCGCCATCCAGGTGCCGCCGGACGGCCAGCCCATCGTCCTGCAGGCCGACCACCAGAGCATGGGCGGCTACCCGCTGCTCGGCTTCGTCCACCCCCTGGACCTAGGCCGCCTGGCGCAGTGTCCGGCCCACGCCGAGGTGCGCTTTGCCGAGACGACGCTGGAAGCGGCGCAGGACGAGCTGCGGCGCTTCTACCGTTTCTTCCGCGGCTAGCGGGGCAGGTGCTGCAAGGGCAGCGGCGCCGATTCCTTGAGGGTGCTGATGGCGAAGTTGCTGCGGATGTCGCTCACCCCCGGCAGCTTCAGCAGGGTGCCGGTGAGGAAGTGCTCGTAGGCGCGCAGGTCCGGGACCACCACCTGCAGCAGGAAGTCCGCTTCGCCGGAGACCAGGTGCACCGAGATGACCTCGGGCAGGTCGACCACCGCGCGGCGGAAGGCTTCGGCCTGCTCCTCGTGGTGGCGCTCCACCTTGATCCCGACGAACACCGTCAGGCCCAGGCCGACCTGGTCGCGGTCCAGGTCGGCGCCGTAGCGGCGGATCACCCCGGCCTCTTCCAGCAGGCGCACGCGGCGCAGGCAGGGGGAGGGCGACAGACCGATGGCCTCGGCCAGTTGCACGTTGCTCAGGCGGCCGTCGCGTTGCAGGGCGGCGAGGATGCGGTGGTCGTAGGCGTCCAGTTTGTGGTTTGGCATATCTGGCCAGCTTTCAGGATTTGGATTGGCAGATCATGCCAAAACCAGATGGACTGGCAAGCCGAATACGCAAGCACCTGCCTCGGCCTTCGGGCATAGAATCCTTGACCGGAGTCCCTTGCTGCGGAGTGCGAACCATGGATTTCGGCGTCTTCCTGCTGGCCCTGGCGATGGTCTACCTGCTGCCCGGGCCGGACATGCTCCTGCTGCTGCACACCGGCGCCAGCCGCGGCGGCCGCACGGCCCTGGTCACCGCCCTGGGCCTGGCCACGGCGCGGGGCTGCCATGTGGTATTGGCTGGTGCCGGGCTGGCGCTGTTGTTCCGCAGCGTGCCCTGGACCTTCGATGTGGTGCGTCTGGCTGGCGCGGCGTACCTGGCGTGGCTGGGCTTGCGCATGTTGCTGGCGCGGCCGTCGTTGGCGGGCATCGGGCCTGTGGCCGAGGTTCAGGCGCGGAGTTGGCGGCGGGCCTTTGGCAATGGGTTGTTGACCAATCTGCTCAATCCCAAGGCGTTGTTGTTCTGTTCGGTGCTGTTGCCGCAGTTCGTGCGGCCGGATGCGGGGCCGTTGGCGTTGCAGTTCGGCGTGCTGGGGGCGGTGTTGGTGGGGGTGGGGTTGGTGTTCGATAGTTTCTATGCGTTGAGCGGGGCGCGGTTGGGGCGTTGGCTGGAGCGGCATGCCTTGGCGCAGCGGGTGCAGCAGTGGGCTTTTGCTTCGTTGCTGATCGGGTTCGGGGCGCGGTTGGCGTTGTTGAGGGAGGTGTAGGAGTGTGGGGGAATTGTGGAGTACAGGGATGCTTCGTTCCCCTCACCCCAGCCCTCTCCCGGAGGGAGAGGGGGCCGTTCGGAGTGCGCTGATAATTCGGCGTTAGCCGGACGCTGTGCTATCCGGCTGAAACCTTACCTCCAGCCGGCACGGACAAGCTCCCTCTCCCTTCAGGGCGGGGCGCGCAGCCGAGGGTTGGGGAGAGGAAACGGGACCCAGCACGAGCACCACCGTCCCCGGCTACCCCAGAAACTGCTCCGCATGATGACAAGCCACCTGCCGCTCATCCAGCAGCCGCAGTTCCGGCACTTCCACCTTGCAGCGCTCCGTCGCATAGGGGCAGCGCTTGTGGAAGGCGCAGCCGCTGGGCGGGTTGAGCGGGTTGGGCAGTTCGCCCTGGGTCTTGATCTTCGGCTTGCTCGGGTCCGGGTGGATCGCCGGGGTGGCCGAGAGCAGGGCGCGGGTGTAGGGGTGCAGCGGGCGTTCGTAGAGCTTGTCCGCCGGGCCCATTTCCGCCGGGCGGCCGAGGTACATCACCAGCACGTCGTCGGCCACGTGGCGCACCACCGCCAGGTTGTGGGAGATGAACACGTAGGCGGTGCCGAACTCCTGCTGCAGGTCCATGAACAGGTTGAGCACCTGGGCCTGGATGGACACGTCCAGCGCCGAGGTCGGCTCGTCGGCCACTAGCACCTTGGGCTGCAGCATCATGGCGCGGGCCAGGGCGATGCGCTGGCGCTGGCCGCCGGAGAACATGTGCGGGTAGCGCTGGTAGTGCTCCGGGCGCAGGCCCACCTGCTGCATCATCGCCTGCACCCGCTCGCGGCGTTCGCTGCGCGACAGGCCGGTGTTGATCAGCAGCGGCTCGCCGAGCTGGTCGCCGATCTTCTGCCGCGGGTTGAGCGAGGCGTAGGGGTTCTGGAACACCATCTGCACGTCGCGGCGCAGTTGCTTGCGCTGCTCGTGGCTGGCGCCCTTCACTTCCTGGCCGGCGATGCGCAGGGAGCCGGAGGTGGGCTCCTCGATCAGCGTCAGGGCGCGGGCCAGGGTGGACTTGCCGCAGCCGGACTCGCCGACCACCGCCAGGGTCTTGCCGGCCTGCAGTTCGAAGGACACGCCGTTGAGGGCGCGGACCAGGGCGTGGGGCTTGAACAGACCCTGGGCGATGTCGTAGTGGCGGGTCAGGTCGCGGGCGGTCAGTACGGCTTCCATCAGACCACCTCCTTGAGGTTCAACGGGTAGTAGCAGCGCACCGCGCCGCGGACGTGGGGTTCCAGGGCCGGGCGGACGGCGCGGCAGTCGTCCTGCACGTAGGGGCAGCGCGGCGACAGCAGGCAGCCCTGTGGCCGGTCGTAGCGCCCGGGGACGATGCCGGGCAGGGTGGCCAGGCGTTCCTCGCCTGCGCTGTGCTCGGGAATCGCCTTGAGCAGCGCCTCGGTGTAGGGGTGGGTGGGCAGGTCGAACAGCGCCGGCACCTGGCCGATCTCCACCGCCTGCCCGGCGTACATCACGCAGACGCGCTGGGCGGTCTCGGCGACCACGGCGAGGTCGTGGGTGATCAGGATCAGCGCCATGCCCTGGTCGCGCTGCAGGTTCAGCAGTAGCTCCATGATCTGTGCCTGGATGGTCACGTCCAGGGCCGTGGTGGGCTCGTCGGCGATCAGCAGCTTGGGCTCGCCGGCGATGGCCATGGCGATCGCCACGCGCTGGCTCATGCCGCCGGAGAGCTGGTGCGGGTAGGCCTCCAGGCGCTGGGCGGCACCGGGGATTTCCACCTTCTCCAGCAGTTCCAGGGCGCGCTGGCGCGCAGCCTTGCCGCGCAGGCCCAGGTGCAGGCGCAGCACTTCCTCGATCTGGAAGCCCACGGTGTAGCTGGGGTTGAGCGCGGTCATCGGGTCCTGGAAGACCATGGCGATGTCCTTGCCGACGATGCGCCGGCGCTCGCGGCCCTTGAGTTTCAGCATGTCGCTGCCGTCGAAGCGCAGGGTGTCGGCGGTGATGCGCCCGGGGGCGTCGATCAGGCCCATCAGCGCCATCATGGTCACCGACTTGCCGGAGCCGGACTCGCCGACGATGGCCAGCACCTCGCCCTTGTCGACGTTCAGGTCGAGGCCGTCGACCACGGGCACGGCGTCGGCGCCGCCGAAGCGCACCGAGAGGTTGCGGATTTCCAGGAGGCTCATACGGCGGTCTCCATCAGGCGCTGCACGGGAACATTCATCGTTGCGGGGGCGGGCATGCGGGGCGCGTAGGATGGGTTGAGTGCAACGAAACCCATCGGCTTGACGCTGGAATGATGGGTATCGCTTCGCTCCACCCATCCTACGAGGAGCATGAAGTTCTTCATCTGCATGCTCCTTACGCCGCGCTCTTGAGTTTCGGGTCCAGCGCGTCGCGCAGGCCGTCGCCCACCAGGTTGATGGCCAGCACGCTGAGCAGGATGGCCAGGCCCGGCAGGCTCACCACCCACCAGGCGCGCTCGATGTAGTCGCGCGCCGAGGCCAGCATGGTGCCCCACTCCGGGGTTGGCGGTTGCACGCCGAGGCCGAGGAAGCCCAGGGCGGCGGCGTCGAGGATGGCCGAGGAGAAGCTCAGGGTGGCCTGGACGATCAGCGGCGCCATGCAGTTGGGCAGCACGGTGACGAACATCAGCCGCCAGAGGCCGGCGCCGGCCAGGCGCGAGGCGGTGACGTAGTCGCGGTTGACCTCGCCGAGCACCGCCGCGCGGGTCAGGCGCACGTAGGAGGGCAGCGAGACCACGGCGATGGCGATCACGGTGTTGAACAGCCCCGGGCCGAGCACCGCGACGATGGCCACCGCCAGCAGCAGCGAGGGCAGCGCCAGCATGATGTCCATCAGGCGCATGATCACCGGGCCCAGGCGGTTCGGCGAGAAGCCGGCGACCAGGCCCAGCACCAGCCCCGGCAGCAGCGAGATGACCACCGAGCTGAGGGCGATCATCAGCGACAGGCGGGCGCCGAAGATCAGCCGCGAGAGCATGTCGCGGCCCACTTCGTCGGTGCCCAGCAGGAACTGCCCGGTGCCGCCTTCCAGCCACACCGGCGGGGTGAGCAGGAAGTCGCGGAACTGCTCGCTGGGGTCGTAGGGCGCCACCCAGGGCGCGAACAGCGCGCAGAAGACGATCAGCACCATGAAGGCCAGGCCGCCCACCGCACCCTTGTTGTGCGCGAAGGCTTGCCAGAACTCTTTCAGGGGCGAGGGGTAGACCAGGCTCGGGTCGCCGGCGGGAGCGTTTTGCATGGAATTCATCGCGGGCTCCTCAGCGTTGGTGGCGGATGCGCGGGTTGACCAGGCCGTAGAGGATGTCCACGGTGAAGTTGACCAGGATCACCAGGGTGGCGACCAGCAGGATGCCGTTCTGCACCACCGGGTAGTCGCGGCGGCTGATGGCGTCGATCAGCCACTTGCCGATGCCCGGCCAGGAGAAGATGGTCTCGGTCAGCACGGCGCCGGCCAGCAGCGCGCCGACCTGCAGGCCGAACACGGTGAGCACCGGGATCATGGCGTTGCGCAGGGCGTGCACGAACACCACGCGGGCCGGCGACAGGCCCTTGGCGCGGGCGGTGCGCACGTAGTCCTCGCGCAGCACTTCGAGCATGGCCGAGCGGGTCATGCGGGCGATCACCGCCAGCGGGATGGTGCCCAGCACGATGGCCGGCAGGATGAGGTGGTGCAGGGCGTCGAGGAAGGCGCCCTCCTCGTCGGAGAGCAGGGTGTCGATGAGCATGAAGCCGGTTTTCGGCTCGATGTCGTAGAGCAGGTCCAGGCGCCCGGACACCGGCGTCCAGCCGAGGGTCACGGAGAACAGCATGATGAGGATCAGGCCCCACCAGAAGATCGGCATCGAGTAGCCGGCCAGGGAGATGGTCATCACCCCGTGGTCGAAGACCGAGCCGCGCTTGAGCGCCGCTATCACCCCCGCCAGCAGGCCGAAGATGCCGGCGAAGAGCATGGCGGCGATGGCCAGTTCCAGGGTCGCCGGGAACAGCGTGAGGAACTCGTGCCAGACGCTGTCGCGGGTCACCAGGGATTCGCCGAGGTTGCCCTGGGCGAGGTTGCCGATGTAGTCCAGGTACTGCTGGTACAGCGGCTTGTCCAGGCCCAGGCGGTGCATGGCCTCGGCGTGCATCTGCGGGTCGACGCGGCGCTCGCCCATCATCACCTCGACCGGGTCGCCGGGGATCATGCGGATCAGCGCGAAGGTCAGCAGCGTGACGCCGAAGAAGGTGGGAATGAGCAGGCCGAAACGGCGTGCGATGAAACTCAGCATGGTGGGGGCGGACTCCTCATCACGCGGCTGCCCGCGGGGATAACGCGGGCGCCCGTTTTTATTGTCACTTCACCCGGGTTTCGGCGAAGTTGTTATTGCTCAGCGGGCTGATGGTGTAGCCCTCGATATTGCTGCGGCGCACATTGAACAGCTTAGGATGCGCCAGGGGAATCCAGGGGGCCTGTTCGTGGAATATCTTTGTCGCCTTTTCATAAAGTTCCTGCCGTTTCGACCGCTCGTCGGTGCGCCGGGCCTGCTGGATCAGTGATTCGAAGGCCGCGTCGCACCAGCGCGCCTGGTTTTCCCCGGATTTGGCCGCCGCGCAGCTGAGGTTGGGGCTGAGGAAGTTGTCCGGGTCGCCGTTGTCGCCGGCCCAGCCGAGCAGCGAGAGGTCGTGCTCGCCGGCCTTGGAGCGCTTGAGCAGTTCGCCCCATTCCAGCGAGCGGATCTGCAGCGCGATGCCGACCTTGGCCAGGTCCGCCTGCATCATCTGTGCCGCCAGCGCCGGGTTGGGGATGGTCGGCGAGCTGCCGTTGCGGATGAACAGCGTCAGCTTCAGGCCGTCGTCCACCCCGGCTTCCTTGAGCAGGGCCCGGGCGCGCCCGGGGTCGTGCGGCCAGTCCTGCAGCTGCTTGTTATAGCCGAGCAGCGTCGCCGGGTAGGGGTTGATCGCCGGGGTCGCCGCGCCGGGGCCGAACACCGCCTCCAGCAGCGCCGGCTTGTCGATGGCCAGGTTGATGGCCTGGCGCACCCGCGCATCGTCCAGCGGCTTGTGCTGGGTGTTGAGGGCCACGTAGGTGGTCAGCAGGGCGTCGGTGCTGTCCACCGCCAGGTTCGCTTCCTTCTGCAGCTGCGGCACGTCGGCCGGCTTCGGGTAGAGCGCCACCTGGCATTCGCCGCGGCGCAGCTTCTGCATGCGCACGTTGGGGTCGAGGGTGATGGCGAACACCAGGTTGTCGATGGCCGGCTTGCCGCCGAAGTAGTCCGGGTTGGCCTTGTAGCGCACCTGGGCGTCGCGGGCGTAGCGGCTGAAGACGAAGGGGCCGGTGCCGATGGGCTGGGCGTTGAGCTGCTCCTGCTTGCCGGCCTTGAGCAACTGGTCGGCGTATTCGGCCGAGTAGATGGAGGCGAAGCCCATGGCCATGTCGGCGAGGAAGGGCGCTTCCGGGTGGTTGAGGGTGAAGCGCACGGTCAGGTCGTCGAGCTTGTCCACCGACTTGATCAGCTCGCCCATGCCCATGGCCTCGAAGTAGGCGTAGCCGCGCGGCGCCGAGGCGTGCCAGGGGTGCTGCGGGTCCAGCGCGCGCTGGAAGCTCCAGAGCACGTCGTCGGCGTTCAGCGTACGGCTGGGCTTGAAGTAGTCGGTGCTGTGGAACTTCACCCCCGGGCGCAGGTGGAAGGTGTAGGTCAGCCCGTCGGGGCTGACCTCCCAGCGCTGCGCCAGGGCCGGCACTACCTCGGTGGTGCCCGGGCGGAACGCCACCAGGCGGCTGAACACCGTCTCGGCGGCGGCGTCGGCGGTGACCGCGCCGGTGTACTGGACGATGTCGAAACCCTCCGGGCTGGCCTCGGTGCACACCACCAGGTTCTGCGCCAGCGCGGGGCCGGCGCCGAGCGCCAGGAGCAGGGGCAGGTAGCGCGGGATCATGGGGGTTCTCCTACAGCAGGTCGAAGGGGAAGGTGCTGACCAGGCGGACCTCGTCGACGCTGCCGTCGACCTGGTTCTGGCTGGCCAGGTGCTTCATGTACATCAGGCGGAACTTGCTGCGCTTGAGCGGGCCGTCCTGGACCACGTAGGTGCCCATCAGGCCCAGTTCGTGGTGCTTCTCGCCGTCCTGGCCGCGGACCTCGGCATAGTTGCCATAGGCGCCGTTGCGATCGCCGTCGTAGTGGGTGCCGTCGATGTCCCAGCCCTTGGCGTACCACACCGCGGTGCTCAGGCCGGGCACGCCGTAGGGCGCGAAGTCGGTGCCGTAGCGCAGCTGCACGGACTTTTCGTTGGGACCGTTGTAGTCCGACAGCAGCGAGTTGGCCAGGTAGATGGCCGAGGTCTCGTGCACGTAGTCGAAGTACTCGTTGCCGTCCACCTGCTGCCAGCCGAGCATCAGGCTGTGGGCGCCATGGCTGAGGGTGAAGGCCAGGCTCCAGGTGTCGTTGTCGATGTAGCCGGCCTCGCGGTTGCCGGTGTCGCGGGTGCTGTAGAGGTTGAAGCTGGTGTTCAGGGCCAGGCTCTGCGCATCGCCCAGGTCGTGGGAGAAGCCGAGGTAGTACTGGTTCCAGACGTCCTCGAAATGCCCGCCGTAGGCGCTCACCGAGAGGTTGTCGGCGACCTTGTAGGTGCCGCCGAGGTAGCTGTAGCGGTCGCCCTTGACCTGGCGCGTGCCGTACTCGGTGGTGAAGTCCTCGTCGCCCGCCCCGGTGCGCGGGCTGGCGCGGGTGAAGCTGCCGGCCTGCAGCGACAGGCCGGCCAGCTCCTCGCTGAGCAGGCCGACGCCGTTGAAGCTCGACGGCAGGGCGCGGTTGTCGATGCTGTTGAACACCGGCGTCTCCACCTGGAAGCGCCCGGCCTTGAGCTCGGTGTTGGAGACGCGCAGGCGCAGGTTGGCGATGCCCAGCTTCGACCACTCGTCCACCGCCTCGCCGTCGCTGTGGGCCAGGGTGCGGTTGCCGCCGCCGCCGATCACGCCCTTGCCGCGCTCCAGGTTGATGGCGTTGAAGCCGGCCACGTCGAGGCCGAAGCCGACGGTGCCCTGGGTGTAGCCGGAGCTGTACTGGAGGATGGTGCCCTGCACCCAGGCGCGGCGGCTGTGGGTGAATTCCGAGCCGCCTTCCTTGGGAATGCGGAAGCCGAAGCTGTCGTGCATCTGCTCGCGGGAAAAGAAGTTGCGCGTGCTGAGGGTCAGTTTCTGGCCCTCGATGAAGCCGCTGGCGCCGGCCTGGCCCTTGTTCGCATCGTCCTCGGCGGCCTGCGCCTGGCCGAGCAGCCCGGCGCCGATCGCCAGGCCCAGTACAGCGGGTTTGAGGTAGGGACACTGCATGGATTGCTCCTTTTTCTTCTTCGTTGTTGTTCGAGACGGCAAACGCATCCCGCCGCGCCTGCCTGGGCGGGCGCGCGGGGTGTGGGGCAGTGGCGAAACGAAGGGCCGCCCGGTCTGCGCCGGGTCGGCGGGCCGAAAGCCTCGGCTAGGGCTGGTTGCTCACGCCGTAGAAGGTGTTGCGCCCGAAGGGGCTGATGAGGAAGCCCTGCACCGACTTGCGCATGGGCTGGTACACCGTGGAGTGGGCGATGGGGCTGATGGGCAGTTGCTGGGCGAGCAGTTGCTGGGCCTGCTGGTAGAGGGCGACGCGCTGGGCGTGGTCGGTGGTGGCCTTGGCCTGCTTGACCAGCTTGTCGTAGGCCGCGTCGCACCACTTGGAGATGTTGTTGCCGTTGACCGCATCGCAGCCGTAGAGGGTGCCGAGCCAGTTGTCCGGGTCGCCGTTGTCGCCGGTCCAGCCGAACAGGGCGGCGTCGTGCTCGCCGGCGTGGGCGCGCTTGATGTACTCGCCCCACTCGTAGCTGACGATCCTGGCCTTGATGCCGACCTTGGCCCAGTCGGCCTGGATCATCTCGGCCATCAGCTTGGCATTGGGGTTGTATGGGCGCTGCACCGGCATGGCCCAGAGGGTGATCTCGGTGCCTTCGGCGATGCCGGCCTGCTTCAGCAGTTCCCGGGCCTTCGCCGGATCGTAGGCCTGGCCCTTGATGGATTCGTCATAGGACCACTGCGTCGGCGGCATGGCGTTCACCGCCAACTGCCCGGCGCCCTGGTAGATGGCGTCGATGATCGCCTGCTTGTTCACCGCCATGTCCAGCGCCTGGCGAACTTCGACGCGGTCCAGCGGCTTGTGGGTGACGTTGTAGGCGATGTAGCCGAGGTTGAAGCCCGGCTGCGAGGGCATGTTCAGGTTGGCGTCCTGCTTCAGCGAGGCCAGGTCCGCCGGGCGCGGGTTGAGGCTGATCTGGCATTCGCCGGCCTTGAGCTTCTGCATGCGCACCGAGGCGTCGGTGTTGATGGCGAAGATCAGGTTGTCCAGGCGCACGTCCTCGGGCTTCCAGTAGTCCTTGTTGCCCTTGAAGCGGATCAGCGCGTCCTTCTGGTAGCGGCTGAGCACGAAGGGCCCGGTGCCGATGGGCTTCTGGTTGATCTCGCTGGCCTTGCCTTGGGCGAGCAACTGGCCGGCGTATTCGGCGGACTGGATGGCCGCGAAGCTCATGGCCAGGTTCTGGATGAAGGCGGCGTCGACCTCGTTGAGGACGAACCTGACGGTGTAATCGTCGAGCTTCTCCACCCTGGCGATGTTGCGGTCCAGGCCCATGTCGGTGAAGTAGGGGAACTCGGTGGGGTAGGCCTTGCGGAACGGCTGGTCCTTGTCGAGCATGCGTTCGAAGGTGAAGACCACGTCGTCGGCGTTGAACTCGCGGGTCGGCTTGAAGTAGTCGGTGGTGTGGAACTTCACGCCGTGGCGCAGGTGGAAGGTCCAGGCCTTGCCGTCGGCGCTGGTCTCCCAGCTTTCGGCCAGGGCCGGCACGGCCTCGGTGCCGCCGCGCTCGAACTGCACCAGGCGGTTGAACAGGGTTTCCGACGTGGCGTCGTAGTCGGTGCCGGTGGTGTACTGGCCCGGGTCGAAGCCGGCCGGGCTGCCTTCGGAGCAGTACACCAGGGTGTTGCCGGCGAAGCTCGCCGAGCTGGCCAGCAGCAGGCCGCCGGCGACCAGTGAATGCATGGAGTTACGACGCTTCATACGCATGCCTAACCTCGTTGTTCTTTTTCTGAGGGAGCCGGGCGCGGGCCTGATGGACCTGTGCCGGCTCGGGCGCCACCGCTCCCCCGTGGGCGATGGTCGGATGCCGCCGGGGTAGCCGGCGAACGTCGAACGCGAAGTTAAGTCAGGCTGAAATTAAGGTCAACTTAAATTCAGTGCTACTGCAAAAATCAGAAGCGTCCTAATACCTAGGGAATGTCTCAGGTACCCGGATGCTCGCCGAACAGCGGCATGGTGGTGACGGTCAGTACCTCGGCGGTTTCCTCGCCGGCATTGCGCAGGCAGTGGGGCTTGCCGGCGTCGAAGTGCACCGAGTCGCCGGGGCCCAGGGGGTAGCTGCGGCCGTCGATGGTGTAGACGATGCTGCCGCTGAGCACGTAGGCGAATTCCGCGCCCTCGTGGGCAATTAGCTCGGACTGGTAGCCGACCGGCATGTTCATCTTCACCGCGTTGAGCTGGTTGCCGGGGAAGGAACTGGACAGGCGCTCGTAGCCCAGCGGCTGGCCCTCGATGGCATAGCGCACGCGCTCGCCCTGGTGGGTGTCCGGCTGCGCTTGCTGCGGCTGGTCGAACAGTTCGTTGAGCGGCACCCCCAGGGACTTGGCGATGCTGGCCAGGGACGAGATGGAAACCCCGGTGAGGTTGCGTTCGGCCTGGGACAGGAAGCTGGCGGTGAGGCCGGATTCGCTGGCCACTTGGTTGAGGGTCTTCTTCGCGGCGCGCCTATAGCGACGCAGGCGCTCTCCGATTCGATCGACGGTCATTGGCTGGGCTCTTGGAGGATGCCGGCAGTATACCGGCGAAGGAAGGCGGAGGAAGAGGGCCGGAAAGGTTGGCTTGCGAAGAGGGCTTTTGCCGTGACTTTAAGTGGTGCTTAAAATTCGTTTGGCACGGATTTTAAGTAATGCTTAAATTCCGCCGGAATTTTCAGGATGGGAGTTGGGCGATGACGTTGGGCGTTGGGGGCAGCAGCCCCGAGCAGGCTCTGGCGGGGCTGCGCGACATGAGCGGCGGCGTCGAGCCGATCGGGCTGGACGAATACCGGGCCCGGGTGGCCGGCCTGCAGGCGCGCCTGCGCGAGCAGGGCATGGCCGCGGCGTTCGTCGATGCCGGCAGCTACCTGCGCTATTTCAGCGGGGTGAAATGGAACCCCAGCGAACGCCTGGTCGGCCTGCTGGTGCCCGCCGAGGGCGAGCCGCAGTACCTCGCCCCGGCCTTCGAGGAGGGCACGGTGCGCGACTTCCAGGTGCTGCCCGGGGCGATCCGCACCTGGCAGGAACACCAGAGCCCCTACCGCCTGCTGCTGGACATGCTGGTGGAGCTGGGCGTGCCGGCCAACGCCCGCCTCGGCCTGTGCCCGAGCCTGCCGTTCGGCATGGTCGAGCGCCTGCGCGAGGTTGCCGGCGCCCTGCGCCTGGTGGATGCGAGCGCCGCCGTCGACCATGGCCGGCAGCGCAAGTCGGCCGCCGAGCTGGCGCTGATGCAGCGCGCCAAGGACATGACCCTGGAAGTGCACAAGGCCGCCGCCAGCATCCTCCGCGAAGGCATCAGCACCACCGAGGTGGTGCGCTTCATCGAAGCCGCGCACCGCCGCGTCGGCGCGCCCGGCTCGACCTTCTGCATCGTGCTGTTCGGCGAGGACAGCGCCTTCCCCCACGGCGTGCGCGAGCCGCGCCCGCTGCGCGAAGGCGACATGGTGCTGATCGACACCGGCTGCCAGTTGCACGGCTACAACTCGGACATCACCCGCAGCTACGTATTCGGCACGCCCAGCGAGCGCCAGCGCAGCCTGTGGAACCTGGAGAAGGCCGCGCAACTGGCCGCCTTCGCCGCCGCCGTGCCGGGTGCGCCCTGCCAGGCGGTGGACGCCGCCGCGCGGCGCTGCCTGGAAGCCGGCGGCCTGGGCCCGGACTACGCCTTGCCCGGCCTGCCGCACCGCACCGGCCACGGCATCGGCCTCGACATACACGAAGGCCCCTACCTGGTGCGCGGCGACGAAACCCCGCTGGAGGCCGGCATGTGCTTCAGCAACGAACCGATGATCTGCGTGCCCGGCGAGTTCGGCATCCGCCTGGAAGACCACTTCTACATGAGCGCCGAAGGCCCGCGCTGGTTCACCCGGCCGAGCCATTCCATCGACGATCCATTCGGTCTGGCGGGGTAGGGCCTACCGCACCGGAGGAGATTGTAGGAGCGGGCCCTGCCCGCGATTCGCGCGCAGGGCGCGCTCCTACAGGGGGATGGCGGAGCAGGATTTCATCCGCGAATCGCGCCGGGGCGTTCGGCTATCGCGGACAAGGTCCGCTCCTACGGGAGAAATGCCGTGCTGCCCGGCGACCTGTAGGAGCAGGCCCTGCCTGCGATTCGCGCGCAGGGCGCGCTCCTACAGGGGAATGGCGCGGGTGGGGCAGCGTAGGAGCGGATCTCATCCGCGAACCGAGCCGGGACGTCCGGCTATCGCGGACAAGGTCCTACGAAGAGCACCTCGGTACAGCCTGGGCGGCTAGAGCAACTCGAAGGGAAAGGTACTGACCAGCCGCAGCTCGTCGACGCTGCCGTTGCTCTGTTTCTGGCTGGCGCGGTGGCTGACGTACATGAGGCGGAAGTGGCTGCGTTTGAGCGCCCCGTTCTGCACCACGTAGGCGGCCGACAGGCCCAGTTCGCGGTGCTTCTCGCCGTCCTGCTCGCGGCCCTTCGCGTAGTTGCCGTAGGCGCCGTTGCGGTCGCCGGTGTAGCCCGTGCCGTCGATGTCCCAGCCCTTGACGTACCACACCGAGGTGCTCAGCCCCGGCACGCCGTAGGCCGCCCAGTCGGTGTTGTAGCGTAGCTGCGCGGATTTCTCGTTGGGCCCGTTGTAGTCGGCGAAGGCCACGTTGCTCAGGTGGATGGCCTTGGTCTCGTGCACGTAGTCGAAGTATTCGTCGCCTTCGACCTGCTGCCAGCCGAACATCAGCGAGTGGGCGCCGCGGCTGAGGGTGAAGTCCAGGCTCCAGGTGTCGTTGTCGATGTAGCCGGCGGCGCGGCGGCCGGTGTCGCGGGTGCTGTAGAGGTTGGCGCGGGTCCGCAGGGCGAGCTTCTGCGGGTCGCCCATGCTGTGGCCCAGGCCCAGGTAGTACTGGTTCCAGATGTCCTCGAAATGCCCGCCGTAGAGTGTCGCCGATAGGCCGCCGGGGGCCTTGTAGCTGCCGCCGAGGTAGCTGTAGCGGTCGCCCTTGGCCAGGCGGGTGCCGTATTCGGTGGTCAGGTCTTCCTCGCCGGCGCCGGCGCGAGGGCTGGCGCGGGTGAAGCTGCCGGCCTGCAGCGCCAGGCCCGGCAGTTCCTCGCTGAGCAGGGCGAAGCCGTCGAAGCTGGCGGGCAGGACGCGGTTGTCGTGGCTGTTGAACACCGGCGTGTCGACCTGGAAGCGGCCGCCCCTGAGTTCGGTGCTGGAGACGCGCAGGCGCAGGTTGGCGATGCCCAGCTTGGACCATTCGTCCACCGCGTTGCCGTCGCTGTCGGTCAGGGTGCGGTTGCCGCCGCCGCCGGCGATCACGCCTTTGCCGCGCTCCAGGCTGAGGGCGTGGTAGCCGGCCACGTCCAGGCCGAAGCCGACGGTGCCCCGGGTGTAGCCGGAGCTGTACTTGAGCAGGGTGCCCTGCACCCAGGTGCGGCGGTTGTGGGTGAACTCCGAACCGTCTTCCTTGGGGATGCGGAAGCCGTTGCTGTCCTGGGCCTGCTCCAGGGCGGCGAAGTTGCGGGTGCGCAGGCTCAGGCTCTGGCCTTCGACGAAACCCTTGGCGCCGGCCTGGCCGCGGGCCTCGCGGCGGTCGTCCTCGGCGGCCCAGGCCTGGCCGAACAGGCAGGCGCCGAGAGACAGGCCCAGGGCGGTGGGGCGGATGTGCTGCTGGATCATTGGCTGTTGCTCCCTTCTTGTTCTTGTTGGAGGGGCTAGGCCGATGACGCCGTGGGTGCGCTGGCCCCTGTGAGGGGCCGAAGCTAAGTGGGGGCGGGAAGGGCGATCAAGGCGGATTCGGCCGCGCTGCAAAAAACGGAAAATTCCGAATACTCAGGGGATTGCATTCGGGCGACGGGGTACTCGTCGAAGGTAGGCGCGGGGGCGATGGAGGACGCCTACCTGCCCGGCGCCACCTCTGGCGGGGCGGCGCCGGGGTGGGTGGCTACAGCTGGTTGAAGGGCAGGGTGGTGATCAGGCGCACGTCGTCGATGCTGCCGTCGGCCTGGTTCTGGCTGGCCCGGTGGCGCCGGTAGGTCAGCTTGATGCTGCTGCTCTTGAGCGGGCCGTCCTGGATCTTGTAGGCGAGCGTCATGCCCAGTTCGCGATGCCTTTCGCCATCCTGCTTGCGCACCTCGGCGTAGCTGCCGTGGGCGCCGTTGCGGTCGCCGTCGTAGCGGGTGCCGTCGATGCCCCAGCCCTTGGCGTACCACAGCGTGCTGCTCAGCCCCGGTATGCCGTAGCGGGCCCAGTCGGTGCCGTAGGCCAGCTGGGCGGACTTCTCGTTGGGGCCGTTGTAGTCGGATTGCAGGTAGTTGACCAGGTAGATGGCCGCGGTCTCGTTGACGTAGTCGAAATACTCGTCGCCATCGACCTGCTGCCAGCCCGCCATCAGGCTATGGGCGCCGCGGGCGAGGGTGAAGGCCAGGCTCCAGGTGTCGTTGTCGATGTAGCCGGCCTTGCGGCTGCCGGCATCGCGGGTGCTGTAGCCGTCGAAACGGGTGTGCAGGGCCAGCACGTCGGGGTCGCCGAGGTCGTGGGAGAAGCCCAGGTAGTACTGCCGCCAGATGTCCTCGAACTCGCCGCCGTAGGCGCTGAGGCTGAGGTTGGGCGTCGCGCGGTAGGTCCCGCCGAGGTAGCTGTAGCGGTCGCCCTTGGCCTTGCGGTCGCCGTAGGTGGTGGTGAGTTTCTCGTCGCCGGCGCCGGTGCGCGGGCTGACGCGATCGAAGCTGCCGGCCTGCAGCCTGAGCCCGGTGAGTTCGCTGCTGGTCAGGCCGACGCCGCGGAAGGTGGAGGGCAGGGCGCGATTGTCGATGGTGGCCAGCACCGGCGTCTGGATCTGGAAGCGGCCGGCGCGCAGTTCGCTGTTGGACATCCGCAGGCGCAGGTTGGCCACGCCCAGCTTGGACCACTCGTCCAGCGGCCGCCCGTCGCTGTCGGTCAGGGTGCGGTTGCTGCCGCCGGCGACCACGCCCTTGCCGCGCTCCAGGTTGAGGGCATGGAAGGCGCCGACGTCGAGGCCGAAGCCGACGGTGCCCCGGGTGTAGCCGGAACTGTACTGCAGGATGCTGCCCTGCACCCAGGTGCGCCGGCTGTGGGTGGGCTCGTAGCCGTCGTCCTTGGGGATCTTGAAGACGAAGCGCCCATGTTTCTGCTCACGGGAGGCGAAGTTGCGGGTGCTCAGGGTCAGGCTCTGGCCTTCGATGAAGCCCTTGGCGGCGGCCTGCCCCCGCTGCCTGTCGTCCTCTTCGGCCGCCCAGGCCTGGCCGGTGATGCCGGCGAGCAGTGCCAGGCCGATGGCGGTGGGGCGGAAGTGTGGATTGGTCATCTGATTGCTCCTCGTTTCTAGTGCTGTGCGCAACGGCGGGCACCTGGGCGCGCGCCGGGAACGGCCGGTGGCCGGCTGCAAGGCGGAAAGCGAGTGCGGTGGGATGATTGTTGGAAGAGCCTGGCCGGTCGGGCCTGGCTCATTGCTGCCCGCAGCGGATGGGGCGGGCGCAGGGACGGCAGCGGCGGGTACGCCGTGCCGTGGAAGGCGTGGGGGCCGGGGCTGCCGGACCTTCAGGGGGGAAGCTAAGCCATGCCTGGCGGCCGCGACAATGAAAAAATGCCTGGTGCTTCACTACGCCGCTTCTCGCCGATACCCGGAATAGAGGCTTCGCAGCGTGTTTGGATACAGTGTTGTAGGAATATTAGCGCTAACCTGTAGGAGCGGGCCCTGCCCGCGATTTCGCGCGCAGGGCGCGCTCCTACATTGGAATGGTGTGGGTGGGGCGGCGTAGGAGCTGATCTTATCCGCGAACCGCGCCGGAACCTCCGGCTATCGCGGACAAGGTCCGCTCGGGGGAGGCATGCCGTGTCTCTCGGTAACCTGCGGGCCCTGCCCGCGATATCGCGCGCAGGGCGCGCTCCTACATTGGAATGGTGCGGGTGGGGTGGCGTAGGAGCAACTGTCTTTCACTGCTGCACGGTACCTGTTCTCCAGCAGGTACCGTCCCTGACCATGGCGTTCAACCGCACGATGAGCACACGCATGCAGGCCACCAGGGCAACCTTGGCGCATCGACCGTTCTCGCGCAGGCCTTGATAGCGGCGGGCGAAGTCTTCCTGATAGCGAATAATCGACAAGGTCGTCATGTACAGGATGCGCCGGATCATTCCTCGTCCTCCCCGGATTCGGCGCTGTCCCGACTTCTGCCCGCTGTCGCTGTTGTACGGGGCCAGGCCCACCAGGGCGGCGATCTGGCGGCGGTTCAGTTGTCCCAGCTCCGGCAGATAGGCCAGCAGCCCAGCCGCGGTGACCGGCCCCACGCCTTTGACTTGGCATAATTGCTGGGCCTGTTCTGCGTCCACGACGTTCATTGCTTTGGCAATTTCCTTGTCATAGCCGCGGATCGTTTCTTTAAGCGCCTTGATGGCGCCTTCCAGGCATTGGCGGACAAAGGAATCCCGGGCTTGATGCAAACGACGACGTTCATCATCGCGCTGGCTGACCAGTTGCTCTCGGCGTTGCACCAATTCCCGTAGCCGCTCGCGCTCTGGCGAAGGCACCGTGCTGGGCGCTTCCTCCAGCGTCTGCGCCAGATGCGCCAGGACGGCTGCATCGATGGGATCGGTCTTGGCCAGCTTGCCCATGGCCGTGGCAAAGGCTCGCACCCGTGTGGGGTTCAGCCGTGAAACCCTGTGACCGGCACGAGACAGGCTGAACATCACTCCGCACTCATAACCGCCGGTCGCCTCCAGCACGATACGTTCGGGCTTTTCCTCGGCGAACAGCGCCAGCAACTGCTGGTGGCCCTGCTCGTCATTGGAAACGCTGAAGCTCTTGCCTTGTGGACGCAGCCATACGGCCAGCGAATCCTTGGCGACATCGATACCGACCCAACACGTCATGACCAAACCCTCGTAAACTGCACGGCGAGAGCACTCTGACTGCCCACGCTTGTGGTTCGAGGTTTAGCTCGTTCAACTGTTCGGGCTTGAGTCAGAGGACGGCGGGAGGCAGCTTGGGCTCCTACTCGTGCTCGCAACACCGCGGACCTGCAGCTTGCCTCCCGTCGCTCTCATCTTCGATCCTATCGAAAGTCGCTGACACAAGCGGATCTTATCCGCGAATCGCGCCGGAACGCCTGGCTATCGCGGACAAGGTCCGCTACGGGGGAGGCATGCCGTGTCTCTCGGTAACCTGTAGGAGCGGGCCCAGCCCGCGATATCGCGCGCAGGGCGCGCTCCTACATTGGAATGGTGTGGGTGGGGCGGCGTAGGAGCGGATCTTATCCGCGAACCGCGCCGGAACGCCTGGCTATCGCGGACAAGGTCCGCTCCTACGGGGGAGGCATGCCGTGTCTCTCGGTAACCTGTAGGAGCGGGCCCTGCCCGCGATTTCGCGCGCAGGGCGCGCTCCTACATTGGAATGGTGTGGGTGGGGTGGCGTAGGAGCGGATCTTATCCGCGAATCGCGCCGGAACGCCCGGCTATCGAGGACAAGGTCCGCTCCTACAGGGGGCGGGAAATACGGGCTCAGGGCCCGAGTTCGACGTGGGTGAAGTTGTTCGAGCCCAGCGGGCTCAGGGTGAAGCCCTTCACCCTGGGGCTCAGCACCACGAACTGCTTCGGGTAGGCCAGGGCTATCCAGGGCGCTTCGCGCTGGAAGATCGCCAGGGCCTGGCGGTACAGCGCGGCGCGGGCGTCCTGGTCTGTGCTGGCGCGGGCCTGGCGCAGCAGGTCGTCGAACTGGGCGTTGCACCAGCCGGCCATGTTCTCGCCGCTCTGCGCGGCGGCGCAGGACAGGTTGGGGGTGAGGAAGTTGTCCGGGTCGCCGTTGTCGCCCACCCAGCCCATGAACACCAGGTCGTGCTCGCCATGCTTGGCGCGGCGGATCAGCTCACCCCATTCGTAGACGCGGATGTCGGCGCGGATGCCCAGCTTGCCCAGGTCGTTCTGCAGCATCTGCGCGCCTATGCCGGGGTTGGGGTTGGCCGGGCCGCCGCCGGGGCGGGTCCAGATGCTGAGCTTCTGCCCTGGCTGCACGCCGGCCTCGGCCAGCAACTGGCGGGCCCGTTCGAGGTCGCGCGGCCAGCCTTTCAGGTCCGCGTCCGAACCCCACAGCGTCGGCGGGTAGGGCGCCACCGCGGGGCTGGCGCCGCCCTCGCCGAATTGCGCCTTGCGGTAGGCGTCGCGGTCGAAGGCGAGGTTGATGGCCTGGCGCACGCGCACGTCGTCCAGCGGCTTGTGCCGGGTGTTGATGGCGACGTAGGCGACCAGCAGGGAGTCCAGCTCCTCCACCTTCAGGCGCGGGTCCCTGCGCAGTTCGGGGATGTCCGTGGGCCGCGGGTACACCGCCACCTGGCAGTCGCCGGCGCGCAGTTTCTGGATGCGCACGCTGGGGTCGGGAGTGATCGCCAGCAGCAGGCGCTCGATCTTCGGCGCGCCGCCCCAGTAGTCGGGGTTGGCGGCGAAGCGCACCTGGGCGTCCTTCTGGTAGCGCTGGAAGACGAAGGGGCCGGTGCCCAGGGGCAGGTTGTTCAGTTGCTCTGGCTTGCCGGCCGCCAGCAGCAGGTCGGCGTATTCGGCTGAATAGATGGAAGCGAAGCCCATGGCCAGGTCGGCGAGGAAGGGCGCCTCGGGATGGCGCAGGGTGAAGCGCACGGTCAGGTCGTCGACTTTCTCGACGCGCTCGATCAGCCCCGGCAGGCCCATCGACTGGGCATAGGGGAAGCCGCGCGGGGCCAGCCTGTTCCATGGATGCGCCGGGTCGAGCTGGCGCCGGAAGCTCCAGAGCACGTCGTCGGCGTTGAAGGTGCGGGTAGGCGTGAAGTAGTCGGTGCGCTGGAACTTCACGCCGGGGCGCAGGTGGAAGGTGTAGGCCAGGCCGTCGGCGCTGATGTCCCAACTCTGCGCCAGCGCGGGGATCACCTTTGTGCTGCCGGGGGCGAACTGCACCAGGCGTTCGTACACCGTCTCCGCCGTGGCGTCGGCGGTGGTGGCGGCGGTGTACTGGGTGATGTCGAAGCCTTCCGGGCTGCCCTCGGTGCACACCACCAGGGGCCGGGCCAGGGTCGGCGCGGCGACGAGCAGCAACGCCAGGGCCGCCCATGTAGGGCGGCCCGGTCGTCCATCGGCAAGCGGCTGTAACCAGCGCAGCATGGCGTGACGGCCGCCTCGCGGCGGCCGCGGGCCTTACTTGCCGACGCCCACGCCGTAGAAGGAGTTGAGCGCGAAGGGGCTGATCTTGAAGTCCTCGACCGTCTTGCGCATCGGCTGGTACACGGTGGAGTGGGCGATCGGGGTGATCGGCACCTGCTCCTTGAGGATGTGCTGGGCCTGCTTGTACAGCTCGGTGCGCTTGGCCTGGTCGGGGGTGCGCTTGGCTTCCTTGATCAGCTTGTCGTAGGGCTGGTCGCACCATTTGGAGAAGTTGTTGCCGTTGACCGCGTCGCAGCTGTACAGGGTGCCCAGCCAGTTGTCCGGGTCGCCGTTGTCGCCGCTCCAGCCGATCAGCATGGCGTCGTGCTCGCCGGCCTTGGCGCGCTTGATGTACTCGCCCCATTCGTAGGTGACGATCTTCGCCTTGATGCCGACCTTGGCCCAGTCGGCCTGGAGCATCTCGGCCATCAGCTTGGCGTTGGGGTTGTACGGGCGCTGCACGGGCATGGCCCACAGGGTGATCTCGGTGCCTTCGGGCACGCCGGCCTTCTTCAGCAGTTCCTTGGCCTTCTCCGGGTCGTAGCCGGCGTCCTTGATGCTGTCGTCGTAGGACCACTGGGTCGGCGGCATGCCGTTCACGGCGAGCTGGCCGGCGCCCTGGTAGACGGCGTCGATGATGGCCTTCTTGTTCACCGCCATGTCCAGCGCCTCGCGCACTTCCAGCTTGTCCAGCGGCTTGTGCAGCACGTTGTAGGCGATGTAGCCGAGGTTGAAGCCCGGCTGCGAAGGCATGTTCAGGTTGGCGTCCTTCTTCAGCGACTCCAGGTCCGCCGGGCGCGGGAACAGGGTGATCTGGCACTCGTTGGCCTTGAGCTTCTGCATGCGCACCGAGGCGTCGGTGTTGATGGCGAAGATCAGGTTGTCGATCTTCACCTCGCCGGGCACCCAGTAGTCCTTGTTGGCCTTGAAGCGGATCATCGCGTCCTTCTGGTAGCGGCTGAACACGAAGGGCCCGGTGCCGATCGGCTTCTGGTTGATGTCGCTGGCGCGGTTCCGCTTGAGCAACTGGTCGGCGTATTCGGCGGACTGGATGGAGGCGAAGCTCATGGCCAGGTTCTGGATGAACGCGGCGTCGACCTCGTTGAGGACGAACTTCACGGTGTAGTCGTCGACCTTCTCCACCTTGGCGATGTTGGCGTCCATGCCCATGTCGGTGAAGTAGGGGAATTCGGTGGGGTAGGCCTTACGGAACGGGTGGTTCTTGTCGAGCATGCGCTCGAAGGTGAACAGCACGTCGTCGGCGTTGAATTCGCGGGTTGGCTTGAAGTAGTCGGTGGTGTGGAACTTCACGCCGTGGCGCAGGTGGAAGGTGTAGGTCTTGCCGTCATCGGATACGTCCCACTTCTCGGCCAGGCCGGGGATCACCTGGGTGCCGCCGCGCTCGAACTGGGTGAGGCGGTTGAATACCGTCTCGGCGGCGGCGTCGAAATCGGTGCCGGTGGTGTACTGGCCGGGGTCGAAGCCCGCCGGGCTGCCCTCGGAACAGAACACCAGGTTGCCGGCGGCGTGGGCGAAGGGAGCGCTGGCGATCAACCCAGCGGCGATCATGGAGCGGATGACGGCATTCTTGCGCATGCTGACCTCAGTTTGTTGTGGTTGTCATCGAGGCACGCCCTTGTGGGGCGTGTCGCCTGAAACTATGCAGGGCACATGCCGGGCGCAAGGGCCACACCCGCCACAGTGTAGAAGCTGTGGGGAAGTCGTAAGGGAATGTCGCAATAACGCAAGAAGCCCGCCGCGGCGCCCGGGCGGGTGGCGCCGCGGCGGGCCCGCATCAGGGCATCTGCACTTCGATGGTGCCGTCGGCGGTCACCGTGACCTGGCTGGTGCCGGCCTCGATCTCCGGGGCCGCGGCGAAGCCGGCGTCGGCCTTCATCGCCGCCATGCGCATCATCGGCATCGGCCGCGGCGCGCCGGCGCTGTTCAGGTTCAGGTTGACCAGGCGGTAGCCCTTGCCGCCGAGGGAGTCGGTCAGCAACTGGGCGCGGGCCTTGAACGCCGCCACGGCGTTCTTCATCAGGCTGTCCTCGTTCTGCTGGCGGGTGGAGTCGGCGATGCTGAAGCTCATGTTGCCCATCTTCAGCTTGCCCAGCAGGCTGGCGGTGAGCTGCGACAGCGCGGCGAAGTCCGGGCTTTCCAGGCGCAGTTCGGCGCGTTCGCGCCAGGCGGTGATCTTCTGGCCCTTGTCGTCGTACACCGGGTAGCTGTTGCGGCTGCCCAGGCTGACGGTCACGCCCTTGGCCTTGCGCGCCTCGGTCACCGCGGCGTTGAGGGCGGCGGTGGTCTCGGCGGCGAGCTTGGCCGGGTCGCTGGCCTGGGCTTCGTTGAAGAGGGTCACGTGCATCTGGTCGTGGGCCACTTCCTGGCTGGCTTCGGCGTGCAGCGACACCAGGTTGTAGCGCGGCTCGTCGGCGTGGGCGGCGAAGCTGGTGGCGGCCAGGGCGACGGCTGCGGCCAGGGCGGCGAGGCTTTTCTTCAATGCGGACATGTTCGACTCCTTGGTCCTGTAATGAGTCCCGGGTGCAGGGTAGACGACCCCGCACATGGACAGTCAGACCTATTGACGCAGGTCGGCGTTCAAAGGGGTTGAATCGCGATAGCCTTTATCTCGTATGCTGTGTCGCTATGACGCACCGAGAGGGGAAGGGGCTTGGCTATACTCGCGCAAATTCCGGAATTCACCATGCGCACACCGGTTTTCCAGTTATCCGCCAGCCGGCAGAACCTGCTGCACCTGACGCTCATCCGTATTCTCGTCCTGGCCGCCCAGGCCGGTTCGGTGGGCATCGCCTACAAGGCCCAGTTGATCCCGCTGCCCTGGGCGGCGCTGGGGGTGACCCTCGGCGTGTCCCTGGTGCTGTGCCTGGCCACCGCCCTGCGCCTGCGCGGGCCCTGGCCGGTGACCGAGGTGGAATACGCGGTGCAGCTGGGCTGCGACCTGATCATTCACAGCGCCCTGCTGTATTTCTCCGGCGGCTCGTCCAACCCCTTCGTCTCCTATTACCTGGTGCCGCTGACCATCGCCGCGGCGACCTTGCCATGGCTCTACACCATCGTCCTCGCCGGCCTGGCCCTGGCCGCCTACACGGTGCTGCTGGTGTGGTTCCACCCGCTGAACATCGCCCCGGCGCAGCGCGACTACCTGCTGATCTACGGCATGTGGCTGAGCTTCGCCCTGGCCGCCGGGCTGATCACCTTCTTCGTCGCGCGCATGTCCCAGGCGCTGCGCCGCCAGGAGCAGATAGTCGCGCAGCGCCGCGAGGAGGGCATGCGCGACCAGCAGTTGCTGGCCGTGGCCACCCAGGCCGCCGGCGCCGCCCATGAACTGGGCACGCCGCTGGCGACCATGAGCGTGCTGCTCAAGGAACTGCGCCAGGCGCACCCGAAGGACCCGCTGCTGCAGGAAGACCTGGCGCTGCTGCAGGAGCAGGTCAAGCTGTGCAAGGACACCCTGCAGCAACTGGTGCGCGCCGCCGAGGCCGACCGTCGCCAGGCCATCCAGGAGCAGGGCGTCAACGAATGGCTGGAGGCGGTGCTGCGCCGCTGGCACCTGATGCGCCCGGAGGCCACCTACCGCTACCTGAACCTGGGCCCGGGCAGCGCCCCGCGGCTGACGCCGCCCACCGACCTCACCCAGGCCCTGCTGAACCTGCTGAACAATGCTGCCGATGCCTGCCCGGACGACCTGGAGATCTGCGTCGACTGGACTGCCACCGACATCTGCCTGAGCATCCGCGACCACGGCCCCGGCGTGCCCCTGGCGATCGCCGAGCAACTCGGCAAACCCTTCTTCACCACCAAGGGCAAGGGCTTCGGCCTCGGCCTGTTCCTCAGCCAGGCCAGCGTCACCCGCGCCGGCGGCACGGTGAAGTTGTACAACCACGAAGACGGCGGCACGCTCACCGAGCTGCGCCTGCCGCGCAGCTATGGTGTGGTGTGAACCCACGCGCGAGGAAGTACCCATGAGCGAAGAGAATCTGTTCGAAGGCGAAGAGCAACCCCACCTGCTGCTGGTGGACGACGACGCCACCTTCACCCGTGTGATGGCGCGTGCGATGAGCCGCCGCGGCCTGCGCGTATCGGTCGCCGGTTCCGCCGAGGAAGGCCTGGCGCTGGCCAAGGAAGACCTGCCCGACTACGCCGTGCTCGACCTGAAGATGGACGGCGACTCCGGCCTGGTGCTGCTGCCCAAGCTGCTGGAGCTGGACGCGGAGATGCGCGTGGTGATCCTCACCGGCTACTCCAGCATCGCCACCGCGGTGGAGGCCATCAAGCGCGGCGCCACCAACTACCTGTGCAAGCCGGCCGACGCCGACGACGTGCTGACCGCGCTGCTCTCGCAGCACGCCGACCTGGACAGCCTGGTGCCGGAAAACCCGATGTCGGTGGACCGCCTGCAGTGGGAGCACATCCAGCGCGTGCTGGCCGAGCACGACGGCAACATTTCCGCCACCGCCCGCGCCCTGGGGATGCATCGGCGGACGTTGCAGCGTAAGCTGCAGAAGCGCCCCGTGAGGCGTTAAGGAATTCATAAGAGGCTGTATCTACGATCTCGCGAGCTAGCGCAGAACAAGGCGAAAACAGGCGAGGGAGCGGAGTTTAGGCCGCTAAATGAGCATCACTCGCCTGTTTTTAACGCAGTTATGCCGACGCGCAGCAGATCGTAGACAGGTTCTAAGACAGGGAGCGCCAACTGGGCGCTCTTTTTTTGTGCCGCCCGTGCCGAGCCCGACCCGATGACCGAAAGCGCCGAATACCGTGCCGCGAACGATGCCGTTCGCGGGCATTTCTTCTCCCAGGTGTGGAAACTGACGGCGCCCTACTGGCGCAGCGAAGAGAAGGGCACGGCCTGGCTGCTGCTGATCGTGGTGATCGCCCTGTCGCTGGTGGTGGTGGCCCTGCAGGTCTGGCTCAACAACTGGTCCCGGGACTTCTACAACGCCCTGCAGAACAAGGACCTGAAGAGCTTCATCCACCTGATGTTCATGTTCTCGGGGATCGCCGCGGTGTTCATTCTGACCGCCGTCTACCGTCTCTATCTCACGCAGATGCTGACCATCCGCTGGCGTCGCTGGCTCACCGAGCAGCATTTCGCCGCCTGGCTGTCGCACAAGAACTATTACCTGATGGAACAGAGCGGCTACACCGACAACCCCGACCAGCGCCTCACCGACGACCTCAAGGACTTCACCGACACCACGCTGAGCCTCGGCCTGGGGCTGATCAGCAACATCGTCAGCCTGGTGTCCTTCTCGGTGATCCTCTGGGGCGTGTCCGGCAGCATCGAACTATTCGGCATCAGCATCCCCGGCTACATGTTCTGGGCCGCGTTGCTCTACGCCCTGGTCGGCAGCTGGCTGACGCACCTGATCGCCCGCCGCCTGATCGGTCTGAGCAACCGCCAGCAGCGCTACGAGGCCGACTTGCGCTTCGGTCTGGTGCGGGTGCGCGAGAACGCCGAGAGCATCGCCCAGTACGATGGCGATGAGAACGAGCGGCAGCGCCTGATGGGGCGCTTCGCCAATGTCTGGCACAACTTCCGTGAACTGATGAACGTGCAGAAACGCCTGACGTTCTTCTCCTCGGGCTATGCGCAGATCGCCACCGTGTTCCCCTTCATCGTCGCCTCGCCACGCTACTTCGCCGGCAAGATTCAGCTCGGCGAGCTCATGCAGATCAACTCCGCCTTCGGCAACGTCCAGGACGGCCTCAGCTGGTTCATCAACGCCTATGGCAGCCTGGCGGGCTGGCGCGCCACCTGCGACCGTCTGCTGAGTTTCCGCCGGGCCCTGGAGGAGAGCCAGGCCGAGCACGCCGGTATCGAAGTGCGCAAGGATGGCAACGGCCTGCAGCTCAAGCACCTGAGCCTGCGCCTGGGCGACGGCAGCGTGCTGCTGGAACCCACCGACCTGACCCTGCGGGCCGGCGAACACGTGCTGATCAGCGGCCCCTCCGGCGCCGGCAAGAGCACCCTGCTGCGCGCCATGAGCGGGCTCTGGCGCTACGGCGCCGGGCAGGTGCAGATGCCCGCGGCGCGCACGCTGTTCCTGCCGCAGAAGCCCTACCTGCCGATCGGCAGCCTGGCCACGGCCCTGAGCTATCCGGAGGAACCCGGCCGGCACGGCCCCGAGCGCCTGCGCGAAGTGCTGCGCCTGTGCCGCCTGGAGCACCTGGGCGAGCGCCTGGACGAAGCCCAGCACTGGCAGCGCCTGCTCTCGCCGGGCGAACAGCAGCGCCTGGCCATCGCCCGCGCGCTGCTCTATGCGCCGGCCTGGCTGTTCCTCGACGAGGCCACCTCGGCGCTGGACGACAACGACGAAGCCGCGCTCTACCAGATCCTGCTGGAGCAACTGCCCGGCGTGACCCTGGTCAGCATCGGCCACCGCGCCGACCTCAGGCGCTTCCACGAACGCCAGCTGCGCCTGGAGGATCGTCACCTGCGGGAGGTCGGGGCGGTGCTCCCGGCCTGACACGCCTACCTGTCGCAAGGGAATCCCCCGGCGATAGGATTTTGGGAAAGATCGTGCTGTGAATTCCTTCAGATTTTGCAGGAAAGCTCGCAATTGATTGGCAGTTTTGGGGACTGCTGCATCGTTCCCGGACCCATACCCGGTACCCTCGACGGCTTTGCGGTAAACAGCCCGTCGCATTCGGATTCCGGATATCGCCATGCATGGTCTTTCCCCCTCTGGTCAGGCGTTGACGCGCGAGGCATTGCGCCTGGTGAACCCGCGCCGCTTCCTTGGCCTCGCGCTCGCCGGCGCCGCGGCGCTGGCGCTGCTGGCCTTCGCCGCCGGCCTGTGGCTCGGCCGCGTCATGGCGCCGCCCGCGCCGCTGGCCGAGGCCGCCCCGCAGCAGACGCCGGAGCAGCGCTTCGCCGTGGCGCGCCTGGGCGAGCTGGCCGGGCGCCTGCAAGTGCTGGAAAAGGACGCCGCCTACCTGCTGAAAGTGGTCGACGGCCACGAGGACATCGCCCGCAAGCTGGCGCGCATCGACCCCGGCCTGGTGCCGGAGCAGGCACCGGCACGCGGCGCTGACGGGGAGGGCGGCCTGCTGCTGCCGCCGCGGCCGTGCCAGGCCGCGCCGCTGGTCGACGTGCAGCAGGGCACCGAGGCCGCGCGTTGCCTGAGACGTCAGCTCGACCTGCTGCTGGACGCGGTGTCGCGGCGCAACGCCGACTTCCTCGCCATCCCCACCCACCGCCCGGTGGACAAGGCGCGCCTGGGCTCGGCCTTCGGCAACCGGCTGGACCCGTTCAACCGCCGCCTGGCCTTCCACTCCGGGCTCGACTTCGCCGCGCCCGGCGGCACCGGGATCCAGGCCGCCGCCGGTGGCCGGGTGGTCGCCGCCGGCCCCTTCAGCTCCTATGGCATCCGCGTGGAAATCGACCACGGCAACGGCCTGCTCACCCGCTATGCGCACCTGTCCAGGACCGAGGTGCGCGTCGGCGACGTGGTGATGCCCGGCCAGCGCATCGCCGCCATGGGCTCCACGGGACGCTCCACCGGCTCGCACCTGCATTTCGAAGTGCTCTACCGCGGCGAGTTCGTCGACCCGCAGCACTTCCTTTCCCTCGGCGACATGGAGAAGGCCCTCGATGCGCTGGCGCAGGACTAGGCCGGCGACCACCCGCGAACTGCTGCGCGCCGAGCACCAGCCGCGGGCCCAGGTGGCGCGCAGCTACCGGCCGCTGCTCTGGGCCGCGCTGGCGCTGGCCATGGCCTTCGCCGCACTGCATTTCTGGCGCGGCTCGCAGCAGGCCGAAACACAGCAGCGCATCGACGCGCTGCAGGCCGGCAATGCCGCGCTGGCCGCCGACCTGCAGCGCCAGCGCCTGCTGACCGCCGAGGCCCAGGCCACGCGCGAGCAACTGCAGCGGCGCATCGACCAGATGTCCGGGGAACTCAAGAAGCTCAAGACCGACCTGGCGTTCTACCGCCAGCAGAAACCCGCCAAGTGATCCGCAGGAGGACGAACATGTTCAGCAGCAACAAGAAGAAAGGGCCGCAGGTGGCGGTGGACAGGTTCTCCAGCCTGCTGTCGGGCAACCTGGCGCTGGTGGGCGACCTGGAGTTCGAGGAGGGCCTGAAGGTCCAGGGCCGCATCCAGGGCAACGTGCGCCACAAGCCGGGTACCCAGAGCCTGCTGGCCCTGGGTGCGGAAGGGCGGATCGAGGGCTGCGTCAGCAGCTACGACGCGCTGATCGACGGCACCATCGTCGGCGACCTGTACGTCGAGCACCTGCTGGAGCTGCATTCCAACGCCCGCGTCATCGGCAATATCCACTACCGCCAGCTGAGCATGGAGAACGGCGCCAGCGTCGACGGCAAGCTCACCCGCCTGGACGAGCAGCGCCCGCTGGAACTGCCGGCGCCCGAGAGCCTCCGGCCACGTGCCGAGGCCGAGGAAGCGGAGCCCGCCTGAGGCAAATCGTTAGCACGCGAAGCACTGCCCCTTGCTATGATCGCCGCAGTTCTTCCGCCGGCGCTTCCCCTCCATGCTCGCACTGCTGTTCCAGACCCTCGGCATCACCGCGCCGGTGTTCTCCATGTTGTTCATCGGCGTGTTGCTGCGCCGCGTTGGCTGGATCGACCAGGGCTTCATCCAGACCGCCTCGGCCCTGGTGTTCAACGCCACCATGCCGGTGATGCTGTTCCTCGGCATCTACCATTCCGACCTGCACCGCGCGGCCAGCCCGGCGGTGCTGACGTTCTTCTGCCTGGCCACCCTCGGCGGCTTCCTGCTCGCCTGGGCCTGGGCGCACTGGCGGGTGCCGCGGCAAGAGCGCGGCGTCTACGTGCAGGGCGCCTTCCGCGGCAACAACGGCATCGTCGGCCTGGCCCTGGCCACCAGCCTCTACGGCGAGCACGGCCTGGCCCTGGGCTCGGTGCTCGCGGCCCTGGTGATCCTCTGCTACAACACGTTGGCCACCGTGGTCCTGGCGATCTACAGTCCGGTGCTCAAGTCCGACCCGCTGAGCATCGCCCGCCAGGTGCTGGTCAACCCGCTGATCATCGGCGTGCTGGCGGCCTTCCCGTTCGCCTGGTGGGGCATCGCCCTGCCGGCCTGGGTGCTCACCTCCGGCGACTACTTCGCGCAGATGACCCTGCCCCTGGCGCTGGTCTGCATCGGCGGCACCCTGTCGCTGCCGGCCTTGCGCAGCAGCGGCAGCCTGGCCCTGAGCGCCAGCCTGATGAAAATGCTCTGGCTGCCGGCGCTGTGCACCGCCGCCGCCTGGCTCTGCGGCTTCCGCGGCGCCGAACTGGGCGTGCTGTTCCTCTACTTCGCCAGCCCCACCGCCGCCGCCAGCTACGTGATGGCGCGCGCAGCCCAGGGCAACGCCGAACTGGCGGCCTCGATCATCGTCATCACCACCCTGGCGGCGGCGCTGACCACCAACCTGGGGCTGTTCATCCTGCAGTGGGGTGGATGGATCTGAGGTGCTCAACCCCGAATCGCGGCGTCAGCCGGCAAGTTCGTAGGGCGTATAACCGTTCGCGGTTATACGCCGCTTCACCTAACTCATGCCCGGCGTTGCGGTCGAGCCCGGAGTGCCCCGAAACAGGCGCTCCGTGGCCGAACCCGAAGCGCGCCTGGGATCGAGGTCAAACGGCGTATAACGCCGTAGGCGTTATACGCCCTACGCCCAGCCCTCCCTCGGCGTAGGGCGTATAACCGTTCGCGGTTATACGCCGCTTCACCTAACTCATGCCCGGCGTTGCGGTCGAGCTTGGAGTGCCCGAAACAGGCGCTCCGTGGCCGAACCCGAAGCGCGCCTGGGATCGAGGTCAAACGGCGGATAACGCCGTAGGCGTTATACGCCCTACGCCCAGCCCTCCCTCGGCGTAGGGCGTATAACCGTTCGCGGTTATACGCCGCTTCACCTAACTCATGCCCGGCGTTGCGGTCGAGCTTGGAGTGCCCGAAACAGGCGCTCCGTGGCCGAACCCGAAGCGCGCCTGGGATCGAGGTCAAACGGCGGATAACGCCGTAGGCGTTATACGCCCTACGCCCTGGACAACCTCCCACTGGGGCGCGGTCTAGGCAGAATCTGAATTCGCAGACAACATCACTTACTCTGCCCGAAGGCCATTTCAAGCCCTTTTACAGGCGGTTACACTGTCCCCCTCCCAACGCGCGACAAAGGATTGCTCATGCGTTTCCAGGATTCCGCCCGCAGCTTCGCACTGCTGCTCGGCCTGCTCTGGCTGGCGTCGTCGTACGCCGGGCCCGGCGCCGAATTGTCCAGCCCGGCCGCCGGCTGGCGCTACTCGGGGTTGCTCGACGACCTCGACAGCCCGCGCGTGGCCTATCCGACCCCGCCCATCGACCGTGGCGGCCAGCGCGGCCGCAGCCTGATCGAGGGCGACCTGAAGAACCTCGCCGGTACCGACCGCGCCCAGCGCCTGGTGGTCAACGGCAACCCGCTGCCTCTATACACCGATGCCCAGGGCCATTTCGTCCGCCCCTACGCCTTCGGCGCGGGTTCCAACAGCGTCGAGGTGGCCAGCGCCGACGGCCAGTCGCTCAAGCGCGTGCAGTTCTACGAGGCCAACGCCGGGCGCGTGCCGCCGCGGGTGCGCGTGGCGCTGGGCTGGGACGACCCCAAGGCCGAGTTGGACCTGCACATAGTCACTCCCGACGGCCAGCACGCCTTCTGGGCGCGCCCGCGGCTGGGCAACGGCGGCGGCCTCGACCCGGACGGCGTCGACGGCCCCGGCCCGGAAATGTTCAGCATGGCCGCGCCGCTGCACGGCACCTACCTGGTCTACGTCAACTACTGGGGCAATTTCGGCGCGCAGGGCTATAACTTCCAGGCCGGCGCCAACCAGCAGGACGTGATCACCGCCCAGGTCAACCTGGTGTTCAACGAGAACAGCGTCGACGAGAAGCGCGAGACCTTCGTGGTGCCGCTGCGCACCATCGGCGACCTGGTCCTGGTCAAGACCTTCACCTATTGAGAGCTGTCCCCTGCCAGGGATGAAACGGGATCGAGCAAGCATGAGCGACAACACCACTCCCAGCCCCACTCCTTCCGCCGACGCCGCGCCGGTGAAGCGCTGGCCGCTGATCTTCGGCGGCCTGGTGCTGGCCCTGCTGGTCTTCGGCGGCCTGCTGGCGCGCTACGTCTGGCTGGCGCCGCCGAGCGGCCCGCTGGCCGGGCTGGAGGCGCCGCTGGCCAATGCCCCGGGCCGCGACATCAGGCACCCGGACGCGCTCATCGAAAGCGCCTCGCTCGCCCGCCTGCCCAAGGAACTGCTGGAGGTGCCGCTGCTGCGCGACACCCTCACCGAGGACTTCGTCTTCTACTACGAGAACGACGGCGACCGCCTCGGCCTGGCCGGCAGCCTGCGGCGCATCGTCTACGAGCACGACCTGACGCTGAAGGACAGCCTGGTCGAGGAACTGCTCGACCAGCCGGCCCAGGTCGCCCTGTGGCGCGGCGCCGACGGCCGCCTGCGCGACTTCCTGGTGGTGATGAAGCGCGGCGGCCTGGCCAGGCTGCTGGAGCCGCTGGCGCACATCGCCGCCGACGACAGCCAACTGCGCAAGGTCGGCGAGCTGAAGGGCGGCGCCAATGTCTACCGCCTGCGCTACAACGCCCAGAAGACCCTGCTGTTCGCCTCCAGCGGCGACTACCTGGTGCTGCTGTCCAACCCGAAGATGCTGTTCCCCGACGCCAGCGACGACGAGCCCGGCGCGGCCGACGCCCAGGTCAGCGCCGACCTGGCCGCCCTGCTCGGCGGTGACGACGCCTTCCCGCGCGCCTTCGGCCTGGGCCCGCGCGGCGAGCTGAGCCAGCGCATCAGCCTTGGCGCCGGCGCCCTGGCCATGGGCTACCAGCGCTTCATCCCGGCCTTCGCCGGGGTGCGCTTCGACAAGGACGCCAAGGGCTGGAGCAGCTACCTGGCGCTGAACGCGGTGGAGCGCCAGCCGGATCTCGACTTCAGCCCCGTGTGGCAGGCCATGCCCATGGGCGCCAGCGCCTGCGTGGCCCTGCCGCTGACCCCGGGCCTGTACGACAGCCTGCTGGTGCGCCTGGGCGCCGAGCAGAAAATGGCCGCGGCCTTCTCCGAACACCTCTCCGGCGCCGCCGGCCTGTGCTGGTACGCCGACTCGCGCCTGTACACGCCGCTGCTGGTGGCCACGCTGAGCGCGCCGCCCGGCCCGGAACTGGACGCCGACCTGGGCAGGCTGTTCGACAGCCTGGTGGGCGCCTACGAGGCCAACGCCGAAGGCGGCAACTTCCCGGTGGACGAGCAGAACCAGGGCGAGACCCACAAGTGGCTGCGCCAGGTCAGCTCCAATTTCGGCCAGTACGCCGCCGCCGATGCGGCCGACCCGGACGCCGTCAGCGGCCGCGGCTTCTTCCGCGTCGGCCTGGCGCGGCAGGGCAGCACCCTGCTGTTCTCCCTCGACGACCAGTTGCTGGACAAGGCCCTGGGCACCCTCGACAAGCGCTTCCCGCCGCTGGCCGACGTGCTGCCCAAGGACGCCCTGGTGCCGGCCTACCTGGCGCCGCAGTCGCTTTCCACGCTGCTCCAGCGCGAAACCCTGGACAGCCTGCCGCAGGACATGGAGCCGGTGTTCCGCAACGCCGCCGACAGCCTGCTGCTGCCGCGCCTGAAGGCCCTGGCCGGGCACGGCGGCTACGCCCTCGGCCTGCCCGCCGGCAGCCGCGCCGAACAACCCTGGCAATGGCTGCCGCTGCAGTGGCGCGCGCTGTGACGGCACGCGCCCTGCTGCTGGCGTTCGGCCTGTGGGCCGCCCAGGCGGCGCAGGCCGGTAGCGCATCGCTGGACCCGCAGCAGTCCCAGGTGTTCCGCGCCTGGTTCGTGCGCATCGCCGAGGAACAGCTGCGCCAGGGCCCCAGCCCGCGCTGGCACCAGCAGGACTGCGCGGGCCTGGTGCGCTTCGCCGCCAACGAGGCGCTCAAGCCCCACGACGCCAAGTGGCTGCGCGCCAACGGCCTGTCCAACCGCTACCTGCCGCCGGAGCTGGCGCTGAGCGCCGAGCAGCGCGCCCTGGCGCAGAACTGGCGGCAGGGCGGTGGCCAGGTCGGCCCCTACGTCAACGCCATCAAGCTGATCCAGTACAACAGCACCCTCGTCGGCCGCGACCTCAACCAGGCGCGGCCGGGCGACCTGATCTTCTTCGACCAGGGCGACGACCAGCACCTGATGATCTGGATGGGCCGCAACATCGCCTACCACACCGGTACCAGCACGCCGACCGACAACGGCATGCGCTCGGTCAGCCTGCAACAACTCATGACATGGAAGGACACCCGATGGATACCCGACCCTGCCAACCCCAACTTCGTCGGCGTGTACCGCTTGTCGTTCCTCGCCCGATGAAGCTGCTCGCGCTGTGCGCCGGCCTGGCCCTGGGCGGCCTGCTGGCGGGCGCGCCGGCGCAGGCCCGGGCCGACGACGAGGTGCCGGCGAGCAACTACGCGCCGATCAGCGGCGAGTCGTTCTTCCTGCTCGCCGACAGCAGCTTCGCCCCCGACGAACAGGCCCGCGTGCGCCTGGAGGCGCCGGGCCGCGACTACCGCCGCTACCGCATGGAGGCCTACGGCGGGGTGGACATACGCGTCTACCGCATCGACAAGCCGCTGGACTTCCTCAAGCGCCAGAAGAACCTGCACCGGGTGCTGGCCGAGGGGCAGTTCAAGGGCGAGGGGCTGTCCAACACCCTGGCCTACCTGTGGGACAACTGGTACCGCAAGTCGCGGCGGGTGATGCAGCGCGCCTTTTCCTACGAGTCGCGCAAGCAGGTCACCGAGGTGGTGCCGGAGCTGAAGATGGGCCAGGCCATGGCCGCGCCCACGCCCTACGACGCCCAGCCGCAGTACGCGCCGATTCCCGGCCTGCCGCTGGTCGAGCAGTTCCGCTATCCGCTGTGGGATACCAAGCCCATAGAGCCGCCGGCCGACGTCAAGCTGGCCGGCTCCTCCAGCGAGTTCATCAACGTCTCGCCGGGCAACGTCTACGTGCCGCTGGGCAAGCTCAAGCCGGGGCTGTACCTGGTCGAGGCGCTGGTGGGCAAGTACCGCGCCACCACCGTGGTGTTCGTCTCCAGCAGCGTGGCGGTAAGCAAGATCGCCGGCAACGAACTGCTGGTGTGGTCGGCGCGCAAGCACGAAGGCACCCCGGTGCCCGATACCCAGGTGCTCTGGACCGACGGCCTGGGCGTGATGAGCAGCGGCCGCACCGACGCCGAGGGCCTGCTGCGCCTGCAGCACGCCAGCCCCGAGCGCTCCTTCGTGATCGGCGAAGACAAGGAGGGCGGCGTCTTCGTCTCGGAAAACTTCTACTACGACAGCGAAATCTACGACACCAAGCTCTACGCCTTCACCGACCGCCCGCTGTACCGCCCCGGCGACTGGGTGGCGCTGAAGATCTACGGCCGCGAATTCAAGAACGCCCGCGACTCCGCCGCGCCCCAGGCCGCGCCGGTGAAGCTGAGCGTGATCGACGCCGCCGGCACCACCCTGCAGACCCTCGACCTGCAACTGGACGCCAAGGCCGGCGCCAACGGCCGCTTCCAGCTGCCGGACAACGCCGTGGCCGGCGGCTACGAGCTGCGCTTCGACTACCGCGGGCAGACCTACAGCAGCGCCTTCCGCGTGGCCGAGTACATCAAGCCGCACTTCGAGATATCCCTCGACCTCGCCAAGCCGGACTTCAAGACCGGCGAAGCGGTGAAGGGCAACCTGATCCTGCTCTACCCGGACGGCAAGCCGGTGGCCAACGCCAAGCTGCAACTGAGCCTGCGCGCCCAGCAGCTGTCCATGGTGGACAACGAGCTGCAGTACCTCGGCCAGTTCCCGGTGGAGCTGAGCAGCACCGAGCTTGCCACCGACGCCCAGGGCCGCGCGGCCCTCGAACTGCCGGCGGCGGACAAGCCCAGCCGCTACCTGCTGACGGTGTTCGCCAGCGACGGCGCGGCCTACCGGGTGAAGACCAGCAAGGAAATCCTCATCGAGCGCGGCGCCGCGCGCTACCGCCTGGCCGCGCCGCAGCGCTTCAGCGCGGTGGGCGACAAGGTCGAGTTCAGCTACGCGCCCGAACAGCCCACCGAACTCAAGCCCAAGAGCTATCGCTGGGTACGCCTGGAGGACCGCTCCACGGGTGACGGCGAGGCCGGCGACGGCAAGTTCGTCATCGCCTTCGACAAGCCCGGCACCTACAGCATCGAGCTGCGCGACGCCCAGGGCCAACTGCTCGGCGGCACCGGCCACGCGGTGAGCGGGGAGGGCGTCAAGGCGGTGCCCGGCACCGTGGAAATCGTCCTCGACAAGGCCGAGTACCAGGCCGGCGACGAAGCCCTGGCGCTGATCACCTTCCCCGAGCCGGTGGACGACGCGCTGCTGTCGCTGGAGCGCGACAAGGTCGAGGCCACCGCGCTGCTGTCCAAGGGCGGCGACTGGCTCAAGCTGGAGAAGCTCAACCCCACCCAGTACCGCGCGCGCATTCCGGTGAAGCCGGACTTCTCGCCGAACCTGACCTTCTCCGTGCTCTACACTCGCGGCGGCGACTACAGCTTCCAGAACGCCGGCATCAAGGTGACGGTGCCGCAGGTGGAAATCGCCATCGCCACCGACAAGGAACGCTACGAGCCGGGCGAAACCGTGACCGTCGACCTTTCCACCACCTACGCCGGCAAGCCGGTGTCCAGCCAGGTGGCGGTGGGCGTGGTGGACGAGATGATCTACGCCCTGCAGCCGGAGATCGCCCCGGGCATCGACCAGTTCTTCTACCACCCGCGGCGCAACAACGTGCGCACCAGCGCCAGCCTGTCGTTCATCAGCTACGACGTGGCCCTGCCGGGAAGCGCCAGCGCGCCGGGGCGCAGCAACCGCAGCGAGCGCGGGGTGAAGGTGCTGGAGCGGCCGCGCCGCGAGGACGTGGACACCGCCGCCTGGGAACCGAAACTGGTCACTGACGCCGAGGGCAAGGCGCGCTTCAGCTTCCGCATGCCCGACTCGCTGACGCGCTGGCGCATCACCGCGCGGGCCATGGACGGCGACGGCCAGGTCGGCCAGAAGAAACAGTTCATCCGCTCGGAAAAGCCGCTGTACCTGAAATGGAGCGGCCCGAAGCGCTTCCGCGCTGGCGACAAGCCGGACCTCGGCCTGTTCGTCTTCAACCAGGGCGAGCAGGCCAAGGCCGAGCTGCTGGTGCGCTACGCCGGCCAGGAGCAGACCCAGGCGCTGGAGCTGGCCAAGGGCGTGAACTATGTGCGCCTGCCGGCCCAGGCCCTGAGCGATGGCGAGTGGAGCGCCGAGCTGCGCCAGGACGGCCAGGTGCGCGACAGCCTGGCCGTGCGCTTTGCCCTGGCCGCCGACGGCTGGCAGGTGCTGCAAGCGCGCAGCCTGCAACTGGCCGGGCAGAACAGCCCGTTGCAATTGCCGGCGGACGCCCGCGACATCCGCCTGCGCCTGGACGACAGCGCCAGCGCGCTGTTCCGCGGCAGCCTCGACGACCTGCTGGCCTACCCCTACGGCTGCGTCGAGCAGACCGCCAGCCGCCTGCTGCCGCTGAGCGTGGCCTACCCGCTGCTGGCCGAGGGCGAGCCGCGGGTGCGCGACCGCCTGCGCCTGATCATGCAGAACAGCCGCCTGCGCCTGGTGCAGATGGCCGGGCCGAACGCCTACTTCACCTGGTGGGGCGACAACACCGACAGCGACGCCTTCCTCACTGCCTACGCCTACTACGCCGACTGGCACGCCAGCCGCGCGCTGCAGATCAGCCTGCCGCCGGAGCACTGGCAGCGCGTGCTCGACCTCTACGCCAAGCTGGCCGAGCAGACGCCGCTGCTGCAACGCGCGCTGATCCTCGGCTTCGCCCGCGACATGCAGCTGCCGGTGCAGACCCTGGTCGGCGGCCTGCTCGACGACCTGGCCAAGGCCGGGGCGGGCGAGGACGCGAAGCTGCCGGCCGACGCCGAAGTCAGCCTGGTGATGGCCGAGCCGGACTCCAGCCTCGGCCTGGCCGTGGCGCGGGTGCTGGCCAACAACCTGGCGCAGCAGGCCAAGGTGCCACTGCCGGCGGCCTTCGCCAAGCAACTGGATGGCGCGCGGCTGAAGGTCAACGGCAGCGACCAGCCGTTCGCCCAGGCAGTGCAGCTGTCGCTGGCGGCGCCCGACGTCAACCGTGCCCGCGTCCTGCTGGCGCGCCTGGGGCCGCAGCAGTCGACCCTGGAGCGCGCCCTGGCGCTGACCTGGCTGCAGCGCGCCCTGGCCCAGGCGCCAGCGGCCGAACCGCTCAAGCCGGGCAAGGACTGGGCCGAGCAGCAAGGCCCCAGCGGCGAGCGCTACTGGCAGTGGCAAGGCCAGGGCGTGCCCGCCGAGCTGACCTTGCAGACGCCACCGTCGCGCCCGCTCAATGCCTCGCTCAGCTACCGCAGCGCCGAGGCCCCGGCCAGCCAGTTGCCGGTGAGCATCAGCCGCCGCCTGCTGCGCCTGGTGCCGGGGGACAAGGCCTTCGAGTTCAAGGTCGAGGAACTGGGCGACAAGCCGCTGTCCAGCGACGAGCTGTACCTGGACGAAGTGACGGTCAAGACCGAGCAGCCCACCGCGCTGCGCTACGGCATGCTGGAAGTGCCTCTGCCGCCGGGCGCCGACGTCGAGCGCACCACCTGGGGCATCCAGGTCAGCGGCCTGGGTGGTACCGAGGCCACCAGCCTGGAACGCGCGCGCAACGAGCCGGGCGACCTGCACTACGGTATCCCGGTGGACAGCCTGGCCGGCGAGCTGCGCTTCCGCCACCTGGTGCGCTTCTCGCAGAAGGGCGAGTTCGCCCTGCCGCCGGCGCGCTATGTGCGCATGTACGCGCCGGCGGAGCAGGCCCTGGAGCAGAACCCGGCGCTGGCCAGGGTGAAGGTGCAGTAAATGGGACGGCGCCTGGCCTGGCTGCTGCTTCTGCTGCCGCTGTGCGCGGCGGCGCAGGCGCCCGTCGAGCTGGCCTGGCGCAGCCCCCAGGGCGATCTGCTGCTGCGTCTGGACCAGCAGCAGGTACTCGCCCGCGAGCCCCTGCCGGCGGACCTGCGCACGCCGCTGGGCAGCCTGTGGAAACTCTTCGTCTTCGCCTGGCTGGTGGACAACGACCGGCACGAGCCGGAGTACGCCTGCAAGGGCCAGTCCCGCGAGGAGGTCTACTGCTGCTCGGCCGGGCAGAGCATCGGCCGCGACCAGGCGCTGGTGAAGTCCTGCGGCCTCTACTACCAGCCGGCGCGCCTCGGCCTGGACGCCGCGACCTGGCGCCGCTACTGGCAGGAACGCCAGGCGCCGGCCTGGCTGCTCGACCTCGAACACCTGCAACCACAGACCGAAGTGCCGGTGGCCGAACTGCTCGACATGCTGACGCGCCTGCCGGCCCAGGCCGAGGCGCGCCAGGTGCTGCTCGACGTGGTGGTCAACGCCGACGACGGCCGCGCCCTGGCCAGCCTGGGCGGGCGCCTGCGGGTGAAGACCTGGAGCTGGCTCGATCCAAACGATTCGCAGGCCCGCCGTGGCGGCTTCGCCGGCTGGCTGGCGGACGGCTCGGCGGTCTGGGCCTCCGGGCCCGGCACCAGCAAGACGGTGCTGGCGCACTACGCCGAAGCCCTCGGCGCCGCGCTGCCGGCGCCCTGGCCGCGCGAGCCGGGGCGCTGCGTGGCGGTGGCGCTGTTCGAGCGCTATCCGCTGCGCGAGGTCTTCGACGTCCAGGGCCGCCCGGCGGCGGCCGGCGGCCTCAGCGGCAGCTACCGGGTGAGCTTCGCGAACGGCAACGACCTGGATATCCACAGCGACGGCGAACTCTTCCTGCAGCGCGACGGCAAGCCGCAACTGGTGGCGCGCCTGGACCGCGAGGAATACGTCGCCCGGGTGCTGCAGCGCGAAGCCGCGGCAACTCCGGTCGAGGCCGCCCGCGCCTTGGCCGTGGCCATCCGCAGCTACCTGCTGCAGAACGCCGGGCAGCGCGGCGAGTGCCTGAGCATCGCTGACAGCAGCCAGCGCCAGCGCGTCGCGCCGCGCCCGGCCACGGCGCAGATGCGCGCCGTGGCGGCCTTCACCGATGGACTGGTACTGGCCGGCAGCCCGGTCACTTACCACGCCGACCAGGCCGGCCCGGCGAAACTCTCCTGGCAGGACGCCAAGGCCCAGGCGACCAACGGCCTGCGCTTCGACGCCATCCTCGCCCGCGCCTTCCCGCAGGCCAGCCTCAGCGCCTGGAACAACCCGGTGGCCGCCTGCCAGCCGCTGCCGGCGGCCGAGGACTGGCTGCGCAAGCAGCGCCGCGCGTGGCGCACGAAGCTGGACGGTGAGCCGGGCTACGAGGAACTGCAAAGCTTCGCCGTGTGCCAGCTGTCCTCCGGGCGCCCCTACGTCGACCGCGAGCGCCAGCGCATCTACGTGCGCGGCCTGTACTCGCTGCAGGACCGCCTCGACCTCACCCACGAATACCTGCACCTGGCTTTCCAGGCGCACCCCAACGGCCAGGACGAGGGCTTCGTCGAAAGCCTCGCCCGCCGCCTGATACTGGAATGACCGCCATGAAGCTGCGTCCCTGCCTGCTCCTCCTCCTCATCACCGGGCTCGCCCAGGCCGCCGAGCCGGGCATCCGCCTGGACGCCCCGCTGGGCGGCTGGCGCCCCGGCAACGGCGAGGGCGCCAACTTCCGGCAGAGGGTGAACTACCCGGCGGCCTCGGTGAACACCCCGGCCGACCAGGCCATGACCGCGCGGATCAAGGGCGAGATCGCCAACGCGGCCAAGGACAAGCCGGCGACTTTGGTGGTCAACGGCGTGTCGATGCCGCTGAAGATCGGCGAAGACGGCGGCTTCGACAGGCCTTACGCCTTCCCGGCCGGCAGCAACAGCCTGGAAGTGATCAGCCCCGATGGCCAGCAGCGCAAGCGCGTGCAGTTCTACCACGGCGGTGGCGGCGGCGAGGTGCCGGCCAAGCTGCGGGTGATGCTGTCCTGGGACAGCGACAACACCGACCTCGACCTGCACCTGGTGACCCCCGACGGCGGCCACGTCTGGTACGGCAACCGCAGCCTGCCCAACGGCGCCACCCAGGACGTCGACGTGACCACCGGCTACGGCCCGGAAATCATCGCCACGCCTACGCCGCTGAAGGGCGCGTACCTGGTCTACGTGAACTACTTCGGTGGTGGCTACAGCCAGGACAGCGAGAGTGGCGACGTCGAGGCCGCCCAGCCGCTGACCACGGCAAGGGTGACGATAGTGACGGAGGAGGGCACGCCGAACGAGAAGCAGGAGAGCTTCCTGGTGCCGATGCGCCAGCCGGGGGAGCTGACGTTGGTGAAGCGGTTCAGTTATCCGTAAGGGCGGCTGGAGGCTGGAAGCCGTAAGCAAAAGCGTTCCCTACGAAAGCGCCGGGGTTGCCGGCTGACTCTTGACCTTGAACTCGCTCAGGACAGGCTCCCTCTCCCTTCAGGGAGAGGGCTGGGGAGAGGGTTACGGACTTCGCCCACACACCTCTGCCAACCCTGACTCCGCTCCCTCTCCCTAACCCTCTCCCTGAAGGGAGAGGGGACCGTCCGGAGCGAGCTGGAATCGCGGAGCTCCCGGTTATCCGCCATTGGCCGCGGTCTCCGGCATTCCGGCTGTCGTAGGAGCGAGCTTGCTCGCGAACGGTTTTGCTGCGAGGCGGGTTCGCGAGCAAGCTCGCTCCTACGAAAGCGCCGGGGTTGCCGGCTGACTCTTGACCTTGAACTCGCTCAGGACAAGCTCCCTCTCCCTTCAGGGAGAGGGCTGGGGAGAGGGTTACGGACTTCGCCCACACACCTCTGCCAACCCTGACTCCGCTCCCTCTCCCTAACCCTCTCCCTGAAGGGAGAGGGGACCGTTCGGAGCGAGCTGGAATCGCGGAGCTCCCGGTTATCCGCCATTGGCCCTGTCTCCGGCGTTCCGGCTGTCGTAGGAGCGAGCTTGCTCGCGAACGGTTTTGCTGCGAGGCGGGTTCGCGAGCAAGCTCGCTCCTACGAAAGCGCCGGGGTTGCCGGCTGACTCTTGACCTTGAGCTTGCTCAGGACAAGCTCCCTCTCCCTTCAGGGAGAGGGCTGGGGAGAGGGTTACGGACTTCGCCCACACGCCTCTGCCAACCCTGACTCCGCTCCCTCTCCCTAACCCTCTCCCTGAAGGGAGAGGGGACCGTTTGGAGCGAGCTGGAATCGCGGAGCTCCCGGTTATCCGCCATTGGCCGCGGTCTCCGGCGTTCCGGCTGTCGTAGGAGCGGACCTTGTCCGCGATAGCTGGACGTATCGGCGCGATTCGCGGATGAGATCCGCTCCTACGGGCTGCCCCAACACCATGCCCATGTAGGAGCGCGCCCTGCGCGCGATTCGCGGGCAAGGCCCGCGCCCGTCAGGCCTTCTGATCCCCCTGCCACGCCTCGATCACTTCCTGTGCCGCGCGGAAGGCATCGATCGCCGCTGGCACCCCGGCGTAGACCGCGCAATGCAGCAGCGCCTCGCGGATTTCTTCCACCGTGCAGCCGTTGTTCAGCGCGCCGCGCACGTGGCCTTTCAGCTCCTGCGGGCATTTCAGCGCTGTCAGGGCGGCCAGGGTGATCAGGCTGCGGGTCTTGCGCGGCAGGCCGTCGCGGGACCAGACGCTGCCCCAGGCGTTTTCGTTGACGAAATCCTGCAGCGGCTGGGTGAAGTCGGTAGCGTTGTTCAGGGCGCGGTCGACGAAGGCGTCGCCCATCACTTCGCGGCGAACCTGTTCGCCGGCCTTGCGCTTGTCGGTCATGCTCGGTGCTCCTAATCGATGGCTTCCAGGCGCACCGGCGCGGTGCCGCTGCGCAACATGTCGAGGCGTTCCGCGGCCGCCCGCGACAGGTCGATGATCCGCCCGCGGCCGAAGGGCCCGCGGTCGTTCACCCGCACCACCACGCTGCGGCCGTTGTCGAGGTTGGTGACCTTCAGCCGCGTGCCGAACGGCAGGCTGCGGTGCGCGGCGGTCAGGGCGTGCTGGTCGAAGCGCTCACCGCTGGCGGTTTTCTTCCCATGGTGCGCGCGGCCGTAATAGGACGCGGTGCCCTCGGCGCGGTAGCCGCGCGCCGAGCCGCTTTCATAGGACGAGCTGGCGCAACCGGCCAGCAGGGCCAGGCCGCAGAGCAGGGCAGGCAGGGCGAGGGAACGCAGCATCGAGCCTCCGGACGAAAAAACGCCGGGCAAGCCCGGCGTCAGGAAGAGTGGGCTCAGCCTTCGAGCTTTTTCTTCAGCAGTTCGTTCACCTGGCCGGGGTTGGCTTTCCCCTTCGAGGCCTTCATGGCCTGGCCGACGAAGAAGCCGAACATCTTGCCGCGCTTGGCTTCGTCGCTGGCACGGTACTGTTCGACCTGCTCGGCGTTGGCCGCCAGCACCTCGTCGAGCATCTTTTCGATGGCGCCGGTGTCGGTGACCTGCTTCAGGCCCTTGGCCTCGATGATCTGGTCGGCCGAGCCTTCGCCGGCGGCCATGGCCTCGAAGACCATCTTGGCGATCTTGCCGCTGATGGTGTTGTCCTTGATGCGCAGGATCATGCCGCCCAGCTGTTCGGCGGAAACCGGCGACTGCTCGATCTCCAGGCCGTCCTTGTTGAGCAGGCTGGACAGCTCGCCCATCACCCAGTTGGCCGCCAGCTTGGCATCGGCGCAGATGCCCTGCACCTGCTCGAAGTAGTCGGCCATCTCGCGGCTGGCCGAGAGCACGCTGGCGTCGTAGGCGGACAGGCCGTACTGGCTCTCGAAGCGCTCGCGCTTCTGGTCCGGCAGCTCCGGCAGGCCGGCGCGCAGCTCTTCCAGGAAGCTGCGCTCGATCACCACCGGCAGCAGGTCCGGGCAGGGGAAGTAGCGGTAGTCGTTGGCTTCTTCCTTGCTGCGCATGGAGCGCGTCTCGTCCTTGTTCGGGTCGTACAGGCGGGTTTCCTGCACCACCTTGCCGCCGTCCTCGATCAGCTCGATCTGCCGCTGCACTTCGTGGTTGATGGCCTTTTCGATGAAGCGGAAGGAGTTGACGTTCTTGATCTCGGCGCGGGTGCCGAACTCGGCCTGGCCCTTCGGCCGCACCGAGACGTTGCAGTCGCAGCGCAGCGAGCCCTCGGCCATGTTGCCGTCGCAGATGCCCAGGTAGCGCACCAGCGCGTGGATGGCCTTGACGTAGGCCACCGCTTCCTTGGCGCTGCGGATGTCCGGCTCCGAGACGATCTCCAGCAGCGGCGTGCCGGCGCGGTTCAGGTCGATGCCGCTCATGCCGTGGAAGTCTTCGTGCAGGCTCTTGCCGGCGTCCTCTTCCAGGTGCGCGCGGGTGATGCCGACGCGCTTGACGGTGCCGTCTTCCAGGGTGATGTCGAGGAAGCCCTTGCCGACGATGGGGTGGTCCATCTGGCTGGTCTGGTAGCCCTTGGGCAGGTCCGGGTAGAAGTAGTTCTTGCGCGCAAAGACGTTGCGCTCGGCGATTTCGGCGTTGATCGCCAGGCCGAACTGGCAGGCCATGCGCACCGCCTCGGCGTTGAGCACCGGCAGGGTGCCGGGCATCGCCAGGTCGATCAGGCTGGCCTGGGTGTTGGGCTCGGCGCCGAAGGTGGTGGCGCTGCCGGAGAAGATCTTCGATTGGGTGGCGAGCTGCGCGTGGATTTCCAGCCCGATCACGGTTTCCCATTGCATGTGCGTCGTCCTCAGAATCCAGCCGGTGCTTGTTTGTGCCAGTCGGTCACCTGTTGGTACTGGTGCGCGACGTTGAGCAGGCGGCCTTCCTGGAAGTACGGGGCGAGCAGCTGCACGCCCACCGGCAGGCCATCGACGAACCCGGCGGGCATGGACAGCCCGGGGATGCCGGCGAGGTTGGCGGTGATGGTGTAGATGTCTTCCAGGTACTGGGCGACCGGGTCGTCGTTCTTGGTGCCGAGCTTCCAGGCCGGGTTCGGCGTGGTTGGGCCGAGGATGACGTCGACGTCGGCGAAGGCGCTGACGAAATCGTTCTTGATCAGCCGGCGAATCTTCTGCGCCTTCAGGTAATAGGCGTCGTAGTAACCGGCGGAAAGCGCGTAGGTGCCGACCATGATGCGGCGCTTCACCTCGGCGCCGAAGCCTTCGGCGCGGGAGCGCTTGTACAGGTCCTGCAGGTCCCTGGGGTTCTCGCAGCGGTAGCCGTAGCGCACGCCGTCGAAGCGCGACAGGTTGGAGCTGGCCTCTGCAGGCGCGATCACGTAGTAGGCCGGGATGGCGTGCTGCATGTTCGGCAGGGAGATGTCCTTGACCTGCGCGCCCAGTTGCTTGAGCTGCTCGACCACGGCCAGCACGGCGTCGGCGATGCGGCTGTCCAGGCCGGCGCCGAAGTATTCCTTCGGCAGGCCGATGCGCAGGCCGGCCAGGGGCTTGCCCAGGGCGGCCAGGTAGTCGTCCAGCGGCTGGTCGACGCAGGTGGAGTCCTTGGGATCGAAGCCGGCCATGGCGCCGAGCATCAGCGCGCAGTCCTCGGCGGTGCGGGCCAGCGGGCCGGCCTGGTCGAGGCTGGAGGCGTAGGCGATCATGCCCCAGCGCGAGACGCGGCCGTAGGTCGGCTTGATCCCGGTGAGGTTGGTCAGCGCCGCCGGCTGGCGGATCGAGCCGCCGGTGTCGGTGCCGGTGGCCGCCGGGATCAGGCGCGCGGCCACGGCCGCGGCTGAGCCGCCGGAGGAGCCGCCGGGCACGCGGCTGGTGTCCCAGGGGTTCTTCACCGCGCCGTAGTGGCTGGATTCGTTGGCCGAGCCCATGGCGAACTCGTCCATGTTCAGCTTGCCCAGGCTCACGGCGCCGGCGGCGGCCAGGCGCTCGACCACGGTGGCGTCGTAGGGCGAGACGAAGTTGTCGAGAATCTTCGAGCCGCAGCTGGTGCGCACGCCCTTGGTGCAGAACAGGTCCTTGTGGGCGATGGGCGCGCCGAGCAGGGCGCCAGTCTCGCCATTGGCGCGCCGTTGGTCGGCTGCCTTGGCCTGGGCGATAGCCTGGTCGGCGGTGACGCTGATGAAGCTGTTGAGCTGCGGGTCGAGCTGCTCGATGCGGCTCAGCAGGGCACGGGTCAGCTCTTCGGCGGAGAACTGTTTGTCGGCGAGGCCGCGGGCGACTTCGGCGAGGGTCAGTTGGTGCAGCATGGGTCCGTGTCCTTCCTTATTACTCGATCACTTTCGGAACCAGGTACAGGCCGTCTTCCACGGCCGGTGCGATGGCCTGGTAGGCTTCGCGCTGGTTGCTTTCGGTCACCAGGTCCTGGCGCAGGCGCTGGGTGGCTTCCAGGGGGTGGGCGAGGGGTTCGACGCCGTCGGTGTTCACCGCCTGCATCTGGTCGACCAGGCCGAGGATGTTGTTCAGGGTCGCGGTGGTCGGTTGGACGTCGGTTTCCGCCAGGCCCAGGCGGGCCAGGTGGGCGATTTTTTCCACGTCGGAGCGGTCAAGCGCCATCGGGGGTCTCCAGGCTAGAGCTGCCAGCGTCGATCGGACGCATGGCCGGACGAAACGTAGGCGGGGGAACGGAACCCGCGGCGGGCGGTCCCAGGGACCGCGGGGACAGGCCTCAAAGGCACTGAAAGTCAAGCAATTTAACACAATGCCGCCTTGCCCAAAATCCCCGTCGTTGTTAGAGTTTGCCGCACTTTTTTACCCGCGCATTTTTCACCCACGCATCGTCCAGGGTTCCCTTTCCATGTTCAAAAAATTGCGTGGCATGTTCTCCAGTGATCTGTCGATCGACCTGGGCACTGCCAATACCCTTATTTATGTGCGCGAACGCGGCATCGTCCTCAATGAGCCTTCGGTAGTGGCCATCCGCAACCATGGCAACCAGAAGAGCGTGGTCGCCGTCGGCACCGAGGCCAAGCGCATGCTCGGCCGCACCCCGGGCAACATCTCGGCCATCCGCCCGATGAAGGACGGCGTCATCGCCGACTTCAGCGTCTGCGAGAAGATGCTGCAGTACTTCATCAACAAGGTGCACGAGAACAGCTTCCTGCAGCCCAGCCCGCGCGTGCTGATCTGCGTGCCGTGCAAGTCCACCCAGGTGGAACGCCGCGCCATCCGCGAGTCGGCCCTCGGCGCCGGCGCCCGCGAGGTGTACCTGATCGAGGAGCCCATGGCCGCGGCCATCGGCGCCGGCCTGCCGGTCGAGGAAGCCCGTGGCTCGATGGTCGTCGACATCGGCGGCGGCACCACCGAGATCGCCCTGATCTCGCTGAACGGCGTGGTCTACGCCGAATCCGTGCGCGTCGGCGGCGACCGCTTCGACGAAGCCATCGTCACCTACGTGCGCCGCAACTACGGCAGCCTGATCGGCGAATCCACCGCCGAGCGCATCAAGCAGGAGATCGGCGCGGCCTTCTCCGGCGGCGAAGTGCGGGAGGTGGACGTCCGCGGCCGCAACCTGGCCGAAGGCGTGCCGCGCAGCTTCACCCTGAACTCCAACGAGGTCCTGGAAGCCCTGCAGGAATCCCTGGCGACCATCGTCCAGGCGGTCAAGAGCGCCCTGGAGCAGTCCCCGCCGGAGCTGGCCTCGGACATCGCCGAGCGCGGCCTGGTGCTGACCGGCGGTGGCGCCCTGCTGCGCGACCTGGACAAGCTGCTGGCCCAGGAAACCGGCCTGCCGGTGATCGTCGCCGAAGACCCGCTGACCTGCGTGGCCCGTGGCGGCGGCAAGGCGCTGGACATGATGGACCGTCACTCCATGGACCTGCTCTCCACCGAGTGAGGTGGGAGCCTTGAGGGTGGTTGACGTTTTGTCGCGCGCGGCGAAACATCAACCGCCTTCAATCAGCTAGGAGCTGGTCATCAAACCGCTATTCTCCAAAGGGCCCTCGCTGGGCGTGCGCCTGCTGGTGCTCGCCGTGCTCTCGGTGGGCCTGATGGTGGTCGACGCGCGTTTCGACTACCTCAAGCCCGTGCGCAGCCAGATGGGCCTGGTGCTGACCCCCTTCTATGGCGTGGCCGACCTGCCGGTGCGCGCCTGGGAAGGCGTGCGCGACCAGTTCACCAGCCGCAGCGAGCTGCTCGCCGAGAACGAACGGCTGAAGGCCGAGTCGCTGTTGATGCAGCGCCGCCTGCAGAAGCTGGCCACCCTGACCGAACAGAACGTGCGCCTGCGCGAGCTGCTCAACTCCGCCGCCCTGGTGGACGACAAGGTGCTGGTCAGCGAGCTGATCGGCGTCGACCCCAACCCCTTCACCCAGCGCATCCTCATCGACAAGGGCTCGAAGGACGGCGTGTTCCAGGGCCAGCCGGTGCTCGACGCCAGCGGCCTGATGGGCCAGGTGGTCGAGGTCATGCCCTACACCGCCCGCGTGCTGCTGCTCACCGACACCACCCACAGCATCCCGGTGCAGGTCAACCGCAACGGCCTGCGCGCCATCGCCGTCGGCACCGGCAACCCGGAACGCCTGGAACTGCGCTTCGTCGCCGACACCGCGGACATCAAGGAAGGCGACCTGCTGGTCAGCTCCGGCCTCGGCCAGCGCTTCCCGGCCGGCTACCCGGTGGCGGTGGTCAAGGAAGTCATCCATGATTCCGGCCAGCCGTTCGCGGTGATCCGCGCCGTGCCCACCGCGAAGATGAACCGCAGCCGCTACGTGCTGCTGGTGTTCAGCGACAGCCGCACCCCCGAACAGCGCGCCACCGAGGCCGCCGAAGCCCAGGCCGAGGCCGACCGCAAGGCCGCCGAGGCCGCCGGCCAGGCACCGGCACCGAGCGCGCCTGCGCCTGCCGCTCCAGCCACGCCTGCCGCTCCGGCTGCCCCGGCCCAGGGCGCCGCTCCGGCACCCGCACCCGCCGCGCCGGCCGCTACCCCCGCGCATCCGCCGGCGCCGGCCCAGGCCGCGCCACAAAGGAACCGTCACTGATGCCTGCCCAAGGACCGCGCAACGGCTGGCTGATCTGGGTCAGCCTGCTGCTGGCGCTGCTGCTGTCGGTGGCGCCGATGCCCAGCTTCACGGAAATCGGCCGGCCGCTGTGGCTGGCGCTGTTCCTCACCTTCTGGGTGCTGATGGTGCCGCAGCGGGTGGGCATGGTCACCGCCTGGGTCTGCGGCCTGGCCGAGGACGTGCTGTACGGCAGCCTGCTCGGGCAGAACGCGCTGATCCTCAGCTTCATCGTGTTCCTGGTCATGGCCCTGCAGCAGCGCCTGCGCCTGTACCCCGTCTGGCAGCAGTGCCTGGTGCTGATGGTGGTCTACGGCCTGGCGCAGCTGGTGCAGCTGTGGCTCAACGCCCTGACCGGCAACCGTCCGCCGACCCTGGCCTTCCTGTTGCCGGCGCTGGTCAGCGGCCTGCTCTGGCCCTGGGTGCTGGTGCTGCTCAAGGGCCTGGGCCAGCGCCTGAAGGTCTACTAATAGCCGTCCCGCCGCTTCCCACCTGGCACGGGCCGGGGGAGGGGCGGCCGGGACTCTTCCGGGAGTCGCAGATGCCCCAGCTTTACCTGGCCTCCAGCTCGCCGCGCCGGCGTGAGCTGCTGACACAGATCGGCCTGTCCTTCCACCTGGTTTCCGGCAATATCGACGAAACCCCGCAGGACGGCGAGACGCCGGCCGCCTACGTCGAGCGCCTGGCGCGCGGCAAGGCCCTGGCCGGACTGACTATGCTTGCCCAGAGACCCGACGTCTGCGTGCTCGGCGCCGATACCGCGGTGGTGCTCGACGGCCGCATCCTCGGCAAGCCGGCGGACCGCGAGGACAGCCTGGCCATGCTGCGCGCGCTGTCCGGCCGCCAGCACCAGGTGCTGACCGCGGTGGCGGTGGCCGACCGCGACCGCTGCGAGGTGCGGGTGGTGACCAGCCTGGTATCGTTCCGCAATGTTTCCGAGGCCGAAGCCGAGGCCTACTGGGCCACCGGCGAGCCCCAGGACAAGGCGGGCGGCTACGCTATCCAGGGGCTGGCGGCGATCTTCGTCAACCGCGTCGAGGGCAGCTACAGCGGGGTGGTCGGCCTGCCCCTGTGCGAGACCGCGGAACTGTTGGCTGACTTCGCGATCCCTTGCTGGCAGTCTTGAAGAAGTAGCGCTGCACACGGGCGCGATAAGGAAGGGCGCATGAGCGAAGAGATCCTGATCAATATCACGCCGATGGAATCGCGCGTGGCGGTGGTGGAAAACGGTGTCCTTCAGGAAGTCCACGTCGAGCGCACGCTGCGCCGCGGGATAGTCGGCAACATCTACAAGGGCAAGGTGGTCCGCGTGCTGCCGGGGATGCAGGCGGCCTTCGTCGACATCGGCCTGGAGCGCGCGGCCTTCATCCACGCGGCGGAAATCTCCACCCGCGAGGGCAGCGCGGTGGAAAGCATCGGCGCCCTGGTCCACGAGGGCCAGAGCCTGGTGGTGCAGGTCACCAAGGACCCGATCGGCACCAAGGGCGCGCGCCTGACCACGCACCTGTCGATTCCCTCGCGCTACCTGGTGTACATGCCGCGCACCAGCCACGTCGGGATTTCCCTGAAAATCGAGGACGAGCAGGAGCGCGAGCGCCTCAAGCAGGTGGTGGCCAAGTGCGTCGAGGCCGAGGGCATCGTCGAGAAGGGCGGCTTCATCCTGCGCACCGCGGCCGAGGGCGCCGGGGAGGACGAGATCCTCGCCGACATCCGCTACCTGCGCCGGCTGTGGGACCAGATCGACGCGCAGATGCAGACGGTCGGCGCGCCGACGGTGATCTACGAGGACCTGTCCCTGGCCCAGCGCACCCTGCGCGACCTGGTCAACCCGCGCATCGAGAAGATCCGCGTGGATTCCCGGGAGAACTTCCAGAAGATCACGCAGTTCGTCGACGAACTCATGCCGGAAATCGCCGACCGCCTGGAGCACTACCCCGGCGAGCGGCCGATCTTCGACCTCTACGGCGTCGAGGACGAGATCCAGAAGGCCCTGGAGCGCAAGGTGCTGCTCAAGTCCGGCGGCTACCTGATCATCGACCCGACCGAGGCGATGACCACCATCGACGTCAACACCGGCGCCTTCGTCGGCCACCGCAACCTCGAAGAGACCATCTTCAAGACCAATCTCGAGGCCGCCACCGCCATCGCCCGCCAACTGCGCCTGCGCAACCTCGGCGGGATCATCATCATCGACTTCATCGACATGGAGGACGAGGAGCACCGCCGCCAGGTCCTGCGCACGCTGGAGAAGCAGCTCGAGCGCGACCATGCCAAGACCAACATCATCGGCATCACCGAGCTGGGCCTGGTGCAGATGACCCGCAAGCGCACCCGCGAGAGCCTGGTGCAAGTGCTCTGCGAGCCCTGCCCGTGCTGCCAGGGGCGCGGCATGCTGAAGACGCCGGAAACCATCTGCTACGAGATCTTCCGCGAGATCCTCCGTGAGGCCCGCGCCTACCAGGCCGATTCCTACGTGGTGCTGGCCAACCAGAAGGTGGTCGACCGCCTGCTCGACGAAGAGTCGGGCAACGTCGCCGATCTGGAGATGTTCATCGGGCGCACCATCAAGTTCCAGGTCGAGCCGATGTATTCCCAGGAGCAGTACGACGTGGTCCTGCTCTGAGGCGCGCGGCTGAGATGGACCGCTTCGGCCGCCTGCTCGCCCGCCTGCTGCGCCTGCTCCTGGGGCTTTGCGCCCTGGGCCTGGTGCTGCTGGCGCTGTACGTCAGCCTGGGGCGCCAGTTGGCGCCGCTGGTGGCGGAATATCGCGAAGACCTGGCCGAGCAGGCCAGCGCGCGGCTGCACATGCCGGTGCGCATCGGCGCCCTGGAAGGCAGCTGGCGCGGCTTCGGCCCGATCATCACGGTGCGCGACATCCAGCTCGGCGAGGGCAGCGACGCCCTGCGCCTGGAGCAGGTGCGCCTGACCCCCGACCTCCCCGCCAGCCTGCTGGCGCGCCAGCCGCGCATCGACAGCCTGGAACTGCAGGGGCTGCACCTGAGCCTGCGCGAGGGCGAGGACGGCCACTGGCAGGTCGAGGGCCTGCCGGCCAGCCCGCAGGGCAGCGACCCGCGCCAGCTCGTCGACCTGCTGCTGACGCCGCGCCGCCTGTCGCTGCTGGACAGCCAGCTGAGCCTGCTGCCGCGCGAGGGGCAGACGCTCAACCTGACCTATCTCGGCCTGACGCTGCACAGCGGCGTGTTCGGCCAGCGCCTGGACGGCCGCTTCAACCTGCCCGACGGCCAGCCGGTGGCGCTGCGGGTAGACACGCGCATCGACCGCGAGGACTGGAAGCGCAGCTCGGCCGACGCCTACCTCAGCCTGCCGCAGAGCGACTGGGCGAAGTGGCTGCCGGCGAGCCTGACGCGGCAATGGCGCATCCAGCGCCTGGAGGCCGGCGGCGAGTTCTGGGCGCGCATCGACAAGGGCCACCCCAGCGCGGCGGTGGCCAGGCTCAATGCGCCGCAGGTGCAGGCCTCCTTCGATGGCCGCGAGGCGGTGAAGGTCGGCGACCTCGGCGTGGGGCTGTACTTCCAGCGCCAGGGCGAGGAAATGAGCCTGCGCGTCAGCGATCTGGCGGCCAACCTCGGCGAAAAGCGCTGGGGCGAGGCGGAGCTGGAGTTGAACCGGCAGACCCGCGGCGAAGAACACTGGCGCCTGCGCGCCGACCGCCTGGACCTGGGCCCGCTGCTGCCGGTGGTGGAAAGCCTGGCGCCCTTGCCGGACAAGGCGGTGGAGTGGCTACAGGGCCTGGCGCCGCAGGGCGTGCTGCACCACCTCAACCTCGACTGGTGGCCGCAGCGCCAGGGCGCCGAGCGCCTGGCCTACGGCGTGAACCTGGAGAAGGTCGGCGTCAGCGCCTTCCACGAGGTGCCGGCGGTGGCCAACGTCGACGGCACCTTCAGCGGCAACCTCGGCGGCGGCCAACTGGACGCCTCGGCCAAGGACTTCATGCTCCACCTGGCCACCCTGTTCCCCGAGCCGTGGCGCTTCCGCAGCGCCAACGCGCGGCTGTTCTGGAAGTGGGACGACGAGGCCTTCACCCTCGGTAGCCACCTGATGAAGGTCGAGGGCGACGTCGGCCGCCTGGGCGGCGACATGCTGATCCGCCTGATGCACGACCACGACAAGGAAAGCTACATGGACCTGCGCGTGGGCCTGGAGGACGGCGACGGCAGCTATACCCCGCAGTTCCTGCCCACGGTGCTGCCGGAGATGAACAAGGACCTGGCCCGCTGGCTGGCCAGCGCCATCAAGGGCGGGCGCGTCGAGCAGGGCTACTTCCAGTGGCAGGGCTCGCTGAAAAAGGGCTCGGCGCCGGAAGACCACGCCATGAGCCTGTACTTCAAGGTCCACGACGGCGAGCTGGACTACCAGCCGGGCTGGCCGGCGCTGAGCCAGGCCGAGGGCGAGGTGCTGGTGGAGGACAGCGGCGTGCGCATCCGCGCGCAGTCCGGGCGCATCCTGCAGAGCCAGGTCCGCGACGTGCAGGTGGACATTCCCCACGTGCCCAAGGGCGAAGTCGCCCACCTGCATGTCGATGGCGACGTCGACAGCAGCCTGGGCGACGGCCTGAAGATCCTCCAAGACTCGCCCCTGGGCGTGCAGCAGGTCTTCGCCGGCTGGGAAGGCGAGGGCCCGCTCAAGGGCCACCTGAACCTGGACATCCCGCTGGCCAAGGAACAGGCGAAGCAGGCGCGGGTGGTGGTGGACTTCGCCACCGAGGGCGCGCGCCTGAAGATCGCCAAGCCGAGCCTGGAACTGGCCCAGCTCAAGGGCGACTTCCGCTACGACACCAACAGCGGCCTGAGCGCCAAGGGCATCAGCGCCCAGGCCCTGGGCAGCCGCGTCAGCGGCAGCATCCGCGCCGAGGGCAGCCCGGGCAAGCCGCGTACCCGCGTGCTGGTGGGTGGCCAGGTGGCGCTGAAGAGCCTGCTCGATTGGGGCGGCGTGAAGCAGGCCGTGCCGGCCGCCGGGCGCCTGCCGTTCCAGCTCGACCTGCTGCTCGACGGCCATGACAGTCAGTTGCAGGTCAATTCCGACCTCAAGGGCCTGGCCATCGACCTGCCGGCCCCCTTTGGCAAGGCCGCCGACGAGACCCGCGCCAGCGACTGGCGCATGACCCTCGAAGGCCCCGAGCGGCGCTACTGGGCCAACTACGACAAGGTGGCCAGCCTGGCCTACGCCGCCCCCGCCGACAAACCCCTGGGCGGCCGCGGCACCCTGCGCCTGGGCGGCGACCCGGCGCTGCTGCCCAACTGGAGCGGGGTGCAGGTGCGCGGCAGCCTGGACACCCTGGACGTCGAGCAGTGGCAGGCGGTGCTGAAGAAGTACGGCATCGGCAGCGTGCCCAGCGATAACCAGGGCCTGTTGCGCGGCGCCGACCTGCAGATCGGTCACTTCCGCGGCTTCGGCGCCAGCCTGGACAACTTCAAGCTCGACCTGGCGCGGGTTTCCGGCGGCTGGCAGCTGGGCGTCGACAGCGCCCCGCTGGCCGGCCAGGCGGTGTTCCCGGACAGCGGCCAGCGGCCGATCCAGATCAACCTGGCGCGCCTGGACCTGCCGAAGAACCCCACCAACGACTTGGCCGCCGCGCCGACCATCGCCCCCGACCCGCTGGAAAAGGTCGACCCGCGCAGCATTCCGGCGATGGACGTGGCCATCCGCCAGATTTCCCAGGGCGGCAAGCCCATCGGCGCCTGGAGCTTCAACGTGCGCCCGACCACCAGCGGCATCGCCTTCAACAGCCTCAAGCTCGACCTGCGCGGCCTCAAGGTCGGCGGGACGCTGCGCTGGGAAGGCCCGGTGGGCTCCACGCGCAGCACCTTCCAGGGGCGCCTGGAAGGCAGGAACCTGGCCGACGTGCTCAAGGCCTGGGACTTCGCCCCCACCGCCACCAGCGACCGCTTCAGCCTGGACATCGACGGCAACTGGCCCGGCTCGCCGGCCTACATCAGCCTGCGCCGCTTCGGTGGGCGCCTGGAAGCCGACATGCGCAAGGGCCAGTTCGTCGACGTCGAGGGCAGCGCCCAGGCCTTGCGGGTGTTCGGCCTGCTCAACTTCAACGCCATCAACCGCCGCCTGCGCCTGGACTTCTCCGACCTGTTCGGCAAGGGCCTGAGCTACGACCGCGTGCAGGGCGTGCTGGGCGCCACCAATGGCGTCTACCTCACCCGCGAGCCGATCAGGCTCACCGGGCCGTCCAGCAACATCGAGATGAACGGCACCCTGGACCTGGCCCACGACCAGATCGACGCCAAGCTGCTGGTGACCCTGCCGCTGACCAACAACCTGCCGCTGGCCGCGCTCATCGTCGGCGCGCCGGCGGTGGGCGGCGCGCTCTTCGTGGTGGACAAGCTGCTGGGCGACAGGGTGGCGCGCTTCGCCAGCGTGCAGTACCGCGTCAAGGGCCCCTGGCAGAACCCCGAGATCGCCTTCGACAAGCCGTTCGAGAAACCGCGGTGAGCAGAGCCGGCGGGCATCGGTTAGGATGAATCGCATCTGTCGTCGGAGAAACGCATGTCCCTCGCCGTGATCCAGATGGTCAGCCAGGACGACGTCCCGGCCAACCTCGCCGCCGCCCGTCGCCTGCTCGAACAGGCCGCCGAGGGCGGCGCGCGCCTCGCCGTGCTGCCGGAGAACTTCGCTGCCATGGGCCGCCGCGACCTGGCCGAGCTGGGCCGCGCCGAGGCCCTGGGCGAGGGCCCGATCCTGCCCTGGTTGAAAAGCGTCGCCCGCGACCTCAGGTTGTGGATAGTCGCCGGCACTCTGCCGCTGCCGCCGGACGGCCAGCCCGAAGCCAAGGCCAACGCCTGCTCGCTGCTGGTCGACGAGCGCGGCGAGCGGGTGGCGCGCTACGACAAGCTGCACCTGTTCGACGTGGACGTCGCCGATGCCCGCGGCCGCTACCGCGAGTCTGACGACTACGCCTTCGGCGGCCAGGTGGTGGTGGCCGATACGCCGGTCGGCCGGCTGGGCCTGACGGTGTGCTACGACCTGCGCTTCCCCGAGCTCTACACCCGGCTGCGCGAGGCCGGCGCCGAGCTGATCACGGCGCCCTCGGCCTTCACCGCGGTGACCGGCCAGGCGCACTGGGAAGTGCTGATCCGCGCCCGCGCCATCGAGACGCAGTGCTACGTGCTGGCGGCGGGGCAGGGCGGCACCCACCCGCGCGGCCGCGAGACCTGGGGCCAGTCGGCCATCGTCGACCCCTGGGGGCGCATCCTCGCCGAGCGCGACAAGGGCGAGGCGGTGCTGCTGGCCGAACGCGACAGTGAAGAACAAACGGCGCTCCGGCAACGCATGCCGGTGGTCCGCCATCGAAGATTCTACCCGCCGGCCGTACCCGGACCGGCGCCTACGGAGTAGCCATGAGCGAGTTGTTGTCATCCGTCAGCCAGCACCTGCTGGCCCCCGGCGGCCTGGACGTCGACGGCCTGCAGCCGATCCTGCACGAGCTGAGCGGCCCGGGCATCGACGCCGCCGACCTGTACTTCCAGAGCCAGGTGTCCGAGTCCTGGATGCTCGAGGACGGCATCGTCAAGGAAGGCAGCTTCCACATGGACCAGGGCGTGGGCGTGCGCGCCCAGTCCGGCGAAAAGACCGGCTTCGCCTACAGCAATGCCATCACCCCCGATGCGCTGTCCCAGGCGGCGCTCGCCGCGCGCTCGATTTCCCGCGCCGGGCAGAACGGCCGGGTGCAGGCGTTCAAGGCGGTCGCGCCGACGCGCCTGTACGCCGGCGAGAACCCGCTGGACGTGCTCAGCCGCGCCGAGAAGGTCGAGCTGCTGAAGAAGATCGACGCCGCCACCCGCGCCCTCGACCCGCGCATCCAGCAGGTCACCGTGAGCCTTGCCGGCGTCTGGGAGCAGGTCCTGATCGCCGCCGCCGACGGCTCCCTGGCCGCGGACATCCGCCCGCTGGTGCGCTTCAACGTCAGCGTCATCGTCGAGCAGAACGGCCGCCGCGAGCGCGGCGGCCATGGCGGCGGCGGGCGGACCGACTATCGCTATTTCCTTTCTGAAGACCGCGCCATGTCCTACGCCCGCGAGGCGCTGCGCCAGGCCCTGGTCAACCTCGAAGCGGTCCCCGCGCCTGCCGGCACCCTGCCGGTGGTGATGGGCGCCGGCTGGTCCGGCGTGCTGCTGCACGAGGCAGTGGGCCACGGCCTGGAAGGCGACTTCAACCGCAAGGGCAGCTCGGCCTACAGCGGGCGCATCGGCGAGAAGGTGGCCTCCAGCCTGTGCACCATCGTCGACGACGGCACCCTGGCCGGGCGCCGCGGCTCGCTGTCGGTGGACGACGAGGGCACTCCCACGCAATACAACGTGCTGATCGAGAACGGCATCCTCAAGGGTTACATGCAGGACAAGCTCAACGCCCGCCTGATGGGCGTGGCGCGCACCGGCAACGGCCGCCGCGAGTCCTACGCGCACCTGCCGATGCCGCGCATGACCAACACCTACATGCTCGCCGGGCAGAGCGACCCGGCGGAAATCATCGCCTCGGTGGAGAAGGGCATCTACTGCGCCAACCTCGGCGGCGGCCAGGTGGACATCACCAGCGGCAAGTTCGTCTTCGCCACCAGCGAGGCCTACCTGATCGAGAACGGCAGGATCACCCGCCCGGTGAAGGGCGCGACGCTGATCGGCAACGGGCCGGAAGTGATGAGCCGGGTGTCCATGGTCGGCAACGACATGGCCCTGGACAGCGGCGTGGGCACCTGCGGCAAGGATGGCCAGTCGGTACCGGTGGGCGTCGGCCAGCCGACGCTGAAGATCGACGGCATCACCGTGGGCGGGACCGGCGCCTGAGGCGCCGGGGAGCATTTGGAAAGTCTGCTCACGGCCTCGCGAGCTCGCGAGCTAGAGCAGAACAAGGCAAAAACAGGTGAGGAAGCGCAGTTTACTGATGCTAAATGAGCATTTCTCACCTGTTTTTAACGCAGTTATGCCGACGCGCAGCAGGTCGTGGGTAGGCTTTCAGCGGAGGCCGCGCTTGAGCTCGTCCAGTTCGCGGATGTATTTGAAGATCTTCCGCGCCGCGGCCGGAGGCTTGTCGTGAGCGGCCTCGTGCTGGGCGTGGCGGATCAGCTGCAGCAGGTGCTGGCGGTCGCTGTCCGGGTATTCGGCGAAGAAGGCGGAAAGGGCCTCGTCGCCGCCGGTGACGAGGCGGTCGCGCCAGCGCTCCAGGGCGTGGAAGCGCTCGTTGTACTGGCGCGTGGAGCTGTCGAGCTGGTCGAGCAGGGCGACGATGGCGTCGAGGTCCTGGTCGCGCATCAGCTTGCCGATGAACTGCCGGTGGCGTTTGCGGGCGGCATTGGCCTTGTGCTTGGGCGCCTCGTCGATGGCGCGGCGCAGCGGCTCGGTGAGCGGCAGGCGGTCGAGCATGTCCGGCTTGAGCGCGGTCAGGCGCTCGCCGAGGTCCTGCAGGGCGTGCAGCTCGCGTTTTACTTGCGACTTGCTCTTCTCTTCGAACAGCGAGTCGTCGTCTTGATATTCAGCCATGGCGGTGGTCCAGTGGAAAACGCCGCCATGATAACGAGTCGAGGGTCGCTTGTCCGGCCCGCCCGCGATGCCACGGGGCCTGTCGCCCCGGCCGCGGAACAGAACAGGAGAGTTTGGCAATGAGCGAACAGGCCAAGGCAGTCGGCCCCGAGGCACTTCCGGCGCTGCGCGAGCAGGTCGAGCGGATCGTCGCCGAGGCGAAGCGCCAGGGCGCCACGGGCTGCGAAGTGGCGGTGTCCCTGGAGCAGGGGCTGTCCACCAGCGTGCGCCAGCGCGAGGTCGAGACGGTCGAATTCAACCGCGACCAGGGCTTCGGCATCACCCTCTACGTCGGCCAGCGCAAGGGCTCGGCGAGCACCTCGGCGACCGGCGACGAGGCCATCCGCGAAACCGTGGCGGCGGCCCTGGCCATCGCCAGGCACACCTCGGAGGACGACTGCGCCGGCCTGGCCGATCCCGCGCTCATGGCCCGCGACCTCCCCGATCTGGACCTGTACCACGCCTGGTCGCTGACCCCGGACCAGGCCGTGGAGCGCGCGCTGGCCTGCGAGGCCGCGGCCTTCGACGCCGACCCGCGGGTGACCAAGGCCGACGGCACCACCCTGAACATCCACCATGGCTGCCGCGTCTACGGCAACAGCCATGGCTTCATCGGCGGCTACGCCAGCACCCGTCACAGCCTCAGCTGCGTGATGATCGCCGAGGGCGAAGGGCAGATGCAGCGCGACTACTGGTACGACGTGAAGCGCCGCGGCGAGCTGCTGGACAGCCCGGAGAGCATCGGCCGCCGCGCCGCCCTGCGCGCCGCCAGCCGCCTGGGCGCGCGCCCGGTGCCGACCGCCGAGGTGCCAGTGCTGTTCGCCCCGGAAGTCGCCGTGGGCCTGTTCGGCCACTTCCTCGGCGCCATCTCCGGCGGCAGCCTGTACCGCAAGTCGTCGTTCCTAGAAGGCTGCCTGGGCCAGCGTCTGTTCCCCGAGTGGCTGACCCTCGACGAACGCCCGCTGCTGCCCGGCGCCCTGGGCAGCGCCTCGTTCGACAACGACGGCCTGGCCACCTACGCCAAGCCCTTCGTGGAGAACGGCACCCTGGTTTCCTACGTGCTCGGCACCTACTCCGGGCGCAAGCTGGGCATGCCCAGCACGGCCAACGCCGGCGGCGTGCACAACCTCTTCGTCAGCCACGGCGACGAGGACCAGAAGGCCCTGCTGCGGCGCATGGGCCGCGGCCTGCTGGTCACCGAGCTGATGGGGCAGGGCGTCAATCTGGTCACCGGCGACTACTCCCGCGGCGCCGGCGGCTATTGGGTGGAGAACGGCGAGATCCAGTTCCCGGTGCAGGAAGTCACCATCGCCGCCAACCTCAAGGACCTGTTCGCCAGCATCCTGGCCATCGGCAACGACGTGGAGAACCGCGGGAACCTGCATACCGGGTCGGTGCTGGTGGAAAGGATGATGGTGGCCGGGAACTGATAGCAGGCTGTGGTTCTGGAGAACGCCGTTTCCTGCCGAGGGAAGCGGCGTTTCTTTTTTCGTGGGAGCGAGCTTGCTCGCGAATGGCGCTCCCGGCTGCGTTGGTGTTTCGGTGGTATTTCGCTCCCTCTCCCCAGCCCTCGGTTACGCGCCCCGCCCTGAAGGGAGAGGGGGCTAGTCCGTGCCGAGAGGAGGAATGGTTTCAGCCGGTCATCTCTGTGCTAGCCGGCTAACGCCGAAACATCAACATCTGCCCAACGGTTCCCTCTCCCTTCAGGGAGAGGGTTAGGGAGAGGGGCGGCCTTGATCCAATGCACCTCAGCCACCAGCAACTTCCCTTCGCAAGCAAGCCCACTCCTTACCATACGATCAGGCACGGCTTCTCGTAGGAGCGAGCTTGCTCGCGAACACACTTCGCTGCGGGGCCCATTCGCGAGCAAGCTCGCTCCTACGAAGAGCACCCGGCGCATACCACCCCCGATTTGCCCTACTCCCTTGCTCTGACTTGTATTTTCTTTCTCTCGTAACGATAATCAATCTCATTATCGTTCGAGAGCCAGCCATGTTCGTCGAAACCCACACCTCCCTGCTCGACCGCTGGTACCGCCTGGGCACCCGCATCCGCTGCGCGCTGGAGCCCGACGAGCCGCGCCTGCTGGAGCTCTACCTGTTCGAGACGCGCTACCTGGTGGCCTGGGAGCCGCTGCCGGCCTGGCAGTTGTTCGAGAAGAGCTTCCAGTTGCTGCTCGACACCGCCGCCGACGTCGCCCTGCCGTGGCATTGGCGCGGGCTCTGCCTCGACCACGCCTATCGCCCGCTCTGCGACCTGCGCCGCCTCGCCGGCGATGCCGAACGCAGGCAGCGCCTGCAACAGCTTTCGCGCCGGCTGGCCACGCAGCCGATGGCGCCTTCCCTGACGTACCACGACCTGTAAGCGAGAAAGCAGAATGACTGACAGCCGTATCGAACGCGACAGCATGGGTGAACTGGCGGTGCCGGCCGCGGCGCTGTATGGGGCCCAGACCCAGCGTGCGGTGAACAACTTCCCGGTCAGCGGCCAGCGCATGCCCACCGCCTTCATCCGCGCGCTGCTGCTGGCCAAGGCCGCCGCGGCGCGAGCCAACGTCGCCCTGGAGCAGCTGGACGCCGAGACCGGCGCGGCCATCGTCGCCGCCTGCGAGGAACTGCTGGGCGGCGACTTCCTCCAGCACTTCCCGGTGGACGTGTTCCAGACCGGTTCCGGCACCAGCTCCAACATGAACGCCAACGAGGTGGTGGCGACCCTCGCCGGCCGTCGCCTGGGCCGCGCGGTCAACCCCAACGACCAGGTCAACTGCGGGCAGAGCAGCAACGACATCATCCCCTCGACCATCCACATCAGCGCCGCCCTGGAAATCCACGAGCGCCTGCTGCCGGCGCTGCGCCACCTGCAAGCCACCATCGAGCGCAAGGCTGGCGAGGTGCAGCAGTACGTCAAGACCGGGCGTACCCACCTGATGGACGCCATGCCGGTGCGCCTGAGCCAGGTGCTCGGCGGCTGGGCCCAGCAGGTACGCCAGGCCAGCGCCAACCTCGAGGCCCTGCAGCCGGCGCTGCAGCAACTGGCCCAGGGCGGCACCGCCGTCGGCACCGGGGTGAATGCCCACCCGCAATTCTCCGCGCGCTTCTGCCAGGAACTCAACGGCCTGACCGGCCTGGCCTTCCGCCCGGGAGACGACTTCTTCGCGCTGATCGGCGCCCAGGACACCGCCGTGGCCGTCTCCGGCCAGCTCAAGACCCTTGCCGTGGCGCTGATGAAGGTCGCCAACGACCTGCGCTGGATGAATTCCGGCCCGCTCGCCGGCCTCGCCGAGATCGAGCTGGAAGCCCTGCAGCCGGGCTCCTCGATCATGCCCGGCAAGGTCAACCCGGTGATCCCCGAGGCCACCGCCATGGTCGCCGCCCAGGTGATCGGCAACGACGCCACCATCGCCGTGGCCGGGCAGTCCGGCAACTTCGAGCTGAACGTGATGCTGCCGGTGATCGCCGACAACCTGCTGCAGAGCATCCAGCTGCTGGGCAACGTCAGCCGCCTGCTGGCCGACAAGGCCATCGCCAGCTTCAGGGTCAACGAGGCGCGCCTGCGCGAAGCGCTGTCGCGCAACCCGATCCTGGTCACCGCGCTGAACCCGATCATCGGCTACCAGAAGGCCGCCGAGATCGCCAAGCAGGCCTACCGCGAGGGCCGCCCGATCATCGAGGTCGCCCTGGAGAACACCGATCTCGGCCGCGAGCGCCTGGAGGCCCTGCTGGACCCCGAGAAACTCACCGCCGGCGGCCTCTGAGGCCGCGCCACCATGGAGGTATGTGACATGCGCCATTGGCAACAGACCATCGAACTGGGCAACCGCTGCTTCATCCGCAACGAGTTGATCGATGCCCGCGAGCACTACCTCCACGCCCTGGCCCACGCCCAGTTGCTGCTGGGCCGCTGGCACGACCCGGACGAGGCGGTGATGGCTTTCGTCATCTCCCACCACAACCTGGGCGACCTGCACGTGCAGTTGGGCCAGCCGGAAGAGGCCGCCGAATACCTGTGCAACTGCCACGAGCGGCTGCTGGAGCTGAGCATCGACCCGCGGCAGAGCCGCGACATGCGCGAGGCCGCGCTGCGCCACAGCCGGCGCAGCTACCTCGAGCTGCTCAACTTCATCGGCGAGCACGGCAACTACCCGCGCACCCGCGAGCTGCTGCACCAGCAGGGCGACGTGGAGCTGCGTCCCGGCCTTTTCGCCACCCCGCAATCCATGCGCTACCACTAGGAGCGACCATGCCCCACAGTCTTCCCGCCTTGCCCTACGCCTACGACGCCCTGGAGCCGCACATCGATGCGCGGACCATGGAGATTCACCACAGCAAGCACCACCAGACCTACGTCAACAACCTGAACGCCGCGCTGGAGGGCACGCCTTTCGCCGAACTGCCGGTGGAGGAACTGCTGCAGCAGCTCAACCGCCTGCCGGAGAAGCTGCTCGGCGCGGTGATCAACAACGGCGGCGGCCATGCCAACCACTCGCTGTTCTGGCAGGTGATGTCGCCGGTCGGCGGCGGCGAGCCCGACGGCGCCCTGGCCCGCGCCATCGAGACCGAACTGGGCGGCTACGCGGCCTTCCGCGACGCCTTCACCAAGGCCGCGCTGACCCGCTTCGGCAGCGGCTGGGCCTGGCTCTGCGTCGACCGCCAGGGCCGCCTGAAGGTGGAAAGCAGCGCCAACCAGGACAGCCCGCTGATGCAGGACCTGATCCCCATCCTCGGCCTGGATGTCTGGGAGCACGCCTACTACCTGCAGTACCAGAACCGCCGGCCGGAATACATCGCGGCCTTCTACGAGGTCGTCGACTGGCCGGAAGTGGCGCGCCGCTACCGCCTGGCCCTGGAGCAGCGGGGGCTCGCCTGATGCCCGCCGCGGAAGTGACGCCATGCGCCCGCTAGAGGCAGGCGCGCGGCAGGGCGGCGCGCGCAGCCTGCGCTGGCTGCTCGGCCTGGGGATAGTGCTGCTGGGCAGCGGCCTGCTGTTCAACCACCTGTTGCTGCTGGCGCGCCTGCAATTGCCGGCGCCGCTGTACCAGGCGCTGAGCGGCGGCCTGATCTGCGCCCTGGGCACCGCCCTGGGCGCGGTTCCTGTGCTGCTGATCCGCAGCATGCCGGCGCGGGTCGCCGATACCCTGCTGGGCTTCGGCGCCGGGGTGATGCTGGCGGCGACGGCCTTTTCCCTGCTGCTGCCGGCCCTGGAGGCGGTCGAGGCGGGCGGACGCTCGCCGTTGTACGCCGCGTTGCTGGTCAGCTTCGGCATGGCCCTGGGGGTACTGGGGCTGATGCTGGCCGGGCGGATGCTGGACGATGCCCAGCATGACCTGGACGACGCGCCGACCCCTGCCATTCCCGCCCGCATCCTGCTGTTCGTCGCGGCTATCGTCCTGCATAACATTCCCGAAGGCATGGCCGTAGGCGTCGCCGCCGGCGGCGAGGTCCAGGGCGCCGGCGGCCTGGCGCTGGGCATCGCCCTGCAGGACGTGCCCGAAGGCCTGGCCATCGCTCTGGTGCTGGCCGGCGCGGGGATGTCGCGGGTGCGGGCGATGCTGGCCGGCGCGGCTTCCGGGCTGGTCGAGCCGCTGTTCGCGGTGCTCTGCGCCTGGCTGGTGGGGGTGTCGCGGATGCTGCTGCCCTGGGGCCTGGCCCTGGCGGCGGGAGCGATGCTCTACGTGGTGGTGCGGGAGATCATTCCCGAATCGCAGCGGCGCGGCTATGCCGGGGAGGCGACCCTGGGGCTGATCGTCGGCTTCTGCCTGATGATGGTGCTGGATACGTCGCTGGGCTAGCGCCCGGCGCGGTGCGGACGGGCGGTCACTCGCCTTCGTCGAAGTAGTTGTTGATCAGGTCGACGAGAGCCTGCAGGGCCTCGTCGGCCTGCTCGCCCTCGGCGTTCAGGTGCAGGTTGGTGCCCTTGCCCGCGGCCAGCATCATCACCGCCATGATGCTCTTGCCATCCACCGTGCTCTCCGGGCTGCGACCGACGCGGACCTGGCACGGGAAGCGGCCGGCCACGCCGACGAATTTGGCCGCCGCGCGGGCGTGCAGGCCGAGCTTGTTGATGATGGTGATCTCGAGGGCGGGCATCGCGAGGGGGCTGTCCTTTCGTTATCTGCTGCTAGCTCAGGTCGCGGTGGCGAATCTGCACGTTCTTCAGGGTGGCTTTCAGGGCATTGCCGATGCGTTCGGCGAGGTAGACCGAGCGATGATGGCCGCCCGTGCAGCCGATGGCAATGGTGACGTAGGCGCGGTTGCTGGCGGCGAAGCGCGGCAGCCATTTGTTCAGGTAGCCCAGGGTGTCCTGGTACATCTCTTCCACGTCGGGCTGCTCGGCGAGGTATTCCTGCACGCCCTTGTCCAGGCCCGACTGCTCGCGCAGCTCGGGTTTCCAGTAGGGGTTGGGCAGGCAGCGCACGTCGAACACCAGGTCGGCGTCCACTGGCATGCCGCGCTTGAAGCCGAACGACTCGACGAGGAAGGCGGTGCCCGGCTCGGGTTTGTTCAGCAGGCGCAGCTTGATGACGTCGCGCAACTGGTAGAGGTTGAGGCTGGTGGTGTTCAGCTTGAGGTCGGCGAGGTCGGCGATCGGGCTGAGCAGTTGCTCCTCGTCGGCGATGGCCTCGGCGAGGGAGCGGGTGTCGGTGGTCAGCGGGTGGCGCCGGCGCGTCTCGGAGAAGCGCTTGAGCAGCGTCTCGTCGTCGGCGTCCAGGTACAGCACGTCGCACTGGATGTGCTTGTCGCGGGCTTCCTGCAGCAGCTCGGGGAAGCGCTTGAGCTGGCTGGGCAGGTTGCGCGCGTCGATCGACACGGCCACCTGCGGGTGCATCAGCTCGGTGTGCAGCAGCGCGCGCTGGGCCAGGTCCGGCAGCAGGCTGGCCGGCAGGTTGTCGATGCAGTAGAAGCCGTTGTCCTCGAGGACGTTGAGGGCAGTGCTCTTGCCGGAGCCGGAACGGCCGCTGACGATGATCAGGCGCATGCTAGTGGCCGTTCTGCACTTCCACGACTATCTGGTACAGCGCCTCGCCATCGCTCGCGCGGCGCAGGCGTTCGCGCACCTCGGAACGGTCGAGCATCGAGGCGATCTGGCGCAGCAGCTCCAGGTGCTCCTCGGTGGCCGCTTCGGGTACCAGCAGGACGAACACCAGGTCGACCGGAGCGCCGTCGAGGGCGTCGAAGTCCACCGGCGCATCGAGGTGAAGGATGGCGCTGATCGGCGCCTTGCAACCGGTCAGGCGGCAGTGGGGAATGGCGATGCCATTGCCGAAGCCGGTGGAGCCCAGGCGTTCGCGGGCCACCAGGCTTTCGAATATGTCTTGCGCGTCGAGGCCGGGAAGGTCTTTCACGACCAGGTTGGCGATCTGTTCGAGTACGCGCTTCTTGCTGCCGCCCGGCACGTTCACCAGGGAACGGCCGGGGGACAGGATCTGCTCAAGTCGGATCATAGGGGAGGGGGGTTAGCGGACTCCAACGCCCTGTTGGCGTTCGAGGTACTTTTCCTTGTGTTTGATCAGTTGTCGATCGAGTTTGTCGGTCAGCAGGTCGATGGCGGCGTACATGTCTTCGTGTTCTGCGCAGGCCACGACTTCGCCACCGGAAATGTGCAGCGTGGCTTCGATACGCTGTTTCAGCTTTTCGACCTCCATGATGACCTGAACATTGGTGATCTTGTCGAAGTGGCGCTCCAGTCGGCCGAGTTTCTCGACCACGTAGTCGCGCAGGGCGTCGGTCACATCCAGTTGATGGCCACTGATGTTGACTTGCATACCGCTTTCTCCTTATTGCCCGTGTATAAGTGGCAGGTTATGGGGCCTGCCGCCGGAACACCTTGGCTTGGGTCAATCAGACCAGTCGCTTGCGCTCGCTCGATGGAGCTATTCCGAGAGATTCCCGGTACTTGGCGACTGTCCGACGTGCCACTTGAATGCCCTGTGCCTCCAGTAAACCAGCGATCTTGCTGTCGCTCAACGGCTTTTTCGGACTTTCTGCCGCGACCAGTTTCTTGATGATCGCGCGGATCGCCGTGGACGAGCATTCGCCGCCCTCGGAAGTGCTCACATGGCTGGAGAAGAAGTACTTCAGCTCGAAGATGCCACGCGGCGTGTGCATGAATTTCTGCGTGGTGACCCGCGAGATGGTCGACTCGTGCATGCCCACCGCCTCGGCGATGTCGTGCAGGACCAGCGGCTTCATGGCTTCCTCGCCGTACTCGAGGAAACCGCGCTGGTGCTCGACGATCTGCGTCGCCACCTTCATCAGCGTCTCGTTGCGGCTCTGCAGGCTCTTGATGAACCAGCGGGCTTCCTGCAACTGGTTGCGCATGAAGGTGTTGTCGGCGCTGGAGTCGGCGCGGCGCACCAGGCCGGCATACTGCGAGTTGACGCGCAGGCGCGGCACCGCTTCCTGGTTCAGCTCCACCAGCCAGCGCTCGTTGTGCTTGCGCACTATCACGTCCGGCACCACGTACTCGGCCTCGCCGGACTCGATCTGCGAACCCGGGCGCGGGTGCAGCGACTGGATCAGCTCGATGGTCTCGCGCAGCTCGTCTTCCTTGAGCTTCATGCGCCGCATCAGCTGGGTGTAGTCGCGGCTGCCGAGCAGGTCGAGGTGGTCGGCGACCAGGCGCAGGGCCTCGCTCAGCAGGTGGGTGTTGGCGGGCATCTGGCGCAGCTGCAGCAGCAGGCATTCGCGCAGGTTGCGCGCGCCGACGCCGGCCGGCTCCATCTGCTGGATGCGCCGCAGCACCACTTCCACCTCGTCCATCTCGATGCCCAGCTCGGGGTCGAGGGAGGTGAGGATGTCCTCCAGGGACTCTTCCAGGTAGCCGTCGTTGTTGATGCCGTCGATGATGCTCAGGGCCACCAGGCGGTCGCTGTCGGACATGGGGCAGAGGTTCAGCTGCCACAGCAGGTGGCTCTGCAGGCTCTCGCCGGCGGAGGTGCGGGCGGTGAAGTCCCATTCGTCGTCATCGTTGCTGGGCAGGCTGCTGGCGCTGGTCTGGTAGACGTCTTCCCAGGCGGTGTCCACCGGGAGTTCGTTGGGGATGCGCTCGGCCCACTGGTCTTCGTCCAGGCTGTCGGCGCTGGGCGTGGTGGTTTCCTGGAAGCTTTCGCTCTGCGAGTTGACGTTGGTATTGGTGGGGGTTTCCGCGCCCTCGGCGTAGGGGTCGCTACCGTCGAAGTCTTCGCCTTCTTCCTGGCGCTCGAGCATCGGGTTGGATTCCAGCGCCTCCTGGATCTCCTGTTGCAGATCCAGGGTGGAGAGTTGGAGCAGTCGGATGGCCTGTTGCAGCTGCGGAGTCATCGTCAGCTGCTGGCCCATCTTGAGGACGAGCGATGGTTTCATGGCTGGAACTTGGCACCTTGTCCGCGGGCGTGTAGCGCACCCAATCCACGACTACGGGCGCCTGGACCCAAATTCCCGGACGCCGCTAGGAAGCAAATTATATGCCTGAATTCTCAGACTTTGCCTAGGGGCGTTTGCGCATAATTCGCTGCCTGTCCGTCGGCGCGACATGAGGTTGCGCCCCGGCGCGACGGCCGGGGCTGGACTTCAGAGGCGGAACTCGTGGCCCAGGTAGACTTCCTTGACCAGTTCGTTGGCCAGAATGGCCGCGGAATCGCCTTCGGCGATCAGCTGGCCGTCGTTGACGATGTAGGCCGTCTCGCAGATGTCGAGGGTCTCGCGCACGTTGTGGTCGGTGATGAGCACGCCGATGCCCTTGGCCTTGAGGTGGTGGATGATCTGCTTGATGTCGCCCACCGAGATCGGGTCGACGCCGGCGAAGGGTTCGTCGAGGAGGATGAACTTCGGCGAGCTGGCCAGGGCGCGGGCGATCTCCACGCGGCGGCGCTCGCCGCCGGACAGGCTCATGCCGAGGTTGTCGCGGATGTGGTGGATGTGGAACTCCTCCAGCAGGCCTTCCAGGGCCTCCTTGCGGCCGTTGCGATCGAGGTCGGAACGGGTCTCGAGGATGGCGCCGATGTTGTCCGCCACCGACAGCTTGCGGAAGATCGAGGCTTCCTGCGGCAGGTAGCCGATGCCGGCGCGGGCGCGGCCGTGCATGGGCAGGTTGGTGACGTCCTGCTCGTCGATGCGGACCACGCCCTGGTCGGCGCGGACCAGGCCGACGATCATGTAGAAGCAGGTGGTCTTGCCGGCGCCGTTGGGGCCGAGCAGGCCGACGATCTGCCCGCTGTCGATGCTCATGCTGACGTCGCGGACGACCTGGCGGCCCTTGTAGCTCTTGGCGAGGTGCTGTGCGGTGAGCGTGGCCATTACTGGGCTTGATCCTGCTTCTTCTTGGGCTGGATGACCATGTCGATGCGCGGGCGCGGGGTGGTCACCTGGGTGCCGGTGGCGCGGCCGGCGTTGACGATCTGCCGTTCGGTGTCGTACACGACCTTCTCGCCTTCGAAGGTGTTGCCTTCCTGAATCACCTTGGCCTGGTCGATCAGGATCACCCGGTTCTGGGTGACGAAGTACTGGATGGTCAGGCCGTAGGCCTTGGTGATTTCCTTGTCCGGCGCCGGCTTCTGCTCGAAATAGGCGGGCTTGCCGACCGAGGTGACCACCTCGATCTCGCCGTCCTTGTTCTGCTTGAGGGTGACGGTGTTGCCGGTCAGCTTCATGCTGCCCTGGGTCACCACCACGTCGCCGCGGTACACGGCGACGCCCTGCTTGTCGTCCAGTTCGGCGCTGTCGGCCTGCACGCGGATCGGCTGCTCGCGATCCGTCGGCAGCGCCCAGCCAGCGCTGCTGCCCAGGGCGGCGACGAGGCCGAGGAAAAGGGGGAAGGTTTTAACGAACCTCATGCTGACCTCTTACGTTGGACAGCAGGGTCATCCGGCTGTCTTTCAGATACGCTTTCATGCCTACCGCCGTGGTCACCCCTTGGGGCTCGGTGATCTTAACGGGTTGACTGGTCTCGGCATAATCCTTGTCCGGGAACACCGTCATGCGCGTGGTGGTGAGCAGCAGGGTGCGGTTCTGCGCGTCGGTGCGCTGGACCCGGACGTTGTCGATCAGTTCGACCTGCTTGCCTTCCGGGCCGACCTCGGCGCGCACGCTCTGCACGTGCCACGGCTGCGGCTCGCCCTCGCGGAAGAAGAACAGGTCCGGCGTGGTGACGTTGGTGACGTCGGTGGCTTTCATGTGCTCCAGGCGATCGGCGGTCATCTCGTAGGCCAGGCTGCCGTCCTCGCGGTACTGCAGGCTGTGGGCATTGGCCGCGTAGAAGTCGATGGCGTCGTTGCTCGGCGCGACCTGGCGCTCGTTGAAGTCCAGGCGCACGTTCCAGTAGTAGCCCAGTGCGACCAGCAGGACCGCGATCAGGGCGAGGAGGAGCTTCTGGCGAAGGGTCTTCGGCATGTCTGGCTCTACAGGTAGGCGCTTTGCGCCGCCTCGAGGTTGCCCTGGGCGCGCAGGATGAGTTCGCAGAATTCACGGGCCGCGCCTTCGCCGCCGCGCGCCTGGGTCACGCCGTGGGCGTGCTGGCGAACGAAGGCGTCGGCGCTGGCCACCGCCATGCCCAGGCCGACCCGGCGGATGACCGGAAGGTCCGGCAGGTCGTCGCCCAGGTAGGCGACCTGTTCATAGCCTAGCCCGAGTTCGGCGAGCAGTTGGTCGAGGACCACCAGCTTGTCCTCGCGGCCCTGGAACAGGTGCTCGATGCCCAGGTTCTGCGCGCGGCGCTCGACCACGGCGCTCTTGCGGCCGCTGATGATGGCGGTGCGCACGCCCGAGGCGATGAGCATCTTGATGCCGTGGCCGTCGAGGGTGTTGAAGGTCTTGAACTCGCCGCCGTCGGGCAGGAAGTAGAGCTTGCCGTCGGTCAGCACGCCATCCACGTCGAACACCGCCAGGCGCACGCCACTGGCGCGTTGCAGCAGGTCTGCGGTCATTCAGATGACTCCGGCGCGGGTCAGGTCGTGGACGTGCAGGACGCCGACCGGGTGGTCGTCGCCGTCGACCACCACCAGGACGTTGATCTTGTGGTCGTCCATGATCTTCAGGGCTTCGGCGGCGAGCATGTCCGGGCGCACGGTCTTGCCGTGCACGGTCATCACCTGGTCGATGGTGGCCGTGCGCACGTCCACGCCCTTGTCCAGGGTGCGGCGCAGGTCGCCGTCGGTGAACACGCCGGCCAGGCGGCCGTCTTCGCCGAGGACGATGGTCATGCCCAGGCCCTTGCGCGTCATTTCCAGCAGGGCGCCGCTGAGCGAAGTGCCGGGGGAGACCTGCGGCAGTTCTTCACCCACGTGCATGATGTTTTCCACTTTCAGCAACAATCTCCGGCCCAGGGCGCCGCCCGGATGGGAGAAGGCGAAGTCCTCGGCGGTGAAGCCGCGGGCCTCCAGCAGGGCCACGGCGAGGGCGTCGCCGAGCACCAGGGAGACGGTGGTGGAGGAGGTCGGCGCCAGGTTCAGCGAGCAGGCCTCGTGTTCGACGCTGGCGTCCAGGTTCACCGCGGCGGCCTTGGCCAGCGGCGACTCGGGGTTGCCGGTCATGCTCACCAGGGTGATGCCCAGGCGGGCGATCAGCGGCAGCAGGGTGATGATCTCGGCGGTGGAGCCGGAGTTGGACAGCGCCAGGACCACGTCGTCCCTGGTGATCATGCCCATGTCGCCGTGGCTGGCCTCGGCCGGGTGCACGAAGAACGCCGGGGTGCCGGTGCTGGCCAGGGTGGCGGCGATCTTGCGGGCGATGTGCCCGGACTTGCCCATGCCGACCACCACCACGCGGCCGCTGCAGCCGAGCAGCAGTTCGCAGGCCCTGGAGAAATCGGCCCCGATGCGTGGCAGCAGGGCATCCACCGCATCGCGCTCGAGGCCGATGGTGCGTTGTGCCGACTGGATGAAATCGTGATTCTGGCTCATGTTCCGATCGTGTAGGGCGAAGTGAAGGGCGAGATTGTAACGGTAAAGCGGTCCGGGCTTCACCCTGCCGATACCGGATCTTGCACAGGGAAAGCTGAATCCGAGCTGAATCGCCGGCGGCGGGCCTTGGGCCGCCGCGCGCGCCAATGCTATAGTTCGCCGCCGTTCGGCCTGTCTTGCGTTACCGTGTTCCGACGGTTCGACGGGGCATTGCAGGGACAGGGCCGTCATGCAAGGAGTTCTATGAGCACCGATGAAAAATACGCTGTCGAGCTGAAGGGGGTCACCTTCAAGCGCGGTACCCGCGCCATCTTCGACAACGTGGATATCCGTATTCCGCGCGGCAAGGTCACCGGCATCATGGGGCCGTCGGGTTGCGGCAAGACCACCTTGCTGCGCCTGATCGCCGCACAGCTGCGCCCGGTCAAGGGCGACGTCATGGTCAACGGGCAGAACCTGCCGAAGCTGGCCCGCGCCGACCTGTTCGACCTGCGCAAGCAGTTCGGCGTGCTGTTCCAGAGCGGCGCGCTGTTCACCGACCTGGACGTGTTCGAGAACGTCGCCTTCCCGCTGCGGGTGCACACCGACCTGCCCGAGGAGATGATCCGCGACATCGTCCTGATGAAGCTGCAGGCCGTGGGCCTGCGCGGGGCGCTGGAGCTGATGCCGGACGAGCTGTCCGGGGGCATGAAGCGCCGCGTGGCGCTGGCCCGGGCGATCGCCCTGGACCCGCAGATCCTCATGTACGACGAACCCTTCGTCGGCCAGGACCCGATCGCCATGGGCGTGCTGGTGCGGCTGATCCGCCTGCTCAACGATGCCCTGGGCATCACCAGCATCGTGGTCTCCCACGACCTGGCGGAAACCGCCAGCATCGCCGACTACATCTATATCGTCGGCGACGGCAAGGTGCTGGGGCAGGGCACGCCGGCGGAGCTCAAGGAGCTCGACGATCCGCGCGTGCGCCAGTTCATGAAGGGGATTCCGGATGGTCCGGTGCCCTTCCACTATCCCGCGCGCGACTATCGCGCCGACCTGCTGGGGGAACGCTGATGCGCAAGACTTCACTGCTCGAGCGGATTCGCCTGCTCGGGCGGTCGGGCCTCGACGTGCTCGAGGCGCTCGGCCGTTCCACGCTGTTCCTCGGCCACGCCATGCTCGGCCGCCGCGTGCCCGGCGGCATGGGCCAATTGCTGGTCAAGCAGCTGTACTCGGTGGGCGTGCTGTCGCTGGCGATCATCGTGGTTTCGGGCGTCTTCATCGGCATGGTGCTGGCCCTGCAGGGCTACAACATCCTCAAGGACTATGGTTCGGAGCAGGCGGTGGGACAGATGGTGGCCCTGACCCTGCTGCGCGAACTGGGCCCGGTGGTGACCGGCCTGCTGTTCGCCGGCCGCGCGGGCTCCGCGCTGACCGCCGAGATCGGCAACATGAAATCCACCGAGCAGCTCTCCAGCCTGGAGATGATCGGCGTCGACCCGCTGCGCTACGTGATCGCGCCGCGCCTGTGGGCCGGCTTCATTTCGATGCCGCTGCTGGCGGCGATCTTCAGCGTGGTCGGCATCTGGGGCGGCGCCGCCGTCGCCGTCGACTGGCTGGGCGTATACGAGGGTTCCTTCTGGTCGAACATGCAGAACAGCGTGCAATTCGGCGAGGATGTGCTCAATGGCGTGATCAAGAGCGTGGTGTTCGCCTTCGTGGTGACCTGGATCGCCGTGTTCCAGGGCTATGACTGCGAGCCGACCTCCGAAGGGATCAGCCGCGCAACGACTCGAACCGTGGTCTATGCCTCCCTGGCGGTACTGGGGCTGGACTTCATACTGACCGCTTTGATGTTTGGAGACTTCTGATGCAAACCCGCACCCTGGAAATCGGTGTAGGCCTGTTTCTTCTCGGCGGCCTGCTGGCCCTGCTGCTGCTGGCGCTGCGTGTCAGCGGCCTGACCATCGGGCATTCCAATGACACCTACCAGCTGTATGCCTACTTCGACAACGTCGCCGGCGTGACCGTGCGCGGCAAGGTGACCATGGCCGGCGTGACCATCGGCAAGGTGGTCGCCGTGGACCTGGATCACGACAGCTACCGTGGCCGGGTGACCATGGAGATCAACAAGAGCGTCAACAACCTGCCGGACGACTCCACCGCGTCTATCCTCACCGCAGGCCTGCTGGGCGAGAAATACATCGGCATCAGCGTCGGCGGCGACGACAAGATGCTCACGGACGGCGGCGTCATCCACGACACCCAGTCCGCGCTGGTGCTGGAGGACCTGATCGGCAAGTTCCTGTTGAACTCGGTCAACAAAGAAGAGCCCAAGAAGCAATGACGATGATGAGGATGAACGCCATGCTGACTCTCCTGCGCCGCGGCCTGCTGGTCCTGCTCGCAGCACTGCCGCTGATCGCCAACGCCGCGCCGAATGCGCAGCAGGTGGTGCAGCAGACCGTCGACAACCTGCTGTCCGACCTCAAGGCCAACAAGCCGGCCTACCGCGCCGATCCCAAGCAGCTCTACGCCGCCCTGGACCGCATCCTCGGCCCGGTGGTGGACTCCGAGGGCATCGCCAGGGGCGTGATGACCGTCAAGTATTCGCGCCAGGCCTCCCCGGAGCAGATCAAGCGCTTCGAGACGGTGTTCAAGAACAGCCTGATGCAGTTCTACGGCAACGCCCTGCTCGAGTACGACAACCAAGACATCCGCGTGCTGCCGTCCACCGGCAAGCAGGACCCGGAGCGCTCCAGCGTGAACATGGAGATCCGTGACAGCAAGGGCACCGTCTATCCGGTGCAGTACACCATGGTCAACCAGTCGGGGACCTGGCGCCTGCGCAACGTGATCATCAACGGCATCAACATCGGCAAACTGTTCCGCGACCAGTTCGCCGACTCCATGCAGAAGAACGGCAACGACCTGGAGAAGACCATCGCCGGTTGGGACCAGGTGGTCGCCCATGCCAAGGATGCCGCCAAGGGCAACCCGGACGAGGGGGGCGCGCAATGACCAGCGCCGCCAGCATCAGCGAGGGCGCGGCCGGCGAGCTGCGCCTGGCCGGGGTGCTCGACTACCGCAGCGGCACGCAGCTGCGCGAGCAGGGCAAGGCCCTGATCGCCGCGAGCGGCGCCCAGCAGCTGGTGGTGGATTGTTCGGCGGTGGAGAAGTCCAGCAGCGTCGGCCTGTCGCTGCTGCTGGCCTTCCTGCGCGATGCGCAGCAGGCGGGCAAGAGCCTGCAGGTCCGCGGCCTGCCGAAAGACATGCAAGACATCGCCAAGGTCAGCGACCTCGACGGCATCCTGCCGCTGCAGGGCTGATCGGGGCGCTCGAAAGGCCCTCCGTCCGCGACTTCCCCTGGCGGGGTTCGCAGGCGGGGGGCTTTTTTGTATCATTGCCGGCCCGCGCGCGTTGAGCGCCGATCGAGGTCGAGCATGCAGGCGATTGAAGTCAAGAACATCCTGGAAGCCAAGCTCCCGGGTACCCAGGTCGAAGTGGAAGGCGAAGGCTGCAACTTCCAGCTGAACCTGATCAGTGACGAACTGGCCGGTCTGAGCCCGGTGAAACGTCAGCAGCAGATCTACGCGCACCTTAACGAATGGATCGCCAGTGGCGCCATCCATGCCGTGACCATGAAATTCTTCAGCCGCGCCGCCTGGGCCGAGCGTTCCTGAGCCGCCGGGGATATACCTGCTATGGACAAACTGATCATTACCGGCGGTTCCCGTCTCGACGGCGAAATCCGCATCTCCGGCGCCAAGAACTCCGCGCTGCCGATCCTTGCCGCCACCCTGCTGGCGGATACTCCGGTCACCGTGTGCAACCTGCCGCACCTGCACGACATCACCACCATGATCGAGCTGTTCGGTCGCATGGGCGTGCAGCCGGTGATCAACGAGAAGCTCAACGTCGAAGTCGACGCCAACAGCATCAGGACCCTGGTCGCGCCCTATGAATTGGTGAAAACCATGCGCGCCTCGATCCTGGTGCTCGGCCCGATGGTCGCGCGCTTCGGCGAGGCCGAGGTGGCCCTGCCCGGCGGCTGCGCCATCGGTTCGCGTCCGGTCGACCTGCACATCCGCGGCCTCGAGGCCATGGGCGCGCAGATCACCGTCGAAGGCGGCTACATCAAGGCCAAGGCCCCGGCCGGCGGCCTGCGTGGCGCGCACTTCTTCTTCGATACCGTGTCCGTGACCGGCACCGAGAACATCATGATGGCCGCGGCCCTGGCCAACGGCCGCACCGTGCTGGAAAACGCCGCCCGCGAGCCGGAAGTGGTCGACCTGGCCAACTGCCTGATCGCCATGGGCGCGCAGATCCAGGGCGCCGGCACCGACACCATCGTCATCGACGGCGTGAAGCGCCTAGGCGGCGCCAAGTACAACGTGCTGCCCGACCGCATCGAGACCGGCACCTACCTGGTCGCCGCCGCCGCCACCGGTGGCCGCGTCAAGCTCAAGGACACCGACCCGACCATCCTCGAGGCGGTGCTGCTGAAGCTGGAAGAGGCCGGTGCGCACATCAACACCGGCAACGACTGGATCGAGCTGGACATGAAGGGCAACCGGCCGAAGGCGGTGAACATCCGCACCGCGCCGTACCCGGCTTTCCCCACCGACATGCAGGCACAGTTCATCTCGCTGAACGCCGTCGCCGAAGGCACCGGCGCGGTGATCGAGACCGTGTTCGAGAACCGCTTCATGCATGTCTACGAGATGAACCGCATGGGCGCGCAGATCCTCGTCGAGGGCAACACCGCCATCGTCACCGGCGTGCCGCAGCTCAAGGGCGCCCCGGTCATGGCCACCGACCTGCGCGCTTCCGCCAGCCTGGTGATCGCCGGCCTTGTGGCCGAGGGCGACACCCTGATCGACCGCATCTACCACATCGACCGTGGCTACGAGTGCATCGAAGAGAAGCTGCAACTGCTCGGCGCCAAGATTCGCCGCGTACCGGGCTAGGGCTGACCAGACATGCTGACCATCGCCCTGTCCAAGGGCCGGATCCTCGATGACACCCTGCCGCTGCTCGCAGCGGCAGGCATTGTGCCGACCGAGAACCCGGACAAGAGCCGCAAGCTGATCATCCCCACCAGCCTCGACGACGTGCGCCTGCTGATCGTCCGCGCCACCGACGTGCCGACCTACGTCGAGCACGGCGCCGCCGACCTCGGCGTGGCCGGCAAGGACGTGCTGCTCGAATACGGCGGCCAGGGGCTGTACGAGCCGCTGGACCTGAAGATCGCCAACTGCAAGCTGATGACCGCCGGCGCGGTCGGCGCGGCCGAGCCCAAGGGGCGCCTGCGGGTGGCCACCAAGTTCGTCAACGTGGCCAAGCGCTACTACGCCGAGCAGGGCCGCCAGGTCGAGGTGATCAAGCTGTACGGCTCCATGGAGCTGGCGCCGCTGGTCGGCCTGGCCGACAAGATCATCGACGTGGTCGACACCGGCAACACCCTGCGCGCCAACGGCCTGGAACCCCAGGAGCTGATCGCCCACATCAGCTCGCGGCTGATCGTCAACAAGGCCTCGATGAAGATGCAGCACGCGCGCATCCAGGCCCTGATCGACACTCTGCGTGAAGCGGTGGAGTCTCGACACCGGGCGTAATTCCCTGCGCGGCTTTCCCGCCGCGCCCGCCTATCCGTGTCATAGCCAAATTTTCTCGGGTGCCCGCACGGTGGGCTTGCTAGTCTAGCGGCGCCCGAGATCACGCCAATTAAAGAGGCCAGCTATGACCGCACCCTTCGCCATCCGTCGACTCAACGCCGCCGATCCGGACTTCGCGCGTCATCTGGACCATCTGCTGTCCTGGGAAAGCGTGTCCGACGACGCCGTGAACCAGCGCGTGCTGGACATCATCGCCGACGTGCGCAGCCGTGGCGACGCCGCCCTGGTCGAGCTCACCCAGCGCTTCGACGGCCTCGCGGTCGCCAGCATGGCCGACCTGATCCTGCCGCGCGAGCGCCTGGAACTGGCCCTGACGCGCATCACCCCGGCCCAGCGCGAGGCGCTGGAAACCGCCGCCGAGCGCGTACGCAGCTACCACGAGAAGCAGAAGCAGGACTCCTGGCGCTACACCGAGGCCGACGGCACCGTGCTCGGCCAGCAGGTCACCCCGCTGGACCGCGCCGGCCTGTACGTGCCCGGCGGCAAGGCTTCCTATCCGTCTTCGGTGCTGATGAACGCGATTCCCGCCAAGGTCGCCGGCGTCGCCGAAGTGGTGATGGTAGTGCCGACGCCGCGTGGCGAGATCAACGAGATCGTCCTCGCCGCCGCCTGCATCGCCGGCGTCGACCGCGTCTTCACCATCGGCGGCGCCCAGGCCGTGGCCGCGCTGGCCTATGGCACCGAGAGCGTGCCCCAGGTGGACAAGATCGTCGGCCCGGGCAACATCTACGTGGCCACCGCCAAGCGCCACGTGTTCGGCCAGGTGGGCATCGACATGATCGCCGGCCCCTCGGAAATCCTCGTGGTCTGCGACGGCGGCACCGACCCGGACTGGATCGCCATGGACCTGTTCTCCCAGGCCGAGCACGACGAGGACGCCCAGTCGATCCTGGTCAGCCCGGACGCGGCCTTCCTCGACAAGGTCGCCGCCAGCATCGAGAAGCTGCTGCCGACCATGGAGCGCGCCGAGATCATCCGCACCTCGCTGGGCAACCGCGGCGCGCTGATCCAGGTCGCCGACCAGGCCCAGGCCTGCCAGGTGGCCAACCGAATCGCCCCGGAGCACTTGGAATTGTCGGTGGCCGACCCGGAAAGCTGGCTGCCGAACATCCGCCACGCCGGCGCCATCTTCATGGGCCGCTACACCGCCGAGGCCCTGGGCGACTACTGCGCAGGCCCGAACCACGTGCTGCCGACCTCCGGCACCGCGCGCTTCTCCTCGCCGCTGGGCGTGTACGACTTCCAGAAGCGTTCGTCGATCATCTTCTGCTCGGCCGACGGCGCCTCGGTGCTCGGCAAGACCGCCTCGGTCCTGGCCCGCGGCGAGTCGCTGACCGCCCACGCCCGCAGCGCCGAATACCGGATCAAGGGCTGAAAAGCCGATAAAAACCGATAAAAGCCGCTGGAGGCTTGAGGCTGGACGAAGTGGGTTTCGCCTTTTCGTTCAGCCTCCAGCCTCCAGCCTTCAGCGAATCTTTTAAAGGAGCGAGGGCGATGAGCAAGTTCTGGAGCCCCTTCGTCAAGGACCTGGTGCCCTACGTGCCGGGTGAGCAACCCAAACTGGCCAGGCTGGTCAAGCTGAACACCAACGAGAACCCCTACGGCCCGTCGCCCAAGGCGCTGGCCGCCATGCAGGCCGAGTTGGGCGACGCCCTGCGCCTGTACCCGGACCCCAACGCCGAGCGCCTGAAGCAGACCATCGCCGACTACTACGGCGTGCGCCCGGGCCAGGTGTTCGTCGGCAACGGCTCCGACGAGGTGCTGGCCCACGCCTTCCACGCGCTGTTCCAGCACGACGGCCGGCCGCTGCTGTTCCCCGACGTGACCTACAGCTTCTACCCGGTGTACTGCGGCCTCTACGGCATTCCCTTCGAGGCGCTGGCGCTGGACGAGCAGTTCCAGATCCGCGTCGAGGACTACGCCCGCCCCAACGCCGGGATCATCTTCCCCAACCCCAATGCGCCGACCGGCTGCCTGCTGCCGCTGGACGCCATCGAGCGCCTGCTGCTGGCCAACCCGGACAGCGTGGTGCTGGTGGACGAGGCCTATGTCGACTTCGGCGGCGAGACCGCCATCGGCCTGGTGGAGCGCTACCCGAACCTGCTGGTGGCGCAGACGCTGTCCAAGTCGCGCTCCCTGGCCGGGCTGCGCGTCGGCCTGGCGGTCGGCCACGAGGACCTGATCGAGGCCCTGGAGCGGGTCAAGAACAGCTTCAACTCCTACCCGCTGGACCGCGTGGCCCAGGCCGGCGCCATCGCCGCCTTCGAGGACCGCGAGTACTTCCAGCGCACCTGCCAGGCGGTGATCGACAGCCGCGAGAAGCTGGTCGGCGAACTGAGCGGCATGGGCTTCGAGGTGCTGCCGTCGGCGGCCAACTTCATCTTCGCCCGCCACCCGCGCCACGACGCCGCCGAACTGGCCGCCGGCCTGCGCGAGCAGGGTGTGATCGTCCGCCACTTCAAGCAGGCGCGCATCGCCCAGTTCCTGCGCATCAGCATCGGCACCGAGGAGCAGAACCAGGCGCTGCTGGACGCCCTGCGCACGCGGCTCTGAGCCACGCCCGGCGGAAAAAGCAACGGCGCCCTCGGGCGCCGTTCTTCGTTACTGCTGCTGCGGTTGCTGCACCGGCGGAGTGGGCGGCGGGCGCAGGCCCACTTCCGCCTCCAGGGTGACGTGCTTGCCGTTGCGCAGCACCTGGATGCTGATCTTCTCGCCCGGCTTGGTGCGCGCCACCTGGTTCATCGCGGTGCGGCCGTCGGCGGCCTTCTTGCCGTCGATGTCGAGGATGATGTCGCCCGGCTGCATGCCGGACTGGGCGGCCGGGCCGTCGCGGTAGACACCGGCGACCACCACCCCGCCCTGGTCCTGCAGGCCGAAGGACTCGGCCAGCTCCGGCGTCAGCGGCTGCACCTCGACGCCCAGCCAGCCGCGGATCACCGAGCCGTGCTCGACGATCGACTTCATCACCTCCAGCGCCAGCTTGATCGGGATGGCGAAGCCGATGCCCTGGGAGCCGCCGGACTTGGAGAAGATGGCGGTGTTGATGCCCACCAGGTTGCCGCTGGCGTCGACCAGGGCGCCGCCGGAGTTGCCCGGGTTGATCGCCGCGTCGGTCTGGATGAAGTCCTCGTAGGTGTTCAGCCCCAACTGGTTGCGGCCGGTGGCGCTGATGATGCCCATGGTCACCGTCTGGCCCACGCCGAAGGGGTTGCCGATGGCCAGGCAGACGTCGCCGGTGCGGATGCCGTCGGAGCGGCCGAGGGTCATCACCGGCAGGTCCTTGAGGTCGATCTTGAGCACCGCGAGGTCGGTTTCCGGGTCGCTGCCGACCAGGCGCGCCGTGGTTTCGCGGCCGTCGCGCAGGGCCACGACTATCTGGTCGGCGCCGGCGGTGACGTGGTTGTTGGTCAGCAGGTAGCCCTCGGGGCTCATGATCACCGCCGAGCCCAGGCTCGACTCCATGCGCTTCTGCTGCGGCAGGTTGTCGCCGAAGAAGCGGCGGAACAGCGGGTCGTCGAGCATCGAGTTGCCCGGCCGGCTGACCATCTTGGTGGTGTACAGGTTGGCCACCGCCGGCGCGGCGCGGGTCACGGCGTCGGCATAGGTTCCGGGGCCCTGCTGCAGGCGGCTGAGCAGGGGCGCCTGCTGCAGGTGGACTTCCTGTTCGGGCAGGCCGACCCATTCGGGGTTACGCTGGATGATCAGCAGCGCCAGCAAGACGCCGACAAGCGCGGGCCAGCCGAGAAAACGCAGGGCCTTCAGCATCGGAGGACGATCCTTGGGGGTTGCTCGGCCTGGGGAAGGCCGCTAGGGTGGCCGCCATTATACGGGCGGCGTGGCAAGAAAATAGCCGTCTCCCCTAATGCCTGGAGGAAATTCGATGGCGATCGATCTGACCGAGCTGGTCGAAGAGGCCGACCGCTACCTGGACGCCGCGCGCATTCAGGACTACTGCCCCAATGGCCTGCAGGTGCAGGGCCGGCCGCAGGTGCGGCGCATCGTCAGCGGCGTGACCGCCAGCCAGGCGCTGCTGGACGCGGCGGTGGCCGCGCAGGCCGATGCGGTGCTGGTCCACCATGGCTACTTCTGGAAGGGCGAGAACCCTTGCGTGGTGGGCATGAAGCAGCGCCGCCTGAAGACCCTGCTGGCCCACGACATCAGCCTGATCGCCTACCACCTGCCGCTGGACCTGCACCCGCAGGTGGGCAACAACGTGCAGCTGGGCCAGCAGCTCGGCCTGGACATCGAAGGCCCGCTGGAGCCGGGCAACCCGCGTTCCATCGTGCTGCTGGGCGCGCCCGCGGCACCCGTGGCGCCGGCCGATTTCGCCGCCCACGTGGCCCGGGTTCTGGGCCGCGAGCCGCTGCTGGTGGAAGGCGAGCGGCCGATCCGGCGCATCGCCTGGTGCACCGGCGGCGCCCAGGGCTACATCGACCAGGCCATCGCGGCGGGCGTGGACGCCTACCTCACCGGCGAGGTCTCCGAGCAGACGGTGCACAGCGCCCGCGAGAACGGCATCACCTTCATCGCCGCCGGCCACCACGCCACCGAGCGCTACGGCGTGCAGGCGCTGGGCCGCTACCTGGCCGAGCGCTTCGGCATCGAGCACCGCTTCATCGACTGCCCGAACCCCGCCTGAGCGCCGCGGGCGCTCACGGCGTCGAGGCGTAGCGGCGCCGGGCCTGGTCCACGGCCGCGCCGAGCTGCCAGACCGCCATCGCGTAGTGGGTGCTGCGGTTGTAGCGGGTGATCACGTAGAAGTTCGGCAGGCCGTACCAGTACTGGTAGTTGCGGCCCATGTCCAGGCGCAGCAGGCTGGCGCTCTGGTGCTTGCCCAGCGGCGCCTGCGGGCGCAGCCCGGCGGCGCTCAGCGTCTGGAGCGGATACTGCGTCTTGAAGCCATCCTCGAGCCCGCGCGCCTGGCCGCTGGCTGGCACGGCGATGCTGTCGTGGGTGACCCAGCCGTGCTGCTGGAAATAGTTGGCGACGCTGCCGATGGCGTCCTGCGGGTCCCACAGGTCGACGTGGCCGTCGCCATCGAAGTCCACCGCGTAGCGGGCGAACGAGGTCGGCATGAACTGGCCATAGCCCATGGCGCCGGCGTAGGAGCCGCGCAGGGCCAGCGGGTCGTCGCGCTCCTTGCGCGCCAGCAGGAGGAACTGCTCCAGCTCGCCGGTGAAGAAGTCGGCGCGCCGCGGGTAGTCGAAGGCCAGGGTGGCCAGGGCATCCATGATCCGCGTCTTGCCCATCACCCGGCCCCAGCGGGTTTCCACGCCGATGATGCCGACGATGATCTCCGGCGGCACGCCGTAGGTCTTCGAGGCGCGTTCGAGGGCGTCTTCGTACTGGTTCCAGAAGGCCACGCCGTTCTGGATGTTGTCCGGGGTGATGAACTTCTTGCGGTAGCGCAGCCAGGCGCCGTTCGGCCTGCTAGGCGCCTGGTAGGTCGGCGCCTGGCGGTCCATCAGGCGGATCACCCAGTCCAGGCGCTGGGTGCGGCCCAGCACGTCCTGCAACTGCTGGCGATCGAAGCCGTGCAGGCTGACCATCCGGTCGACGAAGCGCTGGGCGTTGGGGTTGTTGGCGAAGTCGCCGGTCAGCGGGCGGATCGGCTGCACCGGGTTCGCCGGGGTGTACAGGCGCGTCGTGCCGGTGGCGGCGCTTTTCTGCGGGGCGGCTGCCGGCGTCGGCGCGGTGGGCTTGCTGCTGCAGGCGGCGATGAGGAGGAACAGGGGCAGGAGCGGAGCGATGCGGCGCATGGGAAATCTGCTGGGGCGTGGGGAATGAGGAATAGGGTAGCGCAGATGGGGGCGCTTACCGGGGCCTACTCTAGCGGAGGGCGGGATGCGCTTCCTCCTGAATCTGTTTCCGGGCCCGGGGCGGGTGGCGGCTTTGCGGGTGAAGGGCTGTTCGTCGGAGAGGCGGGCGTCTGTGGATATCTCGTTTCCAGCGGCGCGCCCCATCCGCCCGGTCAGGCCCGGGGCCTTAGTCTCCTGGGCGCTGGCGCGGTCTGACAAGTGGCTATATGGGTATATTCTTTCGGTATAAGTGGCCGCCCGGTTAGAGTCTGACGTTGTGGTAGAGTGCGCCCTCGTCTACGGCCCGAAGGCCGTCCATAAGCAATTCCGTGAGTAGCCATGGTCGACAAACTGACGCATCTGAAACAGCTGGAGGCGGAAAGCATCCACATCATCCGCGAGGTGGCCGCCGAGTTCGACAACCCGGTGATGCTGTACTCGATCGGCAAGGACAGCGCGGTGATGCTGCATCTCGCGCGTAAGGCCTTCTTCCCCGGCAAGCTGCCGTTCCCGGTGATGCACGTCGACACCCGCTGGAAATTCCAGGAGATGTACCGCTTCCGCGACAAGATGGTCGAGGAGATGGGCCTGGACCTGATCACCCACGTCAACCCCGATGGCGTGGCCCAGGACATCAACCCCTTCACCCACGGCAGCGCCAAGCACACCGACATCATGAAGACCGAGGGCCTCAAGCAGGCGCTCGACAAGTACGGCTTCGACGCCGCCTTCGGTGGCGCCCGCCGCGACGAGGAGAAGTCCCGCGCCAAGGAGCGCGTCTACTCCTTCCGCGACAGCAAGCACCGCTGGGACCCGAAGAACCAGCGCCCGGAGCTGTGGAACGTCTACAACGGCAAGGTGAAGAAGGGCGAGTCGATCCGCGTCTTCCCGCTGTCCAACTGGACCGAGCTGGACATCTGGCAATACATCTACCTGGAACAGATCCCGATCGTCCCGCTGTACTTCGCCGCCGAGCGCGAAGTGATCGAGATGAACGGCGCGCTGATCATGATCGACGACGAGCGCATCCTCGAACACCTCAGCGACGAGCAGAAGGCCAGCATCCAGAAGAAGATGGTGCGCTTCCGTACCCTGGGCTGCTACCCGCTGACCGGCGCGGTGGAATCCACCGCCACCACGCTGCCGGAAATCATCCAGGAAATGCTGCTGACGCGCACTTCCGAACGCCAGGGCCGGGTCATCGACCACGACCAGGCAGGTTCCATGGAAGAGAAGAAGCGGCAGGGGTATTTCTAAGCTTGAAGCTGAAAGCGGGAAGCTTGAAGCAAGAGCGGCAGGGATGGCTGCATGGATTTCGAAAAACTGGATGTGTGGAAGCGGGCGGCCCGGCTCTCGGCAAATCTTTATCGAGAACTGGGTAGCCTGAGAGACCTGGGGTTCAGGGACCAGATCACTCGAGCTGGGCTTTCGATTCCGAGCAATATTGCCGAGGGCATGAGCCGGGACGGGGCTCGGGAGAAGGTCAGGTTCCTGCTGATCGCGAAAGGCTCCTGTGCGGAGCTACGAACCCAACTGTACATCGGACTGGATGTTGGTTTTGTGCCGAGGGATTTTGCACAGACCAGTATTCAGGAAACCCGGGAAATCGCCGCCATGCTGTCCAGTCTGATTCGCGTGATACGCCAAGACTGATACTGCGATGCGCTGTTGGCTTCAAGCTTCCAGCTTCAAGCTTCCAGCTCGGAGAATGCAATGAGTCACCAATCCGATCTGATCAGCGAGGACATCCTCGCCTACCTGGCCCAGCACGAGCGCAAGGAACTGCTGCGCTTCCTCACCTGCGGCAACGTCGACGACGGCAAGAGCACCCTGATCGGGCGCCTGCTGCACGACTCCAAGATGATCTACGAAGACCATCTGGAAGCTATCACCAAGGATTCCAAGAAGGTCGGCACCACCGGTGACGAAGTCGACCTGGCGCTGCTGGTCGACGGCCTGCAGGCCGAGCGCGAGCAGGGCATCACCATCGACGTGGCATACCGCTACTTCAGCACCGCCAGGCGCAAGTTCATCATCGCCGACACCCCCGGCCATGAGCAGTACACCCGCAACATGGCCACCGGCGCTTCCACCTGCGACCTGGCCATCATCCTGATCGACGCCCGCTACGGCGTGCAGACGCAGACCCGCCGGCACAGCTTCATCGCATCCTTGCTGGGCATCAAGCACATAGTCGTGGCCATCAACAAGATGGACCTGAAGGACTTCGACCAGGGCGTCTTCGAGCAGATCAAGGCCGACTACCTGCAGTTCGCCGAGAAGATCAACCTCAAGACCAGCTCGCTGCACTTCGTGCCCATGTCGGCGCTCAAGGGCGACAACGTGGTCAACAAGTCCGAGCGTTCGCCCTGGTACACCGGCCAGTCGCTGATGGAGATCCTCGAGACCGTCGAGATCGCCGGCGACCGCAACCTGGACGACATGCGCTTCCCGGTGCAGTACGTCAACCGCCCGAACCTGAACTTCCGCGGCTTCGCCGGCACCCTGGCCAGCGGCATCGTGCGCAAGGGCGACGAGGTCGTGGCGCTGCCGTCGGGCAAGGGCAGCAAGGTCAAGTCCATCGTCACCTTCGAGGGCGAGCTGGAACACGCCGGCCCCGGCCAGGCCATCACCCTGACCCTGGAAGACGAGATCGACGTCTCCCGCGGCGACATGCTGGTCCACGCCGACAACCGCCCGCTGGTCACCGACGGTTTCGACGCCATGCTCGTGTGGATGGCCGAGGAGCCCATGCTCCCGGGCAAGAAATACGACATCAAGCGCGCCACCAGCTACGTGCCGGGCTCGATCCCGAGCATCGCCCACAAGGTGGACGTGAACACCCTGGAAGAGACCGCCGCCAGCGAACTCAAGCTCAACGAGATCGCCCGCGTGAAGGTCAGCCTGGATGCGCCCATCGCCCTCGACGGCTACGCGCAGAACCGTACCACCGGCGCCTTCATCGTCATCGACCGGCTGACCAACGGCACCGTCGGCGCCGGCATGATCATCGCCGCGCCGCAGGCCGGCCAGAGCCATGCCAGCCATCACGGCCAGGGCGCCCACGTGAGCCGCGAGGAGCGCTCCGCACGCTTCGGCCAGCAGCCGGCCACGGTGCTGTTCAGCGGCCTCTCCGGCGCCGGCAAGAGCACCCTGGCCTACGCCCTGGAGCGCAAGCTGTTCGACATGGGCCGCGCAGTCTACGTGCTGGACGGCCAGAACCTGCGCCACGACCTGAACAAGGGCCTGCCGCAGGACCGCGCCGGGCGCACCGAGAACTGGCTGCGCACCGCCCACGTCGCCAGGCAGTTCAACGAGGCCGGGCTGATCAGCCTGTGCGCCTTCGTCGCCCCCAGCGCCGAAGGCCGCGAGCGGGCCAAGGCGCTGATCGGCGACGAGCGCCTGATCACCGTCTACGTCCAGGCCTCGCCGCAGGTCTGCCGCGAGCGCGACCCGCAGGGCCTGTACGCGGCCGGCCAGGACAACATCCCCGGCGAGTCCTTCCCCTACGACGTGCCGCTGGATGCCGACCTGGTGATCGACACCCACCACCAGTCGGTGGAAGAGGGCGTGAAAGCGGTCCTCGACCTGCTGCGCCAGCGCGGCGCGATCTGATCGCGACAGCGTTGTGAAAAGCCCCGCCTAGGCGGGGCTTTTTCTTTGGTGCTCGACGGGGCCGGAACGCCACGCCTCACGGTGAACTGTAGGAGCGGACTCCGTCCGCGATTCGCGCGCAGGGCGCGCTCCTGCATGGGGTGCGAAAGGTAGATGTTGCGCTCCCTGGTTTGCCTGTCCTCTCTGTAGGACGCGCTGCTAAGACGATATTTGGTATCCGAAGGTCGTGTACTGGTTTGGCTACGAGTGCGTGAGTAGTAAGCCGATGGCCATTTGCCGAGGGTAGGCGGGGTCGGGGACTGGAAAGCATCCAGGTTAATGGTGTAATTTCACCCGGTTGATGGATGAATTTACACTATGTACCCACGCAAAATCCGCCAGTACACGCTTGAAGCTTTGGATGACTCTCCGGTCGTTCTGATCAATGGCGCCCGCCAGACAGGCAAGAGCACCCTGGTTCGAACTCTGGAGCAGGATGTCCGCTATTTCACCTTTGACGATCCGGCTGTGCTGGCGGCTGCTCAAGCCGACCCGTTCGGCTTCATCGGGGCGCTCGAAGGGGCGGTCTGCCTGGATGAAGTGCAGCGAGCTCCCGGGATTTTTCTGGCCATAAAGGCCGAGGTGGACAAGGATCGTACGCCCGGCCGTTTCCTACTGACCGGATCGGCCAACGTCCTGCTACTGCCCCAGATTGCCGATTCTCTGGCCGGGCGTATGGAGGTGCTGACGCTCTGGCCGCTGGCGCAGAGTGAAATTGCCGGCCGGCCAATCAGCATGATCGATAGACTGTTCGACGGGGAGTTCCCGGATCGCTGTGCCTATCAACGCGATGACTTCATCGGGCGGCTGATGGCTGGGGGCTATCCGGAGGCATTATCGCGTACGAGCGAGCGCCGGCGCGAAGCCTGGTTCGACAACTACCTGAGCACCATCCTGTTGCGTGACGTTCGTGATCTGGCCCAGATCGAGGGGCTGACGGAGCTGCCCCGGTTGATGCAGTTGCTGGCCGCGCGTAGTGGTGGCCTGCTCAACGCTGCTGAGCTGTCCCGCGCCACAGGTATTCCGCAGACGACTTTGAAGCGCTACCTGACGCTGCTGGAAACACTTTTCCTGATTCGACAGGTTCCGGCCTGGTCCTCCAATCTGGGCAAACGCCTGCAGAAGTCCCCCAAGCTATTCGTGACGGACTATGGGCTGATGGCTCACCTGCTGGGGGTGAGCAAATCCGGCGTATCAGCTTCGCTCGGTTTGCCGGGTGACCTAGTGGAGGCCTTTGTATATGCGGAGCTGGCCAAGCATCAGACATGGGCGGAGATACGCACGACATTGATGCACTATCGAACTTCCACGGGGATGGAGGTCGACTTTGTCCTGGAGAACCGGCGGGGTGAGCTGGTCGGGGTGGAGGTCAAGGCGGCTACCACGATCAGTGCGAAGGACTTCAAAGGCCTGCGTCACCTGCGTGATACGACCCCTCGGCAGTTCAAGCGAGGAATCGTTTTCTACACGGGGGAGCAGGTGGTGCGTTTCGACCAGCAACTGACGGCCGTTCCGCTTTCTCTGTTCTGGGGATGATTGGCTGAAACGGTTCTTCAGATGCGCAATTGCACTTCTCTTGACTGTCCATGACCACACATTGCGCCTCCCCTGGCTCGTGGCTCGCTCAGGGACTTTTGCGGGGAACCGTCGGAAATCGTCTGACATTGTTGGGCATCGATTGCAGCGAGCGCCATTTTTAGTGTTTAAAAATCAAAGCCTTACAGGATAAATGCGTAGATGGGGTGCGTGGTGGGGGCGGCGTAGGACTTCATCCGTGATCCGCGCCGACATCTTCGATCATCGCGGACAAAGTCCGCTCGCTGTGCTCTGTCCATGAATCAGCCTCCGAGTGGAGGGCTGCCTATCGCGGACGGAGTCCGCTCCAGGGGATGCTCGTCGCCAGTGCCTGTAGGTCGCTTCTGAAATGAAAAAGCCCCGCCATGGCGGGGCTTTTCTGCGGGCGCTGCGGGCTCAGAGCTTGCGCTTGAGGCCGTAGGTCTCGTCCAGGGTGCCGGGGCCTTCGCCGGTCTTCGGCGCGTAGTCCTTCGGCGCTTCCTGGCTGGCCGGCGGGGTCAGGCGCTCGCGGCGCTCGGGGTAGCCGTCCTCTGCGTGCAGGGCGGCCAGCAGGCGCTGCTTGGTCTGCTCGTCCAGGGCCAGGCGCTCGGCGCTCTCGGACAGATGTTCCTGGACGTCCTGGTAGCTCTGGGTGAGCTTCTTCACCAGGCTGGCGGTGGTGTTGAAGTGCGTCACCACCTCGCGCTGGTAACTGTCGAAGCGTTCCTGCAGGTCATCGACCTGGCGTTGCATGCGGTTGGGTGCGGCGCTGGGCAGCAGGCGAGCGATCAGGAAGCCGACAGCGGCCCCGACGAGCAGAGCGATGACCGGGACCAACCAGGTGGTGAGGGACTGTTCCACGCGAATCCTTCCTCTATAGACGGCTTTGCTTTACGTTAGCGGCTTGCACCTGCGCTGTATACCATGGGGCGAGGCCTCGGTGTCGGCGCGGTATCGAGCTAGACGAGACGACCCGCTTCGGGGTCACGGAGTTGTTGTTTGTCCACCCGCGAAATCCCCCTGTTCATCGATGGCCCGGACGGCCCCCTGGAAGCCCTGCACCTGGACACCCCCGAGGCCATCGGCGTGGCGCTGATCTGCCATCCGCACCCGCTGTTCGCCGGCACCATGCAGAACAAGGTGGTCGCCACCCTGCAGCGCATCGCCCGCGATGCCGGCTACGCCACCCTGCGTTTCAACTTCCGCGGCGTCGGCCAGAGCGCCGGCAGCTACGCCGAAGGCCGTGGCGAAATCGACGACGCCCTGGCCGCGGCCCGCTGGCTCGGCGAGCGACATCCCGGCCTGCCGCTGACGCCGATGGGCTTCTCCTTCGGCTCCTGCGTGGCCGGCAACGCCGCTGCGCGCCTGGAAGAGCAGGACGTGGCCCTGCGTCACCTGTTCATGCTGGCGCCGCCGGTGGAGCGCTTCGCGGTCGAGCTGCCGCGGCAGTGTCCCATCACCGTGGTACAGCCCGAAGATGACGAAGTGGTGACCCCGGCCCGCGTCTACGCCTGGAGCGAGTCGCTGACGCTGCCCCACGAACTGCTGCGCGTGCCCGGGTGCAGCCACTTCTTCCACGGCAAGCTGATCGAGCTCAAGGACCTGCTGCAGCCCCGGCTCGCGCCGGCCGGCGCCGCGGGTTAACATCCAGGCCGCTCATTTTTCCCGCGCTGATTTCTGGTATCCCATGACGACCCGCATCCTCACCGGCATCACCACCACCGGCACCCCGCACCTGGGCAACTACGCTGGCGCCATCCGCCCGGCGATCGTCGCCAGCCGCGACCCGCAGGCCGACTCGTTCTACTTCCTGGCCGATTACCACGCGCTGATCAAGTGCGACGACCCGCTGCGCATCCAGCGCTCGCGCCTGGAGATCGCCGCCACCTGGCTGGCCCTGGGCCTGGATACCGACAAGGCGACCTTCTACCGCCAGTCCGACATTCCCGAAATCCCCGAGCTGACCTGGCTGCTGACCTGCGTCAGCGCCAAGGGCCTGCTCAACCGCGCCCACGCCTACAAGGCCTCGGTGGACAAGAACGTCGAGGCCGGGGAAGACCCGGACGCCGGCGTCAGCATGGGCCTGTACAGCTACCCGATCCTGATGGCCGCGGACATCCTGATGTTCAACGCGCACAAGGTGCCGGTCGGCCGCGACCAGATCCAGCACGTGGAAATGGCCCGCGACATCGGTCAGCGCTTCAACCACCTGTTCGGCAACGGCAAGGAGCTGTTCACCCTGCCGGAAGTGGTGATCGAGGAAGAAGTGGCGACCCTGCCGGGCCTGGACGGGCGCAAGATGTCCAAGAGCTACGACAACACCATCCCGCTGTTCGGCAGCAGCAAGCAGCTCAAGGATGCCATCGCCCGCATCGTTACCGACTCCCGCGCCCCCGGCGAGCCGAAGGACCCGGACAATTCGCACCTGTTCACCCTCTACCAGGCTTTCGCCACGCCGGCGCAGCTGGCCGAATTCCGCGCCGCGCTGCTCGAAGGCCTGGCCTGGGGCGAGGCCAAGCAGCGCCTCTACGAGCTGCTGGAAGCCGAGCTGGGCGAGGCCCGCGAGCGCTACCACACGCTGATCACCCGCCCGGGCGACCTGGAGGACATCCTCCTGGCCGGCGCCGCCAAGGCCCGCCGCATCGCCACCCCATTCCTTGGCGAGCTGCGCGAAGCAGTTGGTCTGCGCTCCTTCCGCGAGCAGGTGCAGGTGGCCGGCGAGGGCAAGAAGAAGGCCGCCAAGAGCGCGCGCATCGTCAGCTTCCGCGAGGACGACGGCAGCTTCCGCTTCCGCCTGCTGGACGCCGCCGGCGAGCAGCTGCTGCTGTCCAGCGCCTTCGCCGACGGCAAGTCCGCCGGTGCGGTGAGCAAGCGCCTGCAGGGCTGCGAGGCGCTGGACCTGCGCGTCGAAGGCAATGCCTTCGCCCTGTGGCTGGATGGCGAGGCCGTGGCGCAAAGCCCCGAATTCGCCGACGCCGCCAGCCGCGACGCCGCCATCGAGCGCGTGCGCGAGGCCCTGGCGCCCCAGGAGTAAGCCCGCACACGGCCATCCTCGACGGATGGCCGATTGCCAAGAAGCGGGGCCGTCGCTAAAGTGTCGGCCCCGTTTTCGTTGCCTTGCTACCGATCATGACGCCCCTTCAGCGCTACCAGGAAGACCTCAAACGTCCCGATTTCTTCCACGATGCGGCCCAGGCCAATGCCGTGAAGCACCTGCAGCGTCTATATGACGACCTGCTGGCGGCCGACCAGGCCAAGCCCGGGCTGTTCGGCAAGTTGCTCGGCAAGAAGTCCAACGGGCCGGTCAAGGGCCTGTACTTCTGGGGCGGCGTGGGGCGCGGCAAGACCTACCTGGTGGACACCTTCTTCGACGCGCTGCCGTTCAAGCAGAAGATGCGCACGCACTTCCACCGCTTCATGAAGCGCGTGCACGAGGAAATGAAGACCCTCAAGGGCGAGAAGAACCCGCTGACCATCATCGGCAAGCGCTTCGCCGACGAGGCCCGGGTGATCTGCTTCGATGAATTCTTCGTCTCCGACATCACCGACGCCATGATCCTCGCGACCTTGCTGGAGGAACTGTTCAAGAACGGCGTCAGCCTGGTGGCGACCTCCAACATCGTGCCCGACGGCCTGTACCGCGACGGCCTGCAGCGTGCCCGCTTCCTGCCGGCCATCGCCCTGCTCAAGGAGCACACCGAGGTGGTCAACGTCGACAGCGGCGTGGACTACCGCCTGCGCGCCCTGGAACAGGCCGAGCTGTATCACTGGCCGCTCACCGAGCAGGCCGAGCAGGCCATGGCCCGCGACTTCCGCAAGCTCACCCCGGAATGCGCCGCGGCCACCCGCGACGACGTGCTGATGATCGAGAACCGCGAGATCCGCGCGCGCCTGACCTGCGACGACGTGGCCTGGTTCGAGTACCGCGAGCTGTGCGACGGCCCGCGCAGCCAGAACGACTACATCGAGCTGGCGAAGATCTTCCACGCGGTGCTGATCTCCAACGTCGAGCAGATGAACGTGGCCAAGGACGACATGGCCCGCCGCTTCATCAACCTGGTGGACGAGTTCTACGACCGCAACGTCAAGCTGATCATCTCCGCCGAGGTGGAGCTGAAGGACCTGTACACCGGCGGGCGCCTGGAGTTCGAATTCCAGCGCACCCTGAGCCGCCTGCTGGAGATGCAGTCCCACGAGTTCCTCAGCCGGCCGCATCGGCCTTGATGGGGTCGTGCTGATGCGAAAAGGGCTGCCGGATGGCAGCCCTTTTTCGTTTCTGGCTCTTCGGAGGAGCGAGCTTGCTCGCGAAGGGTGCTGGCCGGGTGGTTTGGTGCCAAGGTTGAGGCCGCCCCCTCTCCCCAGCCCTCTCCCTTCAGGGAGAGGGTTAGGGAGAGGGGCTCTTCGGGACGAACACCAAGTGGCTGCCGGCAAACCCCCTTCGCGAGCAAGCTCGCTCCTACGAAAAGCGTTCAGCGCTGCGCCGTCTGCGCCTCCGCCTTCTGCAACAACTGCTTCGCATGCGCCACTTCCAGCGCCTCCATGGCATTGATCGGCTTGATCGCCACCGCTTTCCTCAACTGTTCCAGCGCCTTGTCCTGTTCGTCATCGCCATACACGTAGCCCAGCGCGTTGGCATATTCGTAGTGCCCGATGGGCAGGTCGTCGCTGGCGCGGAAGGAACGGGCGAAGTAGGTCTCCATCTTGTCCGCGCTGACGCCGTAGGTCATGCGCCCGACCAGCTTGCCGACCTTGCGGATCACCCCGGCCTCGTAGCCGCCGTACAGCGCCAGGGCGAAGGGCTGGCTGGGCTGCTTGGCGAGGATGGCGTCCAGTTCCTTGGGAATGTCGCTGGTGTAGCCGCGCTTGAGCACCACCGGCACCGGCAGTTCCTCGGCCAGCCGCGCCTTGGCGTAGGCGCGGCCGAACTGGGCGATGGGGTCGGCGTTGAGCAGCGGGCCGGCCTGGTCGGTGTAGCTGATCACCTCTTCCAGCAGTTGCTGCTTGTCCGCCGCCGGGGCCAAGAACATGGCGTAGAGCACCTGGGCGAACATCGCCGGCACCTGGCCGCCGACGCCCAGGGCCAGGCCGTCCTGTTTGGCCTGGGCGAAGTCGCCGCGGAACAGCTTGCGCCAGACGTCCTGCAGCTTCTCGGCGTAGGCCTGGGCTTCCTCGGGCTTGCCGCTGAAGCCGCTGCCGGCGGCGACGGTCTTCGCCACCGCGTCCGGGTGGGCGGCGGCCATCTTCGTCACCCAGGCGGCGTCGGGGAAGGGGTAGCCGCCGAAGCCGCGGGTCAGCCGTGGCCAGGCGCTGCGCAGCTTGTCGCCGGAATAGTCGAAGGCGCTCTGATCGTAGGGGAAGGGCTTCCAGTCGCCGGCGGCGAAGGCGGGCAGGCAGAAGCAGGCGAGCAGGACGAGCAGTAGGCGGCGCATGAGGGAATCCCGTGTTCTTGTTCTGGAAGGGCAGCCCCGATCATAGGGAGCTGCCCGCAGGCACGGGACCTATCCTATGGATAGCGTGTTTCAGGCCTCTTTCCGCCGGTACTGGTTGCGGTAGTGGTTGGGTGACAGCTTGGTGTGCTGGCGGAACAGCCGGGCAAAGAAGCTGGCGTCGTCGTAGCCCACCTCGTAGCTGATGGTCTTGATGCTCTTGCGCGAGGTCGACAGCAGGCTGCGCGCCGTCTCGATGCGCAGGCGCTGCAGGTAGTGCAGCGGCTTGTCGCCGGTGGCGGCCTGGAAGCGGCGCATGAAGTTGCGGATGCTCATGCCGTGCTCGCGGGCCACGTCCTCGAAGCGGAACTTGTCCGCGTAGTGCTCCTCCAGCCACTGCTGGACCTGCAGGATGGCCGGGTCGTGGTGCAGCTTCTGGCCGCCGAAGCCCAGGCGCCCGGGGGTATAGCTGCGCTGCACCTCGAAGAGGATGTCGCGGGACACGCCCTGGGCCACGCTGGCGCCGCAGAAGCGCTCGATCAGGTACAGGTAGAGGTCGCGGGCCGAGGTCACGCCGCTGGCGGCGTAGAGATTGTCGGCGTCGGTGATGTGCTTCTCGCGGTTGAGCAGCACCTTGGGGTAGCGCGCGGCGAAGTCGTCGAAGAAGCGCCAGTAGGTGGTCGCCTCCTTGCCGTCCAGCAGGCCGGCCTCGGCCAGCCAGAACACCCCGGTGGCCTCGCTGCCGATGGCGCTGCCGGCGGCATGGCGTTCGCGCAGCCAGGGCACCACCTGCGGGTAGCGCGCCAGGAGCTGGTCGAAGTCGCCCCAGAAGGCCGGCAGTATCACCAGGTCGGATTCCTCGAGGGCGCCGTCCACTGCCAGCAGGTCGCCGCTGAAGGCGCGCACCGGCTGGCCGTCGGGGCTGACGATGCGGCTTTGCAGCAGCGGCGTGAGGCCCAGGCCTTCCTGCCTGCCGAAGCGCAGGCTGGCCATGTGCAGGAAGTCCCGCGCCTGCATGAGGGTGGAGGCGAAGACACCGTCGGTCGCCAGGATGCAGACCCTTTTCAGGGAAGATTCGGATTGTTCGGACATCGTTCTTATCATTGTTGTGGAGGGCCGCATTCGACGCCTAACCGGTCAAATGGCGGCTGGATCGTCTTATTTTTTGGCGCAAGTGTCCAGTAGGCGCCGCTCGGCGGGCTGACCTACATTCGGCCCTCCAGCGAGGCGCCAGGAGGCGAGCATGATCCCCAGAACCCTGTTCAGTTCCGACCACGAGCTTTTCCGCGACAGCGTGCGCAAGTTCCTCGAGCAGGAAGCCGTGCCCTTCCATCAGCAGTGGGAAAAGGACGGCCACATCGACCGCGCCCTGTGGAACAAGGCGGGGGAGGCGGGCATGCTCTGCTCGCACATCCCCGAGTCCTACGGCGGCATGGCCGCGGACTTCCTCTACAGCGCCGTGGTGATCGAGGAGATCGGCCGCTTCGGCCTGACCGGCATCGGCTTCTCCCTGCACTCGGACATAGTCGCGCCCTACATCCTGCATTACGGCAGCGAGGCGCAGAAGCAGCACTACCTGCCCAAGCTGGTTTCCGGCGAGATGGTCGGCGCCATCGCCATGACCGAGCCGGGCGCCGGTTCCGACCTGCAGGGGGTGAAGACCACCGCGGTGCTGGATGGCGACGAGTACGTGATCAACGGCTCCAAGACCTTCATCACCAACGGCTTCCTCGCCGACCTGGTGATAGTGGTCGCCAAGACCGATCCCAAGGCCGGCGCCAAGGGCACCAGCCTGTTCCTGGTCGAGGCCGGCACCCCGGGCTTCGAGAAGGGCAAGCGCCTGGAGAAGGTCGGCATGAAGGCCCAGGACACCTCGGAGCTGTTCTTCCAGGATGTCCGCGTGCCCAAGGAGGCGCTGCTCGGCCAGCCGGGGCAGGGTTTCATCTACCTGATGCAGGAACTGCCCCAGGAGCGCCTGACCGTGGCCCTGGGCGCCCTGGCCTCGGCCGAGGCGGCGCTGAAGTGGACGCTCGACTACACCCGCGACCGCAAGGCTTTCGGCAAGGCCGTGGCGGACTTCCAGAACACCCGCTTCAAGCTGGCCGAGATGGCCACCGAGATCCAGATCGGGCGCACCTTCGTCGACCGCTGCCTGGAGTTGCACCTGGAAGGCAAGCTCGACGTGCCCACCGCGGCCATGGCCAAGTACTGGACCACCGACCTGCAGTGCAAGGTGCTCGACGAGTGCGTGCAGCTGCACGGCGGCTACGGCTTCATGTGGGAATACCCGGTGGCCCGCGCCTGGGCCGACGCGCGGGTGCAGCGCATCTATGCGGGGACCAACGAGATCATGAAGGAGATCATCGCCCGGGCGCTGTAAGCGGCAAGGCCCTCCTGCGAGGTGCAGGAGAAACGCCACCGTAGGATGGGGCGAGCGAAGCGATACCCATCGCCATCACCGCATGGGTTTCGCAGGCTCAACCCATCCTGCGAAGAGCGCAGTCGGCAAGACAGTAGCTCCTACAGGCGGCAGGCTCTTGCCAGCAGCCTATGGCTTGTAGCCTGCCGCCGCTTTTTTCAGGGCGCCGGGTTCGGCTGGTCCTTGTGGATCGCCTCGATGCCGGCCAGCACTTCCTCGGAGAGTTGCAGCTGGAAGCTGGCGAGGTTGCTTTCCAGCTGCTCCAGCGAGGTCGCGCCGATGATGTTGCTGGTCACGAACGGCTGGCGGGTGACGAAGGCCAGGGCCATCTGGGCCGGGTCCAGGCCATGCTCGCAGGCCAGGGCCACGTAGCGGGCGCAGGCGCGCTCGCTCTGCGGGTTGGTGTAGCGGGTGAAGCGGCTGAACAGGGTGATGCGGGCGTTGGCCGGGCGCGCGCCGTTGTCGTACTTGCCCGAGAGCATGCCGAAGGCCAGCGGCGAGTAGGCTAGCAGGCCGCAGCGCTCGCGGATGGCGACTTCCGCCAGGCCCACCTCGAAGCTGCGGTTGAGCAGGTTGTAGGGGTTCTGGATGGAGACCGCGCGCGGCCAGCCGCGCTCCTCGGCCAGCTGCAGGAAGCGCATGGTGCCCCAGGGCGTCTCGTTGGACAGGCCGACGTGGCGGATCTTGCCGGCGCGCACCTGCTCGTCGAGCACTTCCAGGGTTTCCTCCAGCGGGGTGAAGTCCTGTTCCTTGTGCTGGTAGCCGAGCTGGCCGAAGAAGTTGGTGCTGCGCTCGGGCCAGTGCAACTGATAGAGGTCGATCCAGTCGGTCTGCAGGCGCTTCAGGCTGGCGTCCAGGGCCGCGACCAGGTTCTTGCGGTCGTGCTTGAGCTGGCCGTCGCGGATATGGCTGATGCCGTTGCCGGGGCCGGCCACCTTGCTGGCCAGGATCCACTCGGCGCGGTCGCCGCGCTGGCGGAACCAGTTGCCGATGATCTGCTCGGTGCGCGAGTAGGTCTCCGCGCGCGGCGGCACCGGGTACATCTCGGCGGTGTCGATGAAGTTGACGCCGGCGGCCTTGGCCAGGTCGATCTGGGCGAAGGCCTGGGCCTCGGTGTTCTGCTCGCCCCAGGTCATGGTTCCCAGGCACAGGGCGCTGACTTTCAGTTCGGTGCGGCCGAGCGGGCGGTACTCCATGGCGTCTCCTCGTGAAATCAAGTGGTTAACAAGGTTGTAAATTCTGCCGGAATCTGCATAATTCGGCAGCCTTTCATCGGTAGGGGATGCCTAGCCTGCCGATTGATACATCTAGTCGTTACGGACGCACACTGACCCGAGCCCCAAATCGTGTCTGTTTCTGGCTGTCCTTGACTTGTCAAGGCAACCACTGTCCAGTAAGATTCGCCGTCTTATTTTCAGGCGGCCCCTGAGGCTATAACGAATGAAAACTTTCACCGCGAAACCAGAAACTGTTAAGCGCGACTGGTTCGTCGTCGACGCTGCTGGCCTGACCCTGGGTCGTCTGGCTACCGAAATCGCTACCCGCCTGCGCGGCAAGCACAAGCCGGAATACACCCCGCACGTTGACACCGGCGACTACATCGTCGTGATCAACGCCGAGCAGGTCCGTGTCACCGGCGCCAAAGCCACCGACAAGATGTACTACCATCACTCGGGCTTCCCGGGCGGTATCAAGTCGATCAACTTCGAGAAGCTGATTGCCAAGGCTCCCGAGCGCGTCATCGAGATCGCGGTCAAAGGCATGCTGCCGAAGAACCCGCTGGGTCGCGACATGTACCGCAAGCTGAAAGTGTACAAGGGTGCCAACCACCCGCACACCGCTCAGCAGCCTCAAGAACTGAAGATTTAACGGGATAGCTCATCATGTCGGCGACTCAAAATTACGGCACTGGCCGTCGTAAGACCGCTACCGCACGCGTCTTCCTGCGTCCGGGTACCGGCAATATCTCCATCAACAACCGCAGCCTGGACGTGTTCTTCGGCCGCGAAACCGCTCGCATGGTCGTGCGTCAGCCCCTCGAGCTGACCGAGAACACCGAGAAGTTCGACATCTACGTCACCGTCGTCGGTGGTGGTGTCAGCGGCCAGGCCGGTGCGATCCGTCACGGTATCACCCGCGCCCTGATCGAATACGACGAGACCCTGCGCAGCGCCCTGCGCAAAGCCGGCTACGTCACCCGCGATGCCCGTGAGGTCGAGCGTAAGAAAGTCGGTCTGCGTAAAGCGCGTAAGCGTCCGCAGTACTCCAAGCGTTAATACGACGCTTCGAAAAAAACGCCCAGCGCCGAGAGGACTGGGCGTTTTTTTATGCCTAGGATTAAGGGGGCCGGTAATTTATGCGGCAAGGTGTCGCACGGTCTGGGAGCCGCATGGCGCAAGGGTTCCAGCTTCCTGCTCGGGGGTAATTACCTTGTCAGCTACAGGGCTTTTCTTTACCATTTGGCGAATTTTTCTGCGGCACAACTTTTACTCTAAGGCCCGAGAAGATAACGGGCTAAAGCTGATGGGAGACGACTGAATGAGTAATGACGGCGTGAATGCAGGCCGGCGTCGCTTCCTCGTCGCGGCCACTTCGGTGGTCGGCGCCGCGGGAGCTGTCGGAGCTGCGGTCCCGTTCGTGGGGTCATGGTTCCCCAGTGCCAAGGCCAAGGCGGCCGGCGCGCCGGTGAAGGTGAACGTCGGCAAGATCGAGCCAGGACAGCAGGTCATCGCTGAATGGCGCGGCAAGCCGGTGTTCCTGGTTCACCGAACCAAGGAAATGCTCGATGCCCTGCCGACCCTCGAAAGTCAGCTGGCCGACCCGGAGTCCAAGGCTTCCGAGCAGCCGACCTACGTCGATCCCAAGCTGCGCTCCATCAAGCCGGAACTCGCCGTCATCGTTGGTATCTGCACCCACCTGGGCTGCTCGCCGACCTTCCGCCCGGAAGTCGCTCCCGCCGACCTCGGCCCGGACTGGAAGGGTGGCTACTTCTGCCCCTGCCACGGCTCCCACTACGATCTGGCCGGTCGCGTCTACAAGGGCCAGCCCGCGCCCCTGAACCTGCCGATTCCGCCCTATAGCCTCGATGGTGACGTGCTGACCATCGGTGTGGACCAGGAGAAAGCCTGATGAACAAGTTCATGGCTTGGGTCGATGCCCGCTTCCCCGCGACCAAGATGTGGGAAGACCATCTGAGCAAGTATTACGCCCCGAAGAACTTCAACTTCTGGTACTTCTTCGGCTCCCTGGCACTGCTGGTGCTGGTCAACCAGATCCTCACCGGTATCTGGCTGACCATGAGCTTCACGCCGTCCTCGGAAGAAGCCTTCGCCTCCGTGGAATACATCATGCGCGATGTGGACTACGGCTGGATCATCCGCTACATGCACTCCACCGGTGCATCGGCGTTCTTCATCGTGGTCTACCTGCACATGTTCCGTGGCCTGCTCTACGGCTCCTACCAGAAGCCGCGCGAACTGGTCTGGCTGTTCGGCATGCTGATCTACCTCGCCCTGATGGCCGAGGCCTTCATGGGCTATCTGCTGCCCTGGGGCCAGATGTCCTACTGGGGCGCCCAGGTGATCATCTCGCTGTTCGGCGCCATCCCGGTGGTGGGCGAGGCGCTGGCGCAGTGGATCCGCGGTGACTTCCTGATCTCCGGCATCACCCTGAACCGCTTCTTCGCCCTGCACGTGATCGCCCTGCCGATCGTCCTGCTCGGCCTGGTCGTGCTGCACATCCTGGCGCTGCACGAAGTCGGCTCGAACAACCCCGACGGCGTGGACATCAAGAAGAAGAAGGACGAGAACGGCATCCCGCTGGACGGCATCCCGTTCCACCCGTACTACACCGTCAAGGACATCCTCGGCGTGGTGGTCTTCCTGTTCGTGTTCTGCACCGTGATCTTCTTCTTCCCGGAAATGGGCGGGTTCTTCCTCGAGAAGCCCAACTTCGAGATGGCGAACCAGTTCAAGACCCCCGAGCACATCGCCCCGGTGTGGTACTTCACCCCGTTCTACGCGATCCTGCGCGCGGTTCCGGACAAGCTGATGGGCGTCATCGCCATGGGCGCCGCCATCGCCGTGCTGTTCGTCCTGCCGTGGCTCGACCGTAGCCCGGTGCGCTCGATCCGCTACAAGGGCTGGCTGAGCAAGATCTGGCTGGTGATCTTCGCGGTGTCCTTCGTGATCCTCGGCTACTACGGCTCGCAAGCGCCGTCGCCGCTGGGCACCACGCTGTCGCGTCTGTGCACCATCCTGTATTTCGCGTTCTTCATCCTGATGCCGTTCTACACCCGGATGGAGAAAACCAAACCGGTTCCGGAAAGGGTGACTGGCTGATGAAAAAGCAATTCGCAGCATTGATTCTGGCCCTGGTGCCCCTCTTCGGCTTCGCCGCCGAAGGCCATGGACCGGCCCTCGATCACGTCGACATCGACCTGACCGACAAAGCAGCCATGCAGGACGGCGCGCGTACCTTCGCCAACTACTGCATGGGTTGCCACAGCGCCAAGTTCCAGCGCTACGAGCGCGTTGGCCGTGACCTCGGGATTCCCGAGGAGCTGATGCTCAGCCACCTGGTGTTCACCGGGGCGAAGATCGGCGACCACATGGACATCGGCATGAAGCCGGCCGACGCCAAGGTCTGGTTCGGCGCCGCGCCGCCGGACCTGACCCTGGTGGCCCGCGTGCGTGGCACCGACTGGCTGTACACCTACCTGCGCTCCTTCTACGAGGATCCCAAGCGCCCGTGGGGGGTGAACAACAAGGTGTTCCCCAACGTCGGCATGCCCAACGTGCTGGGTAGCGTGCAAGGCCGCCAGGTTATCGGTTGCAAGCAGATTCAGGTCGTGGAAAATGGCAAGAAGCAGTTCGATCCGCTGACCGGTACGCCGCTGACCCACGAGGCCTGCGACCAGCTCACCGTGGTGCCGAAGACCGGTCAGCTGACCGAAGCGCAGTTCGACGAGAAGGTGAAGAACCTGGTGACCTTCCTGGCTTACTCGGCTGACCCGAACAAGCTGGATTCCCACCGCATCGGCACCTACGTCCTGCTGTACCTGGCCTTCTTCTTCGTGTTCGCCTACCTGCTCAAGCGCGAGTACTGGAAGGACGTGCACTAAGCACAAGCCAGTTCCAAGCGTTGAAGCGCGCGCGCCCCACGGGGCGCGCGCGTCTTTTTACCTCCCTGAAATGCTGTTGCGAGGAGGCCCGGCATGGCCGCAGTCAATAAGCTCACCTGTTACTCCGACCCTGCCGATCACTACTGCCATCGTGTGCGTCTGGTCCTGGCGGAAAAGAACGTCCAGGCCGACATCGTCGAGGTCCAGGCCGGGCGCTGCCCGCCGAAGCTGGCCGAGGTGAACCCCTATGCCAGCGTGCCGACCCTGGTCGACCGCGATCTCGTGCTCTACGAGTCGACGGTGATCATGGAGTACCTCGAGGAACGCTATCCGCACCCGCCGCTGATGCCGGTGTACCCGGTGGCGCGGGCCAACACCCGCCTGCTGGTGCATCGCATCCAGCGCGACTGGTGCGCCCTGGTCGACCGCATCCTCGACGATCGTCAGAAGGATGGCGATCGCGCCTTGGCGCGCAAGGAGTTGCGTGAGAGTCTAACGGGTGTGTCGCCGCTGTTCGCCGAGAAGCCTTTCTTCCTCAGCGAGGAGTTGAGCCTGGTCGACTGCTGCCTGCTGCCGATCCTCTGGCGCCTGCCGCTGCTCGGCATCGAGCTGCCGCGCCAGGCCAAGCCGTTGCTCGACTACATGGAGCGGCAGTTCGCCCGCGACAGCTTCCAGGCTAGTCTGTCCTCCATCGAACGTGATATGCGCTAAGGAAACCGATGATGAATTCCAGTCGACCCTACCTCGTACGAGCCCTCTATGAGTGGATCGTCGACAACGGCTGTACACCGCATATCCTGGTGAACGCCGAATATCCAGGGGTCAGGGTGCCGCCAGGCTATGCCAGCGATGGCCAGATCGTCCTCAACGTATCGCCCACGGCGGTGCGCCACCTGCAGATGGACAACGAGGCGGTGAGTTTCGAGGGGCGCTTCGGCGGCGTGGCGCAGAGCCTGTACATCCCGTCCCAGGCTGTGATGGCGGTGTATGCGCGGGAAAACGGCCAGGGCATGGTCTTCGACCTGGAGCCGCCGGTGCCGGCGGACGACGAGGAACTGCAGGACGACGACGGCCCCAGCGACGAGCCGCCACGGCCCAGCGGGCGGCCCAGCCTGAAAGTGGTCAAGTAGGAAAAAAGGCGATCCGAGGATCGCCTTTTTCATGCCCGCGCGGTTGCGATGGTTCGCCGCCAGGCGGGTTGGTCCGTAGGAGCAGCTGCTTTGCAGGGCGCGCAGAGGGGCCTTGCGAAAACTATGCGGTCGTGGCGATGGGTATCGCTTCGCTCAACGCCATCCTACGCGGCGTCGTATTTGCCGGAGGGCGTAGGAACAACTGTCTTGCCGGCGGCGCCGAGGCGCGCCTCAACGGATGGGTTGAGCCTTGGCGAAACCCATGCGGTCGTGGTGATGGGTATCGCTTCGCTCAACACCATCCTACGGGGCATTGCGTTTGCCGGAGGGCGTAGGAGCGGACTTTGTCCGCGATTGGATTCACCGGCCACGCCGGGCGTCCCGGTGCAATTGGCCAACGGCGGGCTGCGGTGCCAAGAAAAAGCCCCGCGTGGCGGGGCTTTTTCAACTGGTTGAGGTCGCTCAGTCGATGTACTCGAACAGCCGCACGATCTTCTGCACGCCATTGACGTTCTGCACCACCTGGGTGGCCAGGTCGCCTTCGCGGCGGGTCACCAGGCCCAGCATGTAGACGATGCCGTTCTCGGTGACGACCTTGATGCGCGAGGACGGCACGTTGGCGTCGGTGAGCATCTGCGTCTTGATCTTGGTGGTCAGCCAGGTGTCGTTGTTGCGCGCCAGCAGCGAGGAGGGCTGCAGGACCTGCAGCTCGTTGTGCACGGTCTTGACCTTCTGCACGTTGCGCGCGGCCTGCTCGGCCTTGTTCTTCAGGTCGGCGCGCGGCGTCTGGCCGGCCAGCAGGACCACGCCGTTGTAGCTGATGACCACGATGTGCGAGTTGCGGTCCAGGTCCGGATCGGCCTTGGCGACGTTGACCGCGACCTTGGTCTCGATCAGCGAGTCGTCGATGGTGCTGCCGATGGTGCGGGTGCCGCGGTTGTCGTCGATGGGCTCCTCGCGGGTGGCGCTGAGGAAGCTGCTGCAGCCGCCCATGGCCAGGGTCAGGGCAAGGAGGCCGGCGAGGGTCAGCGGACTACGACTCATTCTTCACTCCCGAACAGTTGACGATCGATGAGGTCGCACAGGCAGTGGATCACCAGCAGGTGCACTTCCTGGATGCGTGCGGTCACCTTGGCCGGCACGCGGATTTCGACGTCCTCCGGCAGCAGCAGCGAGGCCATGCCGCCGCCGTCGCGGCCGGTCAGGGCCACCACCACCATCTCGCGGTCGTGGGCGGCCTGGATGGCCTGGATGACGTTGGCCGAGTTGCCGCTGGTGGAAATCGCCAGCAGCACGTCGCCGGGCTGACCGAGGGCGCGGATCTGCTTGGAGAACACCTCGTTGTAGCTGTAGTCGTTGGCGATCGAGGTGATGGTCGAGCTGTCGGTGGTCAGGGCCACTGCGGGCAGGCTCGGGCGCTCGCGCTCGAAGCGGTTGAGCAGCTCGGAGGAGAAATGCTGGGCGTCGCCCGCCGAGCCGCCGTTGCCGCAACTGAGGATCTTGCCTTCGTTGAGCAGGGCATTGACCATCACCATGCTGGCCTGTTCGATATGCGGAATCAGCACTTCCGTGGCCTGCTGCTTGGTCTCGATGCTGGCATGGAAGAGCTGGCGGATACGGGATTGCATGTCCATCAGGTGTGACCTTTCGTCGAGCGTCTGATCAGGTGTCAAAGGCGTTGGTGATCCAGTTCAGTTGAGCGGGTGGGGTTCCCGCGGAGGGCTGCACCGCTATTACGTCGAACCGGCAAGGGTGCCGGGACCAGCGGGCTTCCTGTTGCAGAAAATGTTCGGCGGCGGCGATCAGCCGTTGGCGCTTGTGCGCGTCCACGCTTTCCAGGGCGCCGCCCCAGGCCTGGTGCCGGCGGCAGCGAACTTCGACGAATACTACTGTATCGCCGTCCAGCATGACCAGATCGAGCTCGCCGCGGCGGCACCGCCAGTTCTGCGCCAGCAGGCGCAGGCCCTGGCGCTGCAGGTGCTCGCGGGCGAGCTGCTCGGCGCGGCGCCCGAGTTCCTGCGAGTCGCCGCGCCGTCCGCTCAAAGGCCGCCGTTCTCCAGCGGCTGCGCCTGGCCATTGCGGAATTCTGCCCAGGGCAGCTGGCGCTGGATGCGCTGGTTGGGCGCCAGGCTCAGGTTGCCGGTGAAGCCGTCGAGCTGCATGCTCGGCAGCGCCTTGAGTTCCGGCAGGCGCGGCGCCAGGCGATAGGCGTCGGCGCCCATGGCGTAGAGCCGGCCGAGGCTGCTGGCGGCCTGCGGCCACTGGGCCACGACCTGCTGGCGCAGCGGGTTGCCGGTCTGCAGCAGCCAGGGCGTCTCGCAGAAGCGGATGCCGTTGAGGTCCTGGTCCTGCGCCGGGTTGTTCTGCCCGGTGTAGAGGTTGGAGGTGGCGTAGACCGGCAGGTCGCCGGCGTACTGGAAGGCCAGGGTCGGCTTGATCTGGCGCGCCTGCTGCGGGGTCGAGGCGAGGAAGATGAAGTCGATGTCCTGGCGCCGCGAGGGCTGGGTGTCGACGTTGCTGTCGAGCACGCCCTGCAGGCGCTTGGCACGGCCTTCGCTCTGGCGCAGCTGGAGCAGGTCGGCGATCTGCTGGGCCAGCTCCACCGGCTGGTCGACGTGCTCGGCGGCGATCAGGGTGCCGCCGCGGGCCTGCCAGTCACGGCTGAAGGCGGCCAGCACGCGGTCGCCCCAGTCGCCGCGCGGCACCAGCGCCACGGCGCGGCGCATGCCGTCGTCCCAGGCCTTGCGGGCCACTTCGCGGGCCTCGTCCTCGGCCGACAGGCCGAACTGGAACAACTGGGCCGGGCCGGTCTGGGCGCTGTCGGTGTAGTTCAGCGCCAGGGTGGTGATGGGCAACTGCGGGCGGTCGCCGAGCTGCTTGACCAGCGGCTTCTCCAGCGGGCCGACCACCAGTTGCACGCCGTCGGCCTGGGCCTGGCGGTAGAAGTCGTCCAGCGAGCGCACCTGGCTGCTGTCGTAGAGCTGGATGGACGGTTGCTGGCTGCCGCTCTGCTGGGCCTGGTAATAGGCGGCCATGAAGCCGTCCTGCAGGGCTCGGGCGACGCCGGCCAACTGGCCCTGCTGGGGCAGCAGCAGGCCGATCTTGTTCAGCGGCTGGGCGGCCAGCGACTTGAGCTTCTCCAGGGCGTCCGGCAGTTGCTTGGCCGCCGGGTGCTGCGGGTTCCGCTGGCGCCAGGTGTCGATGTTGGCCTGCTGCTCCTGCAGGGTCGAGGCGCTCTTCACCACGCGGGCCAGCTCCATCCAGCCGTTCAGGTCGCCTTCGTTGGCCACGGGTTGCAGCTGCTCCACCGGCAGGCTGGAGACCAGGCCCCAGATGGCCTCGTGGTTGGCCTTGCTGGCCTCGGCGTTGAGCAGCGGGTCGACGAACACGCGTTCGCGGGCGGCGGCCAGGGGCTGGCTGTCGGCGGCCAGGGCCTGGGCCTTGACCAGGCCGCTGCGCGCCTGCTGTTCCACCGGCAGTTCGCCCAGGTGGGTGAAGCTGGGGTGGTCGAAGGCCTTGAGGGCGGCCTTGGGCTTGTTGCGGGCCAGGGCGATCTGCGCGTCCAGGGTGCTGGCGAAGATCTGCTGCGCCGGCTTCAGGCTATCCATCGGGATCTGTTCGAGGATCTGCGCGGCGCGGCCGACGTCCTTCTGCTGGTAGGCCAGGTCGGCGGCCGACAGCTTGAGCAGCACGGCTTCCTCGGGCTTGGCGGTGGCGGCCTGCTGCAGCAGTTGCTCGATGCTGGCGTTCGGGGTGCGCGGCAGTTCGCCGAGGTTGGAAGAGGGCGAACTGGCGCAGGCGGCCAGCAGGGTGGCCAGGCACAGGGCGGAAAGCGGACGCAGTCGAGCGATCATCATCGGGCTTCTCGTGGCGCATTCAAAAAGAGTCGGCAATTGTACCCAAGGCGGCTGGCCGAGGCGATGGCGGGTGCCGGAAACGGGATACAATGGGGAATTTTCCGGTTCGGCTTTAAGGAGTGCTGCGTGTCCCTCGGTACCTTGTATGTGGTGGCTACGCCCATCGGCAACCTCGACGACATCAGCGCCCGCGCCCAGCGCACCCTGCGCGAGGTGGCCCTCATCGCCGCCGAGGACACCCGCCATTCGATCCGCCTGCTGCAGCACTTCGGCATCGAGACGCCGCTGGCCGCCTGCCACGAGCACAACGAGCGCGAGCAGGGCGGGCGCTTCATCACCCGCCTGCTGGCGGGGGACGACGTGGCGCTGGTGTCCGACGCCGGCACGCCGCTGATTTCCGACCCCGGCTACCACCTGGTGCGCCAGGCGCGCGCCGCGGGTATCCGGGTGGTCCCGGTGCCGGGGGCCTGCGCGCTGATCGCCGGGTTGTCGGCGGCGGGCCTGCCGTCGGACCGCTTCGTCTTCGAAGGGTTCCTGCCGGCGAAGACCGCCGGGCGCAAGGCGCGCCTGGAGGCGCTGCGCGAGGAGCCGCGCACGCTGATCTTCTACGAGGCGCCGCACCGCATCCTGGAGTGCATCCAGGACATGGCCGAGGTGTTCGGCGAGGCGCGCCAGGCGGTGCTGGCCCGCGAGCTGACCAAGACCTTCGAGACCCTCAAGGGCCTGCCCCTGGGCGAACTGCGCGACTGGGTGGCGGCGGACGCCAACCAGCAGCGCGGCGAGTGCGTGCTGCTGCTGGCCGGCTGGGAGGCGCCTGAGGAAGAGGGCATCGACGCCGAATCGCTGCGGGTGCTCGACCTGCTGCTGGCGGAGCTGCCGGTCAAGCGCGCGGCGGCGCTGGCGGCGGAGATCACCGGGGTGCGCAAGAACTTGCTGTACCAGGCGGCGCTGGAGCGCAAGGCGGACTGAAGCATCGGTTCGCGATTTTAAGACCTTCGTACCAGGCTGGCGGATTGCCCTTGCGGCTGGCCGCCGCTGTCGCTAACCTTGGCGGCGGAGAGTCGATTGGACAGTCGCTGCTTCGTGGTTCGCCACGGGGGGGAGGAAAGTCCGGGCTCCATAGGGCAGAGTGCCAGGTAACGCCTGGGAGGCGCGAGCCTACGGAAAGTGCCACAGAAAATAACCGCCTAAGCGCTACAGCGCCGGTAAGGGTGAAAAGGTGCGGTAAGAGCGCACCGCACGGCTGGCAACAGTGCGTGGCTAGGTAAACCCCACTCGGAGCAAGACCAAATAGGAATCCGTTGCGTGGCCCGCGCTGGATTCGGGTAGGTCGCTTGAGGCGTTCAGTGATGGATGTCCCAGAGGAATGGCTGTCCTCGACAGAACCCGGCTTACAGATCGACTCTCTCCTCTTTTCCCACTTCTTCCCACAACGACCATTTGTCGCGCGATGGAAGAAGCATAAATCTTAAGAAGTTGCTTTAAGTAGAAAAGCCCAGTGTTTTGAAAACACTGGGCTTTTTGCCTTTCAAGGTGGCGTCAAAAACACTGCGAAACCTCTTAAAAGCACGCTAAATCTCCGTCCTATAAGGATTTTTCCCTCCAGCCTCGCCTTGACGGTGGGGAGCGCGCATTTCTATAGTGTGCGCAAGTGGTATGAAGTGGGTAAAAGTGGGATCAACTGGCAAGGAAAGCCAACCACCGGGGGAAACGCTGACGTGTTTCGCGGAGCTAACGCCATCAGTCTCGACGCCAAAGGGCGCCTCGCGATGCCGAGTCGGTATCGTGACGAGCTCGTTTCGCGTTGCAATGGCCAGCTCATCGTCACCATCGATGCCGTCGACCCCTGCCTGACCGTCTACCCCTTGCCCGAATGGGAAATCATCGAAGCCAAGCTCCGCGAGCTGCCCTCGCTGCGTGAAGAGACGCGGCGCCTGCAGCGTTTGCTGATCGGCAACGCGGTGGACCTGGAACTGGATGGCAACGGGCGTTTCCTGGTGCCGCCGCGGCTGCGCGAGTACGCCAAGCTGGACAAGCGGGCGATGCTCGTCGGCCAGTTGAACAAGTTCCAGTTGTGGGACGAAGACAAGTGGAATGCGGTGGCCGAGGCCGACCTCGCCGCCATCAAGGAACCCGGCGGACTGCCGGACGAACTACGCGACCTTATTTTGTGAGCCTGCCTGTGAACGCCACCTACCAACACATCACCGTACTGCTCGAGGAGGCCGTCGAAGCGCTGGCCCCAAGGGCGGGCGGCTGCTATGTGGACGGTACCTTCGGCAGGGGAGGGCACAGCCGGGCCTTGCTTGGCAGGCTGGACCCGGGCGGGCGGTTGCTCGGGTTCGACAAGGACCCCCAGGCGATAGCCACGGGTCAAGCACTGGCGGCCGAAGATGGCCGCTTCGTCGTTGTACAAAGGTCGTTCGCCGAGATGGGCGAAGAGCTGGCCGCGCGCGGCCTGACCGGCCAGGTCGACGGCGTTCTGCTGGACCTGGGCGTGTCCTCGCCGCAGTTGGACGACCCCGAGCGCGGCTTCAGCTTCCTCAACGACGGCCCGCTGGACATGCGCATGGACCCCAGCCGCGGCGTCAGCGCCGCCCAGTGGATCGCCAGCGCCGCCGAGGACGAGATTGCCCGGGTGTTCAAGGAATACGGCGAGGAACGCTTCGCCAAGCGCATGGCCCGCGCCATCGTGCAGCGCCGGGCGGAGAAACCCTTCGAACGCACTGCCGACCTGGCCGCCGTGATCACCGAGGCCAACCCGGCCTGGGAAAAGGGCAAGAACCCGGCCACCCGGGCCTTCCAGGGCCTGCGTATCCACGTCAACAACGAACTGGGCGACCTCGAGCGCGGCCTGGACGCCGCCCTGGAGGCCCTGGCCGTGGGCGGCCGCCTGGTGGTGATCAGCTTCCACTCCCTGGAAGACCGCATCGTCAAGCAGTTCATGCGCAAGCACGCCAAGGGCGAGGCGGACAACCTGCCGCGCGACCTGCCGATCCGCGCCAAGGTCTTCGAGCCGCGCCTGAAGCTGCTGGGCAAGCCGCAGTACGCTTCCGAGGCCGAGCTCAAGGCCAACCCGCGCTCGCGCAGCGCGGTGATGCGCGTGGCGGAGAAGCTGCGATGAGCCGCCTGTTCGCCAAGCGCCTGCCCACCGGCAGCTTCATCATGCTGCTGCTGTTCATCGGCGTGCTGCTGTCGGCGATTTCCGTGGCCTACAGCGCCTACTGGAATCGCCAGTTGCTGAACACCCTGTACACCGAGCTGAGCGTGCGCGACAAGGCGCAGGCCGAGTACGGCCGGCTGGTCCTGGAGCAGAGCACCTGGACCGCCTACAACCGCATCGAGACCCTGGCCACCGGCCAGTTGAAGATGCGCGTGCCGGACCCGGCGGAAATCATCATGGTGGCGCCATGAAGAACCTCAACGGCGCGCTCTACCCCTGGCGTTTCCGCGTCGCCGTCGGCCTGTTGCTGGCGATGGTGTCGGCCATCGTCTGGCGCATCGTCGACCTGCACGTGATCGACCATGACTTCCTCCAGGAGCAGGGCGACGCGCGCAGCGTGCGGCACATCTCCATTCCGGCCCACCGCGGGCAGATCACCGACCGCAACGGCGAGCCGCTGGCGGTGAGCACCCCGGTCGCCACCCTCTGGGCCAACCCCAAGGAGCTGGTCCTCGAACGCGACAAGTGGCCGATTCTGGCCCATGCCCTGGGGATCAACCGCGATGCGCTGAGCGCGCGGCTGGAGCAGATGGCCGACAAGGAATTCATCTACCTGGTCCGCGGGCTGACGCCCGAGCAGGGCGAGGCGGTGATGGCCGAGGTCAAGGCCAACAGGATTCCCGGCGTCTACTCCATCGAGGAGTTTCGTCGTTTCTACCCGGCCGGCGACGTCACCGCCCAGGTGGTCGGCTTCACCGACGTGGACGACCGCGGCCGCGAGGGCGTCGAGCTGTCCTACGACAGCTGGCTGGCCGGCGTGCCGGGCAAGCGCCAGGTGCTCAAGGACCGCCGCGGCCACCTGATCCGCGACCTGCAGGTCACGCGCAACGCCAAGGCCGGCAAGACCCTGGCGCTGTCCATCGACCTGCGCCTGCAGTACCTGGCCAACCGCGAGCTGCGCAACGCCATCGTCGAGAACGGCGCCAAGGCCGGCAGCCTGGTGATCCTCGACGTGAAGACCGGCGAGGTCCTGGCCATGGCCAACCAGCCGACCTACAACCCGAACAACCGCCGCGACATGCAGCCGGAGATGATGCGCAACCGCGCCATGATCGACGTCTTCGAGCCGGGTTCGACCATGAAGCCGTTCTCCATGAGCGCGGCCCTGGAAACCGGGCGCTGGAAGCCCAGCGACACCGTCGAGGTCTACCCCGGCACCCTGCAGATCGGCCGCTACACCATCCGCGACGTGTCGCGCACCGAAGGTCCGGTGCTGGACCTCACCGGCATCCTCATCCGCTCCAGTAACGTGGGCATGAGCAAGGTCGCCTTCGACATCGGCGGCGAAGCCATCTACCAGCTGATGCAGAAGGTCGGCCTCGGCCAGGACACCGGCCTTGGCTTCCCCGGCGAGCGCGTCGGCAACCTGCCCAACTACCGCGAGTGGCGCAAGGCCGAGACCGCGACCCTGTCCTACGGCTACGGCCTGTCGGTCACCGCCATCCAGCTGGCCCATGCCTACGCGGCCCTGGCCAACAACGGCCAGACGGTGCCGCTGACCATGGTCCGCGCCGACCGCCTGCCGACCGCCACCCAGGTGATCCCGGAGCCGGTCGCCAAGACCATGCAGGGCATGCTGCAGCAGGTGGTCGAGGCGCCGAACGGCGTCTACCGCGCCCAGGTCCCCGGCTATCACGTGGCCGGCAAGTCCGGTACCGCGCGCAAGACCCAGACCGGCGCCAAGGGCTACGCCGAGAATTCCTACCGCTCGCTGTTCGCCGGCTTCGGGCCGATGAGCAACCCGCGTTTCGTGGTCGTCGTGGTGATCGATGAACCCAGCAAGGCCGGCTACTTCGGTGGCCTGGTCTCGGCCCCGGTGTTCAGCAAGGTGATGTCCGGCACGCTGCGCTTGATGAACATTCCGCCAGACAACCTGCAGACGACCCCGCAGCAGCAAGCCGATGCTGCGCCCACGAAAGGAGGGCGTGGCTGATGCCGATGAGCCTTAACCAACTGCTGCCGCAGGCCGAAGCCGGCGTGCTGATCCGCGAGCTGACCCTGGACAGCCGCGCGGTCAAGCCGGGCGACCTGTTCCTGGCCATTCCTGGCGCCCAGCATGACGGCCGCGCGCACATCGCCGACGCCGTCGCCCGTGGCGCCGCCGCCATCGCCTACGAAGCCGAGGGCGCGTCCGTCGCGCCCATCGGCGATACGCCGCTGGTCGCCATCAAGGGCCTGGCCGCCCAGCTCTCGGCCATCGCCGGGCGCTTCTACGGCGAGCCCAGCCGCGGCATCGAGCTGATCGGCGTGACCGGCACCAACGGCAAGACCAGCGTCAGCCAGTTGCTGGCCCAGGCCCTGGACCTGCTCGGCCAGCGCTGCGGCATCGTCGGCACCCTCGGCAACGGCTTCCACGGCGCCCTGGAAAGCGGCAAGCACACCACGCCCGACGCTCTGGCGCTGCAGGCCACCCTGGCGCGGCTGAAGCAGGCCGGCGCGCGCGCCGTGGCCATGGAGGTTTCCTCCCATGGCCTGGAACAGGGCCGCGTGGCCGCCCTCGAATTCGACGTCGCGGTGTTCACCAACCTGTCCCGCGACCACCTCGACTACCACGGCACCATGGAAGCCTATGGCGCCGCCAAGGCCCGGCTGTTCGCCTGGCCGGGGCTGAAGTGCCGGGTGATCAACCTGGACGACGCCTTCGGCCGCCAACTGGCCGGCGAAACCCATCCCTCGCGCCTGATGGGCTACAGCCTGGAAGACGCCAGCGCTTTCCTCTATTGCCGCGAGGCGCGCTTCAGCGACGCCGGCGTCGAGGCCCTGCTGGTCACGCCCAAGGGCGAAGGCGTGCTGCGCAGCTCGCTGCTCGGCCGCTTCAACCTGAGCAACCTGCTGGCGGTGGTCGGCGTGCTGCTCGGCCTGGACTACCCGCTGGGCGACATCCTCAAGCTGCTGCCGCAGCTGCAAGGCCCGGTGGGCCGCGTGCAGCGCCTGGGCGGCGGCGACAAGCCGCTGGTGGTGGTGGACTACGCCCACACCCCCGATGCCCTGGAAAAGGTCCTGCTGGCGCTGCGTCCGCATGCCCACGGCAAGCTGCTGTGCCTGTTCGGCTGCGGCGGCGACCGCGACCGCGGCAAGCGCCCGATCATGGCCCAGGTGGCCGAACAGCATGCCGACGGCGTGCTGGTGACCGACGATAACCCGCGTAGCGAAGACAGCGCGCGGATCATCGACGACATCCGCGCCGGTTTCGCCAGGCCCGAGGCCGTGCGCTTCGTGCCGGGCCGCGGCCAGGCCATCGCCGAGCTGATCGCTAGCGCCAGCGCCGACGACGTGGTGCTGCTGGCCGGCAAGGGCCATGAGGATTACCAGGAGATCGCCGGCGTCCGCCATCCGTTCTCCGATCTGCAAGAAGCCGCCAAGGCGCTGGCTGCCTGGGAGGTGAAGAAAGATGCTTAAGCCGCTGCTGCTCAGTGAAGTCGCCGCTGCCCTCGAGGGCCGCGTGCTGGGCGCCGACGTCGCCTTCGACGCGGTGAGCACCGACAGCCGCGCCATCGAGGCCGGCCAGTTGTTCGTCGCCCTCGCCGGGCCGCGCTTCGACGGCCACGACTACCTCGCCGAGGTCGCCGCCAAGGGCGCCGTCGCCGCCCTGGTGCAGCGCGAAGTGGCGGATGCGCCGCTGCCGCAACTGCTGGTGGCCGATACCCGCGAGGCCCTTGGCCGCCTGGGCGCGCTGAACCGCGCCGGTTTCACCGGCAAGGTGGCGGCGGTCACCGGCTCCAGCGGCAAGACCACGGTCAAGGAGATGCTCGCCAGCATCCTGCGCACCCAGGGCGAAGTCCTGGCCACCCGCGGCAACCTGAACAACGACCTGGGCGCACCCCTGACCCTGCTGCAGATCGGCCCGCAACACGCCAGCGCGGTGATCGAGTTGGGCGCCTCGCGCGTCGGCGAGATCGCCTACACCGTCGGGCTGACGCGCCCGCAGGTGGCCATCATCACCAACGCCGGCACCGCCCACGTCGGCGAGTTCGGCGGCCAGGACAAGATCGTCCAGGCCAAGGGCGAGATCCTCGAAGGGCTCGACGATACCGGCACCGCCGTGCTCAACCTCGACGACCGCGCCTTCGACACCTGGAAGAAGCGCAATGGCGAACGCCGCGTGCTGAGCTTCGCGCTGAACAAGACCGGCGCCGACTTCCACGCCCGCGACCTGCAGCGCGACGCCCGCGGCTGCGTCGGCTTCACCCTGCTGGGGCTGGCCGGCGAGGCGCGCATCCAGCTCAACCTGCTGGGCGAGCACAACGTCGCCAACGCCCTGGCCGCCGCCGCCGCCGCCCACGCCCTTGGCGTGCCGCTGGTCGGGATCGTCCAGGGCCTTGCGCAACTGCAGCCGGTCAAGGGCCGCGCGGTAGCCCAGCTGGCGACCAACGGCATGCGGGTGATCGACGACAGCTACAACGCCAACCCGGCGTCAATCTGCGCGGCCATTGATATACTCGCCGGCTTTTCCGGCCGGACCGTCCTGGTCCTCGGGGACATGGGCGAACTGGGCGCCTGGGCCGAGGCCGCGCACCGCGAGGTGGGCGCCTACGCCGCGGGCAAGGTCGGTGCGCTCTATGCCGTGGGGCCGCTGATGCGCAACGCCGTCGAGGCGTTCGGCGCGGCGGGCCGGCACTTCGCCGACCAGGCCAGCCTGATCCAGGCCCTGGCCGGCGAACCCTCCACCACCACCATTCTGATCAAGGGCTCGCGCAGCGCGGCGATGGACAAGGTCGTCGCGGCGCTGTGCGCGTCCCCCGAGGAGAAACATTAATGCTGCTGCTCGCCGAGTACCTGCAACAGTTCTACAAGGGCTTCGGCGTCTTCCAGTACCTGACCCTGCGCGGCATCCTCAGCGTGCTGACCGCGCTCGCCCTGTCGCTGTGGCTGGGGCCGTGGATGATCCGCACCCTGCAGATCCGCCAGATCGGCCAGGCCGTGCGCAACGACGGGCCGCAGTCGCACCTGTCGAAGAAGGGCACCCCGACCATGGGCGGCGCCCTGATCCTCACCGCCATCGCCATCAGCACCCTGCTCTGGGCCGATTGGTCGAACCGTTACGTTTGGGTAGTGCTGGCCGTGACCCTGCTGTTCGGCGCCATCGGCTGGGTCGACGACTACCGCAAGGTGATCGAGAAGAACTCCCGCGGCCTGCCGAGCCGCTGGAAGTATTTCTGGCAGTCGGTGTTCGGCCTGGGCGCCGCGGTCTTCCTCTACCTGACCGCCGAGACGCCGGTCGAGACCACGCTGATCCTGCCGCTGCTGAAGAACATCGAGATTCCCCTGGGCATCTTCTTCGTGGTGCTGACCTACTTCGTCATCGTCGGCTCCAGCAACGCGGTGAACCTGACCGACGGCCTGGACGGCCTGGCGATCATGCCGACGGTGATGGTCGGCGGCGCCCTGGGCATCTTCTGCTACCTGTCGGGCAACGTGAAGTTCGCCGAATACCTGCTGATCCCCAACGTGCCGGGGGCCGGCGAACTGATCATCTTCTGCGCCGCCATCGTCGGCGCCGGGCTGGGCTTCCTGTGGTTCAACACCTACCCGGCGCAGGTCTTCATGGGCGACGTCGGCGCGCTGGCCCTGGGCGCCGCGCTGGGCACCATCGCGGTGATTGTCCGCCAGGAAATCGTGCTGTTCATCATGGGCGGGGTGTTCGTCATGGAAACCCTGTCGGTGGTCATCCAGGTCGCCAGCTTCAAGCTGACCGGGAAACGGGTGTTCCGCATGGCGCCCATCCACCACCACTTCGAACTCAAGGGCTGGCCGGAGCCGCGCGTGATCGTGCGCTTCTGGATCATCACGGTGATTCTCGTGCTGATCGGCCTGGCCACGTTGAAACTGCGTTGAGGGCAGAGCGAGCATGAGCCTGATCGCTTCGGACAATTTCCGCATCGTTGTCGGCCTCGGCAAGAGCGGCATGTCGCTGGTGCGCTTCCTGGCGCGCCAGGGCGTGCCTTTCGCCGTGGCCGACACCCGCGAGAATCCGCCGGAGCTGGCCACCCTGCGCGCCCAGTACCCGCAGGTGGAAGTCCGCTGCGGCGAGCTGGACGCCGGCTTCCTCTGCCGCGCCAGCGAGCTGTACGTCAGCCCCGGCCTGTCGCTGCGCACGCCGGCGCTGGTCGAGGCCGTCGCCCGTGGCGTGCGCCTGTCCGGCGACATCGACCTGTTCGCCCGCCATGCCAAGGCGCCGATCGTCGCCATCACCGGTTCCAACGCCAAGAGCACCGTGACCACCCTGGTCGGCGAGATGGCCGTGGCGGCCGGCAAGCGCGTGGCCGTGGGCGGCAACCTGGGCACCCCGGCCCTGGACCTGCTGGCCGACGACGTCGAGCTGTACGTGCTGGAGCTGTCCAGCTTCCAGCTGGAGACCTGCGAGCGCCTGGGCGCCGAGGTCGCCACCTGCCTGAACGTCAGCGAAGACCACATGGACCGCTACGACGGCATGGCCGACTACCACCTGGCCAAGCACCGCATCTTCCGCGGCGCGCGCCAGGTCGTGGTGAACCGCGCCGACGCCCTGAGCCGGCCGCTGATCGCCGACTCGGTGCCGTGCTGGACCTTCGGCACCAACAAGCCCGACTTCAAGGCCTTCGGCCTGGTGGAAGAGGGCGGCGAGAAGTACCTGGCCTTCCAGTTCGAGGCGCTGATGCCGGTGCGCGAGCTGAAGATCCGCGGCGCCCACAACCAATCCAACGCCCTGGCCGCCCTGGCCCTGGGCCACGCCGTGGGCCTGCCGTTCGAGCCCATGCTGCAGACCCTGCGTGAATTCGCCGGCCTGGCCCACCGTTGCCAGTGGGTCGGTGAGCGCGCCGGGGTGAGCTTCTACGACGACTCCAAGGCCACCAACGTCGGCGCCGCGCTGGCCGCCATCGAAGGCCTGGGTGCCGACATCGACGGCAAGCTGGTGCTGCTCGCCGGCGGCGACGGCAAGGGCGCGGACTTCAGCGCCCTGCGCGAGCCGGTGGCGAAGTTCTGCCGCGCCGTGGTGCTGCTCGGCCGTGATGCCGAGCTGGTCGGCGCCGCGTTGAGCGACGAGACGCCGAAGGTGCGCGTGCAGACCCTGGACGAAGCCGTGCGCAAGGCCGCCGAGCTGGCCAGGCCGGGCGATGCCGTGCTGCTGTCGCCGGCCTGCGCCAGCCTGGACATGTTCAAGAACTTCGAAGAGCGCGGCCGCCTGTTCGCCAGGGCCGTGGAGGAGATCGCCTGATGTTCTCCTTCCTGCGCCCATACCCGTCCCCGCTGATCAGCCGCAACGGCATCGATCTGGACTTCCCGCTGCTCGCCGGTTGCCTGGCGCTGCTCGGCCTGGGTCTGGTGATGGTGACCTCGGCGTCCTCGGAAGTGGCGGCGGCGCAGTCGGGCAACCCGCTGTACTTCTCGGTGCGCCACCTGATCTACCTGGCCATCGGCTTCGTCGCCTGCGGCGTGACCATGCTGACGCCGATGGAGACCTGGCAGCGCCACAGCTGGAAGCTGCTGGGCGTGGCCTTCCTGCTGCTGGTGGCGGTGATCACCCCCGGCGTCGGCCGCGAGGTCAACGGCTCCATGCGCTGGATCGGCTTCGGCCTGTTCAACATCCAGCCCTCGGAGATCGCCAAGGTCTTCGTGGTGGTGTTCATGGCCGGCTACCTGGTGCGCCGCCAGCACGAGGTGCGCGAGAGCTGGATCGGCTTCTTCAAGCCCTTCGCCGTGCTGCTGCCGTTCGCCGGCCTGCTGCTGCGCGAGCCGGATTTCGGCGCCACCGTGGTGATGATGGGCGCCGCGGCGGCCATGCTGTTCCTCGGCGGCGTCGGCCTGTTCCGCTTCGGCCTGATGGTGGCCCTGGCGGTGGGCGCGGTGGCCCTGCTGATCTGGACCCAGCCCTACCGGATGGCGCGTCTGACCAACTTCAGCGACCCCTGGGCCGACCAGTTCGGCGCCGGCTACCAGCTCAGCCAGGCGCTGATCGCCTTCGGCCGCGGCGGCTGGCTGGGCATGGGCCTGGGCAACAGCATCCAGAAGCAGTTCTACCTGCCCGAGGCGCACACCGACTTCGTGTTCGCCGTGCTGGCCGAGGAGCTGGGCATCGTCGGCGCCCTGGCCACCGTCGGCCTGTTCGTCTTCGTCGGCCTGCGCGCGCTCTACATCGGCATCTGGGCCGAGCAGGCCAAGCAGTACTTCTCCGCCTACGTGGCCTACGGCCTGGCGTTCCTGTGGATCGGCCAGTTCCTGATCAACGTCGGGGTGAACGTCGGCCTGCTGCCGACCAAGGGCCTGACCCTGCCGTTCCTCAGCTACGGCGGTTCCTCGCTGGTCATCTGCTGCGGCTGCCTGGGCATGCTGCTGCGCATCGAATGGGAGCGGCGCACCGCGGTGGGCAGCGAAGAGTACGAATTCACCGAGGAGGACTTCGCCGATGAAAGGTAACGTCCTCATCATGGCCGGCGGCACCGGCGGCCACGTGTTCCCGGCCCTGGCCTGCGCCCGCGAGTTCCAGGCCCGCGGCTATGCCGTGCACTGGCTCGGCACCCCGCGCGGCATCGAGAACGACCTGGTGCCCAAGGCCGGCCTGCCGCTGCACCTGATCAACGTCAGCGGCCTGCGCGGCAAGGGCCGCCTGGCCCTGCTGCGCGCGCCCTTCGACCTGCTCAAGTCGCTGTTCCAGGCCCTGGGCGTGGTGCGCAAGCTCAAGCCGGTGTGCGTGCTCGGCCTGGGCGGCTACGTCACCGGCCCCGGCGGCGTGGCGGCGAAGCTGAGCGGCGCGCCGCTGGTGATCCACGAACAGAACGCCGTCGCCGGCACCGCCAACCGTGGCCTGGCGCCGCTGGCCAAGCGCGTCTGCGAGGCCTTCCCGGACACCTTCCCGGCCAGCGCCAAGCGCCTGACCACCGGCAACCCGGTGCGCGCCGAGCTGTTCCTCGACGCCGACGTCCGCGCCGAGCTGGCCGGCCGCAAGGTCAACCTGCTGGTGCTGGGCGGCAGCTTGGGCGCCGAGCCGCTGAACAAGCTGCTGCCCGAGGCGCTGCGGCTGATCCCCGCCGAGCAGCGCCCGGCCATTCGCCACCAGGCCGGTCGTCAGCATGCCGAAGTCACCGCGGAGCGTTACGCCCAGGCCGGTGTCCAAGCCGACGTCGCTGCGTTCATCGGCGACATGGCCGCGGCCTACGCCTGGGCCGACCTGGTGATCTGCCGCGCCGGCGCCCTGACCGTCAGCGAGCTGACCGCCGCCGGCCTGCCGTCTTTCCTGGTGCCGCTGCCCCACGCGATCGACGACCACCAGACGCGCAATGCCGAATTCCTGGTACGGGAGGGCGCCGCCCGCCTGCTGCCGCAAAAGTCTACCGGCGCCGCCGACCTGGCCGCGCAGCTGTCCGAGGTATTGATGCATCCCGAATCCCTGAAGCAGATGGCCGCCAGCGCCCGGCGCCTGGCCATGCCCGAGGCTACCCGCACGGTAGTCGATGCCTGCCTGGAGGTGGCCCGTGGTTAAGGAACCCAACGGCATCACCCGCACCATGCGGCGCATCCGCCGCATCCACTTCGTCGGCATCGGCGGCGCGGGCATGTGCGGCATCGCCGAAGTGCTGCTGAACCTCGGCTACGAAGTGTCCGGTTCCGACCTCAAGGCTTCGGCTGTGACCGAGCGCCTGGAGAAGTTCGGCGCCCAGGTATTCATCGGCCACCGCGCGGAAAACGCCGACGGCGCCGACGTGCTGGTGGTTTCCAGCGCGGTGAACAAGGCCAACCCGGAAGTCGCCGCCGCCCTGGAGCGCCGCGTGCCGGTAGTGCCACGCGCGGAAATGCTCGCCGAGCTGATGCGCTACCGCCACGGCATCGCCGTGGCCGGCACCCACGGCAAGACCACCACCACCAGCCTGATCGCCTCGGTGTTCGCTGCCGGTGGGCTGGACCCGACCTTCGTCATCGGCGGCCGCCTGAACGCCGCCGGCACCAACGCGCAGCTGGGCACCAGCCGCTACCTGGTGGCCGAGGCCGACGAGAGCGACGCCAGCTTCCTGCACCTGCAGCCGATGGTCGCCGTGGTCACCAACATCGACGCCGACCACATGGCCACCTACGGCGGCGACTTCAACAAGCTGAAGAAGACCTTCGTCGACTTCCTGCACAACCTGCCGTTCTATGGGCTGGCGGTGATGTGCGTGGACGACCCGGTGGTCCGCGAAATCCTCCCGCAGGTGGCGCGCCCGACCGTCACCTACGGCCTGAGCGAGGACGCCGACGTCCGCGCCATCAACATCCGCCAGGAAGGCATGCGCACCTGGTTCACCGTGCTGCGCCCGGAGCGCGAGCCGCTGGACGTCTCGGTGAACATGCCCGGCCTGCACAACGTGCTGAACTCCCTGGCGACCATCGTCATCGCCACCGACGAAGGCATCTCCGACGAAGCCATCGTCCAGGGCCTGTCCGGCTTCCAGGGCGTGGGCCGGCGCTTCCAGGTCTACGGCGAACTGCAGGTCGACGGCGGCAGCGTGATGCTGGTCGACGACTACGGCCACCACCCGCGCGAAGTCGCGGCGGTGATCAAGGCCGTGCGCGGCGGCTGGCCGGAGCGCCGCCTGGTGATGGTCTACCAGCCGCACCGCTACACCCGCACCCGCGACCTCTACGAAGACTTCGTGCAGGTGCTCGGCGAAGCCAACGTGCTGCTGCTGATGGAGGTCTACCCGGCCGGCGAGGAGCCGATCCCCGGCGCCGACAGCCGCCAGCTGTGCCACAGCATCCGCCAGCGCGGCCAGCTCGACCCGATCTACCTGGAGCGCGACGGCGACCTCGCCGCGCTGCTCAAGCCGCTGCTGCGCGCCGGCGACATCCTGCTCTGCCAGGGCGCCGGCGACATCGGCGGCCTGGCCCCGGCGCTGATCAAGAACCCGATGTTCGGCGGCGACGCCCCGAGGAAGGCGTGATGAACGACGCACTCAAATCCACCCTCGAGCCCCGCGCCTTCGGCCGCGTCGCCGTGCTCTACGGCGGCAAGAGCGCCGAGCGCGAGGTCTCGCTGAAATCCGGCGGCATGGTCCTCAAGGCCCTGCAGGACGCCGGGGTGGACGCCTTCGGCATCGACGTGGGCGACGACCTGCTGCAGCGCCTGCTGAGCGAGAAGATCGACCGCGCCTTCATCATCCTCCACGGCCGTGGCGGCGAGGACGGCAGCATGCAGGGCCTGCTGGAAGTCGCCGGCATTCCCTACACCGGCAGCGGCGTGCTGGCTTCGGCCCTGGCCATGGACAAGCTGCGCACCAAGCGCGTGTGGCTGAGCCTGGGCCTGCCGACGCCGGCCTATGCCGTGCTGGCCAGCGAGGATGACTGCCGCCGCGCCGCGGCGGAACTGGGCTTCCCGCTGATCGTCAAACCGGCCCATGAAGGTTCCAGCATCGGCATGGCCAAGGTCGACGGCGTGGACGCGCTGATCGCCGCCTGGCGCAGCGCCGCCGAATACGACTCGCAAGTGCTGGTCGAGCAGTGGATCAGCGGCCCCGAGTTCACCGTGGCCACCTTGCGCGGCCAGGTGCTGCCGGCCATCGGCCTGGGCACTCCGCACAGCTTCTACGACTACGACGCCAAGTACCTGGCCAGCGACACCCAGTACCGCATCCCCTGCGGCCTGAGCCCCGAGAAGGAGCGCGAGCTGCAGGACCTGTGCGCCCGCGCCTGCGAGGCCCTCGGCATCCAGGGCTGGGGGCGGACCGACGTGATGCAGGACGCCGAGGGGCGTTTCTGGCTGCTCGAAGTCAACACCGCACCGGGCATGACCGACCACAGCCTGGTGCCCATGGCCGCGCGCGCGGCCGGCCTGGATTTCCAGCAACTGGTGCTGGCGATCCTCGCCGACAGCGTCGAGGCAAGGGGGTAAGACCATGAACGGCGCGATGCTCCGCCACTCGCAACCCGGTATCGGCCGCGTGCCCGCACGCAAGCCGGTGCCGCGCGGCGCCAGCCGCCTGGTGGCGAAGGAGCCGATCAGCGCTCGCCTGCCCAGGCCCAGCTTCGGCTTCCTGCGTATGCTGATGTGGCCGGTGCTGCTGGCCGTGCTGGGCTTCGGCGCCTACCAGGGCGCGCAGTACGTGCTGCCCTACGCCGACCGCCCGATCGCCAAGATCAGCGTCGAGGGCGACCTCAGCTACATCAGCCAGCAGGCGGTGCAGCAGCGCATCGCACCGTTCGTCTCGGCCAGTTTCTTCAGCATCGACCTGGCCGGCATGCGCCAGGAACTGGAGCAGATGCCCTGGATCGCCCACGCCGAAGTCCGCCGCGTCTGGCCGGACCAGGTGGTGATCCACCTGGAGGAACAACTGCCGGTGGCCCGCTGGGGCGACGAGGCGCTGCTGAACAACCAGGGCCAGGCCTTCGCGCCCCACGAGGTGTCGCACTACGAGCACCTGCCGCGCCTGTCCGGGCCGCAGTTCGCCCAGCAGAAGGTGATGCAGCAGTACCAGATCCTCAGCCAGCTGCTGCGGCCCCTGGGCTTCACCATCGCCAGCCTGGAGATGAGCTCGCGCGGCGCCTGGACGCTGGATACCGCCCAGGGCGTGCAGATCGTCCTGGGCCGCGACCACACGGTCGAACAGATCCGCCGTTTCGTGACCATCTACGAAAAGGCCCTGAAAGAACAGATATCGAAGATTGCGCGCATCGACATGCGCTACCCCAACGGCCTGGCCGTGGCGTGGCGCGACCCGCTGCCGCAGACGGACGTGGCCCAGGCCGCGCCCGCGCAGTGATTTGAGGAGACAGCAATAAACATGGCAAGCGTGCAGAGCGGCAAGATGGTCGTCGGCCTGGACATCGGCACCTCCAAGGTGGTGGCGCTGGTGGGCGAGGTAGCGGCCGATGGCAAGCTGGAGATCGTCGGCATCGGCACCCATCCGTCGCGCGGCCTGAAGAAGGGCGTGGTGGTGAACATCGAGTCCACCGTGCAGTCCATCCAGCGGGCCATCGACGAGGCGCAGCAGATGGCCGGCTGCCGGATCCACTCGGCCTTCGTCGGCATCGCCGGCAACCACATCCGCAGCCTGAATTCCCACGGCATCGTGGCGATCCGCGACCGCGAGGTGAGCCCGGCCGACATCGACCGCGTGCTCGACGCCGCCCAGGCCGTGGCGATCCCGGCCGACCAGCGGGTGCTGCACACCCTGGCGCAGGACTACGTGATCGACAACCAGGAAGGCGTGCGCGAGCCGCTGGGCATGTCCGGCGTGCGCCTGGAAGCCAAGGTGCACGTGGTGACCTGCGCGGTGAACGCCGCGCAGAACATCGAGAAGTGCGTGCGCCGCTGCGGCCTGGAAGTCGACGACATCATCCTCGAGCAACTGGCCTCGGCCTACTCGGTGATCACCGAGGACGAGAAGGAACTGGGCGTGTGCCTGGTGGACATCGGCGGCGGCACCACCGACATCGCCATCTTCACCGAGGGCGCCATCCGCCATACGGCGGTGATCCCGATCGCCGGCGATCAGGTCACCAACGACATCGCCATGGCCCTGCGCACGCCCACGCAGTACGCCGAGGAAATCAAGATCCGCTATGCCTGCGCACTGGCCAAGCTGGCCGGCGCGGGCGAAACCATCAAGGTGCCCAGCGTCGGCGACCGGCCGCCGCGGGAGCTGTCGCGCCAGGCCCTGGCCGAGGTCGTGGAGCCGCGTTACGACGAGCTCTTCACCCTGGTCCAGGCCGAGCTGCGCCGCAGCGGCTACGAAGACCTGATCCCGGCCGGGATCGTCCTGACCGGCGGCACCTCCAAGATGGAAGGCGCCGTGGAGCTGGCCGAAGAGATCTTCCACATGCCGGTGCGCCTGGGCGTGCCGCATGGCGTCAAGGGGCTGACCGACGTCGTGCGCAATCCTATCTATTCCACTGGCGTGGGCCTGCTCATGTATGGCCTGCAGAAGCAATCCGACGGCATCTCCATGTCCGGCGGCAGCTTCAGCGATGAACCCAAGACACCTGTTCTGGAACGGCTCAAACGCTGGGTCCAGGGCAATTTCTGATTTACCGGCGCGGTAAAACGTAGGCGACACAACTAGAAAGGAAGGAGAGGGGAAAATGTTTGAACTCGTCGATAACGTCCCACAAACGGCAGTAATCAAAGTCATCGGTGTCGGTGGCGGCGGCGGCAACGCCGTGAACCACATGGCCAAGAACAACGTCGACGGCGTGGAGTTCATCTGCGCCAACACCGACGCCCAGGCGCTGAAGAACATCGCGGCGCGCACCGTGCTGCAGCTCGGCCCGGGCGTGACCAAGGGCCTGGGCGCCGGCGCCAACCCTGAAGTCGGCCGCCAGGCCGCGATCGAGGATCGCGAGCGCATCGCCGAGGTGCTGGAAGGCGCCGACATGGTCTTCATCACCACCGGCATGGGTGGCGGCACCGGTACCGGTGCGGCGCCGATCATCGCCGAAGTGGCCAAGGAAATGGGCATCCTGACCGTTGCAGTGGTCACCCGTCCGTTCCCGTTCGAAGGCCGCAAGCGCATGCAGATCGCCGATGAAGGCATCCGCTCGCTGGCGGAAAGCGTCGACTCGCTGATCACCATCCCCAACGAGAAGCTGCTGACCATCCTCGGCAAGGACGCCAGCCTGCTGGCCGCCTTCGCCAAGGCGGACGACGTGCTGGCCGGCGCCGTGCGCGGCATCTCCGACATCATCAAGCGTCCGGGCATGATCAACGTCGACTTCGCCGACGTGAAGACCGTGATGAGCGAGATGGGCATGGCCATGATGGGCACCGGCGCCGCCAGCGGCCCGAACCGCGCCCGCGAGGCCACCGAGGCGGCGATCCGCAACCCGCTGCTGGAAGACGTCAACCTGCAGGGCGCGCGCGGCATCCTGGTGAACATCACCGCCGGTCCCGACCTGTCCCTGGGCGAGTACTCCGACGTGGGCAACATCATCGAGCAGTTCGCCTCCGAGCACGCCACCGTCAAGGTGGGCACCGTGATCGATCCGGACATGCGCGACGAGCTGCACGTCACCGTGGTCGCCACCGGCCTGGGCGCACGCCTGGAAAAACCGGTCAAGGTGGTCGACAACACCGTGCAGACCCAGGCGGTCAGCAGCCAGGCTCCGGTACAGCGCGAGCAGCAATCGGTGAACTACCGCGACCTGGACCGCCCGACCGTGATGCGCAACCAGGCGCACGGCAGCGCGGCCACCGCGGCCAAGCTCAACCCGCAGGACGACCTGGACTACCTGGACATCCCGGCATTCCTGCGTCGCCAGGCCGATTGAGGCAATTTATCAGGAGTATGAATGTGATTGGTGTTCAGCAAAGGGCGGTTCTGCTATCATCGCCGCCCATTGTTGACAACAGTTCGCAACTTGCGCGAAAGCGGCCAAAGCCATGATCAGACAACGCACCTTGAAGAACATCATCCGGGCCACCGGCGTCGGTCTGCACTCGGGGGAGAAGGTCTACCTCACCCTGAAGCCGGCTCCGGTGGACAGCGGTATCGTGTTCGTCCGTACCGACCTCGACCCGGTGGTGGAAATCCCGGCCCGGGCCTCGAACGTCGGCGAGACCACCATGTCGACCACCCTGGTCAAGGGTGACGTCAAAGTGGATACGGTGGAGCATCTGCTCTCGGCCATGGCTGGCCTGGGCATCGACAACGCCTATGTCGAGCTGTCCGCCTCGGAAGTGCCGATCATGGACGGCAGCGCGGGGCCCTTCGTATTCCTGATCCAATCCGCCGGCCTGCAGGAGCAGGAGGCGGCCAAGAAGTTCATCCGCATCAAGCGTGAAGTGACCGTGGAAGAGGGCGACAAGCGCGCCACTTTCGTTCCCTTCGACGGCTTCAAGGTGAGCTTCGAGATCGATTTCGATCACCCGGTCTTCCGTGGTCGCACCCAGAAGGCGACGGTGGACTTCTCCAGCACTTCCTTCGTCAAGGAAGTCAGCCGCGCGCGGACCTTCGGGTTCATGCGCGACATCGAGTACCTGCGTTCGCAGAACCTGGCGCTCGGTGGCAGCGTGGAGAACGCCATCGTGGTCGACGAGTATCGCGTGCTCAACGAAGACGGCCTTCGTTACGAGGACGAGTTCGTCAAGCACAAGATCCTGGACGCCATCGGTGACCTGTACCTGCTTGGTAACAGCCTTATCGGCGAGTTCCGCGGCTTCAAGTCCGGCCATGCCCTGAACAACCGCCTGCTCCGCGCACTCATCGCGGACAAGGAGGCCTGGGAAGTGGTCACCTTCGAAGACGCGAGCACCGCGCCGATTTCCTACATGCGGCCCGCTGCGGCCGTTTGAGGAAACCTCCTCCTTTCAAGCTGTACATATTGAAGGCCACCCTCGGGTGGCCTTTTTTTATGCGCGCGAAATGGCGCGGGCAGGAGGCTTGGAGTTTGGAGGGGGAAAGTTCTCACGAGTTCATCGGCAAGCGCCGACGAGGGGCGTTATGAGACCGGCGGTAGGTGAGGGGTTCAGTCTTCGCGCGGGCGGCTGCGGCTGGCCAGGCGTTCCAGGGCCGCGCGCAGGCGCGGGTTGGCGATGCCCTCGGCGGCCTCCTGCAGGGCCTCGGCGGCGGCGGGGGAGAGCTGGTGGGTGCGCACCGGCGCCTGGCGCTCGACCTGGGGCTGGACCTTGAACAGGATGTGCTGCAGCCCGGCGAACTCGTCGAACATCTGCAACTGGCGCAGCAGGCGCTTCTGCTGGTAGCGCAGGCGCGTGGCCCAGTGCGCGTCGGTGAGCACCAGCAGCAGGTTGCCGCCGCGCCAGGAGGCGACCCGGCAGTGCGGGCGCGCGGCCGGCTGCAGCTGGCTGTCGAGCAGCTGTTGCAACTGGGCGAGGCGCTGGGCCTCGTTGAACAGCGACTGCAGCGGCTTGGCTTCGCGCAGCAGCTTGGTGGTGGCCTGTGCGGGCAGCGGGCGGAACGCCATGGTGAAAATTCCGGGGTTGTTGAGCGCCGATGGTATCAGAATGCGGTCATCGCAGGCCGTCGCGCCGACGCCCGCCGGCGCCGAGCCTTGAACTTTGCCGGCGCGACACAATATAAAGCAGGCGGACTGCCAGTCCTCCCCCGAGTTCCTGCCGGGCAATGTGCGCGCATGGAAAGTCCCCGGCATGACCTGGGCACTTCTTTCGTTCACGTTTCCGAGTAGAATGCCCCCTTTGCCGTCGATGCAAGCCGCGGCCAGCCAGTCGGGCAGCCCTCCATTCCCCAAGTTCGGATGACCCAGTCGATATGTTTGCGCCTTTGTTGAAAAAACTCTTTGGAAGCAAGAACGAGCGTGAAGTGAAGCGCATGGCCAAGCAGGTCCAGGCCATCAATGCGCTCGAACCACAGATGGTGGCGCTTTCCGATGAGCAACTGAAGGCCAAGACCGAGGAATTCAAGCAGCGCCTGGCCAAGGGCGAGACCCTCGACCAGATCCTCCCGGAAGCCTTCGCCGTGTGCCGCGAGGCGGGCAAGCGGGTGATGGGCATGCGTCACTTCGACGTCCAGCTGATCGGCGGCATGACCTTGCACGAGGGCAAGATCGCCGAGATGCGCACCGGCGAGGGCAAGACCCTGGTGGGCACCCTGGCGGTGTACCTGAACGCGCTGTCCGGCAAGGGCGTGCACGTGGTCACCGTAAACGACTACCTGGCCCGCCGCGACGCCAACTGGATGCGTCCGCTGTACGAGTTCCTCGGCCTCTCGGTGGGCATCGTCACGCCCTTCCAGCCGCCGGAAGAGAAGCGCGCGGCCTACGCCTCGGACATCACCTACGGCACCAACAACGAATTCGGCTTCGACTACCTGCGCGACAACATGGCCTTCAGCCTGCAGGACAAGTTCCAGCGCGAGCTGAACTTCGCCGTGGTCGACGAAGTGGACTCCATCCTCATCGACGAGGCGCGGACCCCGCTGATCATCTCCGGCCAGGCCGAAGACAGCTCCGAGCTGTACATCAAGATCAACAAGCTGATCCCGCGCCTGAAGCGCCACATCGAGGAAGTCGAGGGCCAGGTGACCCAGCAGGGCCACTACAGCATCGACGAGAAGACCCGCCAGGTCGAACTCAACGAGCAGGGCCACGCCTACGTCGAGGAACTGCTGAGCCAGGCCGGCCTGCTCGGCGAGGGCGAGAGCCTCTACTCGGCGCACAACCTCAGCCTGCTGACCCACGTCTACGCCGCGCTGCGCGCCCACACCCTGTTCCACCGCAACGTCGAGTACATCGTCCAGGGCGACCAGGTCCTGCTGATCGACGAGCACACCGGCCGCACCATGCCCGGCCGCCGCCTCTCCGAGGGCCTGCACCAGGCCATCGAGGCCAAGGAAAACCTGCCGATCCAGGCCGAGAGCCAGACCCTGGCCTCCACCACCTTCCAGAACTACTTCCGCCTCTACACCAAGCTGTCCGGCATGACCGGCACCGCCGACACCGAGGCCTTCGAGTTCCGCCAGATCTACGGCCTGGACGTGGTGGTGATCCCGACCCACCGGCCGGTCGCCCGTAAGGACTTCAACGACCTGGTCTACCTGACCCAGGAAGAGAAGTACGCGGCGATCATCACCGACATCCAGCAGAGCCAGGCCCTGGGCCGGCCGATCCTGGTCGGTACCGCGTCCATCGAGACCTCCGAGTACGTGTCCAAGCTGCTGGAGCAGGCCGGCATCGAGCACAAGGTGCTCAACGCCAAGTACCACGAGAAGGAAGCCGAGATCATCGCGCAGGCCGGCGCGCCGGGCTCGGTGACCATCGCCACCAACATGGCCGGCCGTGGTACCGACATCCTCCTGGGCGGCAACTGGGAAGCCGAGATCGCCAGCCTGGAGAACCCCAGCGACGAGCAGATCGCCCAGATCAAGGCCGAGTGGCAGAAGCGCCACCAGCAGGTGATCGAGGCCGGCGGCCTGCATGTGATCGCCTCCGAGCGCCACGAATCCCGCCGTATCGACAACCAGCTGCGGGGCCGTTCCGGCCGCCAGGGCGACCCGGGTTCCAGCCGCTTCTACCTGTCGCTGGAAGACAACCTGATGCGCATCTTCGCCTCCGACCGGGTGAAGAACTTCATGAAGGCCCTGGGCATGCAGCCGGGCGAGGCCATCGAGCACCGCATGGTCAGCAACGCCATCGAGAAGGCGCAGCGCAAGGTCGAAGGCCGCAACTTCGACATCCGCAAGCAACTGCTCGAATTCGACGACGTGGCCAACGAGCAGCGCAAGGTGATCTACCACATGCGCAACAGCCTGCTGGCCGCGGAGAACATCGGCGACACCATCGCCGAGTTCCGCGAGGAAGTGCTGAACAACACCATCAGCCAGCACATCCCGCCGCAGTCGCTGCCCGAGCAGTGGGACATCGCCGGCCTGGAAGCCGCGCTGTACAGCGACTTCGGCCTGAAGCTACCGGTCCAGCAGTGGCTGGACGACGACGAGAAGCTCTATGAGGAGACCCTGCGCGAGAAGATCCTCGCCGAGCTGGTCGCCGCCTACAACGAGAAGGAAGACCTGGCCGGCGCCGAGGCCCTGCGCACCTTCGAGAAGCAGATGCTGCTGCGCGTGCTGGACGACCTGTGGAAGGACCACCTGTCCACCATGGACCACCTGCGCCACGGCATCCACCTGCGCGGCTACGCGCAGAAGAACCCGAAGCAGGAGTACAAGCGCGAGTCCTTCAACCTGTTCCAGGAACTGCTGGACTCGATCAAGCGCGACACCATCCGCGTGCTGTCCTTCGTCCAGGTCCGCCGCGAGGACCCGGCCGAGGAAGAGGCGCGCCTGCGCCGCGAAGCTGAGGAAATGGCCAAGCGCATGCAGTTCCAGCATGCCGAGGCGCCGTCCATCGACCAGGCCCCCGATGCCGAGGAAGGCGAAGAGGGCGAGCAGGGCCCGGGCCAGGTCGTGCCGCTGGAGCCGGTGCGCGCCGAGCCGAAGATCGGTCGCAACGAGCTGTGCCCCTGCGGCTCCGGCAAGAAGTACAAGCATTGCCACGGCCAGGTGAACTGATCCGCCTGCCGTCGTAACCCCCGACGCCGCGACCGGCCCTGCCGCTCGCGGCGTTTTTCACATTCGATCCACCCTTTTTCGTAAGGAGCACATCCATGGCTGTCGGTCTCGGCCCCATCTCCACCCTGCACCCGGTCCCCGGCTTCGAACTCGGCATCGCTTCCGCCGGCATCAAGCGCCCCGGTCGCAAGGACGTCGTGGTGATGCGATGCGCCGAAGGCTCCAGCGTGGCGGGTGTGTTCACCACCAACGCCTTCTGCGCCGCGCCCGTGCTGCTGTGCAAGCAGCGCTTCCTCGGGCCGGTGCGCTACCTGGTGACCAACACCGGCAACGCCAACGCCGGCACCGGCGAGCCGGGCCTGGCCAACGCCTCGGCGGTGTGCGCCAAGCTGGCCGAGCTGGCCGGCGTGGACGAAAGCCAGGTGCTGCCGTTCTCCACCGGGGTGATCGGCGAGCCGCTGCCGGTGGCCAAGATCGAAGCCGCGCTGCCGGCCGCCCTGGCCGCCCTGGGCCCGGACAACTGGGCCGAGGCCGCCGCCGGCATCATGACCACCGACACCCTGCCCAAGGGCGCCAGCCGCCAGTTCGTGCATGACGGCGTCACCGTCACCGTCACCGGCATCAGCAAGGGCGCCGGCATGATCAAGCCGAACATGGCCACCATGCTCGGCTACATCGCCACCGACGCCAAGGTCGCCCAGGGTGTGCTGCAGGACCTGCTGCGCGACGCGGCGAACAAGTCGTTCAACCGCATCACCATCGACGGCGATACCTCCACCAACGACAGCTGCATCCTGGTCGCCACCGGCCAGGCCGCGCTGCCGGAGATCACCCAGGCCAGCGGCGCGCTGTTCAGCGCCCTGAAGCAGGCGGTGATCGAGGTGTCCATGGAGCTGGCCCAGGCCATCGTCCGCGACGGCGAGGGCGCCACCAAGTTCGTCACCGTGCAGGTCAACGGCGGCGGCACCCACCAGGAGTGCCTGGACGTCGGCTACGCCGTGGCCCACTCGCCGCTGATCAAGACCGCGCTGTTCGCCTCCGACCCTAACTGGGGCCGCATCCTGGCCGCGGTCGGCTACGCCGGCGTGCCGAACCTGGACGTCAGCAGGATCGACGTCTTCCTCGACGAAGTCTGCATCGCCAGCCGCGGCTGCCGCGCCGCCAGCTACACCGAGGACCAGGGCGCGCGGGTGATGGCCCAGGAAGAGATCACCATCCGCATCGAACTGGGCCGCGGCGACTGCAGCGAGACCATCTGGACCACCGACCTGTCCCATGAGTACGTGAAGATCAACGCGGAATACAGGACTTGATGGGAGCGGGAAGCTGGAAGCTGGAAGCTTGAAGCCGGAAGTGAAAGGCGCCACGCTCTCTAGCTTCTAGCTTCTAGCTTCTAGCTTCTAGCTTCTAGCTTCTAGCTTCTAGCTTCTAGCTTCTAGCTTCTAGCTTCTAGCTTCTAGCTTCTAGCTTCTAGCTTCTAGCTTCTAGCTTCTAGCTTC